>Ga0182024_10014813_pt1 | contig 15025 bp, 16 predicted proteins | sample P32metaG_FD_120480 | JGI IMG/M metagenome (GOLD analysis project Ga0182024, IMG submission 120480) | Permafrost microbial communities from Stordalen Mire, Sweden - P3-2 metaG (Illumina Assembly) | ecosystem: Environmental > Terrestrial > Soil > Wetlands > Permafrost | place: Sweden: Stordalen... | reverse complement strand
GGCCCGCTCCATGAAGGCGGCGGCCTGACGCAGGGCGTCCCAGTCGACGTCCTTCGGCGGCGTCACGGCTTGCGGCTGCGGCCCTTCCAAGGGCGGCTTTTGAGGGTTTTCGGGATCGTTCATGCGGGCAACTTGAAGCGGGCCAGGTTCTTGAGCACCTGGTGGGCCGAGGCCAGGTCATGGTGTTTGGTGATGCGGTTGGGCACGGCCACGACATGCAGGCCCGCGGCCAAGGCCGCCTGCACGCCCGGGGCGCTGTCCTCGAAGGCCACGCTGCGGGCCGGGTCGGCCCCCAGGTCTTGGCAGGCCAGCAGGTAGGCGTCGGGCGCCGGCTTCATGGCGGGCGTGTTGTCGCGGGTGCGCATGGTCTCCACCCAGGAGTCCAGGCCGTGCTTGCGGAGGTTGCCGAAGACCCAGCGGTTCGATGAATTGCTGGCGACGCCGATGCGCCAGCCCGATGCGGCCCCCTCCATCATCAGGTCGCGCACGCCGGGCAATACGCTCAGGCCGTCGGAGAGTTCGCGGTGGTGCTTCTCCCGCGCCGCATCCAAGGGCGCCCAATCCACGGTCCGGCCCAGCCGCTTTTCCAGGGAGCGGCGGACGTCCAAAAGCTCCGGACTGCCCACCACCTTGGCCCAGTCGGCGACCTCCAGGGCCACGCCGAGGGTTTGGAAGACTTTGCCCCAGGCCTGGAACTCGATCCACTCTGTGTCCAGGATCAGCCCGTCGAAGTCGAAGATCAGGGCGCGCCCGCCCGCGGCGGGGAGGGGCTTGGCGCGCCGGGGCTTTTTGTCAGGCATGTGCGAGCGCCTCGACGCAACGCCCGCAGATGCCGCCTTCTTCCCGGACGTCCCCGGGGCGGCGCCAGCAGCGCGCGCATTTATGGGTCTCCTGGGCCGCCACGCTCACTTCGTCGGGCTCGAGGGCCAGCCCGTCCTGGGGCGCGGCGTTGCCGAGCTTGACCTGGCTGACCACGAACAATTGGGGCAGGAAATCCTTGTACTGGTTCAGGAGGCGCAGCAGCTTCTTGCTGTGCACGCTCAGGGTGACTTCGGCGTCATAGGGGTGGCCGATCAGCTTGGCGGCGCGGGCTTCCTCAAGCCTCTTGCTGACCACCGGCCGCACCAATTCGAGCAAAATCTTGAAATCCTCCTCAAGTCCGCTGTCGCGCCGGGCGGGGTCCGTCCGGGGCCACTCGCTGAAGTGCACGCCGGCGCCCTGGCGCTGCGGGGCGGGCAGGTGCTCCCAGGCCTCCTCGGTGGTGAAGCAAAGCACCGGCGCGGCGAGGCGAAGCAGGGCCTGCAGGACCTGGTGGAAGGCGGTCTGGGCCGCGCGCCGGCGGGGATCGTCCGCGGCGAGGGTATAGAGGGTGTCCTTGTGCACGTCGAACGCCAGGCTGCTGAGCTCCCCGGCGCAGAAGGACTGCAGGCGGGCGAAGGCCTTGTGCAGTTGGAAGGCCTCCATGTCGGCGCTGACGCCCTCGATCAGGCTGTCCAGGCGTCCCAGGAGCCAGCGGTCGAAGGCGGGCAGGGCGGCCAGGGGCACCGCGTGGACGGCGGGATCAAAGTCGTTGAGGCTACCGAGCAGCCACCGGAAGCTGTTGCGCAGGCGGCGATAATTGTCGGCCACGGCCTTGAACAGGGCGTCCGACACGGTCATGTCGGCGGTGCAGTCCTCGCTGGCCACCCAGAGGCGCAGGACATCGGCCCCGTAAAGGTCCATGACCTTCAGCGGATCCACCGCGTTGCCGGCGCTCTTGTGCATGGCGCGGCCCTGGGCGTCCAGGGTCCAGCCCGTGGAAAGGACCGATTTATAAGGGGCACAACCGTTCACCGCGCAACTGACCAGCATGGAGCTCTGGAACCAGCCGCGGTACTGGTCCGAACCTTCAAGGTAAAGGTCGGCCGGAAAGCCCTGGTCTTCGCGGGCCTGCAGCACGCTGACGGAGCTGCTGCCGCTGTCGAACCAGACGTCCAGGGTGTCGGTCTCCTTGCGGAAGTCCCCGGAACCGCAGGCTTTGCATAGGGTCCCCTCAGGCAGGAAATCCGAGATCGGCCGGGCCGGGTCGAACCAGGCGTCCCCGCCTTCCTTGGCGACGATGGGCTTGAGCTTCAGGTAGCAGGCCTCGTCGAAGCGTTCGTCGCCGCAGACGCGGCAATAGAACATGTAGATGGGCACGCCCCAGTAGCGCTGGCGGCTGATGCACCAGTCGGCCCGGTCCTTCATCATGTTGGTGAAGCGCTCGCGGCCCCAGGGGTTGATCCACCGCACCTTGGCGGTCTCGTCCATCACGGTGTCGCGCAGTCCGTTGGTCGTGAGGCTCATGAACCACTGCCGGGTGGCCCGGAAGATGACGGGCGTCTTGCTGCGCCAGTCGTGCGGATAGCTGTGCCTGAACTGCTCGGCGTGGACCAGGTTCCCGCGGCCGCGGAGCAAGCCCAACACCGCCAGATCGGTGGCCGCGTCCGTGACGCGCAAGCCCGCGAGTTCGGCCGGCCGCACCGCGTCGGTGTAGCAGCCGCGTTCGTCCACGGGGCAGAAGATGTCCAGCTGGTAGCGCACGCCGGTGACATAGTCCTCGGCGCCGTGGCCCGGGGCCGTGTGCACCAGGCCCGTGCCGGCGTCCGACGTCACGTAGGGCGCCAGGCAAAAGCGGATCTCCCGGTCCAGGAAGGGATGCCGGGCGACCAGGCGTTCGAGGGCCGCGCCCTTGACCGCTGGGCCGCGGCTTCCGCCGCCTTGGGCGATGGCTTCGATGGACCGGGCCACGTCCATGGGCAGTTCAACCCAGAAATGGTCGAAGTCTTGTCTGGCCTTTTCCGCCGCCGGGGTGCCTGACGCGTTCTCATTGTCCCAAGTCCGGCGGAAAGCGCTCATGTGTTCGCGCCGCTTCACGATTGCGTCGCAGACGTTCTTGGCCTGGTTCTCGGCCATCAGCCACAGTTCCGCCCCCACCTCATACCAGGCGTAATCGAACTTCTCATTGGCCGTGATGGCCAGGCTGGCGGGCAAGGTCCAAGGCGTGGTGGTCCAGATGACCGCGAAGGCCGGCTTGCCGGCCCCCAGGGCGGCCGCGCTTTCTTCGCTCAGGGGATACTTCACATAGACCTGCGTGCTGGTCTTTTCCTGGTATTCCAACTCGGCTTCGGCCAGGGCGGTCTGGGTGGCCCAGCTCCAATGCACGGGCTTGAGGGCGCGGTAGACCTGGCTCTTCTTCAGCAGGGCCCAGTAAGCGTCCAACTGGGCCGCCTCAAAGGCCGGGTCCATGGTGATGTAGGGCCGTTCCCAATCGCCCCAGACGCCCAGGCGCTTGAATTGTTTGCGCTGTTTGTCCACCCATAGTTCGGCCTCGGCCCGGCAGAGTTTGCGCAGTTCCAGGGGGCCCACCGGCTTGCCTTTGAGCTCCCGGCTGATCTTGTACTCGATGGGCATGCCGTGGGTGTCCCAGCCCGGCACAAAGGGCGCGTCAAAACCGCGCAGGGTCTTGTAACGGATCCAAACGTCCTTGAGGACCTTGTTGAGGGCCGTGCCCATGTGGATGTCGCCGTTGGCGAAGGGGGGGCCGTCGTGTAAAAGCCAGCGGGGCGCGCCGCGGCGTTGCTCGCGCAGGCGGGCATAGACCCCGGATTCTTCCCAGTCCTTCAGGCGCAGCGGCTCATTGAGCGCCAAGGAGGCCTTCATGGGGAAGGCCGTCTCGGGCAGGAGGACGGTTTTTGAATAGTCGGTTTTTTCTTCGGGCATTTTGGGGCGGTTCCTGAAATTTGAAGCCGAGGAGCGTCGTCGTCCGAAGTCAGTGGTGTACGTGCCATACCAAGGCCAAAAAGGGCGGATGGCCTTGGTATGGCACGTACACCACTGCCCTCGACGGACCTCCCACGAGAATACTAATGTAACGGAAAATGCGTGTTTTGTCAGCGTGCGGGCCGCTTTCTTAGCCGACCCCGCCATGCTATCCTCTGGTTCCTTTGGAGGGACGTTTGAACCCGATCCACCGCCTTCAACAGCGCTTCGGCTTCCTGGCCATCAACGGCCTGGGACGCTACATTGTGGGCCTGCAAGGCCTGTGTTTTATCCTCGGGCTCAGCGACCCGCGCATCGTCGACCTGCTGCGCCTGGATCTCTCCCAGGTCGCCCAGGGTCAGCTCTGGCGCTTGGTGAGCTTCCTCTTCATTCCGTCCCTGACGCCCTTCAACATCATTTTCGCGGTTTTTTACTTCGTGTTCCAATGGATGGTCTTCCAGGGCCTGGAAGCCCAATGGGGGGCCTTCAAACTCACGCTCTATTGCCTTCTGGGCTGGGCCTGCGCCTTGGCCTTGCCGCTGCTGGCCTGGATCACCGCCCGGGAAGTGCTGCTGACCTCGGGCGAATACTGGTCCGTCTCCATTGAATTGGCCTTCGCCTTCGTCTATCCCGAGTACACGATCTATCTTTACATGATCTTGCCCGTAAAGATGAAATGGATGGCCTGGGCCATCGGCGCCTTCCTCATCTTCCAGCTATGGACGATGGGCATGGCCGAAGCCCTGCCCATCGGGATGGGCCTCTTGAACTACCTGGTTTTCTTCGGCCCGGAGTACGTCTCCCGGAGCCGGCACGCCGGCGAGGTCTATAAAAACCGCCAGGTCTTCACCGCCGCGAAACGGGAAGCCGAAAGCGTCCTGGGCCCGCGGGTCTGCTCACAGTGCGGCGCCGGCAAGGACCGGGACCTGCGGCTGTGCACTTGCGCGCAATGCGGCGAGAACGGAAAGCTCTGGTGCGCGGACCATTTGCCCGGGCATTTGGCCGAGGTTTCGGCGCTGAAGGCGGGCCAGCCAGCCCAAGGCGCGACCGTAGCCCCGGTAAACCGCGCACTTAGGCGCAAAACGTCCCGCAAAAAGCGCTAAGTCCCAAGCCCTTAGATACGCGATGAGAGGAAACCTTGCTTATAAAACCAAGGTGTCCCAAGTGCTATGGGGAGAATACCTTTCCCATCCTATATGGATATCCGTCTCCCAAGGGAATGGAGGTGATCCGCCGAGGCGAAGTTGAGCTTGGTGGCTGCGAAGTTGACGAGAATGCTCCTGACTGGAAATGCAATGCTTGCGGCAACCAGTTTCGAAGGCGACAAGGGCAACGGGCATTCAGTTTTTACATCATGGTCGACTGGAGCGCCAGCAGTAAGCCGAACAAAGGGAAGAACTCTATTTGGATCGCGATTGGTCGTGCGGGCGGCCACCTTTTTGTTAGCAACGTGAGCACGCGGGATAAGGCGGTGAGACGCATCGAACAGCTGGTAAAAGGATGCCTCAGGTACACTGGTCGAGTCCTTGTTGGGTTTGATTTCGCTTTTGGATTCCCTGATGGTTTCAGCGAGAAGGCCTGGCCTGGGATCCCAGGGAAGGGTTGGGAGAAATCGTGGAAGGGATTGATGGCCGAAGTCAAAGACGATAATCAGGTGAAGGACAACGGTTTCGACAGATTTGCTATCGCAGCGAAGATGAATGAGCGGGTGGCTGGGGGGGGCGGTAAGTCCGGCCCTTTTTGGGGATGCCCAGTGAAGTCCAACTGGATCAGTCCCCGTAAACCAAATCCGTTCCCACCGAACCTGGAGCGTCTCAGGGTCACAGAAAGCAAGATGCCAGGGGTGCAAGAGACCTGGAAGCTCTTTGCCCCTGGCAGCGTTGGCAGCCAGACGCTGGTGGGTATACCTAGGGTAGCGGATCTTCGCTTTAATCGCTTCAGGGAAAATTCGGAGGTCTGGCCTTTTGAAACTGGCTTTACCACAGGCAACAAGAAGGTAGTTTTTGCGGAGATCTGGCCAGGGACCGTCGGGGATGCAGTGAGGACTGCGCCCATTAATCAAATTCGGGACGCGGTTCAAGTCCAGGCGATGGTGGAATGGTGCGTCAGGAAGGATGACGAAGGAAAGCTAGCTAATGAGTTTGAATGGCGCAGTTCTGGTGAACCGCCCAAGAAAAGCGTTCTGGACGAGGAGGGGTGGATACTTGGATGCACTCCACTTTGACATCGTTCCTGGTTAGGCGTAGGCACATCAAGAGATGAGCTGACGCTCACGCCAACCTGCTTATCCGAGCGTGAATTGGAACGCTAATCCGACCTCTACGCCAGCCCTTCCAACCCCTTTCGATCCAGCACGTCCAGGAGTTTCGCGGACATGCCCGCCGGATGTTTCTGGCCGATTTCCCACTGGCGAACCGCGGACGGGCTCGCGTTGAGTACGGACGCGAAAACAGCTTGGCTAAGCCCCAAGCGATCCCGAAGTGCCCGAATGGTTTTGCTGGTGAAATTCGGCACAGGCGGCAAGCAAAGCGCGTCGTATTGGCCCATACGGCGCAAATCGATGAAACCCGCTTTATGCAGATCTTGGGCGCTCTCGTGAACGGCGGACAAAATCCGGCTACGCGCTATTTTTTTTGTTTTCATGGCATATCTCCTGCATGGTCCCGCTGCTTATAAGCGCGTCTAGATTCTTGTCAGACTGGCCCAGGTAATCGTCCGCAAGGAGCCGAAGCGCTATGAGCTCCTTTGTGCCGATATTCTCCCGTTCGTTCTTTTCAAAGCCCAAAACGAAGAACCATCGATCACCCTTGTTTGTAGCCAAAAGAGTACGGGTACTCCCGCTCTTTCCACGACCAGGCAACGGCACCCTTTTCTTGACTACGCCGCCCCCAAGGTCGGCGTCGATCAAGCCGCTGACCATCTCAGCCACCGCTTCACAGAGGATGGAATCGTTCAACTCCGTCTTGCGCATCCAACGGACGAAGTGGTGATTCTTGAAGGTTCGGCGCATAACAAACTATAACACTTAGAGTGATAGTATTCAAACACAAAATTTGGGCGCTCCATCGACTTCAGAGCAGCCCCATCTGCACGCCGCCCTTCACGCCGAACTTGCGTTCCTTGGCTTCCTTGAAGATCCGCACCACCCCGAATTCCCCGTCATAACCCGGATCCAGGCGGACCTCGCCGCTACGCATGCGCGCCACGGCTTCGGCGACCCGCGGGGGCGCCTTGCGGGCCAGGTCCGCTATGGGCAGGTCCAGGAGTATGGCGAACTCGGTGCCGAACTCGGCCACCAGTTTCAGGTAAGTCTCCCGCACTTTCTGGGTGCCCACGCCGCAGTCAAAGGCGTCGGCGATCAGCTCCTCCAGGGGGACCAGGCTGCGTTGCCGCGCGGAGTCCTCGTTCTTGAAGTCCCAGGGGCGGTCGGCCAGGTCCTCGACGCGGTGCATGACACCCAGCGTCAGGGGTTTGCCGCAGACCGGGCATTTGTCCTTCAGATCCCTGCTTTCGCGCGGGTGCAGGCAGACGCGGCAGTCGCGGTGGCCGTCGTAATGGTATTTCCCCTCTTCGGGGAAGAACTCGATGGTGAAGGGAAAGACGTCCGGCGTGTTCCTGCGGAAGGCGTCCAGGACGCCGTTGTAGCTGCGTTCGGTGTCCAGGACGTTGGCTTCGCGACCCAATTTGGCCGGGGAATGGGCGTCGCTGTTGCTGATCAGGGCGAGGGAGTCCAAGGCGCTGACGCGGCGGTTCATGGGGCGGTCCGAACTCAGGCCCGTTTCGATGGCGAAGATGCGCTTGGCGCCGGCGTCGCCGAAGCATTCAGCCAGGGAATCGTAGCCGCTCTTGCTGCCGAAGACGCTGAACCAGGGCGTCCAGGCGTGGGCGGGGATGAGGGCGCAGCGGGGGTCCACCGAAAAGACCAGGTCGAGCAGGTCGGCTGAGGACAGCCCGAAGATGGGCCTGCCGTCGCTGCTGATGTTGAAGCGACGGCCCAGGGTCTCGGACAGGCGTCCGGCGCTTTCAATGTCCGGCGCGAAAATGAGGTGGTGAATCTTGCGGGTTTTGCCGGCGTGCTTGTAGATCAGGCTGACTTCGACGCTCAATAAAAAACGAACGGGGCCGGCGGCCCCGTTCTTCAGGCGGTAGAGGCCGGTTTCGGCCTCGGCCAGGTCACGCCTCAGTTGTTCCAGGTATTTGGGATGCAGGAAATCGCCCGTGCCGACGATGTCGATGCCCTTGAGCCGGGCCCAATGCTCCAGGCCTTCGGGCTCCATCTGGGGGGAGCAGGCCCGGGAGTATTTGGAGTGGATGTGCAGGTCGCAGATGAGCCTCATCGGGGGCTCAATTCCTGGAGAACTTGTGTTCACCCCAAAACTGCTCCAGCCGGCGGTTCTGGCGCACCAGCAGGGACCGCTCCAGCTCCAGGCGCGTGGCGGCGTCGGGGGCCTCCAGCAGGGCCTGCTTGTCGATGTTCTCGAGCTCCATCAGGTCGGCCAGGTAATAGGACAGGCGCACCGGGTCGCGGAAGTGCTTCTCGAAAAAGAGCTGCTTGCTGGTGAGCAGATAATAAAGGTTGGCGTAACGGCTCATGGCGGAACGCAGCTCGCCGCGCGCCTCGGTGGCGGTCTCCTCGTCGCCCAGGGGCTCGTCCAGGAACTCCACCCGGGCCAGCCAGACCGGGCTGCGCCGGATCTCCTCGACCAGGCGGAAGCGCCGGCGTCCCTCGACCGTGATGTGGATGTCTCCGTTGGCCTTGTGGTCGGCCTTCTTGATCTCGGCCAGGGTGCCGAGCACATGGGGCAGGGCCACGCCGCCCACCTCCGGCCCCTCCTGGATCAGGCATATGCCGAACGGAGTGCCGTTTTCAAGGCAGGCTTCGATCATGGCCTTGTAGCGCGCCTCAAAAATGCGCAAAGGCAGGGTCGTGCGGGGGAAGAGCACCGCATTGAGCGGAAACAAGGGGACCGGCTCGTCCTTGGGCTGCCCCGGATTTTTGGACTCGCTCTTGCTCACTGCCCCATCCTTTCAAGGTCCCGGGAATCCATTTCGACCCACTTGCCTTCCCCTTCCCATAGGCGCACCAGCTCCAGGCCCGGCACGGAGGCCTTCAGGCGGCGGCAGATCTCCACCGCGAGGATCTCGCAGCTCGGATAAGGGAAGATCAGGCTGACGTCGGCGTGGTCGAAGGGCGCGATGGCCTCATGCAACAAGCGCTTCACTTCGCGGAAATCCGCCAGCACGCCCCCCTCAGCGCGGCCCTTGACCACCGCCTCCACCCTGTAGGTGTGGCCGTGCAGGCCCGAACAGCGGTCATGGCCCGGCAGGGCCGTGGCCGCGTCAAAGACGTCCTCGACCCGTATCCTCACGCCTCATCCCCGGCGCCGGCTTCGGCCCACTTATTGTAGCCTTCCCAGCAGCGCACGGTGCGCAAGCCCGGAAGCTCCCGCTTCAGGTCCTTGAAGAGTGCCTGGCAAAGGTTTTCGCAGCTGGGTATCTCAAGGATGCTGCTCAGGTCCTTGTGGTCGTACTTGGCCATGCCGCGCTTGGCGGCCTCGCGCAAGGCCTTGAAGTCGATGACCATGCCGTCCTTGATTTCGCCCTCGACCACGACCTCCACCTTGTAGGTGTGGCCGTGGGTCACGTCGCAGCCGTCCAGGGCCTTGACGCTGTGGGCGCAATCCATGTGGTCGAAAATTCCGACGCGCATGGCCTAGCCCAGCGCTTTCAGGGCCGCCAACACTTCGGCGGCGTGGCCTTCGGGCTTGACCTTGGGCCAGATGTTGCGGATCACGCCATTCCCGTCGATCAGGAAGGTCGCACGCTGTATGCCCATGATGAGGTTGGCGAACATCATCTTCTTCACCCAGACGCCATAGGCCTCGGCGGTCTTGTGCCCTTCGTCGGCCAGCAGGGCGAAGGGCAGGTCGAACTTGGCGATGAATTTGGCGTGGCTCTCCAGCCCGTCCGGGCTCACGCCGAGCACCACGGCCCCGGCTTTTTTCAGGTCGTCATTGCTCTTGCCGAATTCGCAGGCTTCGACGGTGCAGCCGGGGGTGTCGTCCTTGGGGTAGAAGTAGAGGACCACGTTGCGTCCCTTCAGGGACTTGAGGCTGATCGTGCCGCCCGTGGATGCGGGCAGGTCGAAGTCGGGGGCTTTTTGGCCGACCTGGAGTTCATCCGCCATGGTGCGTGCTCCTCTTGTCAGTTTTAAAATCGCGTCATTCTGGTCGGCGGGCTACGTACCCTCCCAAGGCCTATAAGAGCGGATGGCCTTGGGAGGGTACGTAGTCCGCCGCCTTCAGATTTACGGATCTTCTGTACTGAGTAAGTAAGAAGGCCGCCGTAGTTCCACGGCGGCCTTCTTTATGTGCGCCTGCCGCGGCCGCGGTCGGCGTGGGCGTTGGGATTTACTGCGCGGTGGGGGCGCTTGGGGCGGCGGCGGGCTCCACGGCGTCCAGGCCGTTCAGGGCGCCCAGAAGCATGTCCGCCGGCACGCCGTAGCCTTCGCAGATCTGGCGTATGGTCTCGAATTCGGAGATGGAGCAGTGCGCGCAGCCGCCCAGATGGAAGCCGGCGAAGACTTCGCGGGCCCGGGGATGCAACTGCATCGCCTCACCCACGGTCATATCCGCGTGGAACACGGGCGCCGCGGTGGCGCCGTTGACATTGACTTCGGTCGTTTCCATGAAGTGCCTCCTATGCGTTTCAAGTACTCTAGCACCGTACCCTGAATTTGTCCATCGGCCGTAAAAACCATACGTGTGAAACGTTTTCCGGGATTGTCCTCTCCGGGCGATGTTCGCCGCCGTATATTCCGCTGCCCCGTTGCCTTCAAAGCGCCGCTTTGTAAGCCGCTTTCAGTTCCAGGGGCCAGTCCAAGCTGAGCCCGGGCTTGGCTTGGGCGAGGCTAATGAAGCCGTCGCCCAGGCGGGGACCGAAAATACCGGCCCAAAGGTCGCGGTCAATGTCCAGCAACAGGGAACCATGCTGCAGGACGGCCCCTTCCCTGCGGCGCTGGGCGCTGCCGAACAGTTTACGGCCGTCCACCACCAAGTCGGGGCAGGCCGATCCGGCGAAACAGTTGGCCGCCTTCACGTCCGGAACCGAGTCTCCGCGGAAGCGGGTATCGACTCCGCGGCCTTGCAGGAGCGTGAGCAAGGGCCGGGTGGTTTCCAGGTAGCTTTCGTTGACGCCCAGGCGCGCCCAGGGGTGGGAGGCGGCCAGGACCACGGCGAAGGTCAGCTCATGGTGGTGGAGTATGGCCCCGCCGCCGGTGAAGCGGCGCGTGACATCCACATCCAGGCGGGCGGCGGCTCCGGCCTCGGCCACGTCCTCTTCGCGCTGGAAGTAACCCAGGGACAAGGTGGGACGGGCCCAGCGATAGGTGCGAAGGAAGGGGCCTTCCCCGGCGATGGCGCGTTCCAGGAGAGCCAGGTCTTGGCGCATATTCTCGGCGCCGGGCAGGGCCCCGTCGGAGATGAATTCCATGGCGCAGCGCTCCACGCTAGCCGGGATCACGCCTTCGGCTTCCACCGCAGCACCGGGTTCCTGGCGGCTCCGACTTCGTCAAGGCGGCCCACCGGCGTGTTCACGGGCGCGGCATGGAGCAGGGCGGGGTCCTCCCCGTCTATTTTGGCCAGGACCGCGGCCAGCTCGTCGAGGGTTTCCTTGGCCTCGGTCTCCACCGGCTCGAGCATGAGGGCTTCCGGCACGATGAGGGGGAAGTAGATGGTGGGCGCGTGGTAGCCGTAGTCGGCCATGCGCTTGGCGTAATCCAGGGCGCCCACGCCCTTGCGTTTTTTCTGGTCGGACACGCTCAGCACGAACTCGTGCATGCATCGGTCGCCGTAGGTGGCGTGGAAACGGCCCTTGAGCAGGGCCAGCAGGTAGTTGGCGTTGAGCACGGCCCGCCGCGCGATCTCGGGCAGGCCGTCGCCGCCGAAGGACTTCAGGTAGACCAGTCCCCTTAGGAGTATGCCGAAGTTGCCCGTGAAGTGGCGCACGCGGCCGATGCTCTTGGGCTCGCCCTCGTCGAGGCTGAAAACCCCCTGCTCCGTTCGGCGCACGCGCGGCACCGGCAGAAAGGGCCGCAGATGCTCCTTCACCCCGATGGGGCCCGCGCCCGGACCGCCGCCGCCGTGGGGGGTCGAAAAGGTCTTGTGCACGTTGAAGTGCATCATGTCGCAGCCCATGTCCCCGGGGCGGGCCACGGCGCAGATGGCGTTCAGGTTGGCCCCGTCGTAGTAGAGCTGGGCGTCCACGGCGTGCATCCACCCGGCGATGAGGCTGATGTCCTTCTCGAAGATGCCCACCGTGTTGGGGTTGGTCATCATCAGGCAGGCCACGTCCTCGGTGATGCGGGGCTTGAGGTCTTCGAGGTCCACGGTGCCGTTGGGAAGGCTTTTGACGGTCTCCACGGTGTAGCCGCAGTAGGCGGCGGAGGCGGGATTGGTCCCATGGCTGCTGTCGGGCACCAGCACCTTGCGCGGACGCCGCCCCCGACTGTCGTGGTAGGCCTTGCACACCAGCAGGGCGGTCAGCTCGCCTTGGGCTCCGGCGCTGGGCTGGAGGCAGATGGCCGGCATGCCGCTGATTTCGGACAGCCAGCGCTCCATCTCCCACAAGACCCTCAGGGCGCCCTGCACCGTGTCGTCGGGCTGTAGGGGATGGATGTTACGGAAACCGTCGCGGCCGGCCAGGTCCTCGTTCACTTTGGGGTTGTACTTCATGGTGCAGGAGCCCAGGGGGTAGATCTGGGTGTCGATGCCGATGTTCCTCTGGCTCAGGCGGGTGTAATGGCGCACCAGATCCTGCTCGCTGACCTCGGGCAAGCCGAGGGCCAAGCCGCGGCGCGCCTCTTTGGGCAGCCAGTCCTCGCCGGCCGGGGCAGGGACGTCCAGGGCCGGGAAGGTCGTGGCGCGGCGGCCCGGGGCGCTTTTCTCGAAGATCAGTTTTTCTTCGGACATCATAGCACCTCGCGCAGGGCCGCCACGTAGCGGTCCAGTTTCGCTTTTTTCTTCACCTCGGTCACCGCCACCAAAATCTCCCGTTCGCGGCCCGGGTAGTAGCGGCTCAAAGGCACGCCGGCGAGTATGCCCTTGGCCTGCATGGCCTTCAGCACCGGCCCCGCATCCCTGCCTAGGTCCAGGGTGAATTCGCTGAACCAGGCCCCCGAGTAACGGACTTTGACCCCGGCGATCTTGGCCAGTTCCCCGGCCAGGTAATGGGCCTTATGCGCGCCCTGGGACGCCACCTCTTTCAAGCCCTGGGGCCCCACGGCCCCGAGATAAATGGTGGCGGCGAGGGCCAGCAGGGTCTGGTTGGTGCAGATGTTGCTGTTGGCCTTCTCGCGGCGGATGTGCTGTTCGCGGGTCTGCAGGGTCAGCACGAAGGCGCGCTGGCCGCGATTGTCCTTGGTCTGGCCGCAGATGCGCCCCGGCATCTGGCGCACCAGCTCCATTTTCGCCGCGATGAACCCGAGGTAGGGCCCGCCATAACTGAGCGGGATGCCAAGGCTCTGGCCTTCCCCGCAGGCGATGTCCGCCCCGCACTCCCCGGGCGACTTCAGCAGGGCCAGGCTGACCGGTTCCACGGACATGATGAAAAGGGCGCCCACGGCATGGGCGGCCTCGGCGAAGGGCGCGGCATCCTCGATCACGCCGAAGAAATTCGGGTTGGCCAGGACCAGGGCGGCCGTGGATGAGTCGAGCAGGGCTTTCACCGCGGCCAGGTCGCTGCGGCCGTCGGCGCCCAGAGGCGCCACCACGATTTCGGTGTCCAGATTGCGGGTGTAGGTGCGCAATACCTGCAGGCTCTCGGGGTGCACCCCGGCCGAGAGGACCAGGCGGTTGCGGCCGGTGCGGGCGTGCGCCATGAGGCAGGCCTCGGCAAGGGCGTGTCCGCCCTCGTAAAGGCTGGCGTTGCTGACCTCCATCCCCGTCAGGGCGCAGACGCAGCTCTGGTACTCGAAGAGGGCCTGCAAAACGCCCTGGGTCATCTCGGGCTGGTAGGGGGTGTAGCTGGTGTAGAACTCGCTGCGGTTGAGCAGGTGGCGGACGGCGCTGGGGCTGTAGTGTTCGTAGGCGCCCGCGCCGAGGTAATTGTCCAGCTTGCCCGTGGAAAGATTGGCCCCGCCGATGGCCTGGAACTCGTCCTTCAGCTCCATCTCGGTGAGGTGGTCCGGCAGGTCCAGCCTTCCCTTCAAACGCAGCTCGGCCGGTATGCTTTTGAAGAGGTCGGCGATGTCCGCGACGCCGATGGCCGCGAGCATGGCGCTTTGGTCCGCGGGCGTCTGGGGAAGGTAGGGGTGTTCAAAGGGCATGGACGAAGATCTCCAAATATGAACTGGGTGCCGGCGCCGGACGTCCTAGTGACTATCCTGCGCGCAAAAACGGTCGTAGGCGGCGGCGTCCATCAGGGCGCTCTTGTCCCCGCTCAATCCGCTCAGCTTAAGCAGCCAGCCGGCCCCGTAGGGGTCCGTGACCAGGGGGCCGAATTCAGCCTCGAGCTCGTCGTTGACGTCCGCGGCGTTGCCCCCCAGGGGCGCGTTCAGGTCGAACACGGCCTTGACGCTCTCGATCACGCCGAAGGGCTTGCCGGCCTCCAGGGTCGTGCCGGCCTCGGGCAGCTCCAGGTAGACGATGTCCTTGATGGCATGCACCGCGAACTCGGTGAGGCCGACGGTGGCGCCGTCGCCCTCCACTTTGATCCATTCGTGGGTTTTGGTGAAGAGACGGTCGGAAGGGGTCGCCATGGGAATCCTTTGATAATGACGGGGGCCGGCAAAGCAAGCGGCGTATTTTAAACGTTCTTGCGCACCTTGGAAGGCACAAAAGGGGTCTTCACGATTTCCGCGGCCAGGGCCCTGCCCCGCACGTCCACCGCGATCCGGGAGCCGGGGACGGCCAGGGCCGGGGGCACATAGGCCAGGCCGATGCAGGCGTTGTCCAGGCTGGGGCTGGGAGCGCCGGACGTCACATGGCCGATCTTGGCCCCGGAAGAGTCCAGCACGGCGTAGCCATCGCGGGCCACACCCCTGTCCAACATTTTAAAGCCGGCCAGACGGCGCAGCGGGGCATCTTTCGCGGCGAGCAGGGCCGCCTTGCCTATGAAGTCCCCCTTGGCGGGCTTGATCACCCAGCCTAGGCCGGCTTCGTAGGGGCTGTGATCTGCGTCGATCTCATGGCCATAGAGCGGATAGGCCATCTCCAGGCGCAGGGTGTTGCGCGCGCCCAAGCCGATC
>Ga0182024_10014812_pt1 | contig 15026 bp, 12 predicted proteins | sample P32metaG_FD_120480 | JGI IMG/M metagenome (GOLD analysis project Ga0182024, IMG submission 120480) | Permafrost microbial communities from Stordalen Mire, Sweden - P3-2 metaG (Illumina Assembly) | ecosystem: Environmental > Terrestrial > Soil > Wetlands > Permafrost | place: Sweden: Stordalen... | reverse complement strand
TGGCCGAGGCCTACGAACACAAGGGCAAGCTCGAGCAGGCCCGCGAACTTTTGGAGCGTGCCGTCACGCGCGCCCCGCTGCTGGCGATGAATCATGGCTCGCTGGCGGACATCCTCTGGAAGATGGACCGCAAGGATGAAGCGCTCGACCGCGTCCAGCAGGCCTTGCGTCTTGATCCCGGCTACGAATGGGCCTGGGGCCGGCTTCAGGACTGGTCGCGCAAGCTGGAGAAGTCCGAAGTTTCCCTGATCGTTGCCCGCGATCTCACGGTGCGCCGGCCCGGCGAGGCACGCTCATGGCTCATGCTGGCACGCACGCTGTTGACCAATCCGCCTGCTCCCGTCGCCGAGGACAATGGCAAAACCGTGTCGCCACGCGAGGAATGCCTGGCCTCGCTGGATCGGGCCATCGCGCTCAATCCCCGACTCGGCGATGCGTTTGACATCAAGGCGGAGGTGCTGGCTCAGGATCGCCGGTTCGACGAAGCCCTGGCCGCGTGCCGTCCGCCTGCCTGGAACGGCAACGCACCGTTGCAGCTCCGTGCCCGGGCGGCGTGGGTGGTCGCCCAGCAAGGCAACTTGCCGGAAGCGATGGTGCAGATGCGCGCCGTCCTGGCCGAGGACGCCAACTATTACTGGGCCTGGATGCAGCTCGCCGATTGGTCTCAGACGACCGGCAACTTCGAGGAATACCTGAAGGCCGCCGACAACCTGGTGCGTCTGGCGCCGAACGCGGCCGTTCCGCTGGGCTACCGAGGCGAGGCTCGCGTTCGCATGGGCCAGCGCCAGGAAGGTAAAGACGATCTGCAGCGAGCCCTGGAGCTGTCACCCGAATACGGTTTCGCGGGGATGATTCTTTTCGACGAACAGATGTCTGACAACGAACTGGACCAGGCGGGCAAGACGCTGGAAACCTTGAAGGATCACGTCGGCGGGGCCTACGTCGAGGCGCGCGACGTGCAGCTCTGGGCCCGGCGGGGCGACAAGCGTGTGGCGGCGCGGGCGTTCGGCCAACTGTGCGAAAGCCCGGAAAGCAACCCCTGGCCGCTCGATGCCGGCCATCGCGCCATGATGCAAGCCGGCTGGGAGAAGCGGGCCGACAAGGTGTTTCGCCGGATCGTGAGCCAGCCGAAGTTCAACCCGAACGTCGCCGCGCTGTGGGCCGAGCGCATGGTCGGGGTCGATGGTGCGGAGGAGCGGTTGCAGGCGCTGGAGCGGGCCTTGCCGTACGCCGCGGACCGCTTCCGTCTCGTCGATTTGCAGGCGGATTTGCTGTCGCGGCTGGGCCGTTTCGATGAGGCCACGTCCGTGTGCCAACCGGCCGGCGAAACGGTGCCGTTTTTCCTGAAGGGCCGGGCGGCGTGGGTCGAACACGAACGTGGCCGAGCGAAACAGGCCATCGAGCAAATGAACCGGATCGTGACGGAGGACCCCAATTACGCGTGGGGCTGGCAGCAGCTCGTCTTCTGGAACCAGGCCGCGAAGCAATATGACGCCATGAATCACGCTGCTCGCCGCTTGCTGGAGCTGGGGCCGGGCGGGCGGGCGGTCGTCGCGGACGTGGCCCAGGCTCTGAACAAGAGCCAGCAAATGCCGGCCGTGCGTGCCCTGGTCGCTCACTGCGGCGAGCTGCTCAGGCAGGACACCGAGACCTGGGGCCGGATCGGCTCGTCCCTGGGCGCCGTCAACGACGATCACATTCAGGTGGAGTGGATGCACGACTGGGCCGAGCGCCAGGACGCTCAGCCCTGGATGTTCATGAACCTGACTCTCGCCCTGCGCGGCATCGGCCGGGACGATGAAGGGCACAAGGTCAGCCTGCGAGCTCTGAGCCTCGCACCGGACTACACGGTTCTCTTCCACAAGGTCTGGCTCTGTCTGGACGACTCTCTCGCCGGGCGGTGGGGAGATCTGGAGGAACGCCTGGCCGAGATGGACATGGAGAAGCTCGACCCGCTGCACGCATTCGTGGCCACCCTGATGACCGCGGTGCGCAACCTGGGCGAGGCGGATGAGCGGCTTCGGCCCCAGGTGTTCGAAGAGGAGCGCCGCCGGTTGGCCGACGCCGCCGCCCGCAGCGAGCCGGTACTGCTGGAGCGAGCGCTATTCGTGGCGTATCGGCGGTGCATCACGCGCATGGCCGAGCTGCGGGGAGGGTTGGGGGCGAAGGTGTGGGGCATGTGGCGCTGCTGGCGGCCTTTGATGCCGAAGGCAAAACAGTCGGGTAGTTAATTAATACTACAGCGATAAGTCTCCTCGGTCGGACCGTCTTTACCCCGAAGGGGTTACATCCCATAGCCCAGGGTTCGATGTACGCATCGAACCCTGGGTCCAGGTGGCGAAATAGGCATTCCAACCCCGAAGGGGTTGCACGGGGCGTGTGCCTTGAATCCGCACTCTGTTCTGTGCAACCCCTTCGGGGTAGACAATCGGGTATCTCGGCTTCCCTTCCCAGGGTTCGATGAGTACATCGAACCCTGGGCTTTGGGATGTAACCCCTTCGGGGTAAATTCAAATGGCGAGGCCCCATCCAGAAGGACGGGGCCTCAACCACTTGAAAGGAATTCGGAAGGAATCTTGATCTGCGTCAATTCGTGGAAGGATTCAGCTTGTTCTCACTTGGCAGCATGCCCACCTCCGGCAGACTCCCGGCCGGCGGCGTCAGGTACGAGCGAAGGGGGCTGCACGGGTCCGTCATCGGCACCTGGATCGGCACCTGTTTCCAGACCTTGATGATCACCAGGCACGGCTCCATCGTGCACACGCGCCGCGACACCGGCACCGCGACCTCCGTCGGCACTTGCCGGCAGGTCGTTTGCGGCACCTGCGTCACGCGCTCCTCGGTGACCATCTTGATCCGGGGGCAGGCTACGACGCGGGTGCATTCCTGCGGGACCAGCCTGGTATTGGTGATCGGCGTGTTGACCACAACTTCCTCGTTCACCATCTTGCACTTGATTTTGGTCACGACCTGAGTGCGTTGTTCGGGAACGACTCGGCACGTGGGCACCAGGTTGACGACGACCTCGGGGACCGTGGTGCATTGCACGCGGTTGACCATGCGAGTCTGCTGCTCCGGCACCATCTTGCACACGTTGGTGCACACCTTGCGCATTTCCACGGCCGGGACCATGATGCATTTGCGCGTCGTGATGATCTGCTCGTGGCACTCGGGCACCATCTTGCACGTGACATAGCAAACCTTGCGCACTTCCGGCACCATCACGCACTTCATGGAAAGGACCGTCTGGCAGCGCACTTCCGGCACCAGCTTGCACGTGGTAAAGCACACCTTGCGGACTTGCTCGCACGGCTCCATGACGCACTTGCGGCAAGTCACGATGCGCGTCTGCGTCTCGGCAACATTCCGGCAACTGGCGACGATCATCTTGCGCATCACCGTTTCCGGCACGATCCGGCACGTGGTCACCTTCTGTACGCAGGTCTTCCACACCGGCACCATCTCGCAACGGCGAACTGTCAGGCATTCGACGCGCGGTACATAGGTCCGCTGCGTCCGCCAGCAGCCGGGCAGCTGGATCTTCTGGCAGACGACCGGCCCGGGGCAGTATCGGCTCTGGCAGGTGCAGGGATCGAAGGTCCAGGTGCCAGGCTTCTGGCAGTAACGCGTCACCCATTCACCGGGAACGAAGCAGGGCACCATCTTGCAGTCCATGACGGTCACCTTGACCTGTTCTTCGCGGTATCTCGGCTCCTGCACGCAAAACTTGACCGGCACGTCCTTCGTCTCGACCACGGTCCGGCACTGGGTCGTCGGCACGCAAATCTCGCGGCTTTCGACCACGGTCCGATAGAAGACCTGCTGCACCGGCACCTGCGATTCGATGATGCGCGGCTTCATGACCACGGTTTTCACGAGTTGCTCATGCGTCTCCATGACCGGCTTGTTGAGAACCGTCTTGATTTCCTGCTGAAATTGCCGCATTTCGGGCCTGCAGCCCATGACGGTCTTTTCCTGGCGTTCGTAGACCGGCTTGCAGGTCGTCCAGCGGATGGGCTGCTTTTCCTCGATCCATTGTGGCCGCATGATGGGGCAGGCGACGTCGTGCTCCACCTTTTCCATGACGGGCTTCATGACGGTGCAGGTGACCGGCGTCGGCACGATCTGGACGTTTTGCCGCATGACCGTGGTGCGACATTCCTGCACCTCGCGGATCATCTTCATCACGGTAGTGTTGATAACTTCCTGATACGGTTCGTAGACCGGCTTGCAGACCGTGAAGCGGCGCGTCTCGATGGTTTGTTCGCAGACCGGCTTCATGACGATGAACTTTTGCGTGATGTTTTGCGTCTCCCACACCGGCCTTTGCACGCAGCAGCGGACCTCGCGCATGCACGTGTCGTAGACCGGCTGATAGACCGTCATCTTGACGACGTCGCAAACGGTGCGATAGCAAGGCCGATAGACGATGCGCTGCTCGTCGCAGCAGACGCACTGGTAGCAAATGCGATACTGCACGGGCGGAAACTGGACTTGCGGCGGAGCGCAACTCTGGACGGGGTACAGGTTGGCCCCACAGTAAGCCGCGTGCACGCGGCCCTCAGCGGCGGCCAGGACGGCGACGGCGAACAGCGTTGCGAGACATTTGCGCATGGCGCATTGCGGACTGCGGATTGAAATGAGAATCATCTCAATTCTCCTGAGGTTGACAGCGAGCGCGGACCTTGTGTTGACCAAGGACGACGCGGCGAGGAACCACGATCGTCTGGTAAAATGTGCCCGATAAGAATCGGTCGGGAAAGTTTTCTTGAGTCAAAATTCGCGGATTTGCCGAAAATCGCTTCGTGCGGCCGGATTTCGGGGAAGAAACCAACTAACTGGCATTACCATGATATTTGAATCCATTCAAAGTTCTGGGCAAGATCGCGCGACCGCACTCAGCACCGCGTCGGCGACCTGATCCGCGGAACATTCGCCGCGCTGCCACGCTTCCACCAACTTGGCCAGTTCATGATCGTCGCGCATTTGAAAAAAACGGTCCGTCAGCCGATCCTGCGCCAGACGCAGCAGTTCACGGCGGGCCCCGGCATCCGGCGAGCGCCGCAGCGGGGCCGCCTGGATAACTTGCCAAAGCTCCTCCAGGCCCGACTCGGTCTTCGCGCTGACCAGAACGACGGGCACCGCACGGGCGCTGGACAGCTCCAGGGCGGCCCGCACCTGGGCGGCAACGTGGTCGGCGTTCGGCAAGTCGGCCTTGTGGATGACGATCACGTCGGCGACTTCGAGCACGCCGGCCTTCTCCCATTGCAGATCGTCGCCGGTCTCCGGTTGCAGGAGCAGCACCACCACGTCGGCCAGGTCGCGCACGGCAATGTCGCCCTGGCCGGCGCCCACCGTTTCCAGATAGATCGTGGCGAAACCATAAACTTCGAGAATACGGCACATGAGTTCGAGATGATCGGCGACGGCCCCGTGACCCGAAACGGCGGCGAGGCTGCGGATGAAGACGCCGTCGTCGGTACGGCTGCCCATGCGAAAGCGGTCGCCGAGCAGGGCCCCGCCGCTCAGAGCGCTCTGCGGATCGCAGGCCAGCACGGCGACCGTCGCTTCGTGGCGCCGGGCCGTGTCGATCATCTTGCCGATGAGGGAGCTCTTGCCGACGCCGCCCGAGCCCGTGAAGGCGACCACGCGGGCCGGCTGCGAGGGAGCCGGCAACCGCGCCGCCACATCCGGGCCGGCGCTGCCCCGAGCGGCCAGGCTGAGCAGTCGGGACAGGGCCAGGCGATCATGGCGCAACATGCGTTCGATCAGCTCGGTCATGGGGCCTTGGCCTCGCCCGTGCCCTTTTGTTTGAGGAAGGCAACGATTTCATCCAGCGACGTGCCGGGACCGAACACCTGAGCGACCCCCTGCTCCTTGAGGCGCGGCACATCCGCCTCGGGTATGATGCCGCCGATCATGACGCCGACCTCCTCGAGATGGTTGTCGCGCAAAACTTGCATCACGCGCGGCACCAGCGTCATGTGCGCCCCGGAAAGCAAGCTGAGCCCGAGCCAATCGGCGTCTTCCTCGGCGACGGTGCGTGCGACGGCCTCCGGAGTCTGCCAAAGCCCGGCGTAGATGACGTGCATGCCCGCATCGCGCAGGGCCCGGGCCACGACCTTGATACCGCGGTCATGGCCATCGAGTCCGACCTTGGCGAGCACGATGCGCAGCGGACGAGAATCCATGTTGACTCCAACAATCCCCGTTTAGCCGCGACGCGACGTACTCGGAGCGGAGCGCGAAGGCCGGCTCCGCGCTCCGCTCCGAGTACGTCGCGTCGCGGCTAAACGTCATTTCTTTCTTTCCAGCTTGAACAACTCCGCTCCCATCCTTGCGGTGTAAAGCACATCGTGAATCGCGTCGTATTCGAGCCAGGTCATAAAGTTGATCTGCTTCATTTCCTTCGCCAGCGGCAATGCTTTGCCCCACGTCGCGCCGCCGTCGGTCGATTCGAGGATGCCGGCCGTCGTCAGCACGAAGAGGTGCTGCTGCGTCTTGCCGAACACCGGGCCGCAGCGGCCGTTCTTGACGTCGCTGATCTTCTTCCAGGTTTGCCCCTTGTCCGTGCTGCTGATGAGCGCCCCGTCCACCAGCCAGTACAGCGCTCCCTGGTGCCAGTGCGGCAGCACGCGGGCATCGTAGTCGCCGACCGGCTCGAAGGTTTTGCCCGCATCGGTGGTGCGCAGGATCTTGGGGTTCGGTTTGTTCTTGGACTTCATCTCGGCAACCACGGCCGTTTTCGCGTCGAAGATCCAGGCGGGGCCAAAGTCCTTGCCGATGGTGTCAAACGCTTCGCCGCCGTCATGGGAAGCGAGCAGCGTACCGCCCGATTCATGCTTGAGCGTCAAAAGGAACTTCAGATCGGGATCGGACCAGTCGGCCGCGAACCAATCGACGTGGTTCGACTTCTGGTCGAGGATCTTCCACGTTTGCCCCAGGTCCGGGCTGACGGCGATGGGCGAGCCATACACCAGGGCGAGGATCATGCGCTTGCCGCCGACCGGATCGATGACCATGCAGCCCGGCGTCTCGGTTCGGCCCTTGATCATCGTGCCCGGCTTGGTCCAGGTCTTGCCGCGGTCGGTCGAGCGGTAAAGGCCCTTGTCGCTCAGGAAGATGAAGACGTCACCGCTCTTCGGATCGACGATGACGCCGGAGAGGCCGCCGTAGCCTGGCTTCTCGGATTTGATGAGGTCGCCGGCCATGGCTTGCCATTCGGCCTGGGCGTGGACCATGGATGGCAAGGCCAGCAGCAAACCGGCGAACATCATTGCTCGGAAGAAGAGACGCATGATCATCCCTCAATTTCTTGGCGAGCCGAGGGGGGTAAGCCTCCTAACCCGGGGGCTTACGCCCCTCGGCTCGCCAGCTTTTACTTGTTGAGTTCGGTCAGCTGGAAACACGCCGCCCAGTGATCGCTGCGGACAAACAACCGGCCATGAGCCACCACCGGATGGTTCCACGCCTTGCTGTTGGGTTCCTTGATCGCGTCGAAGCGGCTCAACTCTTTGTAGTCGGCGGGATTGGCCTCAACCAGCGCAACCTCGCCTTTCTCGCACACAATCAGCAGCAGATCCTGATCGGCCAGCAGCAGGACCTGGCCACTGCCGTAGCCGTCGCCGGCCTCGTCGCCGCGCGTGGTCCATTTCTTCTTGCCATCCTTCAGGTTGATGCAGGAGAAGAAGCCGTTGTCGAAGCCGTAAGCATGGCCCTTGTGCACGACCATGTCATTGTAATAGGGACTGATGGTGCGCTTGTTCCAGACTTCCTTGGCCTCCCATCCCGTGTCGGCATGGTGCACGTGCACACGCTTCGTGCCGGCGCCAAAACCGCTGCCGAGCAGGAAGTCCGAGTCCTGCACCTGTGCGGGTTGCACGACGCGGACCTGATCGCCGGACGATGATTCAAAGGTCCAGAGTACGGTGCCGTCCTTCGGATCGATGGCCAGCAGCCCGGCATTGGACGTGAGCACAACCTGCTCGACGCCGTCGATCTTGGCCAGTTGCGGCGAACAGTAGCTCAACTGGTCGCCCGCCCCGGCCGTCCAGGCCAGCTTGCCGGTCTCGGCGTTGTACGCCACCAATGCCTTGCCCGCGGGACCGCCGGCAAACACGATGACGTTGCCCTGGGCAATCAGCGGCGACGACGCATAGCCCCAGCGTGGCTCCTTCGCCTCACTGTCGATCTTGATATCGCGCGTCCATTGCTTGATTCCCGAGCCGGCATCGAGACAGTTCAGCAGCCCCTTCGCTCCCAGGGCATAGATCTTGCTTTTGTAAAAGGTCGGCGTCGCCCGCGGACCGATGCCGGCCACGGTCTCGTCGTTGATGAATCGGCCCTCGTCCTGATGTTCCCAGAGGATCTTGCCGGTATCGGCGTCGTAGCAGATGACCGACTCGAATTTGTCGTTCTGCTCCTGAGTAAAGAGCCGTTTGCCGATGACGGCGAAGGACGACCAGGCGTTGCCGACGCGATGCTTCCAGAGCAGCTTGGGCGGATGCACGTCCCAGTCGGTCGCGATGCGCACGCCGGTGAGCTTGCCGTCGCGGTCGGGGCCACGGAAGCCGGGCCAATCGCCGGGTTGCCAACGCAGCGGCGGACTCTCCGCCACGGGCAGCACGCCGATTTTGTCCGCTTGCCGGTCGGCCAGGAAACGGTCCTCTTCTTTCACACGCCAGCGCCAGCTGAAGATGGGCATGAAGTTCCCATAAACCCCATTCAGGCGAACGAGCGTGAACAATTCAAACGCCAGCACGACGACCATGCACAGGCCGACGTAGCGGATGCGCCAGGGAAGGGCATAGGAAATCAGCAGCCAAAGGGTCCAGGCGGTCATCGCGGCCGGCAGCGCGTAGAGCACCAGGCCGAAGCCGCCGAATGTCGCATCGGACAGGAAGTACATGGCGATCGCGGCCACCACGGCCCCGCCCAGAACGTTCCAACGCTGCCCCCGAGACACTCGGCTCGCGAAGTACCACCAGGCGACGAAGAGCAGCGTTCCCAGCGTCGGGCCGAGGAACATCAACATGAGCTGCACCATCGTTCCCTGAAAGTAGCGGAAGCCGATGAACACCGCCACCCATTGGACGACGACAATCAGCACCGCGGGCCAAAGTCGCACCCTTGTATCCGGCGAGCCGGGAGCGTGAGCGACCGGAGGAGTCGGCGGGCCCGCGACGATAGCATCGCTCGGCGGCGGACTCGGCGAAGAGGATTCGTTCATACATGAACTCCTGAAAGGATTGGATCTGCAGAGGAATTGGGCTCATCCGTTCGCACAGGAAATCTTATTCAAGTTAAGCGCAATTGACATGACTCCGTGGGGCAGGTTGCCAACCTGCCTGGCGAACGGCAGGTTGGCAACCTGCCCCACGAATCCGACCCCCGCCGCGGCAAATCCGTGTTGTCCCCAAGTGTCGTCAGGATAACAAGTTACAAAACGCATGTCATCAGGGCCAATTCCGTGACATGAGATTTCTTCCCTCAATGCCTTGCCGCAACCTTCATCGCTGCTTAATGTTGCGCCGCCTTCCGAGAGGTTTTTCGCAATCTCATGTCACGGGCGGGGACCCTGTGAAATGACATGAGATGTGACATGCGATTTCCCGTGGTTGAAGCGACGATGGCGGCTACGATTTGCTCAATCTTCCAGGATCGGCGCACACGGCAGCTTGAACGTCTGAGCCACCGCGGCGTTCGTCACCTTGCCCTGGCGAATGTTCACGCCCAGAGCCAGCGCGGGATTCTCCCGCACCGCCCGCCCAAAACCCTTGTTGGCAAGCTGCAAAACGTACGGCAAGGTGACGTTCGTCAGAGCATAGGTGCTCGTGCGGCCGACGGCGCCGGGCATGTTCGTGACGCAATAGTGCACGATTTCTTCCTCAATATAAGTGGGCTGGCTATGGGTGGTTGGCCGGGAGGTTTCAATGCAGCCGCCCTGGTCGATGGCCACGTCGATGACCACGGCCCGGCGCGGCATCCGTTTCAGATCGTCGCGCTTCACCAGAAAGGGCGCCTTGGCCCCCGGAATGAGCACGGCGCCGATCAGCAAATCGGCCCGCGCCAGGCTGTCCAGGATGTTGTGGCGATCGCTGTACAAGGTGGTGACGTTGGGCGGCATCACGTCGTCGATGTAGCGCAGGCGGTCAAGGTTGATGTCGAGGATGATGACGTTGGCCCCAAGGCCCGCGGCGGTCTTGGCGGCGTTGGCCCCGACGATGCCGCCGCCGAGCACGACCACGTTGGCCGGCAGCACGCCCGGCACGCCGCCGAGCAAAATGCCGCGGCCCTCGAACGGCCTTTCCAGGAACTTGGCCCCTTCCTGAATGCTCATGCGGCCCGCCACCTCGCTCATCGGCGTCAAGAGCGGCAGGTTGCCATGGGCGTCGCGGATGGTTTCATACGCGACGGCGTTGATGCCCGAATTCATCACCGCTTCGGTCAGGGCCAGGTCGGCGGCGAAATGAAAATAGGTGAAGACAGTCTGCCCCGGCTGCATGAGCGGCCATTCGGACCGCATCGGCTCCTTCACCTTGACGATGACATCGGCCCGCTTCCAGATATCCTCAGCCCGGTCGATGATCTCGGCGCCGTTGCTGGAATACTGCTCATCGCTGATGCCGCTGCCGTGCCCCGCCCCGGCCTGGATGAGCACCTTGTGCCCCGCCCGGGTCAGCTCCTCGGCGCCCACGGGAATCATGGCCACGCGGTATTCGTCGGTTTTGATCTCACTCGGGACGCCGATGACGAGACTGCTTTTCACTGGCATGAAAGCTCCATTTCCGATGTCATCAAAAATCAATTCTCTTACCCGCGATCACGTCAGCCACCATTTTGAGCAGTTCCATCCCTCCTTTGGGATACACGCGATCCCCGAGGGAACCTAACTTCTTCAAATCAAGTTCAGCATGGTTCTTCTTGACGATGTTCACAAAATCGCCGCCATCGATCAGTTTCTTCTCATACTCACGATTGGGAGAGGTCATCGCTGCGAATTTTGAGGCTAACGCCATTTCCAGAGTGGGGATTCGGTAACTTTCTTGGACCGTGACGGAGTTGCGAAACGCCACCCGGAAAATGTCCTGCGTTGGTTTCATGACGTCGATGACACTGGGGGCCGAATCGCTCTCCTTGAAACGCGTCACAACCCGTGTGTCAAATACCTGCAATTTCGGGAACGCCTCACGCAGTGCATGAATTGCCCGGGCGTGATCCTTTTTTGTGACCAGCACATCCACATCCTGGGTGGCTCGCGGTTCGGATCGATAGCCGCCGATGCCATGGGTTCCCATGAGGACAAAACGAACCTGTGCTTTTTGCAGCGTCTGGATCACTTCCCATGGGTCGGTCATCGCGACACCCCCTCGATGCATTCGGTAATGACATCGAGTGAGAAAACAGCTCATTTCCAGGGCAGTACGATGAGCTGCCAGTTTATCTGCCAGAGCTGCAGCCATTACTTTAGCGCCTCCGCCCCCGCCGGCAAACAGTCGCGAATCAGGTCCAGCTGAAGCGGATCGAAACAAGCGAGGATTGGCGAATCCAAGCGGAACCGCACTGGCGTCCCGTCGAAGGAAACATTCGTCAAGGAGATTGTCATACCTCAATCTTACGACCCGCCCGGATATCATCGACCAGCTTGGATATCTCCGCTTCTCCGCCCGGGTAAACTTGAGCCGCCAAGCGCAGCAGCTTGGGGACGTTTACGTCGCCCTGGTTATGCAAAAAAATATCCGCAAAATCGACCGTATCCTGCATTTTTCGGAGTCGCTCGCGATTCGGCGAGGTGATGGCCGCGAATTTCGAAATCAATCCCATTTCCAGGTCGGGAATCCGATGCGACTCCCCAACTTGCAACGTGTAGCGAAACGCCAATTGATATACCTTCTGCAACGGCTTCATGAGATCGATTCGGGTCTCATTATCGGCTGGATCTTTGAAGCGAGTAACGACCGGTTTGTCCGACACGACCAACTTCGGGTAGGCGGCGCTGACGGTTCGCACCGCCTTGGCATGGTCCTTTTTCACGATCAGCACGTCCACATCCTGAGTTGCTCGAGGTCTGCTTCGCCAGCTATTGAGGCCATGCGTTCCCATAAGCACAAAGCCCACGTTGGCATCATTGAGGACTCGGATTACTTTCTTTGGGTTCACGACGATTGACCCTGGGCGGTGCGATTCCTGGAAGTAACGGGTGAGGGTCGATCCCGCCGTCAAAGCTCGTCCGTGAAGCCATGACCGATGCTCAGTTGCAACCGTCATCTGCGCTACCTCTTTGCAACGACCTCGAACGCCAGGTTTCCATACCCTCGCATCGCTTTGGTCGGGATGGGCCTGGACTTTAATGAACAACCGTATGTGCGCAATTCCACCGCGACCGGTTCTGCTCAATTTCGGGCAGGATGAAATGATCGATCTTGTCGTCACTTAGTTCTGCCGATCCATCGTCAGCCCAACCCCCGATCGGGCTTGCTTGCCTTAACGTCAAGCAGAACGCTTCCCTCATATATTGGACTAACGTGACTTTGTGGGGCTTTTCTGCGGCCAACCTGCGAATCAGCTCACGGAGAATCTGGGATGGAGTATGACCCTGTCGGGCCATTACCCGAAGGTGTTCGACCATGGCGGGATTGATTTTTTCCATTTATTTCTCCACGGAAGGTATTATTTCTTGAACAGGACATACACGCAAGTGTATTTTCCGGGCGTGCCTTGGGTTTGCGGAAGAACCTGGACCTGGCAAAAGCCCCACGCGGCGGCATATTTACCCGTTGGCCCTTGTTTGGCCGCTTCCTCCAGAACGGAACCGCTTGCTGTCAAACTGTTCACAATCGCCAGGTTATCGCCATATGTCCAATTTCCTTGAATCCCGTTTACTACTGTGCCAAAGTGGTTCATCATCGTTTCGAACATCCATTGCCCCTCAGGAGAAACTCGTCAGAAGTTGCAATTTCGATCGCTGGATCGCATGTCATCGGAATCTCTCCACGAACTGACTGCTCAGCACCACATCCGCTTATCGACAACGTTGAGCAACGGCTCTCCTAAAACGAATCGCCGCAGGTTCTCGAGCAGCGTCTGCTCATGCCGCTCCGGCACGCGCAGCGAGGCGGCGGCGCAGTGCGGCGTGATGATGACGTTCGCCATTTGCCACAGCGGATGCTCGCGCGGCAGCGGCTCCGTCTCGAACACGTCGAGGCCTGCTCCGGCGATTTCGCCCGCCTGCAGCGCCGCGGTCAGGTCGGCCAGATCGACGATCACGCCGCGGCCGATGTTGATCAGGTACGCGCTGCGTTTCATCTGGCGAATAAGGTCGCGATTGAACAGCTTGTATGTCTCGGGAGTGTGCGGGGCGGCGATGACCACGAAATCGCTGTTTTTCAACACTTCTACCAGACACTCGGGGCGAAACAGCGTCACGCCGTCGGGAGCAGAGCTGGCTCGCGGATCGACGCCGAGGACGCGCATGCCGAAGGCCAGGCCGCGGCGGGCGGTCTCGGCGCCGATGCCGCCCAGGCCGATGACGCCGAGGGTGCAATCGGCCAGGGTGATGGCAGCGCGGTCGGAGGGATGGACCTCGCCGGGGCCGCCGTAGCCGGGCAGTTCGCCGGCGTCGCGGCCGAGCATGTGCCAGGTTCCCTGCATCTGCTGTCGCAGATAAATGTGGAAGTTCTTGGCGAAACACAGGATGAACCCGAAAACGTGATCGGCGATGACGTCGCTGAAGATGCCGCGCATGTTGGTGACGACGATCGGCGCTTGCACCAGTTCCGGGAAGAGGAATTTCTCCATGCTCGCGGTCGGGGCTTGCACCCAGCGCAGCTTGTTGGCCGCCTTGAAGAGCCTTGGCGTCAGATAGCCGAACAGGGCGTCGGCGTCGGCGATCGCGGCGGCGGCGTGGTCCTCGTCGCGCGCGTTCACGACGTCCATCGGTGCGGCGGCGGTGTGAATGTTGGCCAGGCGCTCGGACGACACGGCGGGGGATACGACAAGTTTCATGGGCATGGTCCTCGCATGTCAGAACCCCGTTTAGCCGCGACGCGACGTACTCGGAGCGGAGCGCTTTACCCTCCGCGGGGTCGCGCTCCGCTCCGAGTACGTCGCGTCGCGGCTAAACGAGGATCGATGTTTTCAATATCGCGACGCACGTCGGCGCGTGGCTGATGCGGCTGTCGAGCACCATCGCCACCGCCTCGGCCAATGGCACCCTGACGCAGCGAATCAGCTCGGTGCCCTCCGGAGCGCTCGGCCCATGACTGAGCACCTGGGCCAGGAACAGCCGAGTTGGCGAAAACACGTTGGTCGTAAACGGATCGACGAAGCCCAGATCGGTCCAGCGCTCGGCCGTGATGCCCAGCTCCTCGGCCAGTTCTCGCCGGGCGGCAGCGAGCGGCTCTTCGCCCTCTTCGATGCCGCCGCTGACTCCTTCCAGCGTCACGCGGCCGACGCCATAATGAAACTCCTCGGTCAGATGAAGCTGCCGGTCCACGTCCAGGGCCAGCACCGTGACGCCGCGGCGAACGCTGACGATGCTGTGCGTGCCCGGTTCGCCATCGGGCCGAATAACGTCATCCTTGCGGACGTCGATCCAGGCATCCCGATAGACGATTTGGCTGCGAACAATGGTCCAGGGGCCATGCGGCTGCAGCACATCGCCGTCGGGATTCGTCATGAAGCGCTCTTTCGCCTTGCCGGTTTTTACCACATTGGGCTATTATACTCAGCATCCTGGCACGGCTGAGCTACGGACCAATAATGCAAAATGAATCTATATGGCCGCGCACGATTCTCCCGTAGCCGCATTCGCAAGAATGCGGGTTAGGCAAGCGACACCCGCATTCTTGAGAATGCGGCTACGGGAGAGTCGCCATGAGAAAATGGATTGTCGAAAGGAATTGCTCATGTGGTTCACGGATTTGCTCCGCTGGAAGCGAAAGAGACGAACGGCCCCCTTCACGAACAGCCGGGCGTTTGTGCCGCGAGTCCTGGAGCTTGAAGAGCGGACGCTGCCGAGCACGATC
>Ga0182024_10014811_pt1 | contig 15026 bp, 14 predicted proteins | sample P32metaG_FD_120480 | JGI IMG/M metagenome (GOLD analysis project Ga0182024, IMG submission 120480) | Permafrost microbial communities from Stordalen Mire, Sweden - P3-2 metaG (Illumina Assembly) | ecosystem: Environmental > Terrestrial > Soil > Wetlands > Permafrost | place: Sweden: Stordalen... | reverse complement strand
TCGCGTTCCTCCAAGACCTCTGACCTCACGCGATCATGCCGACCTCGCTCGCGGCGATCACCCCAATCTGCGGGAGATTTCGACCCGACGTCGGCATGACCACAAGGTCGGCATTACGCTGGCGGAGTCGTTTCGGTTCTGCTTTGGCGAGCTCGCCGTCAAGGCAGATGAGCTTGGTCCAGGTGAGGAGGTCTTGGGCGATCAGCGAGAGCTCGAGCCAGGTTTGGTTGTGCTCGAAGGCATGGTGGGGGAGGTTGCGCATGCCGGTGTCCTTGCCATGGCGGATGCTGTCCTCAACGCGTGCGCGGCCGCGATGACGCAGCTCCAGGGCGACGATGTCGTTGCCGTCCTGGTCGGTGAGAAAGCACGTGTACCGGTAGCCGTGCTGATCGAAGATCTGGAATTGCGCACCTGGGTGCGGGCGCTCGCTGCGGCAGATCAGCCGGGAGCCCTCGGGCCACGTGGTCAGGTCGATCCGGTCGGTGAGCTCGGAGACCCAGGCGCCGTCGCGGTCCGCTCCGCCGGCGTCGATCGCTTGTATCCACGCCGCTTCCGGGACCTCAAGGATCGCCTCGCGGACCGTGTCGTTCAGCTCGTAGCCGACCGAAAAGCGGATCCCGGCCTCGCGACAGTCTGCCGTGAACGCGTGCGTCTGACCGCCGATATCCGTGCGCACCAGGATCTCGCGCTGGAGGTCCTCGGCGGGCAGCTGCGCGAGCGCGAGCCCGAGCACGGTGAAGTGATCGGCGGCGGTGTTCGACCCGGCGTTCCCCGGGCGCAGGATCGCGGCGAGCGCCTCGCCGGTCTCATCCAGCCAGCAGCCAAGCGGGTGAAACCCATACCCGTGCTTGTAGTTACCGGCCGCGAGCTCCTTCTCCGAATGCGCGGTCAGCAACGTCGCGTCGATGTTCAACGTGATCGTCTCCGGCCTGGCGCCCGCGTCCCACACCCGCACCCGCGCCTCAGCGCGCGCCGCACGCACCCGCGCCAGCAGCGCGTCGTCGATCGCCTTGAGCACCCGATCCGTGGTCGTCTCCGACGCGCGCGCGCCGAATAGCCGCTCCTGACCCCGGTAGGCATCCATGTCCGTGACGCAATCGCCGCCGTCAGCGAGCATCACCGCCACGTCGCGAAGGACCCGCCCGGGGTCGTGCGCCGAGCGCCGCTCCCGCGTCCCGGCCAACGCCGCGGACATCGCGTCGGTCAGCCCGACGCGATCGGCCAGCTCGACCAGCAACGCCACCCCGGCGTGCGACACCAGCCCCTCACCGTCCGGCGTCACTTCTACCGTTCCGAAACGAGCCATAGGCTTCACCATCTGGGTGTCCTCCTGGGTCGAGCATCAAGGTCTTGAGCAACCCTGATTCTCACGGCCCGGGAGGACGTTCCGGTCCCCAAGCTCAGCCCACTATCGGCGCTTCGAGGTTAGTCGTCACGGGTCTCCTCGCGGCATTGGCTGCTGTTCGCTATGCCTCGGCCTCCGCCAGCGTGGTGATGTTCCGCCCGTTCATACGGATGTACAGCAGCTGGGGGGAACAGAAAGCGCAACAGGTTGCCGAGAGGTTCCCCGGAGGCGCTAACTACGCCAGCGTCTTGAAGTCGACGGCAATTGCGCTTGTGGTCGTAGGGGTCGTCATGATCAGGTTCGGCATCTTGGGAGACTTCTTTTTTGCAGCTTTGGGACTCGTGGTGGTCCTGTGTGCCGGCCTGACGGCCGCTGTCGCGAACGAGTACAGCCGGGCGGTTCCTACTGGCAGTGGTGGAACTCCCGCCATAACCAGCTTCGGTACGCTCGGCACGGAGACCTCTGTCGCCGACCATGCAGCATGGTCAAGCGAAAGCACGTCGGGGAGCCATTCTGGGCATCTCGTGGACACGTCGCTGACCCGGCAGGCAACGCGGGACCTCGTGCGACGGATTGCAATCTCTGACTTGCACTTGGCCGTGCATGAGCTGAGCCCCGATCGCCTAGAGATTGGCGACCTCGCCGGTCGCCTGGTGGTGGTCATAGGTGGAACCCTCCTGAGAACGAGCGTGGAGATTCGCAATGGCAACCCTCGAACACCCCATGGCCAGTTCGAGGCGTTGAGCCACCGGCTTCTCACGAGAATTCAGGAAGAACAAATCCGTCCAGCACGTAGAGACCCAGTAGCCGGCGCGGCGGGAACCGGGCCAGCAACCCAGACGGATCACCTGTTCTGCGAAAGCTGCGGCCAGCCGGTGGCGCTCGACGCTGCATTCTGCGGTGGATGTGGCGCCAGGCAGGGACGCGATTAGGTGCCGGTGGAAGCCGCAGGACCCCTGCGACCCCGCGAAACCACAGCGCACAGCCAGGAGATGAGGCACGCATGAGCTGCACCTTCCAATCCACGTGTGAGAACTGCGGAGAGGCGCCTTTGCCCGACTCGCGGTTCTGCTCCTCCTGTGGCACCGAGCGTCGCTTGGTAGCCCCCGAGGACCCCGGGTCCATGACCGGCCGCAAGTCTAAGCTTAGTAACGGAGGGACACCAGCGCGCCGGCTTCAAACCGGGGCACTGGTGCGTACTCCTTTTGACAATTGACTCAGACGGCAATCACGTTTGTAGTCACGATCGCTGTCTGATAGCCGCCGCCCGTGATGACCTCACGGATGAACTTCTTATGGCCGCGAGCTGGTCGACTCCAGTGCATAATAAAGCGTGTTCCCGCTGGCCCTGCCATGACTTGCTTCCAGCGATGGTCCACGAGCAGCTGAACACTCCCATGCATTCCCTTATCGCTCACCCGCCGGCCGTCTGCGTTACGGTACGTGACTGCGAACAATGTTTGGTGGCGGCGCCGGTTGGGAAAGTGAGCGATAGACAGCACCAGCTTATGAGCTGGCGGCGGCGGTGGCCATTGCATACTGCCCGAGTTGGTCACGACGCTCAGCGTGTACGGCGTGGGCGTGGGGCTGACGGCGTTCGGTTCGTCTGCATTCCCGTTTACCACTAGGTAGTAGGTGCCGGCGTCGGTCAGGGTGTACGGCAAGGATGCCGACTGCTCGATGCCGTAGCAGTCACACGAGTCGCCCGACTCAGCGAGACCGAGACCGCTGCCGCTTGAGTCGTAGAGCACCATATGCGCATTAGAACCTTCGGCATTGTTGGTGGGTCCGTTGTCGCCCGAATAGGTGAGTGTGGGATCGATCTGGGTGCCCGCAGGTGCCCAGAACACGTAGTAGTCGGACTCGTTCTCTTCAACGAGGTTTCCCGAGATCGTCGTCGGAGCGTTGATTCCGCAGGCGTGGTCGCCGTCGTAGTTGACCCCGCACGGGCCGTTGGCCAGCGCTGAGCCAACGGAGGCCAGCAGCACTCCGACCATGACAATCAGCGCCGTGCAATACAGCATCGACACCCTTACCAAGTGCGTACGGCCAACACCGAGCAGCTTCAATTGTTCCTCCGATCGTGCCCTGCCCCGCAGGAGCCCCGTTTGCAAGCGCGTAATCATGCCACACCTCAGCACGGCGTTGGGAATTTGCTTCTGGAACGCATACTCTGGAGGCCACGATCAGCGTTCCGGTCACCCTGCTCATCACCGACCGCGACCCGTGACACGCGTCAGCGCGTCGGCAGCGGGTACGCGGCGACCGGCACGACGGCCGCTCCGCCGAGCGTGTCGTGCCAGGTCTGTCGCTCGCGGCTCCAGATCATCCATAGGTAGCCGAGGTAGAACGGGATCGCGGAGAGGATGCGCGCGAGGTCGCGGATCAGTGCGCGCTGGTAGCCGAGCGGCTGTCCGTCAGCTAGTGACACGACGCGGATCTGCATCGCCGACTTCCCGAGGGTCTGGCCGCGCGGTCCGCCTTCGAGGTAGGTGAAGTAGGCGACGCTGATCAGCAGCGAGAACAGGAAGCCCGAGGTGTGGAGGGTCCGGGCGAGGATCAGGTAGGCGATCGTGAGGATCGCGGCATCGATCAGGTCGGCGAACAGGCGCTGGCAGAAGCCGGCTCTGGCTTCGGTGGCGACGCTGGTGTGCCAGTGCGCCCCGGTTGGTGTGAAGGACATCAGTCCTTCTTGCCGGCGTGTAGTTGTTTGATCTGTTTGGCGCGGGCCATCTCGAATTCGGTGTCGGTGAGCGTCCCGGCGGCATGGAGTTTTGTCAGGCGCTCGAGCTCGTCAATCGGTCCCGCGGCGATCGGTTCTGTTCTCGGCTGCTGAATGACGACCGGTGCTGGCGCGGTGGCGACGCGGGTCGCGGCGAGATGCGCAGTGAACATTCGGGATAGCGAGCCTCGGACCGTCTCGGGGTCGTATTGCCAGTGGCGCAGAAGCATTTCGGTGTTTTTCGAGGTGAGCCGTAGGAACGAGTCGATGGCTGTATTGCGGGTGGCGTTGTTGAGCATCGATGCGACAGCCATTCCGGTCAGCGCGCCGGTGAGCCCTCGTCCGCCGCCTATGTAGCGGCCGCCGTAGGTGAGAAGCCCGCGGCCGCCGACTTCGAGCTCCAGCAGGTCGGGGTAGGGGAGGAGGGTGTGGCCTGTGGCGCCGCTCTCGGCGACCACGAGCACGCCGTCGGCGAGTGTCGCGATCGAGCACAGCGTTCCCGGGGGCGGCCAGTCGTCGCTTCCGGCGATCAGCTCGAAGCCGCCCAGTACCCTGACTTGCGTGTCGCCGTTGGTGAGCCCGTGCCGCTCGAGCGACTTCCAGGCGTCGGCCGCTGTTGGTTGGTCGCGCCCAGGGCGTCCCGGCCGTGTGAGCGGCTGGAGGCACCAGTAGCACGTCCACCCGGTGCGCGCCTTGCTCCGATTGTCCGCGGCGACCTGGGCGCCGCCGCAGCGGCCGCACCCGAGGATGAGGTTCCGCCGCCCGCATGCCGCGCAGGCAAAGTCGACTGACTCGTCAGCCACATCGTTGCGGGCGCGGCAGGCGAAGCAGGTCAGCCTGTGGCTGGCTCCCGGCAGGCTTCGCCGCTGTCCGGCTCGCATCCCACTGGCAATTGTCTCACCCGAAGTTAGGCGGTGTGGCAGTGAGGGAACGAGTTCCGCCAGCTCGGGGTGGGTGCCTCGCGCGCGAAGAGCTGCCTCGCCTCCGTCCTCGGTGAGCCGTCGCGCGCGCCGGCCGTTTGCGGGTGTGCTATCAACGGCAAGGTTCACGCGCGCGGACGAGGAGGCGGTGACCTCGCGTCCTTGCTCGGTGAAGGTTCCCCGCGCGCGGAGACCCTTTCGCTGTCCGGGCGTGAGCGAACGGTCGGTCATGGTTCCCAGCCGATCGTTCGTTCGGTGCCGTCGTCCGGGACGAGGCCTGGCACGTCGCGCAGGCGTTCCTCGATTGGGCCGAGGCTTCTCATCGGTCTGTCGAGCTCGGCCAGCGCCTCGAGGACTTCACCGGCGGTGAACGCGCGGTCATGGCGCTGCTGGAAGGCACCGGCTGCTGGCTTAGGCCCGAGGGCCGACGGCTCTGAAGGTTCGATGTTGTAGGCGGTCCGGTAGGTCTCGATCGCCGCGGCTGCCCGGTCCCAAGGGCCGGCCCCCTGCTGGCCGGCGGGTCGCGGGCCGAGCGCTTGGAGGTAGCGCGGTGGGTCGTTGCCGCTGTGTCTGAGGCTCCGGTCGCGATCCTCGGCGCTATTCGCCCGGTCCGCCGGATCCTGATCCAGGGCGTGCTGCTCCCGGATCTCCCCTTCGTGGGCCAGGGGGGTGGCGATGGACGGTAGGTCGGGTTCGGGGTGGCTCATGTGCTCGGACAGTTGGGCCAGCGGCTCGATCTCCGCTCCGGGGTCGATGATCGATTGGCTGGCGTGGATGTGGGTGGTCTGCCGGGCGCGGGTGAGGGCGACGTAGCTGCCTTCCCGGGTGGCGTGCTCGGCCACGATCAGTTGCGCGGTGTCGCTGGTCTGGCCCTGGGCGAGGAAGGGGTGCTGCACGTAGGCCAGCCGCACGTCAGCTCGCTCCAGCTGGTCTGCCTGAAGCCGTGCGATGCGGTCGTCGGCCAGGCTGATCTCGGCGGCGCGCTCGGTCTCGTCGATCGAGACGATCGTGGCGGCAGTGCCGTTGCGCAGGACGCCGAGCTCTGGATGGTTGATGGTGGCCCGGAGCTGGACCTCATCGCCCACGTGTAGGGAGTAGGGCCGGGCGGTTACGGGCAGCGCTTCTTGGCCGAGCTCGCCGTGCTCGACGCGGAGCGCTTGGGCGCGGGCGTTGAGCTCGTCGAGGTGTTCGTTGGAGGTCTGTGTGATCACGAGCGTCCTCCTGCCTGCCTGACGGTCGGCGTGGGCGCCCTCGAGCCCGGCGTCCTCGGCGAGCCCGTGGTCGGTGTGGATGTGGACGCGGTCACGGTCCGCATAGCCGCGGACGGCTTGTTCGTATTGGCCGTTGCGGAAGCGCTGCTGCTCGCGACGATCCTCGGGGTCAAGCGCCCGGACGTTGCGGGTCAGCTCCACCCGTGCCCGGTGGCGGGTGGCCGCGTCCTCGAGGTAGAGCCAGATCCCGCCGGCGCCCACCGGCTGAGACTGTCGGGGGTCGCCCACCATGATCAGCCTCGCCCCGGACGCTTCCACAGCGCCGAGGAGCTGGTGCAGCTCGCGGGTGGAGGCGAGCGCAGCCTCGTCATGAATCACCGTGGCCTCAGCGTCGAGGGTCAGCTGGTCTGTGTTGATCGCGCGGATGAGCGCCACCGTCGAGTAGGAGGACGCCTCCACGCCAACGCCCGCGAGCTCACCCGCCAGGCGCTGAGCTGCGAGCCCGGCGGTGCTGGTGACGATGATCTGTCGCCCATCGGCCTGGTGGGCGCGGGCGATCGCCGCCAGCACGGTGCTCTTCCCGGTCCCCGCCTGCCCCTCGATGATCAGCACCTGCCGGTCGCCGCAGGCCAACTGGATCGCCTCACGTTGCTCGGTCGCGAGTTGTCCACCGGCGGCCGCCAGTCGCTCGTCGAGCAGCCGCGCCTCACGATCCACCAGACACGCCGGCAGCGCCTCCACCTCACGCGCCGCGAGCCGCTCGGCGGACCCGACCGCTGCCCCTTCCCGCGTGCGGTGCCGGCGAGTGGTGAGACTGCCGTCGGCCAGGGTCAGCAGCTCGCCCTGCCGGCGCAACGCCTTCAGGACCTCGAGCGCGTCTGTGGCGGGCGCACCCGCGGACTGCTCCAGGGCGACCGCGCGGGCCTCCCGGGGCTGGAGCGTCGCGTCGAACTCCATCAGCGCCTCGGCCAGCGCTAGCGTGTCCGCGGGCCTCGGCCGTGCCTGGCCATCGGTCCGCAGCCGCTCGGCCTGATGTTCGCTTACCCCGGTCTCTCGCGCGGCGGCGCGCCAATGCCGATCCAGATCACCGCGGGTGACGAGCTTCTTGTGGGTGCGGGTCGCCAGCGACATGAACCGCTCTTCGCGCGGCTCGAGCCGCGCCGGCCGCTCCTCTGCGTCAAGGCTGCTCCCCTGCGTCGCAGTTGCCGCTTGGCGCTCTCTCGCCTTGTGCTCGAGCCGCGCTTCGATCGCGGCGCGGACCTGCCGGTGCCGGCTCGACCACCTGTCGATCAGCTGTCTGGGCGCCCCGGCGATCTCGAAGTACCTCCCGCCCTGCCCCGTCCCCCGCTCGATCCCGAACCCCAGCTCTGCCAGCTCGCAGGCCAGCTCGGTGCGGTAGGCCGCGCCGAGCTCACGCTGGTGCACGAGCCACATCCGCGAGTCGATTGCCACCGTCCGGCCGTCGCGCCGCGCGGCGGCGTGCAGCAGCACGTGGGAGTGCAGCTGCGGATCGGGCGGCCGCCCATCCACCGCCCGGGCCGTCGTGTGTCGCCAGCTCGTAGCCAGGAGCCCGGCGGCCTTGGCGTGGATCACGTTCTGGCGGTCGACCCGCTCCCTGACCATCCGCACCTGCCCCACCGCGTAGCCGAGCGCACGGTCGATTGCCAGCTCGTGCGCGGCCTCGATCCGAGAGCGCAGCTGCGAGTCGGCCAGCGCCCACACCGCGCTCACCGACTTGGGAGCGCTGAACGTGGCATCCAGCGCCGCGACCGCCTGCCCCGTGCTGCCCACCGGCCGCAACGGCTGGCCATTGTCCGGGCGCCTGACCGCCATCAGCGCGCGCAGCTGCTCCCCGCTCACCGGCCGCGACACATCCTGCCCGACCACGGACGCGCCGGCCGCCCACCGTCCCGGCGCCTCCACCCGGTCACCGTCCTTCAGGTAGTAGTCGCCCAGCTCGACCCCGCTGACCTTGCCCTCCAGGTAGTCGGCGTAGCCCGCCGCGACCCCCGCCGTGACCTTCGCGACCGTCAGCACGACCCGGGCCTCCACAGCCCCCGCCAGGCCTCCAACGGCCGGATCACACTACACGCACCTCCGTGCTGACTGCCATTGCGTCCCCAAGCGTCCCTCCGTCCACGGCCAGCCGAGACGGTCGCGCCGACGGGTTGGCGGGCGTCGCAGGGCCGCTGGAAGCTCACCACAGGCTCCGTCATCGGAGGCTGCCGGCGGACAGCGTCCGCCACGGCTCGGTGACGTGGGCAGGGGTGAGCTGGAGCAGCTCCCATGCCACCCCGTCGAGGTACAGCGCGCGGCCGGGGGGGATGTTGGCGATCTCGCCGGGGGAGAGGATCCGCTGACGCTGGATCGACAGGGTGTGCCCGTGGTGGGGCAGGAATGATTGCGGGGTGCGGGTCCGCGTGGTGGAAAGGACCTGCCGGTCGTACTCCCCGAGCGCCACCGACACCGTCTCGAGCGTGTGCTGATCGGCGATCCCTGGCAGGATCAGCTTGCCGCCGAACAAGGTGAGGAACCCTTCCGCCGCTGGTCCCCAGCGAGCTCGAGCCTGGCTTAGGTCCTGGAGCGCGGCCAGGAGCTGCAGCCCCTGCCCGCCACCTTCTGCTGCCATCGCTGGCAGCTCGTTCACCGGTGCGATATTGGCCACCTCATCAAGTGCGAAAAGGACACGTCCGTGAAGCTCTCCGGCGGCGTGGGCGCGATAGGTCGCCGCCCTGATCTCCGACAGGAGCCCACAGACGAGCGGGGCGGCGAGCTGCTGCAGCTCCGCCGGCGCATGAACGAAGATCGTGTCGGTGGAGTGCACGAACTCCTGAGCGTCGAAGTTGGGGTCGGTCGCCGCAGCCAGCGAGCTCGTTGAGCTGTAGGCATCAAGCGCGTCTGCTGCGGCCGAGAGGATCGAGGAGCGCTCCCGCGCCTCGGTGTTCTGCAACCCGATGACGATTCCGGCGGCCAGTTCGGCGCCGGCGCTCTGTAGCACCATCCCGGGGGTGTCGAGGTCGTGCTGGAGAACCCAGCCGTGGACCCGGTCGATTCCGAGCTCGCTGAGCGCCGCGGCGTGTAAAAGCGGTGCCAGCAGCGCCTGCGCGCGACGGGACCAGTGCGTGGCATCCGTGGTGCCCTGACCGACGCCGGCGCCCAGCACCATCGCGCGGGCCATCAGCAACGCTCCGTCCCATTCGCGCGAGCACGCCACGGGAGACCACCGCAGTTGGCTGATCTGGTCCGCGTCGGCCGTGGCGGTTCCGCACGGATCAAACCGCCACACACGCCCCATACGCGACCGGGACCCTCCAGCGGCCGTCAGTACGTCGGCCTTGGTTGAGGTCGACACCGCTGGCCCGTCATGTGCCAGAAGCGCCGGGACGATGATCGACGAAGTCTTGCCCGACCTGGGTGGCCCTAGAACCAGCACGCCCCGTTCGGGCCGCGACAGTCGCCATCCACCGTCGTCGGTAGCGCCGACATACACCCCGCCTCCCAGCCGGTGGGACTCCGCGAGCACTCCCGACAGGACATCGCCGTCGGCTGCCGGCAGGGCCTGATCGGGCGAGCGGGCGTCCGAGGCGCGGCGCCCTAGCCGCCAAGCGGTAACCGCCACCCCGCAGACCAGGACGATCAGAAGGATCCTTCCGCTGGACAAGGCCGCCAGCGCGAGCAGGAGCAGCGCCAGCCGTCGGCCGTAGTGCGGGGTGGCTGGGGGCGGCTGCGGCTGCGGTCCCCACCAGCCACTCGGCGAGCTTGGTGAGCTGATCATCGGCGCCTCCGCCGGACCCCGGTCGATTCCTGGTCGGCGATCCACTCCTCAAGCGCCTCAGCACGGAAGCGGACATACCGCTCACCCAGCCTGACGACCGGCAGGTCACCGCGCCGGGCGAGCGCGTACACGAAGGTGCGCGGAACCCCGAGGAGCTCCGCCACGTCATCGGCGCCGAGCAGCCGGCCGGGCCGAGAGACCACATGGGATGCGGGATGCGTACTCATGCCCCACACCATCCGCCCCGGCGAGGGACGCTTCTACCACGCTAGGGGACGCTTTAGGGGACGCTTTGGGACGCTTGGGGACGCTTCGTATGATTCAGCCCGAAAAGACGCGGTTTTCTAGTTTCCGGGAAGCAGGAGAGTTTTTTGAGTAACGAGCGGTTGCGCGCCGCGATCCACCAGGCCGGAATCGAGGTCGAAGAGCTCGCCGCCCGCATCGGAGCCGATCCGAAGACCGTGCGCCGATGGATCTCCGGACGCAATGCCCGTGGCTACTACCGCACCCGTGTCGCGCGGGAGCTCGGTACGACCGAAGCGGAGCTGTGGCCCGAGCTAGACCTCCGCGTCGAGGGACGTGACGAGCGCGGTGAGATCCTCGCCGCCTACGCTCAGGCCAACGCCCTCGCCGCCCCCGACTGGCGAGCCCTGCTCCAGCACGCCCGCCACGAGATCGACCTGCTCGACTTCACCCTCGCTGACATCCTTCCCACCGCCGGCACCGCCGAGTTGCTCACCCAGAATGCCGCCGCCGGCTGCGAAGTGCGGCTACTACTCTCCGCCCCGGACTCCGCCCATCTCGCGCTCGCCGATGCCGAGCAGGGCGAGGACATCAGCGTGCGCGACATCCCCGCAAGCGCGCAAAACGTCGAGCGCGGAATCACGATCGCCGAGAAGCTGATGACCGTTGAGGCCATCGAAGCTCGCACGTTCATCGCGGGGCGCTTCAACACGATCCTGCGCTTCGACGACGAGATGCTCGTGATCCTTCACCTCTACGCCACCTCCGGCGAGTCCGCCCCACTGCTGCACCTCAAGCGCCACAGCGATCACGGCCTGTTCGAGCAATTCGCCGACCACTTCGACGCGCTCTGGCAGGACGCCCAGCCGATCGTGCAGCGGCCGCCCCAGTCAACCGGCTGACGGAGTGCCGCGCGGCAGAGCAGTCCCCTCGCCCGCAACCCTCTGAACTCGCACCTTCTCGGACATGCTCTGGCGCTCCGCAGCGGCCCGGACCTCCCGTCCGACACTGATGTCGTCGACGAACACCAACACGATGTCGGCCACGTCCGGACGCATCCCGTGGCCGGCCAACAGCGCATCGAGATCGAGCCGTCGATGCGGCCAGGTAACGAGGTGCACGGCAACTCGCTCCGACCCGAAGACCAGCATCACATCCGGATATAGCTGCCGGTCCGCCGCCGCCCCGGCAGCTACCGGCACGGCGAACCGTCCGTCGCCATCGCCGACTTCCCCCGTTGCCCGGTCAAGCGCCTGCATCTCCCGCCTCGACAGCACTCGCTCCGCCTCGCCGAACACCCCCTGCCACGCCGCCACCCACAACCACACGACTCCCACCTCATGTCGGTAGTCGACGACATCGAGACCCGGCGCAGGTAAACGGCTCCCGATCACACTCAAACCCGAAGCTGTGACTCGGACAAAGGAAGGCTGCTGCGGCCGAAGGCGCTCCATCCGTACCAGCCGCGCAACCTCCAACAAAGCAAGCTGCTCTGCGACAAGACTCTGCTCGGCGCTTAGGAACTGATCGATCTGCTCCTCAAGTACGAATGGGTGCGCGCCGGTGAAAGCAAGGATTCGACGATCCATCTCCTCCACGCCCTGAAGTCGCCGGTGACCCGGGCCGCCAGCGGCAGGATTCCGTGGGCGGGGCAACTCCCTCACGGGAGCGGACACTGGACGGTTGTGAGGCGTGAAGGCCGAAGCTGGACAGTCCAACGGTCGTCACTGAGTTGGGTGATCAGCCGTCTGGAGCCCGCCCGTAGCCAAATGAAGCCCATCCAGCTATTTGCCTCCTGGCTCTCCCGACCGCAAAATCTCGACTAGGTTCGAGGTTGCATCCACAAGGCTCTGGAGCACGTCGGCAAGCCCATCCTGAGATCGCTTGTGACGTAGCTTGCGCCGCGACCTTGCCATCGCCCGGCCAAACGCCTCCTAGGCCTCCGCTTCCTCCTGCGAGAAGTCCGTCTCCGGCTTGGGCTGCTCCGCCGGCTGGGCGGCACCGGCGTTGATGAACTCATCAAGGTCACGCTTGCGAACCCGCACGCGCCGGCCCACTCGAGTTGCGGGAAGGATTCCATGGTCGATCCAATTGCGAACGGTCTGCTGGTTCACCTTCAGCAAGCTGGCGATCTCGCCCACCGTGAAAAACTCGTCCTCGATCACGCCTCAAGACTAACTGAGCTTGCTTGAGCACCACCTGGGTCGGGGCCATTTGCGCCAAGGCCAGTCCATAGCCCAGCGAACACGGGCGTCGTTCCGGCCTGTTCGCAGCTGGGCAAATGCGATGGCCGCCGTGACTCCGATGACCACCGGTGCTGCAACGAGTCCAACCGCGCCGATCACATCGGTGGCCGACGCAATCAGCGGGACGAACATGGGTGGGAGACTATGCCGTTGTGAGCGATTGCGTCTGAGACGGCTGCGGCTCTGTCAGACGTACACGAGCACGTCAACCACAACCCGGCCTGGCGGATGGTGAGAGTCCAGGTCATGCCGATGTCGCTGCGTTCCTCCGGCGGCGGGGTGTCCGTCTGGACCTCGGCGTGCTCGAACCGGCGCTCATCGCGGAGAAACGTGCCGGGCATAGGTGACGAGGGGTCACGCTCGAACCAGAGCCTCCAGACACCGGACTCCGTTTGACCGGGCGGTGACGAGCTCACACGATCAACCAACCCGGAGAAGCTCGCGAGCTGTATTTGCTCCTCGCAACTGGCGCCGGGAATGCAGATCGAAACGTCAATCGCTTTCCCGACCAGCTCTGAGAGGAAGTGGAGGGTCTCGCCAAAAGTCATCTGATGTCGAGCCCTACCCGAGGCCAGGCGGCTCAGCACAGAACCCTAAGGCAGCATCGCACGCCAGATCGGCAGCTAAATGGTCTCCGTTCTCCGGGACCTCCACGCGCGAGGAGTTGCTCGATCCACCTGTGTGCGCATCCGCATGCGCATCCATGGCGTAACAAGCGTCTGCCCGCGGCCCTAGCATCGTCCCGACATGGAGAGCGGGATGAAAACCCCGGCTGTCCCCGACGTTGGCAAGCTCGACGGCCCTTCATGGCTGCAGCGAACGCTATGCAAGGACTGCTTTCCCGCTTCCGAGAGTGATAGCTCCGCTGATTCAGCCGAGGATCGTGCCTGCAGCACCGGTGTCGTCCCGTTACCCGAGGGCACCGGACATGCTGCGTCGGCGGCCAACCCAGAGGGTGTGGCCGAGCTGCTGGCAATCGCTACCGACGCGGTCGCCGATGAACGCGAGCGCGGACGGGGTCTCGACACAAAAACTGCTTCGCTAGCGGGGTTCACTGGCTTGATCCTGTCCGTCGACGGCGCGCTTGCAGGGCCGCTGTTTTCAAGGCATCTCGGCAGCTTGGGCAGACCGCTCGCGCTGGTTCTGTTCTTGATCGCCGTAGTCTTCTTGCTACTCGCTGTTCTCCTGGCAGTCGTCGGCGTACTCATGCCACAGAGGTGCCGCGGCATGGGACGAGAACAGCTCCAGAATTTCAACTCAAGTGCCACGCAAGCGCGCGACGCCCTTTGGGTCCATCAATCCATGCTCGGCGCGTTGGCGGACATTCTGGCTCAAGATCGGCCCGTGAACGACTGCAAGGCCAAATTGACAAAGACAGTCGCTCGGCTCTTAGCCGTCGGATTCATTTTCGTCGCCGCTGAGGCTCTTACAATTGGAGTGAGCCAGTTCTGATCGCGCAGATTGATCGATGACACCGAAACCGAAACCTTCGCCTAAACCAGCTCCCGAGGCACCGGGGTCAAGCCTGCAGCAGCCGCCGGCGTTTAGTACCGAGGTCGTTGAGAAGCAGCTCGATCCACCGTCCAAGGACACGAAATGAGCGACATGGCGAATCAAGCTCAAGCTCCACCCTCAGATACCCCTCGGTCCGATGCAGCGAGTGGTCATGCTCCTGCGCCAACCATTCGCCTGCCCTCGGGCCCGTCCACAAGCGCGGAGCCAACACCGGACCCGCAGCCAACTGCCTTCATCACCGAGACGATCACCGGTTCGGGAGGGCCAGTTGACGGCCCGATGCCGACCAACGACACCACGCAAAGGCCGAAACCCGCGCCTCCGGCGCCGGCACCCAAGCCGCGGCCGTTCGGAACCGAGCCTTCCGAGCGTGGGGGCTAGTCGCCATGGCTGAGGACCCACAAGATCCGGGCACTGGGCCGGCCGAGCAGCCAACAACTCAGGAACCCCCGGAGCCACCGTCTCCCGCGGCTCATCCCGAGCCCTTTGGGACCGAGAACGTCGAAGAGGGCGACCACTCCCGCGACGAGTAGGGCTTGAGCAACGGATGCTCATGAGCCGCCTCGCGGTCCCCGATCACCCGGGATTGGTCTCCAAAATCGGCTTGTAGGGCCGTTGGCATGGCTGTTAGGGTCCGCCGAGGAGGGGGATGTTGCACCGACAGACGCTGCGGAAGACCCCGGGTTGAGCTCCATCGGAACGCTCGTCGAGGACGAGCGCGAGTTCGTTATGGGCGCCCGGCAGGTGGCCGAGAGCGTCTTCACCGATCTCCAAGGTCCTGTGCCGACTGCGGTCCACCGACGGAGCAGCACTTCGACTACGTTGGCCACGAGCGGGCGCTTGAGATGCCGGTGTCATCCGGGCTGACCACGATCACCCGGTCCACGCGCGGCTCGAGGATCCGCGCGACCTCCCAGCAGCTGCTCGTCACCTCCAACGCCACCCGATCCGTGGCCAGCAGGCTCTCCGCCAACGCCCGGAGGCCTTCGGGTGTGCTCGGCACCCGACCCGCGGAACGGACCAGGCCGCCCGCGCAGATCGCCACCACG
>Ga0182024_10014810_pt1 | contig 15027 bp, 13 predicted proteins | sample P32metaG_FD_120480 | JGI IMG/M metagenome (GOLD analysis project Ga0182024, IMG submission 120480) | Permafrost microbial communities from Stordalen Mire, Sweden - P3-2 metaG (Illumina Assembly) | ecosystem: Environmental > Terrestrial > Soil > Wetlands > Permafrost | place: Sweden: Stordalen... | reverse complement strand
CCCGTTGCCCTGGTCGAAGGCCTCAAGCAACTTCCGTCGCAAATCATCCGAATATGGTCGCGCCATAGCATGTGCGCGAAGAATCGCCACCTATACTATATACCTTCGGGAGAGATGCTCTAAGTGCTCGTCGCGGCTTTTATCAAAAACGCAACGAGAGACAACTGAGGCCGCCATCCATCTTCTGGAACTCTGACATTTCGAGAGCCAGCGGGTTGAATCTGCGTGCGCGTAATTCGGCCGTCAGGCTGGGAAAGCCTGTGGCCACCAGAACGCGATCATTCACGCGAACACAGTTGGCCGCGTAGCTCTCTTCCACCGAAACCCTGATCAAATCAAAACTGCGAAACTGTTCATTTTGCGCCATCTCTTCCATCACCACCATTGCGGTTTCGCCGATATAGGAAATGCCGCTCTTGAGATGCAGGATGGTGGTCATGGGCCGGACGTCGATGGTCGAAGAGGTGTACCCGAAACTCGCGAGGTGGCCAGCCAGTTGCCGCGCGCCCTCCTCGTTGGTGCGGTGCGACAGGCCGATGAAGAAGTGCTCCTCCGCCTCGCAGATGTCGCCGCCATCGACAGTTCCCGGGGCTTCAATGATAAGAGGAGCCGGGAAAAACTCAAGAACCGCATCGCGGATGGCATCCACCTCGCCCTCGCGGCTTGCAGCTCCCGGCCGCGTCAGCACAGCACCGCGCTCGGTCAGAATGGCCGTATCCTCCACAAAAGTCGAGTCCGGAAAACGGAGATCGGCTTCGAGGGTTGTGAGGGTCAGGCCACAGGCAACGAGAGCCTGGCAGTAGCGCTGGTGCTGTTCAAGAACCAGGTCAAGACGCGGCGCTCCGAAGTCCGCCGTTGTGAGCCCAGCGTCGAAGTTGCTTCCAGGAATGCGCACAATGGCTTTGGTAAACAAGCGGCAGGCCCCTTGAGCATGATTTCATAGTCACGGAATGCACGAGTACAATCGGTCCTTATGAAAGCAATTGCAACAGTCATTGTTTTGAGTGCAAGCCTTCTCGCCCACCCCCAAGCACCGGCGCCTAATGGCGCTCCCGCCAATAGCTCTCCAGCCAAGACAAGTGCGGCCCACACCGCTGCTGCCGGTCCGCGTCCGTCCCTGCTGAACCCGGCATCGCTCAAGGCCAGGGCGCCCGCGGTCTTCAAGGCAAGGTTCTCGACCTCCGCGGGTGACTTCGTGGTCGAAGTGCATCGCGACTGGGCGCCCCTCGGCGCGGACCGTTTTTACAACTTGGTCAGGTACGGCTACTTCACCAACGCGGCCTTCTTTCGCGTCGTTCCCGGCTTCGTAGTGCAGTTTGGGCTGAGCGCCGACCCAGCCGTCAACAAGGTCTGGAAGACAGCCAGGATCCAGGATGATCCAGTGGTTCAAAGCAACAAGCGCGGAAACCTGGTGTTCGCCACGGCCGGTCCCAACACCCGCACCACCCAACTGTTCATTAACTATGCTGACAATGCCCGCCTCGACCGCATGGGCTTCGCCCCCTTCGGGAGCGTCGTCGAAGGCATGGCCGTGGTCGACAAGATATTTCCTGCCTACGGCGAAACCCCGCAGCAGGATCTGATCGAGCAGCAGGGCGACGCCTATCTGAAAGCCAATTTTCGCGACATAGACAGGATCAAGCTGGCCCGAATCGTTCCGCCCGTCCCGGCAGTTCCGCCTGCGACGCACACCGCGGCGGGGGCAAAACCATCGGCTGCGACCTCTCCCAAGCCGGCCGCCAAACCTGCCCAGTAATATTGCGCGCGTGGGATCCATCAGCCGCCTGACCAGGCAGGCTACTAAGCTCTCGCGCAGAGTCCGTTGAGTCTACTTCTGGTTCAACCTGCTCTCCGCCAGCTTCTCCGCTGCCTCCAATGCATCCGCGGCCTTTACCTTCACATCCGGCTCCACGCCGACGCCTTCCCAATCCGCTTTGCCGAATGGATTGATTGCTTTCACTTCCGGAATCCCCATGCCAAAGTGATCGTCGATGCGATGGAAGGCTCCCGCATGAGCGCCGCCGCGCGTTATCTCACCCACCAGCGTAACGCGCTTCAACATCTTCAGGTCGTAGCTGAAACACTCTGCGCCGGACCAGGTGGAGGCCGAAGTCAGGATGTAAACCGGCTTGTCCGCCAGCTTGTTTCCGGGAACAGGCGATCGCGTCCAGGACTCCTCATTGGGAGCTTCCCTGGGACTGTACATGTACTCTGGATGGTCGAACAGGTAAGCGGCAATCAGGGAGACCATGTTTTGAAAGCCGCCGCTGTTTTCGCGGAGATCGAAGATGAGCGCATCCGCGCCATTCAAAGACGCCATCGCAGCCGTTGCCGTCGACAGGCAAACAGAAGTATCGGGGAAGAAATCGAGCTTCAGATATCCGATATTGTGCGGCAGGATTTCCGCCTTCCTGAACATGCAGTGTTCCTGCTCCATTCTTTGTCGATACCGCGCAAGAGCTTCAGGCGTCTGTACAGGCGGATGCTCCGGCAAGTTGTCCTCGCTGTAGACCATCTCCAGGTGCATGTCATGGCTCGCTTCCCGCATCTGCCTGGTCAGCAAATCGGCAAATGCCGCACCATCCGTTGCCGAATGATCATCGCCGGCCTTCGCATGCGCCAGCAACGCCTCCACTGTCTTCTGCGCGACATGCGTGTCAAAGTAGTATTGCTTGATATTTGCAATTGCCGCGTCAAGCACGCGGCGCCGCGCCGCTTCATCCAGCGCTGCGCCCTGTCTGGTTTGCGCGTCTGCACTGTCTGGCTGTGATTGCCCGATTCCGATCGCTGCCAAAAGCAAAACAAGAACGGCGCATAGGAAGACGCGAAAATGCCGCCTCCCGCGCCAGCCGGCAGAGTAAAACTCCCATGCATGAGACATAAGCTTCCACTGGCCGCAGCACCGCCCATGCCTTTTACAGCCCTGCTTCGCGGCAGGTCGATGCTCCACGCTTCTCTCGACCTTAATAAAACAAGTACTTCCGCCAGCGGTCATCGCCGCGCCCCAGCATGCGCATGATCTGGCGGCTGGTGTGAAGCGAGAAAGGACGCGGGTCGCGCAGCAGGATCATGTCGTCGATCTCTTGCAGCATGCGGTTGCCCTTGCGGCGGTTGCAGGCGTGGCAGCAGGCCACCAGGTTTTCCCATGTCGAGTTGCCGCCGCGCGAGCGTGGCACAACGTGGTCCAGTGTGAGTTCGCTTGAGGGCAGCACTACGCCGCAATACTGGCAGGAGTTGCGGTCGCGCAGCAAAATGTTCTTGCGCGAGAGGGCTCGAGTCTGATGCGGAATGCGGCGGTACTCCAAAAGCCGAATGACCGACGGCATGGCAATGCGGCAGCGCTGGGCATGAAAGGTGAGGCCATGCTCCTCCTCGGTACGCGCAATGCCCTTCAGCACCAGCACCAGGGCACGCCGCGCGCCACAGATATTAATGGGCTCGTAAGATGCGTTGAGCACCAGCACCGGCATTTGCAGCATGTGGACGGTCTGCACCTCGAACTGTCCCGTGGCGTGCTCAGCGGCCAGAGCCGCGGCCTTGGCGATGGACTTCTGCTTGCGGGCATGAATCATGGCTTTTCCCAGCGACATCCTCTAACCCCTCGTCAAAAAGATGATTTGTTCTGCGTTGAAAAGTTGCTTTCGTTCTGCATTTCCGCGGTGCCTGCAAAACTCTCGTTGTCCTCGGTATTGTCAGTGGGTGCATAGTGACGGCCCGAAATGCGCCGAGCCCTGGCCAGAGTGGCGACCCACACGGAGGCTGCGCCAGCCCGAATCAGCGCCTGAGACGCGGCGCGGACCGTTGCGCCGGTGGTGAAGATGTCGTCAATGAGCAGGATGTGCCTGGAAGCAACAACAGCCGGATCGGAGACCGTGAAGGCGCCGCGCACATTCAGCCGGCGTTCACGCAAAGTGAGGCCAGCCTGGCTCTCGGTGGCGCGAAGGCGCATGAGGGTTCTGGGGGCCAGCGTGAGCCTCCAGGCAGGGTGGGTTTTGCGCAGGAAGCGTAGCGCATGCGCGGCCAGTGTCCGCGCCTGGTTGAAGCCGCGCTCAGCATATTTCGACCGGTGCAGCGGCACGGGGACCACCAGCATCTCGACCGGGGCTTCGCCGGCCAGTTGAGCAATCGCCCGAGCCAGAAGCCGGCCCAGCCCACGCGCTGCCGGATAGAGCCGGTCGTATTTGAGGGCGTGGATGGCCCCCTTCATGCGGTCCTGGTAGAGCCCAAAGGCCACGGCCCGGACAAAGGCCGGCGGCGCAAGGCGGCAGGCTCGGCAAAATGATGCGCTTGCAGGGTTTATAAGCGATAGGGGTCTATCGAGGACGTCTCCGCAACGAGCGCAGGCAGGTCCGCTTTGGAGCGGAATTTCCGTCCAGCACACCGCGCAAATTGGCACAGGAGAAAGCTGCGGCAGAGGGGAGCCGCAGAGAGTACAGGAGGCGGGAAGGAGAGTACAACCTATTGCATCCATGGGACTTCGGAGGACGCGGGCCACGGCGCGCCACCGCGAGGTCTCCGAGGGTGGAACGTCGAGCGTCAGTGAACCAGAGTCCCTGAGGAAGACGCACCTCACTTGAGGGTGGCCCAACTAGAAAATCGACCCGGTGCATGCCACCTTGCCGCCAGTATACCCGGATCAGGTTTGAGACGCCACTACGCCCAAACGCGACCGCCAGTTTTCAGTTGCGTTGGGGTCGGTTTCCATGTCGGGCGTCCGTTTTTGGAGGAACCCGTATCTCAAACGAAATCCGGACGGAAATTCTGAAGCCTTGCCCCCGGGGATAATTTGTCCTCGTTTTGGACTACTTTCCGTTCCGATCAAGAGGAATTAGGCCTTAGGATGGTCGCTGCCAACCCTCTTGTTCGATGCCTGGTTCTTGTCATAAGCATTGCGGGTGGCATCATTCAGCTTGCCAATTGTGGTCTCAACCTTGCCCTTGATCTCTTGCGTAACCCCGGCGACCTTGGTTCTGGTGTCACCAGTAAGGTTCCCCACTTGACGCTTCGCGCTACCTGCCACTTCGTCGACCGCGCCTTTCACTCTTAGCTTGTCCATTGTTCCACGCTCCTGACCTTCAGTTACTCACGGGGTTACGGCAGGGGTCTGTACTGAAATGAACACAGGCCATCCGCGGAATGTTCGCTGTCCTGTCCCGCTTCACTTCTCTTGAGGGCTGCGCGAACCGCGCGCCTGGCGCTCGGTCCAGGCCGTCTTTACTTGCTCGTAAGTTGCCTGCATCGCATCGAGTTCAAGATCCGTCAGCCTCTCGATATCAATCATTTGATTGCGAGCGTTATCCGCGGCACGAATCAGTTCATTCAACTTAAGATTGATTGCCCGGGAATCGCGATTTTGCGTGCTCTGAATAAGGAAGACCATGAGAAAGGTCGCCAGAGCCGTGGCCGTGCTTATCACTTGCGCCCAATGGTTGGAGAAATGAAAGATTGGACCCGTGGCAGCCCAGGCAGCTATCACCAGGCCCGCGGCCACAAAGGCCCACGTAGAGCCCAGCCAGGCGGAAGCTGCGGCGGCAAATCGGCCAAAATGGTCGTGAACGGTTGGGGAGACGGTTGGGGGCGGCACTTCGCTGGCTTGTCTGGTCATTGGTTTGGCCTCCGTCGGGCGCATACCCTCTCAAGGTACGTTGAAACGTATATCGTGCGCTGTTCGCTATTGGGCTGCTCCCGAGGCCAACGAGGGGAAAGCCGCTTACGATACACTTCAAGCCGTGGAGGACTTCCGTTGCTGTCAGGTTTTCGTGGATTCTTTTCGGGTGTCCTGATCGTGGCTCTTTCCATTCCAGGCGATTGCCAGGCGCTCGCGGCCCAACAGAGCGGAATTAGCTCGGGCGATCCTTCCTCCGGGGGTCCTGTTTCGAGTGTTCTGGTTGCCACGCCGGTTACGGTTGCGCAAGCCAAGCCTGAACAGGGCGCAGACACAGGAGCACAAGCAGCTCCCCTGCAAGCGCCCCCGGCTAAGCCCGGAATGAGCGGAATCGCCGGAGGCGTGGGCGCGGCGCCGGTGTACGACGCTCAGAAGCGGCCCATCACCGCGGGCGGATTTGTGGACACCGGGACAGTTGTTTTCCAGGACATCACCAAGCAGGCTGGGCTCTCCGGCTGGGTTCACAAAATGGGAGTGCCGCAGAAGAAGTTCATCCTCGAGACAAATGGGTCGGGCGTTGGCCTGATCGACTACGAGAACAGCGGCTGGCTGTCTATTTATCTCGTCAACGGTTCGACCTTCGATGCACTCGACGGCAAGGAGCCGACGCCCAAGGCCGCGCTGTTCCGCAACAACCACGACGGAACCTTTACCGATGTGGCCGCCAAGGCCGGCGTCACCAACGATCGCTGGGGCTATGGCGTGAGCGTGGCCGACTTCGACAACGATGGCTGGCCGGACATCTATGTGGGCAACTACGGCAAGAACCGCCTCTACCGCAACAACCACGACGGAACCTTTACCGATGTGGCAGAGAAGGCGGGCGTAGAGCTGGGCAACTGGTCGCCCGGCTCTACCTGGGGCGACTACGACGGCGACGGGCTACTGGACTTGTATGTGACCGGCTATGTTCACTTCGATCGCGACAACCTGCCCATTGCGGGCACCAAGGCGGTGGGCTACGCATTTTGCCAATATCGTGGCGCGGCGGTCAACTGCGGACCGCGAGGTTTGAAAGGCGAGCCGGACCACCTGTTCCACAACAATGGCGACGGAACGTTTAAAGATGTGACCGTCAAGGCGGGCGTCGAAGACAAGGACAACTACTACGGGTTTACAGCCATCTTTGTCTCGCTGAATGGAAACGGAAAACCGGACCTGGTTGTAGGCAACGATTCAGAGCCCAACTTTCTCTACATCAATAAAGGAGATGGAACCTTTGACGACCAGAGCTACGTTTCCGGCTTCGCGCTGAACAAGGACGGACGCGAGATTGCCTCCATGGGCATTGCCGCGGGCGACTACGAGAACAACGGCTTGATCGATTTTTTCGTAACTGACTTTGGTGACGACTACAAGGTGCTTTACCGCAACGACGGCGACGCCAGCTTTACCGACGTGAGTTACAAGGCCGGGATCGCTCAGACTTCGATTCCGTTTGTGGGCTGGGGCGACGGCTTCATCGACTATGACAACGACGGCTGGCTAGATCTATTCATGGTCAATGGGCACGTCTACCCCGAGGTGGATCAGCATGACTGGGGAACCACCTTTGCCGAGCGGCCGCTGTTGTTCCACAACGTGCCCGACGGAACCGGCGGAAAAAAAACAGGAGATGCGCGGAAGTTCGAATATGTTCCGCCTGTGAAGGATTCCGGGCTGGCCGTGGTGGTTCCTGCGCGCGGAGCGGCATTCGGCGACCTGTTCAACGACGGCAAAATCGATGTGGTAATCAGTCCGGTCGATGGGCCGCCCGTGTTGCTCAGGAATGTGAATCCTGACCATCATCATTGGGTTGAGTTGGCCCTGGTAGGGGGGCCGAAAAGTCCACGGGACGCCACCTGCGCCACGGTTTACCTGAGTGCAAATGGAATGCGCATGCGTCAGGATGTGCTGTCGAGCGGCAGCTATATTTCTTCCAACGACCGGCGTCTGCACTTCGGCCTGGGCGACGCAGCCGACGCTGGAACGGCCGAGATTCACTGGCCCTCCGGCACCAAAGAGGCAGTCAAGCTGCCCGCCGAGGATCGCATTTTCACGATTACCGAGGGCCAGGGAATTACCGGCGCATTATGTGGCGGCAAGGCCTGTGCGGACTCGAAACCGGCCGCCGCAACAGAGCAACCCAAGGCCGATGCACACTAGATTCCAGGAATCGCAGGAATATCCTTCGCAGTAAACTTGAGGTCTTAGAGGACACCCGTTGCCGCCAGTAAATCATCCTGCAGCTCACGCACCGCGCCCGGCAACGAAGGCCAAGCCGTAGCGAAATCAGCGCTCAGACTGGCAGTCAACCGGAATGGAGGAGGCATCCCATTCCGGTTGCCTGCGTTCTAAAAGACTCCAGCCATAAAGACTTCAGCCCGATGGTGCTTCTCAGCGCTCACGCCGCACTCGGCCAGCACAACAGGCGAGAGCGTAATGACCGGGCAATTCGAGTGGGCCAGCACCTTGTACACCACGCCGTGGCGGGTGATGGCGGCAAAGGCCGATGCGCCCTGCGCGCCAAGCACAATCAGATCCGCCAACTGGGCTCTGCCCTGGTAGAGCAGTTCCTCTGTCGGGTCGCCGGGCACAACAATAGTCTGCACGGAAACCCTGCCCTGCAACTCCGTCGGAACCAGCGAGAGCAGGTCGGCCTCGACCTGATCGATCGTTCTTCCGGCCAGGACTTCGTGCCGCTCCTGCGGCCGGATGACATGCTGCAGAATCAGCCTCGCATTGTGCTGAGCGGCCAGCTCGGCGGCAAACGCCGCCACAATGTGGCTGGCTTCATGCAGGCTGACGGCGCACAGGATTGTCCGGGTGGCATATTTACGGTACTCCCCGGAAACCACGTCAGGCCCGACAATGTAAACCGGCACTCGGGCGCTGCGCAGCACGGCCTCGGCAACCGAGCCTACCAACAGCTTGCCGATGGGGCCTGGAGAGTGAGTGCCCATGACCACGCGGTCAATCTCGCGCTCCCGCAGGAATGCGAGGATCTGGTCGGCGGGCAATCCCGGCCGGACAACGACTTCGCAACGGATTCCAGTTTCGCGAACCCGATCTGCCAATGGTTCAAGGCTCTGTATTTCAGTGCGGGCCGCGGCGGCATAGTCGTAATAACGAATGCCCGAAGTCTCAGATGCGGCCACTACCAGCGTGTCATAGGCGTGAAAAAGAATGAGATCGGCGCCAAACTCGCTGGCCTGCGCAAGCGCAAACGCGAAGGCATTTTCATTGGCGGGCGTCTCGGCGGCGAACAGAATGGTGGAGGGTTTGCTCCATCCTTGCTTGATTACGGATGCCATGGGAACCTCCTTGAGGTGCGTTTATACGGTAGCCGGATCGCCATCGGCGTTCGGTGTCCGACGACACAGGCCGGAGTGAGATAAATCACATCCCAGCCGCTTTGGGCGCGGCTCTCGGCCTTCGACTAGCAATCGTTCAACCAATAGAGACGCAGGTCCGAGAGCTATCGTTCACTGATCTCGATTGTCCGCCCTTTTCAGGCCCTTGCACAGAAGGAGAAAACCAAAGTGGTGGATAAAGAGACCAGAAGTGATCCCAGTCACAGCGCGCGTTGCCTTTGGGCTGTTCTTCTAATGCGGAATCAAGGCGTGCTGGATTTTGGCGCACCTGGGCGATTTTTCAACGCACAGTCCCCGGCAACCGTCCCATCCGTGCCCCAGCCAGCCCTGATTCCTGTGGAGGCCTTATGCAACCGATGCACAACATACCCGCTCGTGGCGGATTGAACTTTGACGAAACGCCTTTTCTGGCCATCTGGGAGGTTACGCAATCCTGCGATCTGGCCTGCAAGCACTGCCGCGCCGCGGCTCAGCCCATTGCGCACCCCGACGAGCTGACCAACGCCGAAGGCAAGGCGGTAATTGACCAGATTGCCGATATGGGCGTGCCGATCTTCGTCTTCACGGGTGGAGACCCGCTGAAGCGGAAAGACGTGTTTGAGCTCATCAAGTACGCGGCAGGCAAAGGTGTGCAGGTGGCGCTCACTCCCAGCGCAACGCCGCTGCTGACCCGCGAGGCGATATTCAAGCTGAAGGAAGCAGGACTGGTGCGGCTGGGCATCTCGCTGGACGGCTCGACTCCTGCGATTCACGACACGTTCCGCGGCCTGCCGGGCGCATATGCGCGAACGATCCAGGCCATCGAATGGGCCAACGAGGCGGGCATTCCCATCCAGGTACACACCACCATCAGCCGTCACAATGCGCACGATCTTGACAACTTGTGCGCTTTGTTTGAAAAGCTGGCCATCGTGATGTGGAATGTGTTTTTCCTGGTTCCGGTGGGACGCGGCCAGCAAGCCGATCTGCTGTCGGGCGAGGAGTTCGAGCAGGTGTTCGGCAAGATTTACGAGTTGAGCCACCGGGTAAGCTTCCAGATCAAGACCACTGAAGCCATGCATTACCGGCGCTATCTCTTGCAGCACAATCTCGAAGAGCGCCGCGTCAGCCACGGAAAATTGGTTGGCCACGGAAGCGGCCATCCGCACGCCGCACCAGCTTCGCTTTCTGGATCTGGTGCGCAGAAATACGAGCCCGGCGCGCCAACGGCCGACGCCAAGACGCGCACCGCGAGCTGGGCCACGCGGCGCGTCAATGACGGCAAGGGCTTCATGTTCATCTCCCACGTGGGAAATGTGTATCCCAGCGGATTCCTGCCCATCCACGCGGGCAACGTCCGCGAAACGCCCATCAGCGAGATTTACCGCGAGGCGCCCATCTTCAAGTCGTTGCGCGATACCAGCAAGCTTGAAGGCAAGTGCGGAGCCTGCGAGTACAAGGAAATTTGCGGTGGGTCGCGTGCACGTGCTTATGCGGTGACCGGCGATCCATTGGCCCAGGAACCCTGCTGCATTTATCAGCCCCGCAATTGGGACCCCGAACTCGAGCAGAAGGCCGAAGCATTCCGCCACGCCGACCTTTCTCACCTTGTTACGCTGTAGAGGGCAGGCAGGCGCCGCCAGAAACATTCATTCAATGAGAACCGGGCTTGGAAGACAAGGACGAGTGTCCGTGTCTTCCAAGCCCATTTCCATTTCCGGCGGGAATCCGGCAACAATTCAATGGCTTGTCGATGCAAGATCGACTTTGCCGCGGAATCTGGCATACACAAACACAATGTAGCCGACGGCCAGCGCCATGCCAATTGCCCACCATGCCAGCCCGACCGCGAGTGTATGAGGTCCGGAGAGGGCCTTCGCTAGGGTGATGTCGCGCTCCGCTCCCGTCGAGGCAGGAAGCAGCGTGGGATACAGTGCCCAGCACGCGCCGGCCAGCATGAAGAAAAGATAGAGGCAGGAAGCAAGGAACGCCCTGAGCGGCTCATTCCTGCGATTGAAGAGCCAGATGCTGGCCAGCGAGGCGACGACGCCGACAGGAATAACGAAGGTCAAAGGGTAATTCAAGTAGTTGGCCAGGCTGGCCGGACGCACGTGAATGGTAGCCACAAGGCTGATGACGGTGAGACCTGTCAACTGGAGGCAGAGCGGGCCGGCGATGTGGCGGGCTCGCTGGGCGAGTTCTCCCGACGTCTTGATAGTGACCCACAAAGCCCCGTGGAGCGTAAGAGCTACCAGCGCGACCAGGGCGCAGATGATCGTGTACCAATCGAGAATGCCGGGGTGGGGGCCGGGCTGCCAGTTGGTCCATAAGGGCAGGAAGAAGTAGCCGTCGGCCTGTAACGGCACTCCCCGCAGCACGTTGGCCAGAGCCGCGCCGAAAAAGATGATTAACAGCGCGCTGGAAAGGCCGAAGACGCCGTCCAGAAGCGCTCGCCATACGCCAACATCAACGTGATTGCGCAGTTCCAGGCTAATTCCTCGCAGCACGAGAAGCCAAAGTACGATCATTAGCGGCAGATAGAAGCCGCTGAAGGCGGACGCGTAGAGCAGCGGGAAGGCGAAGTAGAGCGTTCCGCCCCCGGCCAGAAGCCAGACTTCATTGCCGTCCCAGACCGGACCAATGCTGGCCATGGTTGTCCTGCGGTCGGCCTCGGTGTGGACGAGAAACAGATGCAGTACGCCGACGCCGAGGTCGAAGCCGTCGAGCACCACATAGCCCACAATCATTACCGCAACCAGCCAGAACCAGATAAAGCCCATCATGAGCAAGCTCCTTTTCTTCAAGCTTTCAAGGGGAACGGGTGCAGGTTCAGCCGGCGTGAGTTGCTTCGCCGGGAACGGACTGAGGTTCCGGACCGCGGCTTATCTCCCGGTAGATAAGGACAGTGAAGAGCAAGCCCAGGAGCGCGTAGAGGCCCATGAATCCGAGCAATGTGAACAGGCCATTGCTGGCAGATACGGTGTTCGAGTAGCCCTCGCTCGTGCGCATGAGGCCGTAGATGATCCACGGTTGGCGGCCAAGTTCGGCAGTCATCCAGCCGGCCGTGTTGGCGATGTAGGGCAACGGGAAGCTCAACAGCAAAGCCCACAGGGCCCAGCGAGTTCGGTAGAGCCGATTGCGCCAAAGCAGAAACCCCGCAACGGTCATCAGCAGTACAAACCAGGTTCCAAGGCCGGCCATGATGTGGTACGCATAAAAGAGCAGCGGCAGCGCGGTGGGCCACTGGTCCTGGGGAATCTGATCGAGTCCTTTGACTTCGGCCTTGGTGGTGCCGTAGATGAGGAAGCTGAGCAGATCGTTCACTACGATAGGGTTGTCGATCCGACCTGTCTCCTCGTTGGGCTGGCCCATCAGCACGAGCCCGGCGCCGGCTTCGCTGTGGAAGAGGCCTTCCATGCCGGCGATGGCGGCGGGCTGGTTGTGCGCCACGTATTTTCCGTGCAGATCGCCGGTGGGAAAGATGATAAGGATTGAGGCCAGGAGGCCGGCGATCACTCCGACTTTGAGGAAGATGCGCGCGTACTCCTCCCTCCGTCCTTCCAGGAGATAAAACGCGCCTACTGCGGCCATGACAAAGGAGCCGGTAATAACAGCGCCCGTCATGTTGTGCACGTACTGCAACAGCCCCCACGGGTTGAGCAGCAGTTGCCAGAAGCTGAGAACTTCAAACTGTCCGTTGGGCAAGCGATCGTAAGCTACCGGGTGCTGCATCCAGGCATCGGTAACGATAATGAAGAACCCGGAGATCCACGAACCTATGAAGACCATAACTGCCGAGAACCAATGCATCCACTTGGAAATTCGTTTTTCGCCGTAGAGAAAAAGGCCCAGGAAGGCCGATTCGAGAAAGAAACTGAAAACTCCCTCCATGGCGAGGGGCTGGCCGATCACACCCCCTGAAAGGCGCGAGAATCGCGCCCAGTTGGTGCCGAATTCGAACTCCATAGGGATGCCCGTGACGACGCCAAAAACAAAGTTGATGCCGAAGATATGACCCCAGAAGCGCGCTGCGCGGTCCCACTTCTCGCTTCCGGTCTTGAGCGCAACGGACTTGAGAACAACAATCAGCAGCGCGAGGCCCATAGTGAGCTGAGGAAACAGATAGTGGAAGGTGATGGTGAAGGCGAAGTGCAGACGATGGATCAACTCAGCGGTCATTCAAACTCCCTGATTCAGGATACGCTCGCATTGACGAGAAGCCTGATTTCCCCGGGAGATTGAGATCTGTAGCAAGATTGACTTCAGGCGCAATGAATGCTGAGTGTCGCCGGGTTTGATGCGTGCAAACCATGTGATATGGATCACACTAAACTTACGAACTCGGAGTTGATTCTAATTCTGTGCAGGTGGATTCTTCCACGATGCGAGCGTGCCGGCGGCGCAGGTGCGGTTGAACCCAGAACTGCTCTAAGATGAAGTAGGGTTAAACGATGCGAACAGCAATCATCGGCGGAGGCATAGCGGGGCTGGCGGCTGCCTATGAGCTCGAAAAAGCGCGCGCGGCTGGCACGGCCGTCGAATACACGCTGTTCGAGTCCCGGCCGCGCCTCGGTGGGTCGCTGGCCTCTGTGAACGTGAATGGCGCAGTGCTCGAGCAGGGTCCGGATTCCTTTCTTACCGAGAAGCCGGCGGCGGCGGAGCTGTGCCGCGAACTGGGGCTGGGCGCAGACCTGATCCCCTCCAACGACGCGGCGCGCAAAACCTGGATCCTGGTGAAGAACCGGCTCGTGGCGCTGCCCGATGGGCTGATGTTCCTGGTGCCCACCAAGCTGATTCCCACTGCGCTGACCCGTCTATTCAGCTTCAAGACCAAGTTGAAGATGGGCCTGGAATTGCTCCATCCGCCGCGCCCCAGCGAGCAGGATGAATCGGTGGCCGCACTCGTGGAGCGTCATTTTGGCTCCGAGGCCGTCGACCGGCTTGCCGATCCGCTGCTTTCGGGAATTTATGGCGGAGACGCCGCACAACTGAGCGCGCGCACCGTCCTGCCGCGGCTTGTCGACATGGAGAGAGAGTACGGCAGCCTGACGCGCGGGATGCTGGCGGCGCATAGCAAGATGCGCGCCAAAGCCAAGGAAGCGGCGAACAAGAATCCAGCGCCAAACAGCAGTGGCACCAGCGCTGGAAACAGCCGCCCGGCGCCGCGGGGAATCTTCACCACGCTGAAAGGCGGAATGCAGCAGCTTGTGGATTCGCTCCAGGCAAAGCTCGAGCCAGCATGGTTGCGGACGGGAACGCCGGTAAGCGCTCTGGAGCAGGTTCCAGAGGGCTGGCAGGTAGAGGCAGGCGGCGTCAAGGCAGTCTTTGATTCCGTAATTGTGGCCTCGCCGGCCTGGGCCGCGGGTGCGCTGCTGTCGAAAGTGGACGCCACGCTGAGTGGAGACCTGAGCGCGATCCCCTATTCCTCCTCAATCACCGTCAACCTGATTTATGACGAGGCCGGCTTGGGTGCTCTGCCCGATGGATTCGGCTTTCTCATTCCTGTCGTCGAAGGGCGGGCGATGCTGGCCTGCACGTTTGTGCACCGCAAGTTTCTCGGTCGTACGCCGCCGGGAAAAGCCGTGCTGCGGGCGTTCCTGGGCGGAACGAAAAACGAATCGCTGCTTTCGGAGCCGGACGATGTGTTGGTGGCAACGGTCCGCCGTGAGCTCAAGGAGATTCTGGGCATTGAAGCTGAGCCGGAACATACCCAGGTTTCGCGCTGGCGGCGAGCCATGGCGCAATACGCCGTGGGCCACCAGGAGCGCGCCAGGCGGATTGCCGAGCGCGTAGCCGCGCTGCCGGGGCTGCGTTTGGCGGGCAATGCCTACGACGGAATCGGGGTTTCGGACTGCATACGGCTGGGCCGGTTGGCGGCGAGGGAGCTGGCGGCTGCCAGTGAGGCAGCTAGTATCGCGACTGTGTGATTTTGCAATTCAACCTCAAACTCCGGATGCCCCAGGTCTGGTGTTTGAGACCTGGGAAACCATTGATCTCTACCGCGGTACCACCGGCAAAACCAGCGCGCTG
>Ga0182024_10014809_pt1 | contig 15028 bp, 11 predicted proteins | sample P32metaG_FD_120480 | JGI IMG/M metagenome (GOLD analysis project Ga0182024, IMG submission 120480) | Permafrost microbial communities from Stordalen Mire, Sweden - P3-2 metaG (Illumina Assembly) | ecosystem: Environmental > Terrestrial > Soil > Wetlands > Permafrost | place: Sweden: Stordalen... | reverse complement strand
CTTCAAACTCGAGATCGGCGAGGTGCTTTAATGCCCTCTCCTCGTCCTCTGAAAGTCGCTCCATAGCACTCTCACCATTGTGTAGTGCGGCTGTGAGTATCAAAATGGCGCCTTGCTTAAAACCAGCGCGAGCCACGCAGGAAGCAACCCGATCCAGTCCGGTGAGATCCCATTGAAATGTATCCGTTTCGTCGATGCCGATGCTTTCCGACTCGTCGCGGATTTCATTTGCTCGCACGGCGTTCATGCAGGCGTGGATTGCAATATCCTCGCGGCTGAGTGGCCTCTGGGACGATGTTGAAGATGGGGCTGGCGAAGGGGTGACTTCCTGAGCATGAACGTGGGCAGGGACAAATCCGATTAGGGTTCCCATCGCACTTACTATCCAGAATACCAGCGCGCTGGCGGCTCGGCGGCGCATATATGACGGCGCGTTTTCAAAGGCAACCGCCTAGTTGCCTGCGATCAGGCGCAGGGAGCCGGAGGCGTGAGGGCGAGCTGGGCACACCCGCGCCCGCCCTTCCACCTCTCGTGCCGGTCAGACGCCCTGACGGCCACGCGGGTGCACAGCCCGTCGCGCGGCCGCCGCCCTACCTCCACTGCGCAACCGGAGTCATTCACTAACGATAACGCTCATTATCGTCACATGGATCCTTGCGGCACTCCTATTCGGCCTGATAACGCTCGTCGAGCGTTCGTTACTTGATGGAGCAGCGTTTAAGCGAGAAGACTCGTCGTGCCGCGACCTGAGGGCGAGACTACCACTACGTCGCAGGGAGGCTGAACCTAAAGCAGCCCTTTTACAGAGAACTGCGAGACTTCTTACGGGGCGCCGCGGGCGATCTGAGTGTTCCCTACCATGAGGTGCCACGAAGGCGTATCCCACGAACCGCAAAGCGCATTCCCGTCTCGCCGTTCGGCCCCCAACGGCTTTTTGGCGGCGGTGCGGGTCGGGTGTCGGCTCCCCAAGGTCGCGATAAAGTCAATTACCGTTAGTAAGTCTGGGAAGGGTCGCCGCATTTTCGGAACGGTTTTTCAGTGCTTGATGACAACGGTGGGATTCGCCGAGGGATATTACATAAGGGCGTCGGCAGTTCCGGTCACGCCTATGCGGTTGAGGCAACGCACGCCTTACTTGAAGCGATAACCGCGATTGCGGGAAGGGGCAACAGTCGCTAACACTAGGCAGCCGCGAGCCCAGCGGTGGTTACGTCTTGGCGAAGCGTTACGGCATTTACCTAACCAAGCTGACCGCTGCGGCGACCGGCTGTTCCAGACCGGTTATTGTTGAAATGGGATTGCCGCCAGCCGGGTAGTTGAAGAACGCGACGCCCCCGCCACCGCTGGTGTAGTAAGGCGCTATCAATGTCTTGCCTTGAATCCAGAACTGATATACCCGGCCGTCAAGGTTCAGAACGGTGGTGCGACTTAGGGTTACCGATCTACCGTGCGCCCTCACGTGGTAAACCAGGGATTCGCTGGATCCGGAGTTTACGTCTCCAAAGATCAACTGGTTATCGCTCCACTGTATACCGCCGGGGTAGAAAGTGAAGTGTATTCCAGGATGAAACCAAAGTCGCCGATATCGCTGCTGGTCTTTCTTAAGTTCGAACAATGTCGTCCGCGGGTAAAACGGATTGCCCATTGTGCCGTCGACGTAAAGGTCACCCGAATCGTCATATACGCAGTACTCGTCTGAGTTCCACGCAGGGCCTGCGTACGTTTGCGCCACGCCTTCGGCCTTAATATAGATGTAGACGGTTCCAAAGAAAGAAGTGGCGGCCAGATTCCCAGTCGTGCGATCTACCGAACAGCTTGTCTGATCATCTCCGTCATCGGGGAAGTATAGAGTCGAGATTGCTGTTGTACCTCCGTGCGCATACTCCTGAATCGCTGGAGGACCACTCGTTTCCCCAATATCGATCCAAATATTACCAGCCCTATCCACACAGTCGCCCGTTGGAACATGCAGGCTCAATGTCCCGACGAGCTTACGTTTGGGATATGAGTAAACAAACACATCGTTGGCGCCTTTATCAACTACGTACAGAAGATTCTCTTTTTTCGCCTCTGGCAACATCCACGATCGGCCGTCACCAGCCTGCGTCGCTATAGCGCGGCTCTGCGACATTCCGCCCGGCGCGCCGATCGGCGGCTGCGATCCGCCGCAACCTGCAAGCAATGCCAGAACCGCGCAACTGCTCAGCGCGGAACGGCCTAAATCGAAACTTTTCACACTTTTGCTCCTCATCCGTGAACGGATCGGCTGCCAGAATGCGTTCATTTAGGCGGCGCGGCGCTTACTACTGCGGCGGTTGGGAAGCGGAGCCCGGCCGTGATCCTCTTAGTGGCTGTTCCTCCCGCCGGGTATTTGAAGTACAGCCCCTCGAAGTGGGCCTTTAGCCGACTTCCTTTCCCTGTCACGTATTCATTCGGTAAGATCAGCGTTTGTTTCTCAATCCAGAACTGTTTATAAATATCAGCATGGCTCGCAAGCGGAGTCGTGCCTACCTTGCTCCCGCTCGTTCCGCTTATCTTGAACTCATAAATGACCGGGTTGTTTTGATCGCCAACGGCGATACGATTACCGTGCCACTGGACGCCGGCGGGCCAGCCGATGGGTTGATTTAGAGTAATATCGGTGAACGCGTGGCTTCCCTTGCGGAGCTCCGCAAAGCGAAACCCACTACCACTATCTTGGCCGTCAACGAAGAGGTCGCCGACCGTATCGTAAGTACACCAATAGAACTTTGCGATTTGCGGGTCTGTATATTCCGTCGGCTTACCGTGAGCGTTCTTATAGATTGCAACGATACCGCCAAACGCTGAGACGGCGAGATTCCCAGTAGTGGGATCGACGGAACAACCTATTGGCCCGGCCGTCGGACCCTTCAGCGTTTCAATACGTTTGGTGCCTCCGTGCTTATACTCAAAAGTTTGTCCGGTACCAAAGTTCGTGATAAAGACATTACCCCTCGCATCAACGCACTCACCCTGGGGAGCGTAGAAATGTCGGAGCGTGCCCTCAAGCCGACCCTGCGGATACGAGTACACCGTCACCGTCGTAGAGTTCGCAATATACAGCAGATCATCGCTCAACGCTTCCGGCAACGTCCACGACTTGCCACCATCGGCCTGCGTCGCGATTCCGGACGTTTGGGGCATCGCGCCCGGTGCGCCGATCGGCGGCTGCGATCCGCCGCACCCAGCGAGCATCGCTGCCGCAACGCAGCTGCTAAGTGCGTAGAGCATAAAATCCAAGCTTCTCATCTGTGTTGCTCCTCGTTTCCGTAAGCGGATCACCGAGTGGGTAGTTCGATGCGGCCCGCGTTGCCGCCTCGGCTCCCGCACAGCAAACACAGTTCGCTTTCGCGGACGTCGTGCAGAGGTGCAGAGCGTGCGGGGGCTTAGGGCAGCAGCGGAGGGGAGTACGCCGCTGCCTCAGCGTCCCACAGACCTTTGCTGATTTTTCGGTCTAATGGTTTGATCGAGCCTGGCGCGAATTCGAGAACATTATTGCCTCCAGTGTTGGTAACGTAGAGGTATCCATCCTTGCTTACCGTCGCGGCTTGGGGACCATTCAGCTCCTCCGTAATTGCTTGAAACGGCTGGCTCTTGCCGAAGCGATACTCCTCGACATCGGATTCTATAATGTTCACCACATAGAGGGTCCCTTTCGCATCGACGGTGATGCCAACCGGAGACGTCACACCGTTCGTGATCGTCCGCTTCGGCGACTTGCTACCCGGAGGATACACTTCGATGTTTCCGGAGTACTCGCTGAGGCGGTTTGAAACGTACATGTTTCCCGCATGGTCGAAGGCGATGCCCACTGGATAGATCATCCCCTTCGTAATCACCGCGTGCGGCTTCGTCGAGCCGGGCTCGTATTCGGTAGCATTAGCATAAGCGATGTTCGTGACCCAAAGGTTTCCCTTGCTATCGATTGCACAAAAAGCCGGGGTATCGATCCCTTTGGTTATTATTTTTGACGGTTTTGTCTTGCCAGCGGGAAATTCTGTAACCCAGCCGGGTCCAGCTGGCTCATTGACGACGTAGAGCGTACCTTCGCTATCGAAGCAGTCGCCGAATGGGGTTTCCAGGTCACTCGAAAGGACCTTGATCGGATTGGTGTCGTTGCCCCGAGCATCGTAGACTTTGACCTCGTTGTAATCCCCACCGTTGGTGACATAGAGCAGCTGAGCCGTGGGTGCATGCTGTTGTGCCGTTGTCGTTAGAGTTTGTGGAATCGAGGCAGGGGCGCTGACGATAGCAGCCCGCATTGAAATTGCGGACGTTTGCGGCATTGCACCCGGCGCCCCGATCGGCGGCTGCGATCCGCCGCACGCGGCGAGCAATGCGGCTGCGCTGATGCCTGACGCACAGCGACTGAATATTGAGATTTGCATGGCTACCAGCTAAAAACGACGAGGCCGTTTTTCGTCGCCTTCCACCCTCGCCAAAAATGCACGTTTGTCGCAGTCCGCTCTACGTACGACGAGCCGCCGCCGCCGCCGCCGCCGGAGCCACCGTAGTTCTCCGTACCACCACCAGCGCCGCCGCCGCCGCCGCCATAGTAGCCGCCTCCGCCACCTCCTCCGCCTCCGTCGTAACCGCAGTCGCCACTACCCTGGCACCACGCGCCGCCGTCGCCGCCTTTGTGAACCGACCCGTGGCGCCCCGGTTCGCCGGACCCCGTAGCGCCCTCACCGCCGCTGCCACCAACGCCGCCAGTCTTCTGCGTTCCGCCGCCACCATCACCTCCTTCCATGCTTGAGCTAGTGCCCCCAGTACCGCTACCGCCCATGAGGCCGCCGCCGCCACCGCCCAGCCCCGGATGGCAAGAGCTGATGCAGGACCCGCTGCCACCGCCTGCACCGCCTCCTCCGCCCGCAACCAAAACACGGTCAGAGACTCTGTCGCCGCCCTCGCGTACGTCGGAAGCACCTCCGCCGCCATTGCCGTTCGAGCTGAACTTGTCGCCGCCGTTACCGCCGCCGTTAAATCCACCACCCGGTCCGGACGCATCGCCGCCGACGACCACGACCAAATCGTCTAGGTAAGTGACCGGAATAACGGCGCTGACGCGACCGCCGTAACCCGTGTTGCCAGAACCGGCCCCGTTAGCGCCAAGCGCGATGACTCGAATCTGCGTGACGCCATTCGGCACTTCAAATATCTGCTTTGTGCCTGTGAATTTAAACGTGTGATTCCCCGAAACGGAGTTCGGTGTGCCGCTAACGGGCACGACGCCGCTATCGGTGTGACCGCCGCACCCTGCCAGCATTGCGGCTGCGCAAATGCCTAATGCACGGCGTCCAAAATCCAAGTTCTTCATCTTGCCTTGTTCCCCCAACGTCAACGGATCAGCGGCTAGGGACGTTCGCCGCCGGGCGTCAGTTCCATCGCAAGCGCGTCAGTCCCCGAAACGAACTCGATACAGCGCTGCGACCTCTCGAAGGCGATCCACCGTCGTCCCTTTCGAGTTGGGCCGTATCTTGATGATCTTCCGCCAGCCACGCTCCGTTAGCCCAAGATCGCGCGCCGTCGCCGCTTGCGGGAACGTCGCAAGGTACTCGATATCTTCGGCCAGATCGTCGCGCTCGTATTCGACCGGCTGGTCCGGTTCGAGCGAAGCACCCTCGTCTTGGTCGAGCCGATCCACTTCCTTGCCGATCCGGACCAGCTTCTCAGATCGCACCCGTAAACGCCCCAGCAGGCCGACCGTATCGGATCCACCCGGGTTTCCGTTTTGATCGGCGGCTTTGGCTTCGGGATGGCGATGGTACAGCTCGATATATTCATTCAAGCGAATCACCGAAAGCGTTCCATCCATATGGCTGCCGTGCCAATCTAGTCGAAGGGGCTTCCCAGTATTGAAATCGACCCACGGCAATCGCTTTGCCTTTGTTAGATCGGCTTCAAACGGCGCAATCGGCAATAGGTCGTCTTTTCCAACCTTGGTTGCCGGAGTGGCCGATTGAACGAAGCCAAAAGGCTTGACGCGAAAATCGTATGAACGCGCCTTATTGTATGGCTCAAGCCGTTTGAGAATAGATGGCTGGCTGATCGGGAACTTGCGGCGCAGCGGCATGTCGAAATCGATCAGGGTTTTGGCTCGGCGCCGTTGCTTTGCGTTCACTTTGAGATGCTGCATCAGAATCGAAAGCCAGATGCGTCGTGAGAGCTTTGCAGTCGTTTCATTGCGCGTTCGGCCGATGATCGCCCCCAATGCGCTTTCCGATGCCTTGACGATCTGAATCCGTTTGCCCGGTCGCCAGCGGTAGAGAACATAACGTTTGGCCGAAACGGCAAAGCACCGCAGATCGGGCGCATCGGGATACTCCAGCTTGAGCAGATGCTTGATCTTTTCCGGATCGTACGGGCTCAAGGCATCGAAACGCTCGATGATCTCGTCAATGCCGTTTTCCGGAAGGCTAGGAATACCTTCGGGGCTTTCGCCGCACGGGATCGCGAGGCTATCCGTATCGCAGAAGGCAAACGTTCCGCCGCGCTGATTGACCTCGCATTCGAGCATCGCGAGCATCAAACGGGCGCCGCCGGTGATAAGACTGGCCAGGATCGGATTGGCAAAGGCGCCGGGACGTTCATCGTGGACCTTATCCGACGGATACGCAATATCCGAATACACGTCGCCCGGTAGCCCTTCGTCCGGATCGCTGGGCGTTATGTTGATCTCCGCATTGATCCCGTAGGCACCGCTCGCTGCCATTTGTTTGAGCCCCGTTTCCAAGCCAGCCAGATCGGGATCGTCTTTCGCCGTGCTTTTCGCAACTTGCCGTTGCTCCACGATGACTTTGAAGAACGGCTCGTTGGATCGCAACGCAACGGTGCCGCGAAAGAGCGTCTCTTTGGGGCGATGGCGCCCTTTGGGAACGAAGCGGATGGCACGACGGATCTTCGGCGCCGGTCCGCCCAACAGCACCCCGGCAAGCACATCGGCCAGCGTATACCAGCGGCCTTCGGGTGTTTGCAGGGGCGTTACCGCAATGGTGTAGGGATCTTCGCCGGTCTTGCGCATGCGCACTGGCAAGATCGCCCAGTTCGGATCGACCAGCACCAGGCAGTTAAACTTAGCCCACGTCTTGGGATCGTAAAGCATGGCCAAGCAGTTATCGCTTGCCATTTGACCTACAAGGGCTCTGATCTCGGACGTGACGGCCTGGACACTCAGCCGGGGGGCTCCAAGCACCTTGTGGAGTCCCTGAAGGCAAAAGATCGTGGCATACATAGCCGTGAAGTCCAGCACCCGCACCCGGAGATCGAGCTTACGCACCCGCACGTCTGCCCGGCCACCAAAATAGGCCGCCATCGCTTTCCCCAGGTGGCGGCGATTGAAGTCGGGTTGTTTTTGCAAAAGCGGCGCAACGCCCAAAAGACGCAGGTACTGTTTGGCGATGCTGGCGCTGGAATAGAGTTGGCCCATGTAACGCCCGACCTTTGGCTTGCGGCGTTCGTTTGCAAACGTGGCAAAAGGATGGCGAACGTATTCGGTTCGAAGCGCTTTGTAAAGCGCCCAGGTTGCGCGAACGTCCTGGCGCCCATAGAGCAGCGATTTTCGATCTACCCTTCCCAAATCTGGCGCCTGCATTTTGCGCGTATAGGCAAGGAATGCTTTGCCCGCACTTCGGAGCGAATGCCGTTTGCCGCTGAAGGCGCCCGATAGCGTGCTGAGATCGAGGAAGCGTCCTCTAAAGAACGGCTTCTCCCAATCAAAGAGCTTTCGTTTGGGAACGAAGCCGATGAAGGCCGCCCGATTCGATGCCGATTCGATTCGCAGATCGTGCCAACGGACGCGCCGCGTAAGCTTGATCCGGAACTTCCGGCGGTTTTCGCCACGCCCGCATCCGCCGTGGATCGCAATGCGGCTGAGATCGAACGGCAGATTGAAGCCGACGCAGAGCGTCCCTTCGGCGTAGACTTCCGGATAGAAAACCTCTTCAACAAAGCGCTCGTGGCTATAGATCGGCAAGCGGCATTTGGCTCGATATTCCGCAATCGCGATCATCGATTCGTGATCCAGCAAATCGGCAACGATGATCCCTTCGCGAACCGGCCGATCCCGTTCATACAGCCGGAAGAAGCCGAATAAGAGGCGCTGGGCCGCGTCTACGGTCGTTTCCGTATCGAAGACCAGAACGCGCTCGCCGTAGGGTTGCGGACGCCAGGGAATGACTTTCGGCTTGGCCTTGGGATTGCGTCTCTTGTGCCGATGCGGTTTCCGCGGTTCGACCCAGGCGCGAATCGCTGTTTTCATCGGGAAGCCGGTTGTGGCCGTGGAATCGTGGACGCTTTCCGCAGGCGTCTCGCTTAGTCTCAGCGGAGACCGTTTGCGAGATTCCATACGAAAGGCTTCGTTTGACGCGGGGAATCTCAGGTCTCCGTGAGACAGTGCACGCTTTTCCAGAGAACCTCCACGATTCTTGGTGAGAATCTCACGATTCGCCTTTGAGACTTTGGGATTCCCATGAGACTGTCCGCGCTTCATCGTGGGATCTCCGCGGGAATCGCTCGATCATAGGCAGGGCCAAGAACGTTTTTGAAATGGGCGTCCGCCGCAAGGTTCCAGAAGCCCCAAGCGACCAGCGCCAGCGCAACGATGGCAAAGAAGCCCGCACGGCTCGCGTTCTCCGTTCCATCAGACGCGGCCATCATACCGAGGATCGTTGCAAGACCAAAATCGAAGGCCGCCTCCAAAGCCAGCGCCGTTCGATCCGGATCGCGCAGCCTTAGCACCACCATTGGGCCGCTTTCTGCCACGTGCGACTTGATCGCATGGTGATTGGCGCACAGCGGTTCGACTAAGCCGCTGTTGGTCTCGTTTGCCATATGATCGAGTTCGAGGACCTGCACGTTCGGGTCGCTGCAAATCACGCAAACGACTTTGTAGTATCCTGCGTCCTCAAAGCGTTTGGCCTTTCGAGCCGTAGCCTTGGCAGATGGCGATTTGCGCCTGGCGTTGCAGCTGCGGCAGAGGATAAGATCGGCTTTCCCAGGTCGCTTGACGCGGCAAAGAATTCGAGTATCGGGCGAGTGGCAATCGACGCATTGCGGCGCATCAGTGCCAAAGCGCAAGAGTTTTTTGGTTGGACTTTCCTCACCGAAGAAATCGAAGCGGAAATCGCTCATACGCTCGACTCGGGCCCGTAGATGTCCAAGAAGTACACTTCGCCCGCTCGCGCAATCCGAACGAGCGTTGCATAGTCCGTTACGAAGGTATAGGTCTTGCCGCCCGCTTTGAGCGTCTTTCCGGCGAATCGCTGCAGCGCTTGCGTATCGGTGCCGAAGGTCAGCAACGCGTGACGCACGGCATGATGGTGCCTACTGATGCGGGTCGCGCCGCGAGAATTTCGAACCGTGACCGTCTCCAAACCTGAGGGCGTCAGCATCTGGAGCGTGCGGGCAATCCGGTCCACAGCTTTCACGTCGATCCTTCCGCTACGCATCTCCAGTGCCGGGCCCGCGTAGCTGCGGATCGTCTTAACCGTCGTGCCCATGTTCTTGGCGGCGGCGCTAAGGCTGAGTTTGGGGTTGCGACGCTTCTCGCTTAGCGCATCGAGAACGCGGCGCTGGGTATCGTACTGGTTATGCGTGCGCGGTTCCAAGTAACGCAACCCGGCGCTCTTACCGCTTTTCTTTGACTGAGCAGATCGTTTGGCCATCCAGCCCCTCCTTTAACAAGGCTGGGCCCAGAATAAGCCCAAAGTCGAGGTGCCACGCCAACGGGTTCGACCGGAGCAGATTGGCCCTCCGGCGAACTCTCTAGCTGTGACAAACGAGGGCTGGGTGCTCTTCAGCGATGCGATGGAGCGCATCAAGAAAGCCGGTTTCAAGTTCGGCCAAGACCGCTGGGAGACGTGGGTTCGCTGCGGCCTCATGGAGCGAGCTGAACGTATCGAAGGCACCAACAGCTACGGCTTTCGACTGGAACGATGGGAGAAGCTAAAACGCCTCGTGAGCATCGATAGCCAGCTTTTTGGGAGGCGCTTTCCCGAAGCCGTAGCGTACTACGCGGCGCTATGGGGGATCGATGTGCCCCCTGATCTTGTGGCTGACTACATGATCAAAGGCATCTACACGTTCTATCGGACGATGCGCCGCCGGATCATTCAGCAAAGCAATGGGAAGCTCGATCCGCGGATGCTTGTAGAGAGTGACATTTTCAAGCTCGCAAAAAAGGGCGCCAGCGACACTATGAAGATCGTGCCGAAGATTCGCAATCCTATCAAACGCATGATGCTCAGGCAGTTCGTTGAGACGTTGACCTTTATGTCGATGTGCATAATCTACGATGTGAAGGCATCCCGCTCATTAGTTGGCGTCGTTCGAAGCATCTCCAACGGCATCTTCACGGCAGCAACTGCAGCGCTGGGCGCAAGACTACTGCGAAAAGTGATTGAGCGTGAACGGTGGCGCTTCGTGGATCCCGATATGGGCAACAATAAGATCCTGGAAGAAGTTCGCGCCGCTCAGCGTGATCATCCCGAGCTGATTCTTCGAGCGTGTCGCGATTCGGGGCTGGTGTTTGCGGCCTCGATACGAGGCTTCGGACTCGAAGAGGAACAGTCCAAAGGCCGACCCCCAAATGATGCCACCGGCACCGCTCGGGAGAATGCCCGCGCCTTGTACGCAATGATACCGATGACGAGCGCATTCTTTTTGACCATGATCCTCGATAACCCCAAGGATCCGTTCCTGATGCTCCTGCGAAGGGACGAGGGCGCTGACTTCGAGGCGCAGATCCGCAGACTTGATCGTATTACTGAATGGCAAAGACGCCGATTGGAGAAGAGACCATGAGCGATTCCGTACTTGTTGTCGAGGGATACGCCGCGAGTCTCAACGTGGAACGCGGCCATCTTGTTGTAAAAGATGGATTCACGACAGAGGACCGGCGCGAGATTCACTTCCCGCGAGGAAGGTGCGCCGTCGAGCGGATCGTGATCCGTGCCCCTGGCGGGACCGTTTCAATGGAGGCGATCAGTTGGTGCGCTAGCATGGGGATCGCGATCTCGTTCGTCGCCTCCGATAGCACGCTGCTCAACTGCATGGTGCCGGATGGGCCGCACGATGGGCCGGTGAAACGGGCGCAGGCCGTTAGCGCCGTTACCGATGACGCGCTAGTCTTGGCGCGGTACATGCTCACCAAGAAAATGGATTCGCAGATCGCCGCCATCGGGCGGGACTTCGGACGGCTCGGGATCGGGAGCGATCCATCGCGCAAGACCGCCGCAGTGCAGATCCTGTCTTGCATCGAGTTGTTGGCTCAGGCGGAAACACTCGTTGACTTCCTGACGCTCGAAGGCCGAGCAGCACGGATTTACTGGGACTTGCTCGTTGCAACGCCGTTGCCGTGGCGGGAATGGGCGCTCAAGCGGATCCCCGCGCATTGGGCAGCGATCTCGCCAAGGACGAGCGGGAGGCGAGAGCGCGTGCGCGATGCTACCGATCCGTTCAATGCGATCCTGAACTATTGCTATACCCTGCTGGAGGTGGAAACCCGGATCGCTTGCGAGGCCGTTGGCCTCGATCCCGATCTGGGTCTGCTCCATACCGATGACCGGCTGCGCGAGTCGTTCATTTACGATTTGCTCGAACCGCTGCGATCCAAAGCGGATGTCTGGGCGCTGGAGCTGCTACATAAGGAGCGGCTGAATCCTACGATGTTCCACGAACTGCGCGATGGGATCGTTCGGCTCGATCCCGATCTGACGGGGCTCCTCGCCAGAACGCTGATGCCGCGGTTCCGGACGGCGGCCCTGGAGATCGCGAACGACTACGCCAAGCAGTTGCGCCGGATCGCCGTGCCGCGGCGGCTGGTCCGCGAGGCGCCAAAGCCGATCGCGGCGCGACGCGAGACGTGGGAGCGGTCCGCCTGCGGATACTGTAAAGAACCGTTGCCGCGCAAGGGCTTGAAGTTTTGTGGGCGGCATTGTTATCTGCATTATAGCGTTGAAGTGGCAAAACCGATTGAAAAGGCACAAGCCCGACTTGTCGAGATGCGGGCGCTGGGGCTAAGCCCGGGCCATGGAGGCGAGGCGGCGAAGACGCGTGGAGCAAAGGTGGCCGACAGCAATCGACGGCGAGGCTTGAACCTCAGACCCGACGAAAGGCGGAAATCGCAAAAGTCAGATGCGGAAGTATCGGGCCTTAGAAAACTTCTCAGAACCTAGGCTGCGGTATGAGGCAGAAAGGCCTTAGTCGCAACCCACCCGCGACTTGCGATGACGAACAGCGTTATATTTACTAACGATAAACTTTACGGTTGCTAAAATCGCAATTAGCTATTTACTTCAAGAGATGACCTTGGGGGATCAGGAAATGACTACCCAACCCACTCTCGCAATAACTGTGCCCCCGGCGCATTGTGAATACTCCGTGGGACCATGCGATCAGGATTTCACAGGCATAAGGGCCGTCGACGCCTTGTTCTTATACCCTAGCGAACCCGAGATCATAGCGTCCACAATAGAAAGCGCGATCCAGCTACTGACTTGCCGCAACCAAGACTCACGGTACGACAGCTGGCGCACCCTCAATATTGGTGGGCAAATCATTTTCTGCGAAATATGCAAAGCGATGCGTGGCGCCAAGGTGATCGTAGCCGATATTACGACGTTGAATTTTAATCTGCTTTTCGAGCTCGGCTATGCGATTGGGCTGGGAGTGCCCGTGTTGCCCATTCGTGACCCACACTATAATGCAAGTGCTCAAGCCTTTGGTCAACTTGGTCTCATCGATACGATAGGCTACCTTAAGTTCAGCAACGCTACGGAACTGGCGGATACACTTCACGCAGCTATCCCGCAAGCAAAGCCACTCCGTAGCGACTATCCGTTAAACGCCGACAAACCTCTTTATGTCGTAAAGAGTTCTGTATCGAGCGAAGGACAAATTAAGCTTCTCTCAAGCCTTGACACGTCAAACATTCCGTACCGGGCATTCGACCCTCAGGAGTCGACGCGTATGTCTGTCCACGACGCGATCAGAAATGCTCTCCAATCGCGAGGCATCGTTACTAGCCTTATCAGTCCGGAGCGCAACTCGTCCCTGGTCGATAATGCGAGGTGCGCGTTCGTAGCCGGTGTGGGGATGGCAGCGCAGCGCCATGTGTTGATGCTACAAGAAACGCTGGTCGAGCAACCGATTGATTATCGCGATGTCGTGCAGCATTACACGCAAGGCCAGCGAGTACCCTTGCTGGTCGCGCCGTTCATTAAGACACTGCTTAAAGAATCGTTCGGCAGTAAATTTGTGCCTGTCGCCACCGTTCTCGGGCGGCTAGAGCAGCTGGATTTTGGTGATATAGCTGCCGAGAATGAAATCAATCAACTCCCCGAGTACTTCGTTCCGACAAGCGAGTATACCAATGTTAAGAGAGGGCACGCACGTCTGGTCGTTGGGAGGAAGGGCTCGGGCAAGACCGCGATCCTTTACGAAGTCGCAGATGCGTTCGCACGCAGCAAGGATTACGTCGTCGTCGACCTCAAACCGGAGGCGCATCAATTTACGGAGTTTAGAGCCATCGTTCTTAAGGAGTTGGAGCAAGGTGCGAAGGAGCACGTGCTCACAGCGTTTTGGCACTACTTACTTCTTATAGAGTTGGCTCGAAAGATAATAGAAAGCGACGCAACGATTGTCGCACGTGATGAGGACCTTGCGCGGGCTTATCAGCGCCTACTTGATGTCTACGGCTACGATCAAGCTGTCGAAGAGGGCGATTTTTCTGAGCGCCTCTACGAGCTGATGGGTCGAATAACCGCAAGGCGTGAGGGGTTAGGACCTGTCGTGCGCGCTAACGAGGTGACCGAGCTAATTTACGAAAAAGATATTCACGAGCTAAATTCCGCCCTTGCCGCCTATTTAGAGCACAAACAAGCAATCTGGCTTCTTGTGGACAATCTAGACAAAGGGTGGCCCGTCGGTGGCATCGAGCCCGAAGACATTTTGCTGGTCCGATGCTTACTAGAAGCGACGCGCAAGATTCAAAGACAGATTCCCCGACTGCAGACCTCACAGCGAAAGCTTGACACGCACGCCGTAGTGTTCTTGCGGAACGACGTTTTTGATCGAGTGCTGCCCCAAATCAGAGATATGGGAAAGGAAACCGCGACCTTTCTTGACTGGGAGGACGTCGAGAACTTTAGAAAGCTGACCGAGCGCCGGATGGCGGCAAGTACAGGCGAGGAGCGAGAATTCGCTGATCTCTGGCCGATGTTTTTTGTAAGTCACGTTGGGGCAGAGGAGTCGTTTCACTATATTTTGGCTCGGACACTAATGCGGCCGCGTGATTTAATTAGATTCCTTAAAGCTTGCGTTAATATTGCAGTGAATAGAGATCATGAACGCGTTTTTGAAGCCGACATAGTCAAGGCGGAGGAGCAATACTCCGAGGATCAAACACAAGAGTTGATGTTCGAGGTTCAGCAGGTCTATCCGAAATACGCTGACTTGCACTACTCGTTTATTGGCGTAAAAAACATTCTACCTGAAGATACGCTAAAGCAAATTTTGTACGGCGCTGGAGTCAGTGACAACGAAGTTCGCGACGTGACTAGTATGCTACTTTGGTTTGGCTTCTTAGGCGTCATCACAAAGGCCGGCGCGGAGGCCTTTGCTTACCAGTACCGATACGGGATAGAACGCCTCAGGCGGGACGCGGCAGAACCGATTAATTTCGTGATACATCCAGCATTCAGAAGCTCACTGGGCATAACAGCGTAAGGATAACGCGCTAGGGCTTTCGAGGTGTTAACGATCTATAAGGTCGGGTCGGCTGCGCTTGGCTAGGTAGATCCATTCGCCGTCGCTCGGAACCTCCGGGACGGACCCGGACCGGAACTACGAAGGCCCTTGTGTAATATCCCGTGGGATTCGCCGAGGCGATACTTCCATGAGAGAAGGCCGTTTGTCAAGGTCGCTGTGGGGGCCCATGGTCGTTTTCGTGTCCTTGCCGCAACCTGCGCCCTACTTCCATTCGCACTCGTGTGAGCTTGTTCTTGGCTCG
>Ga0182024_10014807_pt1 | contig 15029 bp, 14 predicted proteins | sample P32metaG_FD_120480 | JGI IMG/M metagenome (GOLD analysis project Ga0182024, IMG submission 120480) | Permafrost microbial communities from Stordalen Mire, Sweden - P3-2 metaG (Illumina Assembly) | ecosystem: Environmental > Terrestrial > Soil > Wetlands > Permafrost | place: Sweden: Stordalen... | reverse complement strand
TCGATCTTGGGTATTACACTCCGTTGATGCTGGGTTCGTTATACGGGCCGCCGGACATTGTGGATGCGCTGCTACGCGCGGGCGCCAAAGTGGACGCCCAAGATATCCGCGGGCGAACGGCCCTGCACTACGCCGTCTCCACGGAGGCGCAGAATCCACAGATCGTGCAGTTACTGCTGAAGGCCCACTCGGATCCGGCGGTCAAGGATAACACGGGCGAAACGGCAGTGGACTGGGCGGAGAAGTATCTGCAGCCCGGCACGATGCGGGCGCTAGGCGCTGCTGCAGCCGCGCGCCCGGAGTCGACGGTTGGTCCGGCTTCGGCGCCATTGCCGCCGATCCGCGCGGCCGTGGGGCGAAGTCTCGCGCTGCTGCAGAGCGTGAGCGGCTCGTTCATGAAGAACGGCGGCTGCGTGGCCTGTCACGCCCAGGATCTGACTGCTCTGGCGGCGAAATATGCGAAAGCTCACGGGTTCGCCGTTAACGAAGAGGGATTGAAATCGCAACTGGGCGATCTGAAAGCCAATTACATCAGGAACGGAGACCGTTTCCTGCAACGGTATGACGGCGGGGGCGGGATTGATACGCTGGACTACGCCATGCTGCATTTTGCGGCCGTCAACTATCCGGCGGATGGGATGACCGACGCGATTGTTTACAACATGGTGAGTGAGCAGATGGGGGATGGAAGCTGGATCCGGGGCGGCGCGGTGCAGCGCGCAGGGCCATCGCCGGCGGCCCGCGCTCCGATGCAGGACAGCGATATCGTTCGGACCGCACAAGCGCTCCACGCGATCCGGACCTACGGCTGGGAGGGCCGCAAGGTTGATCTGGCTTCGCATACGGAGGCCGCGCGGCTCTGGCTGCTCCGCGCCAAGCCGGTTTATAACGAAGAGTTCGTGATGCAGTTGTTGGGATTGTACTGGGCGGGAGAGAAAGCTGCCACTATCGAGGTGCTGGGGCGCAAGCTCATCGAGCAGCAGATGGCCGACGGAGGATGGTCTCAAAATCCGTACCTCCCTACGGATTCCTACGCGACCGGGCAGACACTGTTTGCGCTGAGCGAAGCGGGAATACTGAAGCCGGCGGACCCGGCTTACCGGCGGGGAGTCGATTATCTGTTGCGCACGCAGCACCCAGACGGGTCGTGGCGCGTGAAGAGCAGGTCGCCGGAACTACAGCCATACTTTCAGAGCGGCTTTCCCTATGACCACGATCAGTGGATCTCGATGGCGGCGACGGCTTGGGCTACGATCGCGCTGGCATTGGCAAGTCCGGCGGCGATGTAGTGGGGGCCCATCGAAATATTTATTGCGGCTGATCTTTGGGCAGGATGTCTTTGAAGCGCGGCAGAATGATTTCGTGGACGTACTTATCCTCATCGCGCAGCGCCTGGACAACCGCTTTGATATTGACCGCTCGAATGTTGCGCTCAATCAAGGCCGCGCCCTCTTTGCCCAGCGTGTCGCGCTGCTCCGCCGTCATATGAACCGGTTGCAGAGGCCTGCCTCCGTTATGTTCCGGGTCGCTCTCGTAGCTGCCCACCGCGCTGCTCTCCGGAGCGAGGGGAGAGAGGATCGCCAGCGATGCAGGCGGCCTCGGCAGAGGAGGCTGGTCGGGTTTCGGCGGATCCAGATCGAGCGGAATATCGTTCATTCTGCCGAGCAGATAATAGGCGCCGTAGCCAATCGACCGGAACGTGTTCCCCGCCCCCGCCGGCGCTTGCGCGCGATTCAGAAGCGGCAGGTGGATATACAAAACAGGATCCTTCGTTTCTTCGAAAAATTGGCGCACCATGCCGCTCACATACTGGTCCGACGGTCCATGCGCGGATAGGTAAATCTGGCGGCGAAATCCCTGGCGGAGCAAGGAGTGCGCCAAAGCTTTCAAATAACTGAGGCCAATATCCTGCGGGATGTAAATCGAAGATGCTCCGGTAACCGTAACGCCGGGATAAAAATAAAGTACGTGCGGCAGCACCAGGCCGTCCACTTCTTCTGCCATCTTCACCGCATACGCCTCCGCCATCCGGTATTCCATGTCCGATGGCATGGTTCCGAACGATTCCACCGTGCCAACTGGGATAAAAATAATGTCGTTCCGTTTCAGATACTGTTCGACATCCGGATTCGTCAGGCTGGGAAAATAACGCGTGCGCATGGCCGCGGTCTGGCTGGGCGCAAAGGGCGCGAGGAGTGCGCAAAGCACCGCCATCTGTGTCAATTTCAAAGTTCTACCTCCTGTGGCAGGTGTTCAGTATATCGCTGCCTGACGCGATATATAATGGAGATCGCAACATGACCAGATTTATCGTAGCTACCTTACTGACCGGAACATTCATGACGGTTGCCGCAAGCGGGGAGGAAGCAAAGCGGCCGCGCCTGCTCGGCGTTTCGAAGATTGTGGTGAGATCGCACGATCTGAATGCGTCGCGCCATTTTTACGGGGATCTGCTCGGATTCCAGGAGGCGTTTAGCATCCTCAAGAATCAGACTGCGGTGGTGAAGACCGGTCTTTCCCAGGACCAGGTTTCCAGCATCTACTTCAAAGTAAATAACCGGCAGTACATCGTTGTTATGCCGGAATCCTCCAGCAACGAAATGCGCTGGGCGGGTTATGCCGTGGAGACGGACGACGCGGAGGCGATGCGGCTCTATTTGAAATCCTTGGGATATTCGGTACCGGGCAAAGTCGCGAGAACGCCCACCCACGATCTGGCCTTCCAGATATCGGACCCCGAGGGCGATGCCATCGAGGTGATGCAATATACGCCGGAGAGTATCAGCGTGCAGAGCTACGGCAAGGATCTTTCGGACCAGCGCCTTTCGCGCCGCATCCTTCATACCGGATTCAGTATTTCCAAACCGGAAACAACGAAGTTCTACTTGGAGGCATTCAACGTGCGGGAGTTTTGGCGCGCCGATCCCACCATGAAAGCTCCGGGCGCGGCTCCTTCAGCGCCGCGGGATGGGCCTCTCGAAGCCAACCTGTCGAATTTGAAGCTGCCGGAAAGCGACGACTATATTGAATGGAGCATTTCGCGAGCCCGCCCCAACCAGCCTCCCACCGGGGGGACCGGATCGGGTCACATCGCTCTGGCGACGCTGGATACCATGGCGAAGACGGTTGCGGCGGTGGAGGCACGGCCGGCGTTCAAGGACTACGACCGCCGGCATGAGGCGCATGTGGGCGTCAACCACAAATGGCAGGGAAATTACTTCGATCCCGACGGGACTCGCGTGGAATTTATGGAACTGGATACGGCGGACGGCCTGCCGTCGCCGATGTCGCACGCTCCGTACTTTTAGACGGCATCACGAACGGAGGCGGCGGAAATATTCCAGGTCCTGCCGCGCGAACTCCAATAAATCCGTGCCTTCGCGCGGCACTAGCGAGAGACCATCGGTTCTTTGAACCAGGTAGAATTCCAGACCGCTCCCGTTCTCGGCCGCCGCGAACGTTTCCTTCCAGCGTGCCTTGCCTTCAAAATCCTGACACAGGATCGCCTGAACGCGTGTCGGACACTGTTTCAGGAAAGCAATAGGATCGCCGCCGCCTTTCAAACAAAGACCCAGGTTCAAATGAAACGAGGTGATGTCTTTGTTGGCGGCAAGAATATCGATCGGCCGCACTCCATCAACTGGCTTGAATTCGATTTCATGATTATGAAATCCCAGGGTCATGTGCGCGGCGCGAATACCATCGGCAGCCTGGCTCACCTGCTCGCTGAAGCGCTTCCAGGCGTCGAGCGTCGGCGGATTCGGTCCGCGAACGGAAACCAGAGTGTCCGAACCGATAATGTGATTCAGTTCGATGGCGCGCGATAAACCGTCGCCTGAAAACGAAACGATTTCGTTGTGCGTAGAGCGGCAGCGAAGCTTGACGTCGTCAAGTATCGTGCGGACGTCGCGGGCCTGCGCGGGGCTCCACTTCATAAACGTGCCCGCCGAGAATTCAATAATCTGGTAGCCCATTTTCGCGACGGCGCGCAAGGTTCCCGGAAGGTCCTGCTGGATATTCTTGTTCACCGCGGTCTGTTGCAGGCCGATCGGAATGGGTGCCTTGTTTTGGGCGCGCAGCGAGGTCAGCGCGGCGGCCGTGACGACGCCGAACTGACGTCGGGTGTGACTCATCATATTATTTCTCTCCTCCCTGAATGACACCGGCTGCAAATCCCAACAGATCGCCGCTTTCCCGCGCAATGCTTTGCAGCTTGGAGTAATTTTCGGCCATTTGGCACAACTGCAGCACCGGCGTGCAGCTTCCGCCGGCGTTGGGGAGATATTCAAGGGATGCCTGAATCGCGTCATCATACCGCCCCAGCCGCACCAGCAGGTCAATCAGCGCTTCGGCATGAATCGTATCGCCGAGCCCGAGGATTTTCTGGCGAAAGTGCGCGATGGCGTCGCCGGTGTTTATACCGAGCAGAGCTCGCAGGTAGAACGCGTGATCCAAATACGTAACCTCGAAAGGCGGATCGCCGCGAAAATGAAACATGGGATTCAGATGTTGGCCGTAATCGGCCAGCTCCAGAGCCATGCGCAGCGCTTCCCGATCCTCCAGCTCCGGAGAAAACCGAACCACCGCTGTTAAGTGCGTGCTATCGACGTAGCTGCTGGTTCCTTCAAACAGCCATACGCGTCCGGCGATCAACTCCGCCACGCTGTTCGTTTCTGGCGCGGAGCCTTCCTGGGAAGCGATGGTGTCTTTGAGTGCGGCGGCGACCTCGTTATAGAGCGTCCGCACCAGCAGATCGAGACACTTCTGGCGGCTCTCATCATCCGGATTGGAGCCGAACCAGGTGATGGCGCTGCAAATCCCATGATGCTGCAGAATCAGCTCAAAACCTTTTCGCCGGTTCACGCCTTCTTGAAAAGCAATCTCGATGATGCGCTCCAGTCCCTCTCCGCTGGTCACATTCTCTATGGCGGCGCCCACTGCGGCCGGAGCGTCAATCGCCTTAAAGTACGGCCACGCTCCAGCGATATCACCGCTGTCGAGCAGTAGGCCGCCCGCCTCCCGCGCGGCTTCGGTCAAGGCCTTCTCGTAGACGGGGCGCTGGTCGCTGGTGACCTGCGGGACCGGATCGGTATCTATTAGCTTCAGACCCAGCCGATGGCGAACCTGCATAATCCGGGCGCCGAACAGCATCCGGTAATTCTTCTCCCGCAACGCCGTCTCGATCACCAGATCGAGTACCGCGTCGGGCTCCTTGCACTGCTCCAGCGCATCGAATATGGAATGATCCATGCGGAAAGCGCTAGCGGGCAGGAACTAACTTCCCGTACTTCGGAATCAGTATCTGATTGGTAAACTGATCGTGCTGCTTCAAATCTTCCATGGCTTCCTGCATCTTCATCATCTTGACGATGGCGCGAATCTGGGTCTCTCCTTGCTTTCCCCACTCCTCGCGCTCCGCGGCGGAGGACGCCAGCACCGGAGGCCTCCCGTGAGCCATCACATCGGGCTGCCACGAACCCAGAGACAGGCTGCCTGAGAAACCCAGTTTCGTTAATCCCGCCAATCCGGTGTTTTCAGGTACGGGACCCGCAGCCTGCGATTCCGCTTCGCCGTATTCGCCTTGGAGTGGCAGATCGATAATTCGTCCGGTGATGTAGTGCGCGCCGTACAGCGCCTTGTCCCGGGCCGTCGGCGGCAGTTTCAATTTCGGCAGATAGGCGTCCATGTCGATGTACAGGAGTGGAACGTGCTCCGTGTCGTAAAATTCGCGAACCAGAGTGCCGGCCGTCAGCGGCGCCGGGCCTTGTCCCGAAGAAATGTATACCTGCCGGCGAAAGCCCTGCCGTAAGAGAGACTCCGCAACAGCTCTCAAAAAGTTCAGCCCTTGCGTCGGAGACATATTCACCGTCGCCTGGGCAATCAATGTCGTGCCCGGGTACGACCATACGAGCCCCGGCATGTACAGTCCGTCCACTTCGTCGGCCATCGCCATGGCATACGCCAGCGGCGAGACATAATCGCGATCGCTGGGCATGATGCCGTTGGTTTCCACCGCTCCCAGAGGGACAAAAATGATGTCGCTGCGCTTCAAGTGGTCCGCGACCTGAACCTGGCTGAGTCGTGTCAGATCGCGCGTATGCAGCTTCCGCACCTGGCCCCATGCCGGAGCCGTCGTCAGCATCGAGCCGCCCAGACACAGCGTGAATAGAATCTTGTTGGACATTTAAACCGCTCCTTCAATTACGGATTACCAGATAGTTTCACAAACTCCGAGGGCGCAAGCGCCCGCCGGGTAAAGCGCGCCAGGTGGATGGCGCCTTTGAAATAATATACTTTGTTGATGCGCACTCCGATGGACGTGCGTCCGGCCCCTTGTGGCGTCAGGGAAATTTTCGCGGAGCCGTCCAGAATGCCATCTACGTAGCTTCGGAACTCCGCGCCATCGTAAACGGCGGCTACGCGGTGCCAAGCCCCCAGAGTGTGCAGACTCTTGCGATCGAGCAGAGCCTTCTGCACCGATCCGGAGCGGTTGAACGCATCAAGACACCAGCGGTCGCCGATCACGCGAATCTCGAACAGCATTCGGCTATCGGAGTCGGAACCGGTTGCGGGATTCTCCTCCAGATGGAACCAGCGTTGCTCCGCATCGCCGCCATCGGGCCGGAAAATTGCTTCCCAGGTGAACGTCGCCGCGCCCTCTAACGGATGCACGTCGAGCTGAAGCCCGTCGTCTTGACCATTAAACTCGACCGCCTTGCCTTCCGGCGAGTCGATTACGCGCGGATGGCCCAGAACGGTGGTGGGATGACCGCCGATCCGATCGATGCGATCGAAGATCCAAGTCTCGGATCCGGTTTCCGCTCCAGCACGCATCGCAATCCATAGCCCCAAGGACAAGAAGAGGCATCCCGAGGCCGCCGCGGCCGCTTTATTGGTCTGCATCAAACTACATCTTCAAGTCTTCAATGGTAATCGTGTCACCCTCAATCTTGCCGGTGACCGTCACCTTCTTGCCATAGGATTCGGCCTTCACTTTATCCTGGTTGGCGATTTTGTGAATGGCTCCATCATCGGTCACCAGCACCACCTCGCTGCCTCTTCTCACGCAGCGGGCGACGCATTCAGAATCTTGCCACATCGCTTTTTTGCCCGCGCACGTCTGGTCCACGATGTAGCCGCTCAAATCCGCTGCCGCGCCGATACCTGCGGTCAATGTAAACATCATCATCCATCGCTTCATAAGCTCTCCTGATCGGATCATTTTTCGGTTTCAGGCAACAGGGTTTTAAACTTCGGAACAATTTTCTCTTCCGTAAACCTGGCGTGCTGCTGCAGAGCCGATACCACCGTCTTCAGATCCATGGTCTTTACGATAGCAGCCAATTGCTGCATCCCTGTTTTGGCCCATTCCGCACGTTCTTCCACTGTAGAGGGCAGCTTGGGGGCGCCTCCGCCGGATCCATGAGCCTCGGGATCCGCCCACCAATAGCCCAGCGCCAGGCTGCCGGCGAGCCCCATCTTGGTGAGCGTCGCCAACCCCGGATCGTCCGCTGCGGCAGCCTTGCGCGCCGGCCTGGCAGGCGCCTCGCTCGCAAGAGGCAGATCTTCGATGTGCCCAACCGATGCGTACTTCCCGTACATGATCATATCCTTGGGTCCCTTGTAGGCACGCTCTGCTTGCGCCGCGTCGATCGCCAGGATCGGCACGTGGGTCTCTTCGAAAAAGTCCCGCACCATCGCGCCCACATACAACGGCGAAGGCCCATGCCCGTGCCACACCCAGATCTGCGTCTTGAATCCCTGGCGCAGAAGCGAGTGCGCGATTGCCTTGAGATAAGCCTCGCCTAATGGAATTGAAATATAGACGGTTGCCGAAGACGTGATCGTCGAACCCGGATAGAAGTAGCACAGGTTCGGCATATACACTGCGTCGGTCTCCTCGGCCATCTGCGCCGCTGAGCCAAGCGGCGCGATGTACTCGCGATCGCTGGCATCAGGACCCTGCGATTCCGTCGCGCCTACCGCAACAAAGATCACATCGCTTCGTTTTAGATAATCCGAAATCTGGATCTGGCTCAAGCGGGTGACATCCCGGGTATGCCACTTGGAACCAGGTTGCGCAGCCGCTAACGTTGTTAGGAATAACGCACAAAGAGGTGTCCTGAATTTGATCGTAGAAAACATGAACTCTCCGCGAGGGACTGCCTGCCAGTCCACCACGCAATTCCCTTCCAGCAGAAGTGCCAAGAGGTATGTTACCGATTGTTACGCTTTATTTCCAGAAAGTTGCTGGAATGGGTCGGCATGCCAGGGTGGAAAATTTCAGGATCGTATCGCGGAAAATTTCGGCTTCAATTACCATTTCCCATGCGTCCGGCGATCCCGCCCTTATCCATTGATCGTCAACCTGTTTGAGCCCTTGCAGCGTAACCAGCATAGTGGTAATGCTGGTCAGGTGACGACCCAACAGTAAAAGCATGCGGGTATGTTCGGGGCGCGCCGGCAATACGATGATGATCGCCGGTGCTGTCCGCCGATCCGACGAATAGTAAACCTCACGGAACTCGTCGGGTTCCCCGGGTTGCGGATTCCGGCTCTTAATCACATCGGGATCCACGCTGGCAATATAGAAGTTGGTCTTCGCCAGCATTTGGTTCAGATAGCCGGCCGTGCGCGGCATTCCCAGGAAAATGGTGTTTTGGGCCGCGAACGACTCCGCGGGGAATCGCCTGGATTCCACCAGTCGAACCGTCTGCCCCGCTTTTTCGAGATACTGCAGCAGATTAATCCCGGCCGTCATTTCCATTGCGCCGACGTACTGCTGAGACAGCTCCGGCGGTCCCCATTTTTTCGCCGTCTCCTTTATGAATGGCGACGTCGCCCACTGGCTGAAATCGGAAACCTTGAAATCCCTGATGTACACCCCATGGGAAGGCCACGCAAAATACAGAGGGCTGGGAACCACCACCTCAATCGATTTCCCCGGCATTAAAAAGGATTGCCAGAATCTAGGTATTTGCGCCGAGGGCGGGAACGACGCCTTCAAACTACGGACTTCCCACAGCAGAACGAGGCACACGCCCAGCAAAAACAACGCCGCAAGTCCGGATGCCCAGAGATACGTTTTCGGCAATCCCTCGAATTTTGAGGCGAGTTTTTTTTGAGGGGGCTCATAAACCCACTGTAATTCGTGTCCTCCCCGCGGCACTGCCAGGTGCAGCGGAAAGGATTCGCCCGCATCTTCTGAAAACTCCTTCAGCTTCGCCCGCAGCCGTGCGACTTGTACTCGCACCGTGGAGTCAGATTTAGGGTCAAAAGAAGGAGCGCGTCCCAGGGCCTCGGTGGCGATTGCATATTCGCTCACCGATTGCCCTTGATGCTCCCACAAATAGATCAGCAGGGCGCGCATAACGGGCGCCGTGCGAAAGGTCTCGCTTTCCGCCACCTGACGGATCAAGTCGTCGAACTTCTGGAACTCCCGCGATCCGCTGCGGTCGTTCGTAACTTTAGGCGTCAACATTCATCACTTCCACATGGAATGCCGCTCTGGCTAATGTTACGCTTTTTTCGGCAGCCCCACAAGCCAGGCAATATGGGCTCGGGCCAATATTGCAAGCAGTTGAAACTATACCGTCAAGAGGCCGAAGGCCGAAGCGTTGTAACAACGTTACATTTACGCTGTAGCTGGAGAAAATTGGAGACGCGTTCCTCAACAGGAAGCGAGCGCTGCGATACCCTTCGGACGGTGGGGATTACTAAATCCGACGGGTAACAAGCTGTAATATCAGATTGATACTTGTATGTAGGCCGGGATCACGTCACTGTTATGATGGGTATTTCGGCTATGAAAAATTCTGCACTGAGCGTGAACCGTCGACAAGCTCTAGGGGCACTCGCAGGCCTCCAGGTACTGCGCCTGGCGGGTCAATCGGCTCCGCAATCTCACTTGCGGGCCGGTCTGGTCGCGTACTCTTACCGGAAGCAATTCGCCGCGCACGGCATGACCTACGAAAACCTGATTCGCATGGTGGCGGACTGGGGCCTGGATGGATTGGATTGCACGGTCTATTGGTTCCCGGATACCTCCGATCAGTACCTGGCGTCGCTCAGGAAGCTCGCATTCAAGAACGGAGTACAGATTTACAACGCCGGCGTCCGTGTGCGATTGGCGCAGCCGACGGCGGAGCTGCAACTGGCCGAGGTCGAAAATATCAAGAAGTGGGTGGATGTCGCGGATCGGCTCGGCGCCGGCCATGTTCGCGTATTTGGAGGGGCCATTCCGCCTAACGCCACCGAGCAGCAGGCTATCGCGTGGGCCGTGGAAGTGCTCAAGCGCGGCGCTGAATACGCCGGCACCAAAGGGATTACCCTTGGCGTCGAGGACGACGGAGGACTCACCACGGCCGCGCAGCCCACCATTGAGATCGTCAAACGAACGGCTTCTCCCTGGGCTGGCATCAATGCGGATTCCGGCAATCTGCGCGTGGATGGATATACTCAGTTTCAATCCATGCTGCCCTATGCCACCAGCGTTCACCTGAAGGTCGATATCTCGACCGCTGACGGGAAAAAGGAGCCCGCCGACTGGAACCGGTTGCTGGCCATGATCGGCAAAGCGGGATATAGAGGTTTTGTCGGGCTTGAGTACGAAGGCGACAACGCCGATGCCGACGTGCCGCGTCTCTGCGCGACCCTCCGCGGAGTAGTTCGGCAAGCAGCGGGATAATAACAGGGGGAATGATCTTGCGGAATTACGAACGTCTTTCCCGGCGTGGGTTCTGAGCCTTGGGCGCCGCGTCCATGGCCTCCCTGCGGGCACAGTCCACGAAGCACATTCCGGTCGGCGCGCTGCTCTATGCCGTGCAGAAGGAATTGAACGCGGATTTCAAGGGCACTCTCCGGTCGGTGTCCAAAATGGGCTACGAAGGCGTAGAGTTCACTCAATACATTGACTGGACGCCCGCGCGGGCGAAAGAAATCCGCGGCCAGCTCGATAGCCTGCACTTGAAATGTTACTCCACGCATAATGAGCCTGAGGTTTTTACGGATCGCCTGGATCATGCGGCCTGGCTGCAAACTCTGGTGCGATCGGATTTCAAGGCGCCGGCGTGGAGGGCTGGAAGAAGTTGACGGACCTGCTCCAAAGATCGGCTGAGAGACTCAAGAAGGAGCGGCAGCGGTGCGCTTTTCACAACCACGCCGTGGAGTTTGAGGCGATCGATGGCAAGCGTTCGAATCGACATTCTGGCAACTGCGCCGGATCTGGTGTTCCAGACCGATATTCGCGCTTGCAGCCAGTACGCCGATCCCGTGGCGTTCCTCGATCAATATCCGGGGCGATGCGAGTGTATCCTGGCCACCGATGGTCCGTCAGTGAACGGAAAATCGGTGCTGCCTGGAAAGGGCAACATGCCTTGGCCGAAGATATTCGCCGCCGCCGAAAATAAAGGCGGCATCCGCTTTTATCTGCTGACGCAGGGAGCGACGGATCTAACGCCGATGGAAGCGATTCAGAAAGACCTGGAAATATTCCACGCGCTGCACCGCTAGTGTCCGGGACGTGGCGCGAGCTTCAGCTCGCAGCATCGGCTTCAGCCGATGTCCGGCCGGCTCGAAGACTGAAGCCGACGCGGCAGACTAAGGTCCGCGCCGCCAGGACGCCCCCTGTCAGGGGACAGCCAGTTACATCATCAAGCTGGCGATGGTAATGGTGTCCGAATCCGTCTTACCCACCACGGTCACTTTCAGACCATAAGCGTCGGAATCGATTTTATCGGGATTCGCGATCTGATAGATCTTCCCTTGTTCGGTCACCAGCACGGCCTTATCGCCGTCCCGGATGCATCTGGCTATGCAGGTGGCGTTAGTCCACATGCCTTTGCCTTTCAGAGCGCAGGACTGGTCGACGATATATCCCACCACGCCGCCCGGAACCGCTGCTGCTGTGGCTCCCGCCCGCCCGGGGGCAGGAGGCGCCAAATAGGCCAGCGTTTCGAGTTTATAGACCTGAGCCAAGCTGTTCAGATCGGTCCGGATCTGATCCCACTTGTTTTGCAGGACGCCCGGAAATCTCTGGCTCCCCATGGCTGCATTCACTTGTTTTGCCGCCGCCAGAGTTTTGTTCAATTCATCGCGAAACTGGGCGTTGTTGAGAACATCCTGGGCCTTTCCCAGCACCGCGAGCTGTTTGACGGCATCGCCCAACTGCTCCGCGCCGGCCTTGACGCTTTCCGACAATTTACTGGAGTCCACCGGTGGCCGTGTTGCAGCCAGATAGAAGTCGCGAGGGAAATCCTTGGTCCACTGATCGACTTCCAGCACTAACACCCTTACATATTCCCGCGTTCTTGCCTCGCGATCCTGATCGTCCTGCTGTGCAGCGCCGGCCGGCGACGGTCCAGGCAGCAGCGCAAAACTTAACGTAATGCATGCGGTCGAGATGTAACGTAAAAGCATAGTTCCGCCCGTTTTCCTTTTAGGTTAGGCCAATATTTCCTTAATCACGCGTGCAGGAAGCACTCCTACCAGTGACTCGTCCCGTCCCTCGTACGGAAACGTGTTTTTCTTGAAGTCCAGGCCGAGCAGATGCTGGACAGTGGCATGAATGTCGCTATGCGTACACTTGTAATCCTTCACGGCCGCATATCCCAGATCGTCCGTCTGGCCGTAATCGAATCCGGGCTTAACGCCGGCGCCCGCCATCCACATGCTGAATCCATAAGGATTGTGGTCGCGGCCCGGTTTCGAATTTTTCGCTTCGATGGTCGGCAGACGGCCGAATTCCCCGGACCAGACCACTAGCGTGTCTTCGAGCATGCCTCGCTGCGCGAGATCCGTCAGCAGTGCCGACATGCCCTGATCGATGTACTGGCACAGACCGGGAAGCTGGCCTTCAATGTTGTTGTGCGTATCCCAGTTACCGCCTCCGCCGCCATAAATCTGGATGAAGCGCACGTCCCTTTCCGCCAGGCGCCGCGCCATCAAGCAGAGTTTGCTGAACGGCCCAGCCACCTTCTCATCTATGCCGTAAAGCTTCTTGGTGGCTTCGCTCTCTTCGTCGAAATTCGCCACTTTCAGAGCTTCCATCTGCATGCGCGCGGCTAGTTCATAATTCGCGATACGCGATTCCAGGTCCTGGTCCAGAGGATAAAATTGGGCCTTCTGTTCGCGATCCAGTTCCTCCACCATGCTGAGCAGACGCTTTTGTTGGTCGACGCTCATACTGTCCGGACGTTTGATATCGTAAATCGGCGCTGTCGGATTCGCACGCATCCCGGTGCCGTTAAAGATCGGAGGGAGCCACGCGGAGGAGTGCGCGCGATCGCCGATCGTCGCACCTTCTCCGAGGGCGATGTACGCGGGGAGATTTTGATTCTGAGTGCCCAGGGCATAGCTCACCCAGGAGCCGATAGCGGGAAATCCGGTAAATCCGCGTCCAGTGACGAACGTGAACTGGGCCGTCGAGTGATCGATGCGGTCCGTGGTCATCGACCTTACGAAGGTCACCTTATCGACGACCTTCTGGAAGTGCGGCAGCAGGTCCGAGATCTGGCGCCCGCTTTGGCCGCAATCTTTGAACTTCCAGGGGCTCGCCATCACCTGCTGCGAGCCGTTCAGAGCGCGGCCTTTGATCTCAAACGGCGCGGGCTGGCCGTCATACTTCACCAGCGTCGGCTTCGGGTCGTACATGTCGATCGTGCTCGGTCCGCCGCCGATGTAAATGAAGATGACTCGCTTGGCCTTGGCCGGGAAATGCGGCGCCTTCGGCTTGAGGTCATAGACCCGGTCTTTGGCCGCTGCCGACTCCGCGGCAAACAGCTTGTCCCACTGGAAAATCGAGTTCGCCGCCATCGCACCGAACCCCACCGCCGCGTTTTGCAGCGCCTGTCTGCGTGTTACGAATCTCATCGTGACTCCTCTAATTTTCGAACCGGGTCAGAAACTGTACAAAAAGTTATTGGCTCCGAACATGGCCTGTATGAACAGGCGCAGGCCCTCCCGCGGATCGGTATCCGCGGCGATAGATTGTTTCGCAAGCTCCGCTTCCCGTGCGGTCGGCGGGCGGTTATACATCTCCTCGAAGGCCAGCGTCACCGCCGCTTCGGGGTTATTGTTGGTCTGTTCCAGGACTCTGTCCCTAAACGCCTGGCTCGCGCGCATCACCGTCTGGCTGTTCATAAGAGCCAGCGATTGTGTCGGCAAAGACGACCGGAAGCGCTCGTCCTGATGATCCGAAGTCATGTCCGGACAATCCAGCACGTGCAGAAAGTTCACCCAACGGGTGCGCGTCTGCGCCAGGTAAATACTGCGGCGATTCTGGCCGGCGCCCTTCTTGTCGTCTTCCATCCACTGCCCGTCCGGGCCGCGCTTGATCGGTTCCTGCTTGCCGAACATTTCATTGCTGAGCAGACCGCTCACTTCCAGCATGGAATCCCGGATGGTTTCCGCTTCCAAGCGCAAAGGAGCCTTCCGCCACAGCAATTTATCGGAAGGATCGGCCGCCAGGTATTGGGGAACTTCGGCCGACGCCTGCCGGTACACCTGCGACATCATGATTTCCTTGTTCAGCCACTTCAGATCCCAATTGTGCTCCTGAAACGATACCGCCAGATAATCCAGTAGTTCGGGATTAGTGGGCTTGGATCCCTGGCTGCCGAAATCGTCTACCGAGCGGACGATCCCCTCGCCAAAGTGCCACTGCCACACTCGATTCACGAACACTCGAGGAACCAGCGGGTTATCGGTCGAGGTCATCCACTTGGCCAAAATGAGACGCCGGTTCGTGCTGTTCCATTCCGGATGTTTCATCGGATCCGGAAACTGCAGCGCATGCTCCGGATTATCCAGCACCAACGGAATGCCTGGCTGTACTTCCGCGCCCGGCGCCAGATAATTCCCGCGAGCTAACACATAGGTAGCAGAAGGTGTTTTAGAAACATCCCAGGCCGCTTCGATATAATTCGGAGGGATCTTGGAGGGGCTCTTGCGATTCGCCCTCTTCACCTGAATATCGTCTTTCCACTGTGCCAGTTCCGGATATCGCTTCTCCAGTTCCTGATCGGTGATGA
>Ga0182024_10014806_pt1 | contig 15030 bp, 10 predicted proteins | sample P32metaG_FD_120480 | JGI IMG/M metagenome (GOLD analysis project Ga0182024, IMG submission 120480) | Permafrost microbial communities from Stordalen Mire, Sweden - P3-2 metaG (Illumina Assembly) | ecosystem: Environmental > Terrestrial > Soil > Wetlands > Permafrost | place: Sweden: Stordalen... | reverse complement strand
TGGTCATTTCGATCCCGCGCTCGAACAGTTACGCCACGTGGCGTCGGCGGGCGCCGCGATGATCACGTTCAGCATTGACCGAACCTGGGTGGCCCTACCCGAACACGGCACCGGGGTGTTGGTGCCGCTGGGCACAAAGTGGTCCGGCGAGGGTTCGATGATGGTGACGGCGATTACCCTGCTCGATCGAAAGTGGCCGCACCTGGCGCGCGAGAGCGACGTACTGCTTCGCGCGCACGTGGGACGAAGTGACGACACCCGGTGGATGGACGTCGACGACGTAGAGCTCGCAGCGCGCGTCGTGCGCGAACTCGCTGTGCTGCTGGGTACTTTCGCCTCGCCCAACGACACGCTGGTCCAACGATGGCTGCCGGGACTGCCCCAGTACCACGTGGGCCACGAGAAGATGGTCAGCGCCGCGCGAGCGGCCAGTGCACCGATGCACTTGGCACTAGCCGGCAACTCCTATGACGGGGTGGGTGTGCCCGCGAGCATTGGCTCGGGACGCAACGCGGCCCGCGAGACACTTAACGGATTTTCTGATCAGAGGTAGTAGCCCGAGTGGATGTAGATGCACGGCACGCCCTCGCTCACGTACATCGCGTGATTCTTCGGGTCGTCATCGAGGGCCAGGCGGATGTCGAATCCCTTGGTCACGAGGTCGCGGAGTACGCCGCGCTTAAAGCCGTCGACGCCCGAGTAGTCGCCGTACTCGCGCATGATGAGCAAGTCCCAGCGCAGTCCGTAGCGCTCGAGCCAGGCCACGGTATGGGGCTGAACCCGACGGGGCCGACCGGTGAGCAGGATGATTGAGAGCGACTGGTCGAGCAATTCGAGCAGCCGTTCAATTTCCTCGATGATCGGGTCATCGCCACAGGCGTCGAAGAAACTGTGCCAGTCGCCCCAGTCGAGGTAGTGCTGACGTCCGGCGGCGTCAGCCAGGACCCCGTCAATGTCGAAAATCACGGCCGCGCCCGGGGTCACGGAACCCTCGCGCCAGTGCCAATTGTCGTCGTTCTTGTGCGGTGCCATCAGATGTTTTTGCCACCGTGGCGTTCACCACAGGCATGTCTGCGAGACTAGACGCCGTGGGAGCGAATGAACGACTGACGCTGAATGTCCCCTACGGCCACCACGTCTACGTGCTCAGCGACCTTTCCCTCTCTCCCACCACCAGCGAAGCGAGTCGCCCGATTCGCGAACTTATTGATCTGCTGGACAACATTGACGACCCCGCGGTGGTCGTGATCGCCGGCAACTTCCTGCACCCCGACGTCACGTCGGACCTCACAAAATTCATCGACGCGACCTTTAAGAACCTGCCCACGCTTCGGCGCACGATCACGGCCTTCACCCTGCACGAGGGCCATCAGTTCATCGTGCTGCCTGGCAGCGACGACCACGAGCTACGTCACGCGCTGAGCCCCCAAGCACAACTTGAAGCCCTTGGCATCACGATGGCGAGCGACCTCACGCTCAAGATCACCACGGCCAACGGAGTGCGCCATCTCAACGTGGTCGCGGGCACCAGCACGGTTGACCTGTCACGTGCCGACGAGGCTGACCGCGCGGACGCCGACCGGTTGGAAGATCCGCCGGCCCTGGCGCGCTTCGTTGCCTCACGGGTGCTCTATCGCCGCCTCAGTGGTTGGTTCTGGTTCCCGGTGCTGGCCATGGCGGTCTTCGACCTCTCAAGCACGCTCACCGCAATTTTCAACCACTTCACGCACCATCACTTTCACGTGCGCACGCTGCACACCGGCAGCTTTTGGAGCAACCTCGTACTGAACCTGCTCCTGATTGCGGCGCTCGAAGCAATTGTGGTGGCCGTTGCCGGGCTCATTGTCCGCCGGCGTTTCGATCGTGAGGCCCGTAAGTCCGACGCCCCCACGTTGAGCGAACCGCTCGCGACCACCACCATCGACGGCGTTGACGCGACCGAGTACGCCCGACTGATCGCCGAGCACGGCGGCATTGGCGCGGTTGTCGGCGGAGCCCCTCGCCCGGCCCTGGCCGTCCTCGACCGAGCCGTCTGCGCGGCACCGGGACCTTCGCGCACCGTCGTCATCGAGCGACGGGGACGGCTCGGACTTCCTCCCGTTTTCTCCTCGCTCGACCGCCTCGGCATCGTCGAGATTGAAGCGGCCAGTACGGTCCAGGTCCGCCTCGTCGTTGGCCAGTCAGCGCGCCGGCGCGAAACGCGCCTGGAGCGCCTCATTGGCGGCGCGACCATGCAACCATCCCCGCCCGAGGCCACGGCCACGGTTGGATCATGGCCCACGGGAAATTCCTTCCCGCTCAACGCCGACCGCCTACGGGTGCAATCCCGCCAGCGACTCGTGCGGCGCTGGGCCAGCGGACTCATCTTCTTAGTGGGGCTGATTAACGTCACGGTATCGGCGTCGATACCGCTGCACAGCCGACTGCACCGAGTGCTCATGATCCTGCCCCTGGGCGTTGCCCAATCGGCCGACGTCGTGACGGCGGTCGCCGGCATTGGCATGATCATGATGGCCCGCGGGCTGCGACGGGGCCAACGCCGAGCGTGGCTCATTGTGGTCTCGGCCCTCGCCCTCACCAGTGTCGCGCACGTCGCGAGAGGCGGGTCGGTGCTCGCGGCGGTCTTAACCGCGATCCTCTTAGCCGTCCTCATCGCGGAACGCCAGTACTTCCAGGGGACATCAGACCGCACCAGCGTGCGCTCGGCGCTACCGCGTCTCGTCCTCGTGGGCGTCGTCGCGGTCTTTGCCGCCACTATTGCCATTGAATTCTCTCCCGCGCGCCACCACCTGCCATCCTTCGGCGTCGTGCTGTTGGCCTGCGTTGAACGGCTCGTGGCGCAGTACAACGTCTCGCTGCCCGACGGCGTGGCCGACTTCATTAATCCCGCCCTCGCGACCATCGGCATCTCGCTCGTGGTGAGCGCGCTCTATCTCATCACGCGACCAGTGGTCGACCGGCGGCTCTCCGAAAAGGGCAGCACCACCGAACGGCGCCTCGCCGAGCTGCGAGCGCGCGAGATCGTGCGCCGCCACGGACGCGGCACACTCGATTACTTTGCGCTGCGCGACGACAAGCAGTTCTTCTTCTTTCGCGACACACTCGTGGCGTACGCGGTCTACGGCGGCGTGGCGTTGCTCTCGCCCGACCCCATTGGTCCCAGGGGTGAGCGCACCGAAGTGTTCAGCGCCTTTCGCGCCTACGCCGAGACGCACGGCTGGACGCTCGGCATCATGGGGGCCGGAGAAGAGTGGCTGCCGATCTATCGCGCGGCCGGCCTGCACTACCTCTACCTCGGTGACGAAGCGATCGTCGACTGCCCCACGTTCTCGCTCGAGGGCGGCAAGATGAAGGGACTGCGCCAAGCGTGCACGCGACTCGTGCACAAGGGCTACACAGTGGAGTTCCTCGACCCCGCCGAGATCGACCCCCAGCGAGTGCCCGGACTGCTCTCGCTGATTTCGTTGCTGCGCCGAGGCGAGAACGAACGGGGTTTTTCCATGATGCTCGGCCGACTGTTCGACCCCAAGGACAAGGGCCTGCTCTTCACCGTTGTCTACGATCCCGGCGGCCAGCCGGTCGCCGCCTGCCAGTTCGTCCCCTCACCCGCGATCGGTGGTTACTCTCTCGATCTAATGCGCCGCGATCCGGGCGACCACCCCAACGGACTCATTGACTACGCGCTCTGCTCGACCATCAAACACCTACGTGACCAGGGCGTACGCGGCGTCAGTCTCAACTTCTCGGCCTTCCGTTCGGTGCTCGACGGCGAACGCGGAGAAGGCACGTTCACCCGGGTCGAGCGCTGGACATTAAAGCGCCTCTCGGGCATCCTGCCCATTGAATCGCTGTGGAGCTTTAACGCGAAATACCAGCCCAAGTGGCTGCCGCGCTACCTCGTCTATCCCGAGGTGGAGAGTTTTGTGCCCGTGGTCGCCGCGACCTTACGAGCGGAATCAATCACCGAGTTGCCGGTCATTGGACGTTTCCTCGCGAGCGATCCGTCGAACCGTCCCGGCACGGTGGTGCCGCCCGAAGTACTCGAGGCGGCTCGACAGATCAGCGACGTATCGTCGCGTTGATCGCCCGGCGCTTGATGGCCTGAGCCAGTTTGACGGGCGCCGCTTCGTCGTAGGAGAGAAAGAGCGACGGCTCGACGAGTTCCAGTTCCATCACGGCCCACCCGCCCTCGTAGCCCACCAGGTCCACGCGCGCGTAGAGCAACCGCTCGTACCCCAGATCGCTGAGTACCCGTTGCGCGAAGGCAACCGCGTCGGGCTCAACCTCAGCCCTGGCCATCTGCCTGTGACGAAAGAGCATGTGGCGATCGGGCGCCGGTGTGTTGAGCATCGCGCTCTTGGTCATGGCGTGGGTGAACTCGCCGTCAACAAACACCAGGGCTCGCTCGCCCACCACGTCGACCGACTGCACGTAGGGCTGGATCAGTACGTCACGCCTCGACTCGTGCAGCATCTCCACGTGGCGGCGAGCCGCTGCCCAATCGTTGGGCCGGTACCGTTCGACGTCGATCGATCCCGCGCCGACGCAGGGCTTGACCACGAAGTCTTCGTCGGGGAACACGGCCTCTTCGCCGACGTCGCAGAAGACGGAGGGCACAACCGCGTGTCCTCGACGCGCCAGGTCCGCCATATAGTGCTTGTCCGTGGAGTACTCGACCGCCGGATAGGGATTCTCCAACCGCGTGACGCTCCTCGCCCAATCAAGAAACTGCGACAAGCTCGACGTGTAGTTCCACGTCGAGCGAATGACGCACAGGTCGAAGGACTCAAAGTCAGCACCCTCGTCATCCCAGCGCACCAGCTGCGCGTCAACGCCTTCGTCGGCGAGTGCGCCAAGAAGTATGGGCGAGTCGGGATCGAGGTCGTTGCCCTCACAGGTGACGATTGCCACCCGACTCATGGACTGAAGAGGACCGTCGCGTGCTGGGCCAGGGTCGCCAGTGGACCGGGCCAGACACCAAAGACCACGGTCGCCGCAACGCCCAGGCCGATGACCAATCCCGTCATTCGCGGCACTACGATACGCGTGCTGTCGAGGTCGTCGTCGGCGTAGAGCGTGAAGGTCCAGCGTAAGTAGAAGACTGCCGCGATGGCGGCGCCCAGCAGGGCAATGATCGCGAGCGTCGTATTGCCGGCGTCGATCACCGCTGCCAGGACCGCGAACTTCGCGTAGAAGCCGGTCGTCAGCGGCACGCCGAGCTGGGAGAGCAAGAGCACGGCGAGCGCCCCACCCAACCAGGGTTGGCGACGCGCGAGACCGCGATAGTGCGCGATGTCGTGGTTCTCGTCGCCCACCCCTCCCACCAGCGTCAGCACGGCGAACGTGGCGATGACGATGGGCGCGTAGGTCATCACGTAAAAGAGCGTCGCCGCGATGCCGCGAATCGTGCCGGCCCAGAGACCGAGCAACATGAAGCCCGCGTGATTGATCGACGAGTAGGCGAGCATGCGTTTGGTGTTGCGTTGGACCAGCGCGAGGCTGGCGCCGACCAACGTGGTGAAGACAATGAGGACCCAGAAGATTGGGCGCCAGGTATCGAGTTGGGTACCGAGCGCGGAGATGAGCACCCGGATGAAGGCCGCGAACGCGCCCACCTTGACGATCGACGCCATGAGTCCCGTGACCGGCGTCGGCGCGCCTTGGTAGACGTCGGGCGACCAGAGATGGAAGGGCACCGCCGCCACCTTGAAGGCAAAGCCCACTAGCAACAGCGCTCCCCCGGCGTAGAGCAGGCCCGGGCGCAGCACAACGTTGGCCCCCAGGAAGTACGAGATTGACGAGAGGTTGGTGGACCCGGTGGCGCCGTAAACCAGGGCCGCGCCGTAAATGAAGATCGCCGAGGCGAAGCCACCGAGCAGGAAGTACTTGAGCGCCGCCTCGGCCGACGTGGCGCGGTGGCGATCGAAGGCGACGAGCACGTAGAGGCCAATGGAGAGGATCTCCAGACCGAGGAAGATGACAATCAGGTCGTTGGCCTGGGTCATCAAGACCGCGCCGGCCGTTGACGTGAGGGCGAGGATATGAAACTCTGCGCCCTGGACCCGTTCGCGGATCGCCCAATCATGTGCGACCAACGCCGACAGGGCGAGTCCGAGCACGATGACGCCGGTCGCGACCACCGAGAATCCGTCGAGCACGATGGCGTGGGCAATGGTGGTCGTCGGACCCGAGCGATCAACGCAGCGCCACTGCCAGAACGTGACCACGAAGGCGGCCAACGAGACAGCCACCGTGAGCGAGGTGGCTAGCGCCGTCGTGATCTTGTCGCGCAGCAGGGCCGTCGCGAGCAGCAGGCAGAGCGCGCCACCTAAGAGGATCATGACCGGCAGGATCGCCAGGTAGTGGATCGAAGGAATCGTCACGGTCACTTCGACACCCCCGCGGGCGTGACGTGCTCAATGAGTTGCTGGACCGAAGGTGAGATGCGCTCGAGCAACGGGTGGGGAAAGACACCGAGCACGATAATGAGCGCGATGACCGGCGCCATAACCCAACGCTCTTTGCTCGACGCGTCGCTCACCTCGGCGTTGGCCCCGGTCGCGCGACCGTGAAAGACCCGCTGGTATCCCCACAGCAGGTAGACCGCTGCCGCTACCACACCGAGGGCACCGAATACGCCCCACCAGGCGTGCGTGCCGAAGGTGCCAATCAAGATCAAGTACTCACTCACGAAGCCCGACAGCCCGGGCAGCCCGATCGAGGCCAGCATCACCACGGTGAAGAGCGCCGCCATCACCGGCATGGGGCCTTGCAGACCGGACAGGTCCTTGATCGTCGCCGTGCCGCGCCTGCGTTCAACGAAGCCAATGATGAGGAAGAAGCCAATCGTGATGACGCCGTGGTTGAACATCAACAGCACCGCGCCGACCATCGCGATCTTGGACCCGGCCATGAGGCCCAGGCTGATGAAGCTCATCTGGGCGAGTGATGAGTACGCCACCAACCGTTTGAGGTCGGGCGTCACGCAGGCGAGCGCCGAACCGTAGAGGATGCCGATGACCGCGAGCGTCAAGATGATTGGCCGCATGGTGACGAAGGCCAGCGGCAACAGGCCAATCGTGAAGCGCAGCAGACCGTAGGAGCCGAGCTTGGCGAGCAGCGCCGACATCTCGATCGATCCGGCCGTGGGCGCTTCGGCGTAAGAAATTGGCGACCAAGTGTGCAGTGGCCAGATAGGTGACTTCACACCGAAGGCAATGGCGAAGGCAATGAAGAGCCAGACCGCGGTACCGTGACTCATCGACGTCGTCGAGAGCGCACTGTAAGCAAACGTCAGCGCCCCCCCAGTCTCGTGCTGATGCAAGAAGCCCAGGTACAACACGCCGGCGAAGAGGAAGGCGGAGCCGGTGAAGGTATAGATGAAGAACTTCATCGCGGCCTTGGCGCGCTGAGCCCCACCCCACATCGAGACAATGAAGTAGGTCGGCACCAGGGTCAACTCAAAGTAGATGAAGAACTCTAAGAAGTCGTGCGCGACGAAGCTGCCCATGGTGAAGGACGTGAGCAGCAACAACCACGAGACGAACTCGCCCTCACGGCGCTTGTCGCGCGCGCCCAACAGTGCGAGCAGCAGCACCAGCGCGCACAGCACCACCATGAACAGCGAGATGCCGTCGAGCGCCACGTCGTATGCCAGCCCAAAGGGAGCGGACAACACGTGGCGTGTGGCAAAGTCGAACGTCTGGGCGCCGGCGATGTGATTGTTGTAGAGCACCGCGATGACCAAAGTGAGTACCATCTCGACACTGGCCGCGACGACCGCGACGGCGTACGCCCGACCCTCGATCTTGCGCGTGAACATCGAGCCCACGGCGCCGACGAGCGGCACGACGATGAGCAGGGTTAACCACACCGAAGAGTGCACTAGCCCACCCTCGCCACGAGATAGACCACGATGACCGCCAGTCCGAGCACCGTGGCCAATGCGTACTGGCGCACGAAGCCCGACTGGACTTTTCGCAGGCCTTCGGCGCTGCGGCGCACGCTCACGGCCATTCCGTTGACCGCGCCGTCGATGATGTTGGGTTCAATGACGTCGTCGCCGAACTGCGAGGCCGTGGTCAACGGGCGACCAATCGTGGCGTCGTAGAAGTCGTCCCAGTACCAGACGTTTTCTAAGAATGACGACTCGTAGCGTGGCTGGTCCGGACCGCTACGCCAGATGGAGAAGGCCGCGGTGATGCCAATGACGGCGACCGCGACGTCAACGAGCGCGAGAACGGTCTGGGCCAACCCACTGGCGTGACCAATCACCGGAATGAATCCGAAGCTGGGGTCGAGGAATCCGCTCAATGAGTTGTGATGCGCCCACGGCAGGTCGAGGATCCCACCCACGACCGACAGCGCCGCCAGTACCACCAGCGGCGCGGTCATGACCCAGGGCGATTCGTGCGGATCGTGACCCTCGGTATCTTCGCGGAAGCGCTCGGTGCCGCGAAACGTCAGCACGAACAGTCGACTCATGTAGTACGCAGTTAATAGCGCAGTCAGTACGCCAAGCACCCAGAGGACCGGCGAGTATTCAAAGACGTTGGCCAGCACGTCGCCCTTAGACCAGAAACCAGCGAAGGGCGGCACGCCCGAAATCGTGAGCCAGCCAATGAGGAACGTCGGGAACGTGAGCGGCAGATATTTCTGCAACCCGCCCATTTTTCGCAGGTCCTGTTCACCGTTGAGCGAGTGGATGACCGATCCCGATCCCAAGAACAGCAGCGCCTTGAAGAAGGCGTGACTGATCATCAAGAAGATGGCGGCCGAATAGGCACCGACACCGACGGCCAACACCATGTAGCCAATCTGACTGATCGTGGAAAACGCGAGGACCTTCTTGATGTCCTTCTGCGAGCAGGCAATGGTCGCGGCGACGAAGGCCGTCACGCCGCCCACGACGGCGATGGTGGTGCGACCCGGCACGGAGAGCGCCAGCACCGGCGACATGCGACAGAGTAGGTACACCCCGGCGGTCACCATGGTCGCCGCGTGGATCAGCGCCGACACCGGCGTGGGGCCTTCCATCGCGTCGGGCAGCCAGTTAAAGAGAGGAATCTGGGCGCTCTTGCCGGTCGCGCCCAGCAACAGGGCGAGTACCACGAGGGTCGCCACGGTGGGCGTCAGTGAACCGGCCTTGGCGAAGATGCTCAAGTACGTGAGCGTGTGGACGCGCGAGAAGAGCAAGAACATCGCGACCAACATGCCCACGTCACCAACTCGGTTGTAGATGAACGCCTTCTTGCCCGCCGACGCCGCCTTCTCGCGGTCGAAGTAGAAACTCACCAGCCAGTAGGAGCACAGACCCACGCCCTCCCAACCAACGAACGTGAGCACCAAGTTGTTGGCGAGCACCAACAGCAGCATCGAGAAGACAAAGAGGTTGAGGTAGAGGAAGAACTTGCGGAAGTCTTTTTCTCCGTGCATGTAGCCAATGGAATAGAGGTGGATCAGCATGGAGATGCCGGTGACGAACAGGCACATGGTGATCGACAGTGGGTCAACTAAGAGCGCGGCCGGGATGTGCAACGTGCCGACGTTGATCCACGTGAAAAGATTGACCGTGACCTCGCGCGACGAATGGCCGAGCAAAAGGAAGAACTCGATCACGGTGAGTACAAAGCTCACGCCGACGACACTCGTCGCGAGGTAGCCCACCTGCTTTTCTTTGAGGTACGGCCCGAGCAGCATGACGAATAGAAAGCCCACCAACGGCATGAGCAAAATCAGTGTTGCGATAAAGGCCATCTCAGCCCTTCATCTCAGAGAGTTCATCCACCGAGGTTGACGAGCGTCGCCGAAAGACCGCGACGACGATGCCCAGGCCAACCGTCACCTCGGCGGCGGCCACGACCATCACGAAAAATACGGTCGCCTGGCCGCCGACATCGGAGAGCGTGCGAGCAAACGTCACGAACGTGAGGTTGACGGCGTTGAGCATCAGCTCGACGCACATGAACATGATGAGCGCGCTGCGCTTGGTAAGTAGACCAAAGGCGCCCACACCGAAGAGCAACGCGGCGAGCACGAGGTACCAGGCGGCGGGAACGTTCATACGTCTATCTCTTCGGGGTCGGGAACCCGTTCGCGGCGGGCGAGCATGACCGCGCCCACGACGGCGATGATGAGCAGCGCGGCCGTTGCTTCAAAGGCAAAGAGGTACGTCGTGAAGATGGCAGTGCCGAGTTGCTTCACGTTCTGGGAACCGGTCGCCAACGCGTGGCCGTGGGTGGAGACCGACTGTGCCCCCGTCACCCAGTGCGATCGGGCCATCAGGGTGATGAGGCCCGCGACCGTGATGAGCACGCCGACCGCGGCGAGGACGCGCTGGCCCACGAGCGGATCGACCGTCACCGAGTCGCGCCGGTCCACGCCCAAGAACATGATAACGAAGAGAAAGAGCACCACAATGGCGCCGGCGTAGACAATGATCTGCACCGCGGCCAAGAAGTCGGCCGACTGCGCCACGAAAGCCACGGCCACGCCAAAGAGCGTCATGATGAGGCTTAAGGCCGCGTGCACGGGGTTCGCCAAGGTGATGACGCCAATGGCGCCCACCAGAATCAGCAACGCGGCCGTCGTGAATACCAAGATGCCCTGCCACGAGTACAGAAGTGTGACGCCGAGCATCAGTGCGTGTCCTTGCGGTGGCGTTTTGGCATCTTGGCCCGCGCGGTGTTGATCATGCCCTGAAGTCCGCGGAGATCAAGCGGCACGTCTTCGGGCAAAAGGTGCTTGGGAAATGCGTTGCGCAATTGCTTAGACCCCGTGGCCGCGTCGTCACGGTGTTCGGACTGTCCGCCTTCGGCCGCGCGCACACCGAAGCCGAGGTCGCCGGTCCACTGGACGACGCCCTCGTAGGCCGCTTCGCCGTTGGGCGACGTCGCGCGCATCCAACCGCCGGTCATCGCGGCCTCGCCCTCGCGCCAGTCTTCCCACGGCAGGCGCTGAGGAATGCCCTGGTCGTCGACCAGCAGTTCCGCCTTGGTGTAGATGGCGTCGGCGCGGTTGGTGAATGAGAATTCGAACATCTTGGACTCAGTGATTGCCTGGGTCGGACAGGCTTCGACGCATAGGTCACAGTGGATGCAGCGCAGGTAGTTGATCTCGTAGATGTATCCGTAGCGTTCGCCGGGGCTCACGGGGTGATCGGGCGGGTTGTCCAATCCGCGCACGTAGATGCAGTCAACGGGACAGGCGCCGGCGCAGAGTTCGCAGCCAATGCATTTCTCCATGCCGTCCTCGTAGCGACTGAGCACGTGTCGACCGTGCTGGCGTGGCTGCTTAGGTCGCTTGGCCTGCGGATAACTGATAGTCACCGTCGGGCGAGTGAGGTGCTGCAAGGTCAACTTGAATCCGCCAAAAAAGGTGAAGAAGTTAGCCACTACTCCTCCTCGTCCGTCGTCGCGCGCAATACCTCACCTGGTAGTGGGCGCTGACCCACCGTTCGCAGCACCGACTCATCACCGCGCTCGCGCGTGTAGCCGAGGTCGAAGGCCCGCGTGAGCAAAATCCACGCGAGTAGTACGACGGCAATCATTAAGAATCCCCACGCCGGGCGAATGAGGAAACCCGCGACAATCAATACCCAGCCAAGGCTGAGCGGGATGAGTTTCTTCCAGCCCATGTCCATCAGTTGGTCGTAACGGAATCGCGGCAGCGCGGCGCGGAACCACACGTAACAGAACGCGAACGTCACGGTCTTGGCCAAGAACCAGATGATTGGAAATACCCAGCGCAGGTGGGCCACGTCAGGTACCCAACCAGCCGGACCGCCCAAGAAGAGCGTCACGATGATCGCCGACATGGTGATCGTGTTCATGAATTCGGCCAAATAGAAGAGTCCGAAACGAATCGAAGAGTATTCGGTATGGAACCCACCAACGAGTTCACTTTCTCCCTCAACCACGTCGAAGGGCGGCCGGTTGAGTTCCGCGGTGATCGCGATGATGAACACGACGAAGGGAATGACGCCGAGGCGAATGAGGTTCCAGTGCCAGATACCACCCGACTGCCCATCGACGATGTTGTGCGTCGAGAGCGATCCCGTGGCCAACACAATGGTCACGATCGTCATGCCGAGCGCCGCCTCGTAACTGATCATCTGCGCACTCGCGCGCACCGAGGAGAGTAACGGGTACTTCGAACCCGACGACCAACCAGCCAGCATGACGCCGTAGACCGAGATTCCCGACATCGCCAGCAACAAGAGAATTCCCATGGGCGGGTTGGCTATTTGCAACAGGACCTGGTGGCCGGCAATGTGGAGCGTGCCGCCGATGGGAACAATCGAGAACGTGATGAGTGCGGGCACTACTACGAGGTAGGGCGCGAGCTTAAAGACAAAACGGTCGGCCTGCTCGGGGATGAGGTCTTCTTTAAGGATTAACTTCAGTCCGTCGGCCATCGTCTGGAGAATGCCGAAGGGGCCCCAGCGCTGGGGTCCGATTCGACTCTGCATGTCAGAGATTGCCTTGCGCTCGAACCAGATCATCAGCGTGACGGCGCCCATCAAGGCGCCGAAGCCGACGAGCACCTTGATCAAGACAATCAGCGCGATGGCGAAGTCAAAACCGTGAGAAAAAAGAGGATCGACAGAACTGAGCACAAAACTCATAGCGTTTCCAATCGAACTTGCGTGATCACGCTGGCTTGGTCAACGAGCAGTGTCAAGACGTTGTCGCCGTTGTTGTCGAGGGTGGCGAACGCGAGTTCCGCGCAGCCTCGCGGCACACCATCATCCAAAACGACCGCCAGGGACGCCGTTCCGTGCGCACCCGTCACCGACACCACGTCACCGGTCGTCACGCCGAGCCGGTCGAGGTCGAAGTGATTGAGACCAACCCGGGTGGTGTCGATCAGATTTTCCAACGCCGGCGAAGCGAGCATGGCGCTGCCCCGGTCGTACAGCCGACGGCTCACGTTGACGCGCAGGGAATACGCGTCGGCCAAGGGAACGTCGACGTCACGACCGGCCGCCACGTCGCTCAGGGTCGCACCCGTGGTTGATGACGTCGTTGACATGCCGGTCTCCACGATGGCGCCGGCCCGAGAACCGAGACCGACCGTGAACGCCGATCGAATGCCGGGAAACGCCATTGGATCGAGTGGGAGTCGCGAGGCAGGAATCGCGTCGCGACCAAACATCACGCCGTCGCACGATCCGTCGTTGAGTACCGACAACGCCGGATATCCGGTCGTCTCTTCGATGGCCTTTGCCGTCTCTTCCACCGACGCCAGACCGAGGCTCTGTCCAAACTCTTCGGCGAGCTCAGAGGCAATCGCAACGTCGGGCCACGCCGAACCGGGCGGGACAATTTTCGCGGTCACCGCCGTCACGCGACCTTCGATGTTGGTGACGGTGCCGATGCGTTCGTGCTGGACCGCGGCGGGCAACACCACGTCGGCGTAAGCGAGCGTCGCGCCGCCGTGTCCCGAGACGACCACGACCTGGGCCGCGTCGAGTCCCCTGGTCGCGAGGTCCACGTCCACAACGTTGCCGAGCACGTCGCCACCGAGCAGCAGTACGGCCTTCTGCTCACCCGATGCGAGCGCCGCCAGTTGTGCCAGGGTATCGCGGCCGGACAACGTTGCGTCGTAGCCGCGACCCGGCAGGAGTTGGGGAGAAAGTCCCATGTCGAGCGCCCCATTGACGTTGGCCCGTCGAAGGGCCGGCAAGAACGTAGCGGAGGGAAAGCCTTCCGCAAGAAAACGGATCGCGCTCTCAATAACCATCGCGCTTTCGGCGATGTTGGGACGACCGACCACGAAGACCACCCCCTCGCCGGTCTCACCAATAAGACGCCGGGCTTCGTCAAGTTCGCTGTCACCAAAGGCCATGCCCTGAGCGAGCACGCCGTCCGTGAGCGACTTGGCCACCAGGTGCGCTTCACCCGGACGTACTGGCAGCGATAGCCGGGCGACCGAACGTAGGCCACTCGCGCCAAAGGAAAACTCCACGATGTTGTGGTGCTTCTGCACTGCGCTCTCGCGAAGTCGCAAAAAGAGGATCGGCAATTCTTCACGAAGGTCACCCGTCAGGGTCACCACCGTCGTAGCGTTGGCCGCTTCGTCGATCGACGCCTTGGGCAGCGATTGGAGCAACGCCGGGTCGAGTCCATCACCGAACTGTGCGTCGACGTTCTCGCTGTGCAGTACGCCGCGCATGAATCGCTCCCAGGCAAAGGCTCCCTCATTAGTAAGGGCCGCTCCACCAATGGCACCGACGCCGCCGGGCGACCATATGGCGTCACGAAATATCGTCGCGGCATCCGCGAGCGCCTCGCCCCAACTGACCGGGATCAGCGTCCCGTCGCGGCGCACCATGGGTTCCGTGATGCGCGTGCTGTCGCGCAGGACGTCGACCGACTCTCCGTTGCCGTCGATGGCGTCCAAGGTGAAGCGTCCCTTGTCACAGAGCCACCCGTGGTTGACCGGCTCGCTGTCCACGCCGAGCACGCGGGTCAGTCGATTGGCCGACGACTGGACGGCCACCCGACAGCCAACGGCGCACGTCGTGCAGGTACTCTCAACTTGCTCCAAGTCCCAGGGCCGTGCCGTAAAGCGGTAGGGCTTCGCGGTCAGCGCACCGACCGGGCAGATCTGGACCACGTTGCCCGAAAAGACCGAGTCGAAGGGTACGGTCGGCGACGTCGCCACCTCAATGAGGTCGCCACGGCCAGCGAAGGCAATTTCCGTGTCGCCAGACACTTCACTCGCGAAGCGGGTGCAGCGCGCGCACTGGATACAGCGCTCACGGTCCAACAAGACCAGCTCGCCGATCTCGACGGGCTTGACGAAGTGGCGCTTCTCTTCAATGAACCGCGTCTCTCCCGAGCCGTGCGTCAGCGTCTGGTCCTGCAGCGGGCATTCACCACCCTTGTCACAGATGGGACAGTCGAGCGGGTGGTTGGCGAGCAGGAATTCGAGCACGCCGTCTTGGGCCTTCTTCACCTTTTCCGAATCGGTGATGATGTTCATGCCGTCGTTAACGCGCAAGTAGCAGGCCGGTTGCAGGGTGGC
>Ga0182024_10014805_pt1 | contig 15031 bp, 8 predicted proteins | sample P32metaG_FD_120480 | JGI IMG/M metagenome (GOLD analysis project Ga0182024, IMG submission 120480) | Permafrost microbial communities from Stordalen Mire, Sweden - P3-2 metaG (Illumina Assembly) | ecosystem: Environmental > Terrestrial > Soil > Wetlands > Permafrost | place: Sweden: Stordalen... | reverse complement strand
GAATCAAAGCGTTTCTCTGAAGCGCTGACGATGGCGTACCACACGCATCACAAACTAGATACGCACATCATTCGCATCTTCAATACTTACGGGCCGCGCATGCGTTTGAACGATGGACGGGCCCTGCCGAACTTTGTGTTCCAGGCGCTGAGCGGGAAGCCCTTGACCATTTATGGAGACGGAAGACAGACGCGGAGCTTTTGCTACGTGGACGATTTGATTGAGGGAATTTACCGCCTGATGCAGGCGGACGAACATTTTCCCGTGAATATCGGGAATCCACTGGAAATTACAATTTTGGAGTTTGCGGAGCGCGTTCGCAAACACTACACGCCTACGCCAGAGATTGTGTTCGAGGCGCTGCCGCAGGATGATCCGAAGCGACGGCAGCCGGACATCAGCAAGGCGAGGAGATTATTGCAGTGGGAGCCGAAGGTGGGGTTGGAACAGGGATTGCAAGAGACGCTCGCGTATTTTCAGAAGGAATATAACGGCGCGAAGTAACTTCCTGCAGCGCTTCCCTTTAGCCACTGGGCGAAAAAGCGGATGACCATTGTCGGTGGCTCTGACTCGACGAGTTGCGGACTGTTCAAAGCGGCTAAGCGCGTCCGAAGCCGTAGTATTCAAATCCCAAATCGCGCATGTGGTTTGGCGAATAAAGATTGCGGCCGTCGATGACGAGTTTGCGGGCCATTAATTTTCCGGCGCGTTCCCAATCGATCCTCTTAAAAATTTCCCACTCCGTGCAGATCAGCGCGGCGTCGACGTGCTCTAGCGCTTTGTAGGGATCTTCGTGGTATTCCACTTGCGGAAATAGTTTGCGCGTGCCGGCGACGGCTTCGGGATCGCTGGCGTGAAGTTCCGCGCCTTCGTCCAGAAGTCTCTTCACCACATCGAGAGCGGGCGCGAAGCGGATGTCGTCGGTGTTGGCTTTGAAAGCCAGTCCGAGAACGGCCAGCCGCTTGCCTTTGACGACCCACAGCGCTTTGTGAATTTTTTCGAGAAATCGGTCGATGCGCTGTTTGTTTACGCGCTCGGTGGCTTTCAAGAGTTCGAAATCCACACCGACGGAGGCGGACAGGTGGATGAAAGCCTGCACGTCTTTCGGAAAACAAAAGCCGCCGAAGCCGAGACCGGCTTTTAGAAATTGTGTGCCGATACGCGGGTCTAGGCCCATGGCGTGGGTGACCTCCTCGACGTCCGCGCCAATTTTTTCGCAAAGGTCGGCAATGACGTTGGCGTAGCTGATTTTGAGGGCGAGAAAAGAGTTGGAAGCGTGCTTGATCAACTCCGCGCTGTTGATGGTGGTGACGAGAAATTCCACTTTGTGGTCCGACGGGCATTTCCCTTTGTGAACGGGACAAACGAATTTGCGTTCGAGGATGGGGCGATAAATCTCGCGCAACATTTCCGCGGCGGAGGAATCCTCGACGCCGACGACGATGCGGTCGGGATGGAAGAAGTCGCCGACGGCGGTGCCTTCGCGCAAAAATTCGGGGTTGGAGGCCACTTGAAATTTCAAATTACCGCCACGCGTGTACGCGGTGAGGGCCCGTGCGAGTTCAATGCCGGTGCGCGCGGGAACGGTGCTTTTTTCGACGACTAGTTTTGGAGATCGCGCCTCGGTGGCAATCTGGCGGGCGACGTGATCGATCGCGGAGAGGTCGGCCTCGCCCGATTCTTTGGGTGGAGTGCCGACGCAGATGAAGATGGCGTCTCCTGCGCGAATGGCGTCGCCGATGTTATCGGTGTAGGAAATCTTTCCAGACTTGCGGGCGGAGGCAAGAATTTCGTCAAGATGCTGTTCGTAGATAGGAACGCCGCCGGCGTTGAGTGTGGCGATGCGTTCGGTATTGATATCCGTGCAGACGACCTCATGGCCGGCTTCGGCAAGGCAGGCGCCCGTCACCAGTCCAACGTACCCACAGCCGATTACCGAGATGCGCACGGCGAACACCCTCCGGGAACGGCTTCAGTGGGCGCTCTGCGGCCCGCCGAAGCGAAATTTGAAACCACTATTGTGACTGAAGCGAGCAATGGAACAAAGAAGGGTGTGCGAGGGTGGCAATGCGTCATTATTGAATTCGACTGAGCGAATCGCGCTGGGATCATGATTTGTTGGCAGCGCCCATGAGCAGGCCGCGAAGTCCCAGAAGCACAAGGCGCGGCTGTCGGCGGACGATTTCCCATAATAAACGCGTGGATTCGTCGCGATTGATTTCGCCGAGAGATTTTCTTGCGGCGCTGTTGAGTAGGTCAACGAGGTGCGAGTAGTCCTTCTGCTGAAAGTGGTGCAAGGTGCGGCGGATGAGCCAATGCGTACCGAGCTCGCGGCGCAAGGCAGAGAGTTCTCTGCTATTCCGGTTTTGTAAGATTGCCTGGGCCACGCCCAGCGCGCCGCGAAATCCGGTGACGATGCCGCCGACGGTGGAAACTTTCACTTGGGCTGCAGCGTCACCGACTAAAAATACCTCGCCATTGCCTACGCGTTTGCGCACGGGAACCCATTTTTTGTAAACCGGGATGCGCGCGCCTTGCCATTCGAGCGGTTCCATATTTTTCTTTTGCAGAAAACGCTCGATGCAACGCTTGGTGTCGCGGCCGTCTTCGCCGATGATGCCGAGAGCGCCGCGCTCCGCGGACTCGGGAACCAGCCAGTAAAAATAGGGAGTGTCGTCCGGGACGAACCAGACGCGGGTGGTATCGGGTGGGCAATCTTTCGGCAAGCGGATGATGGCTTGCATCAACGGAACGGTTTCGACGGGTGGCCAGCCGGAGACGCGCGCAACACGGCTGGTGGCGCCGTCGGCGCCCACGACGCTCGAGGCGTGCAGTTCGTCACGATGACCGCCGGACTCCACTTGCACGCGAAGGCCATTTCCGTTAGGAGCGAGGCCCAGAAAACGCGTATCAAAATCGAGGCGCGCACCCGATTGTTGAGCTTCTTGCGCCAACGCTGGAATCAGACGCGAGCGTTCGATGATCAGGTCGGGCTTTGCCAGCGCCACTTGCGCGGAGCGGCCGTCGGTGAAAAGTTCGAAACGGCGAATCTCGTTGACGATGCTCGCAACGGCGGCCGCTCCTAGCTGGCCGCGGAAATGATCGGTGACAATCAGCGTGCGCGAGGCAGGTTCGAAGCTGGGCTTGGATTCCAGGACGCAAACGCGACGCCCGCCTTGAGCAACCTTAGCGGCAGTGAAAAGGCCAGCAGCGGAACCGCCGACAACCATTACTTCATCATCGTCCCGCTGCGCGCGGGGCTCCCGTTGAGGTCTTGCCACAGTGTCCGATCTTCTATCGCGCGGGGCGTTTGGACCCCGCTATCGTGGGGTACCGCGTCGAATCTGAGATAGCTACGCCCCCGCCAACCCACACGGGGTGTGCGGGTGAGAGGAGGCTGCGTAAGTATAGCGAATCTATCGTAGGGGACAAAATCTTCGCGGTCGCGATAGTCGCGATAGGGTGCCCGGCGGGAATAGAAGATGAAACTGGTGCAGTGCGAGCGGGATGCGTCAGGCGGCAAAGTGAACTAGAATATTAAAGCTGTCGCATGGGCGTGTAGCTCAGCTGGGAGAGCACCTGCTTTGCAAGCAGGGGGTCACCGGTTCGATCCCGGTCACGTCCACCACCTTTTATCAATGTTTAAGAACTAAAGTCATCTGGTGTGTTAGAACCATGTGCGCGATTTATACTGCTGGTATTCGTCACCGAATCGTGCCTGAAGGATTTTTTCTTCCTGGCGTGCTCGATAAATCTGCAATGGAATGAGCGCAACGAAAAGCCATAGAGCGCGCGGCTTGTTGACATAGAGAAGGACCCCCGCGGCCACCAAACATCCGAAAAACGTAGATGGGGTTGCGAATTCGAGAATAAAGGCCGTGGGTCACGAGCGTCTGAGCCTTCGGGCGGACGGAGAAGGAACTACCTAGTTCGATTCGGGCGAGCACAAAAAGCGCCAGCGATGGCAGCGCAATCACCGCGCCAGCAATTCGCGTGGGGGTCCACGGATTGCTGCCGTAGTGAATTCCCAGCAAACCTAATCCCAGTAGATGTTCGCTTTCATTTTCCCCAGCCTATTGGCGAAATCGAATCAGTATGATGATACGAGGTCCAGTCGGTACAAGGACACGGCCTCTTCTGCTCAGTGTAAACGCTTACCGGACAATCAACTGAAAGCGATCCGATCCACATGTCCGAACAGACGAAATCGGGCAAAGCGGCATCGGCGTTCGCAGTCCCTGCGTTAAGCGTCTACGGCTTCTCTTTCGTTTGATCGGTTATCCAGTTGGTTTCCCACGTTTTTCCACCATCAGTAGAAAACGCCTGCTCGAAGTGTGGCGAATTCGTTGTGACTCCCGACCAGACGAATCGGGCATAAATCGCTCTACCCTCATAGACTTGCTGGTTATAGAATTCCCCTCGTCCGTTGCTAAACTGCCCGACCATGGGATTCGGCTCTAGGACTCCATCGGCCGCGTTGGCCCAGTAAATGCTCCACTGATGGGACTCCGGGTTGTAAAGACGCAGTGCCAAACCCTGGATGTGTGTGTGCTTGTCGGCGCTCTCGACATTCATTTCTTCTACCTCCGCACGACCGTCCAAGACCTTCTGACAGACCGTGGTGCCGTCGAATTCCACCCATTCGGCGGAGCCGACTAACCGTCGCCTCAATCGTTTCAGGTGGAATTTCCAAGAGCCAACGAGGAGGTCAAAATCGTGTTGCCCATCACGTTTGTCGGACACACTTTGTTGAGCACTCACCGTCCCGTGCTGTCCCCGCACTCTTTCAGTTAGGAAAACAAGCGACGCACCAATGAAACCAAAGACGAGCAAGGATTTGTGTAATTTCATCGCGCTTTCCTCTCAGATACAAACTCTTGGTGAGGCCACGATGCCTTTTCCGGATGAGCTTCCCACTTGCGCCGGAAAATAGCTATCGCGCAACCTATCAGGTCATTCCACACTTCGGATTGTCGAGCGCAGCGGCCTTACCGTGAGAATGCGGATCGTTAAGCATTTGGTGTTTTTCTTTGTAGAAGGCAAACCCCTGGGCTGAAAGGGTGCGCGGATGACCAGCGTTGCAAATTGCCAGGCCCCAGAGTATAGTCGCTCATCGATATACCGATTATCGATTACCTGTGCCTAAACGAAAACTGGACCCGCTGCCTTCAGCTGCATTCCAAATCTTGCTCGCGCTCGCGGGTGATGACCTGCACGGTTACGGCATCATGCGGGAAGTTGCGGAGCAGACCGAAGGTCGCATGCGACTCGGTCCGGGAACCCTGTATAGCTCCATCCAGACGCTGCTCGAAGCGAGGCTGATTGAAGAGCTGGACCAGCGTGAGACCGCAAAAAGCTGCCAGGAGCGGCGCCGATACTACCGCCTAACCGCGGCCGGGCGAAAACTGGCACGCTCCGAGGCCGACCGCCTTGCCGACTTGTTGCGTGTCGCCCGGGCCAAGAAGATCTTGAGGGGGGAGTATGTCTGAGAAGATATACGCTTGGCTGGTGCGGCTATATCCTCCCCATTTTCGCGAGAACTACGGTGACGAGGCGCTGCAACTGTTGCGCGACCGCGCTCGCGACGAGACCGGCTTTTTCCGAACTCTACGATTGTGGCTGGACCTGTTAACCGATTTAGCGATTTCTATCCCACGCGAGTACCGTAGCGTTCGACCGGCCCTCATCGGCTCGGCAGTCCAGCAGCGGGTGGGCGGCGGGCCTACCTTTTTTGTGCTGGAAGATGGTTCGCTACGTCTGCGAGCGTTCGTCTTCGGCGGGATTCTGTCGCTGGCGGTGCTGGCGATGGTTTTTGGTTTGCTCATCCATGTCGAAGGCCAGCGGACAGTGGGTGCCTCTACCCGCCGCGATTTCGCTGCCAGCGGCTTACGATCCTATCCGTCCGCAAGCGCGGCCTCGCAAAACGCGGAGGATTCGAAACCAGAGTCCGTTGCATATGGTTCATCTCCACCTGTAGTTCCACTTCGGGCGACGGGTCCGCAATCAGAAGGGCAGAGTCCTACAGCTGCAGCGGTCCGAGGGGCGAGCGGCGCTGCGCCACTGGACGCTGCGGAACGACAACGCGTGATTGACAGAGTAATCGCAAACTTGAAGCGGTTTTACTTCGATAGGGATGTTGCGCAGAAGACCGCCGACGCGCTGCTCGCGCATGAGAAGAACGGCGACGACAGCGCGGCCACGCATGGCGAAGCATTTGCCGGTCTGGTGACCGCACAGATGAGGGATGCCAGCCACGACGTGCACCTTGAATTGGAATACAGCCAGGCTCCCCTGCCAACGGGGCCCCCCGTGGAAACCCCCGACAACATTGAACGTTATCGTCAGAGGATGCTGCAGCAGAACTGCATGATCAGAAGGGCCGAAATTCTTTCGCATAACGTGGGCTTTCTGAAGATCGACTTTTTCCCGGATACTTCGGTGTGCGGAGCAAACGCAAAGGCTGCGATGGCTTCTGTAAATGATGCTGACGCCATCATTTTTGATTTACGGGATAACACCGGTGGTTTTGAGAATATGGTCGCGCTGATCGCCAGCTACCTGTTCGACCACCCGGAGTATATGTACAGCCCGAGGGGAGCGCCGACAGAGGATTCCTGGACGCGGTCGCCGGTTCCCGGAAACAGGCTCGCGAACAAACCCGTTTATGTGCTGATGTCATCAACGACTTGGTCCGGCGCGGAGCAATTCAGCTACGATCTGAGGAAGCTAAAGCGCGCAACATTAATCGGGGAGAAGACTCGTGGCGGCGCCCACGCCGGGGCCTTTCATCGTATCGACGATCACTTCGGCATGGGCATTCCCGAAGAGAAGGCGATCAACCCTTTTGGAAAGGCCGATTGGGAAGGCGTTGGCGTGGAGCCGGACGTAAAAGTGAAGGCTGCGGATGCACTTCAGATAGCCAGGAAGCTAGCCGAGAGCGAGCTGCACAACAAGTAGGCAATATATTTGCAAGCAAGGGGTCGCCGGTGCGATCCCGGCCACGTCCACCAGCTATTTTTCCCTCGAAACAGAGTTGAAGATTTTTCAATTGAGGCAGGCCGCAGCGGGGGCTTCGCTGTTCTGGAAAATCACTTGCATATCGCAAATAAGTTGTCGGAAACTGGCCTCGCGAATGCTTGATATTTCCGTGGGCTGGCGCGCGTCGCCGTTGCCGCGTAGGCGCTGGTTGCGTGGATGCCGTACATAGATGAGAATAGCGGCGTTACGAAGGAGTTGCTGCGATGCCCCTTGGACCGGATTTTTACCTCCATGATTTAAAAGTGGCGCTGCGTTCGCTTTGGCGAACCAAAGGCCTGGCGATTACGGTGGTGTTGACGCTGGCGCTGGGGATTGGCGCGAACGCGGCGATTTTTAGCGTGGTGCGCGGTGTGCTACTGCGGCCGCTGGTGAATCGCGACGAAAACCGGCTGGTGTACATCCGGCAGAGTGCGATGGGAATTGGCACGGAGAACGCGGCATTTTCCGTGCCGGAGATTCAGGATTTGCGCGCGCGCGTTAAGACGTTGACTGAGTTCGGCGATTTCTCGACCATCGGATTCACGATGGTGGGGCTTGGCGAGCCACGCGAAGTGCGTGCTGGCGTGGTTGGCGGGTCGTATTTCGAAGTGATGGGGTTGCACCCGGTACTCGGCCGGTTGCTGGACATGCGCGACGATGGCCCGAGCGCCGCGGGCGCCGCCGTGCTGACGTATCGATTCTGGAAGTCCACGCTGAACGGCGATCCCACAGTGATCGGTAAGACGGTGCGGCTAGGGACGCGGTCCGCCACGATCGTAGGCGTGCTGGAACCCTCGGTTCCTTATCCCGCAGAGACGGAAATTATTGCCAACGTGGTGACCAGCCCGCACCATCTTTCCGCGACCATGGTTACTGGGCGCGTGCATCGCATGACGGAGCTGTTCGGGAGGCTGGCGCCGGGTACGACGCTGGAGCAGGCGCGCGCTGAACTGCGCTCAGTCTACGGCACGATGCTTCAACAGCATCCCGAAGCGTATTCGAAGAACGCGGATTTTCAGATCAGCGCGGTCTTGCTGCGGGACCAGATTACTTCGGGCGCGAAGACGGTGTTGCTGGTGCTGCTTGCAGCGTCGGCGCTGGTCTTTATTATTGCGTGTTCGAACGTTGCCAATTTGATTTTGGCGCGCACGGTTCGACGCGAGGGCGAACTGACGATTCGAGCGGCGTTGGGCGCTACGAGCGGCGCTTTGCGGCGGACGCTGCTGGCGGAAAGCTTGCTGCTGTGCGGGGCGGGAGCATTGCTCGGCGTATTAACTGCGCGGCCGATGGTGGCGATTCTGGCGCGTTATGCTTCGCGGTTTTCTGTGCGCGCGCTGGACTTGACGGTAGACTCCAGCATGTTGTGGGTGGGAGCGGCGCTGGCGGTTGTTGCGGCGGTGTTGCTGGCTTTTGTGCCGCGATTGCCGACCGGCGAGGCGTCGAAGGGCATCAGCCTGACCAGTGGCGGTTTGCGGATCAGCGGCAGCACGAATCGGCGGTTGCGCGTTTTTGCCGTGACGCAGATCGCGGCATCGTTCATGTTGCTGGCCGGCGCGAGCATGTTGATCAAGACGCTCCTTTCGCTGCAAGCGGCGCAGACTGGATTCGACACGCGGCACGTGCTGGCGTTGAACGTGCCGGCGATTGCGTACGGGAGGACTCCCGATCAAATCGTAAATTTTTATAAGGAATCAATGCGGCGGATTAAGGAGTTGCCGGGCGTGGACCACGTGGCGTTTGGGATTGTCGTGCCGTGGCGCGACGCGGGCAGCTTCGGTCCGGGATTTCAGTTTTCCGCGGACGGGCACGTAAGCGCTCCGGGAGAAGAGGACCCGCGCGCGCAATTGCGTACGATCTCACCGGGGTTTTTTGCCTCGTTAGGCGTGCCGATTCTTGCGGGACGTGATTTTGATGAATCGGATAGACGCGATGGCGAATCCGTCGTGATCATCAGCCAGAGCGTGGCGCAGCGCATGTTTCCTGGGCAGGACGCTGTCAATCGCCATATCATGTGGACCGATCCGGTTATGAAATTCATAGATATCAGTCCAGCGCCGCGCCGCATCGTCGGTGTTGCGGCGGATATTGATGATGAGCACGTGGTGCCGGGACCGTTGCTTACGGTTTATCACCCGTTCAACCAGGGCGAAATTTGGGGTGGGCGAATCTTCGTGCACGCTAGCACGAATCCCTACACACTGGTTACACCGGTAACCCGCATCATTCGCGATATGTCTGCCGATCAACCGATTGAACGGGCTGCGACCCTGGAAGATGTTCGCGCGGAAGTGCTCACGCCGGACCGGCTGAATACGCTGGTGTTCGGTGGATTTGCCATCGTGGCGCTGGCGATTGCGGTGGTGGGCGTCGCGGGAGTGCTGGCATTTTCCGTCAGCGGGCGGACGCGGGAATTTGGGATTCGGCTGGCAATCGGATGCCAACCGCGACACCTTTTGACGGGCGTAATCGCGGAAGGTGCCGTGATGGCGTCTGCGGGAGTGCTCGTGGGCGCCGCGGGCGGATACGCGTTGGCACGGCTCGCGGGAAGTTATGTGCAGGACGTGCATGTGCCTGGGGCGCTGCCGGTGCTGATCTCGGCGCTTATTCTGTTAGCGGCTGCAGTGGTGGCGTCTGTCTGGCCGGCGGCACGGGCGGCGAAGGTGGACGTGTTGCAGGCGCTGCGTTCCGATTGATCAATTCTGCATGAACTTGATTTCGCACAGGCGAGACTGCCTGTGCTACCGTGCGCTCATACAAAAATTCAAATCGACGGTTCCTGGCGGACACTTGCAAGTTGACATTAGTCACTATAATGTTAGGGTGACTATCGCAATTTAGCTGCGCACCGCATTGCGCAGGGATTGTCCGTTCAAGAGGGGCCGCGAAACATGGACCGCGCAAAAGTGAGGAACCGGCGACCGGCCCCGCGAAGACACGCGCGCAGCGAGGAGTCGAAGAGCGCGCCGAGCAAGCGCATGCGTCCAGCTCCTGGGCATAAACCAAAAGATGGACTTCGCGAGCGTAAAAAGGCCCGCCTGCGTCAGCAAATTGTAGAAACGGCGCTGCATCTATTTCGCCAGCGCGGTTATGAGAACACCCGCATCGACGATATTGTGCAAACCCTGGAAATCAGCCAGCCGACATTTTTTCGTTATTTCCCGAGCAAAGATGCGGTTTTGCGTGAAGTCGGGCGGCGCGCATTTGCCCGCCAAGCGGAAAGCTTGCGCGCAGAACTTTCGACAAAAGCCACTACCGAGCAGCGCTTACGCCGCTTTTACGAAACGTTGGGAAACGTAACGGAAGTTGGGCGGCCCTTGTGGCAAGCGGTGATCCTCGCCGGTGCCATGGATCCGGTGCGGTCGCCGGAATTGCGCGGAGCGGAAGCGGCGACAGTCAGCCTATTGCGCGAGATTATTGCGGAAGGCCAGAAGAACGGCGAAATCACGCCGGATTTTCCGGTCGTGCACATGGCGGAATTTATGGAAGGGCTTTTCAACACGGTGGTACGCCAGTGGGCCGTTGACCTTACCGGTCCTCATAAACTCACCGAACGCGTGCACAACGCGGTGGAGTTCTTCTTGCGGGGAGCCAAGCCGTAACCACAGAACCATTTTTTTATTTCGCCGATGTGCTCCACAATTTTCTTCAAGCGAAGTCCCGCGAGGCATAAGCAATGAAAGCCGCCGTCCTGCGCGAGTTCAAAGCGCCGCTGAGCATCGAAGAGATACCTTCGCCGCAGCTCGACGCGAACGAAGTGCTGGTTAAAGTGGAAGCGTGCGGTGTTTGCCATTCAGATTTACATGTGGCCGACGGCGATTGGCCACAACTCGTTCCCATCACCAAGCGTCCGTTAATTCTGGGGCACGAAATTGCCGGCCGCGTAGTGGAGAAGGGCGGCGCCGTCACTGAATTACGAGTGGGGGATCATGTGGGCATTCCATGGGTGTACTGGACTTGTGGCGTGTGCGATTTTTGCAGCGAAGGAAACGAGAATCTCTGCGTTAAACAGAAAATTACCGGCGTAACGGTCGACGGGGGTTACGCGCAATTTGTGAAGGCTCCCGCAAATCATGCACTGAAAATTCCCGAGGGGCTATCTTCAGTGGACGCCGCCCCGCTTTTTTGCGCCGGAGTTACCGTTTACCGAGCTTTGCGCCACGCGAAAATTCAGGCAGGGCAACGTTTGGCCATCTTCGGAGTTGGCGGCCTCGGTCATCTGGCAGTGCAGATCGGTCTCGGCCTCGGCGCGGTCGTTACCGTTGTGGATATCTCAGAAGAAAAACTGGCGTATGCGCGCAGTCTTGGCGCTACGACCACATTGAACGCGACAACATCCAAAGTCGTAAAGGAAATACGCGGTGGCGGCGGCGCGCACATCGCGTTGGTGACGTCCGCCGCGAAAGCGGCTTACGACACGGCCTTCCCTTGCGTCCGTCCCGGCGGAACGCTGTTGGCGGTCGGTCTACCCTCGGAAGCGATTTGTTTCCCGGCAATCCAGATGGCGGCACTCGAGGTGCGCATCCAAGCCTCATCGGTTGGCACGCGGCAGGACCTGCGCGACGTATTAGCGATGGCCGGCGCAGGGAAGGTGCACTGCCACGTGACGACACGCCCGCTAGAGGAGGCGAACGCCGTGCTCTCGGAATTGCGCGCCGGATCCGTACAAGGCCGCATCGTGCTCACGCCGAATTGACCGGTTCGGCGCTCATGGTTTCCCTGCCCGCAAAAAAACGAGCACGCGGATGTTTTCCTGCTTTGATGCCAGCGATAGCATCGACGACCTGTTCAATAGATCATCGAAAAACCTGATGCTTGGCATCAGAGTTCGTATTGACATTAGTTTCTACAATGTGATATCCACTAACATAATTTTGGTAGGTCGTCGAGTTGCGGGGTCCGGTGACGCTAGAAAACTGTTCATCTGTTTCCGCCGCGTTCCGCTCCGGCTGGCGTCGAGCGGATCCCCCACGAGCTGGCGCGGCCGCGCACGGTAGTTTCGGCGCGCCCGAAATCTCTCCGCAACGCATTCGCCATCAAGTTTTTCACCAACAATGTCGCGCATTATGCAGAACTGGGAGGCTTTATGAAATGGACGCTGCTGTTGAGCGCGATTTTTTTTCTGTTGGTTAGCCCGGCCGTACACGGACAAGGCGTCGGCGCGTCCGGTCAAATTCGCGGAGTTATCTACGACCCGTCCGGGGGTGTGGTGCCCAACGTTACTGTGGAGGCCGTCGACACCGGCAAGGGCACGCAATATACGGCGCTGTCCGACACGAGCGGCCAGTATCTCTTTCCTAACCTTCCGCCGGCGATTTACGACTTGACGACGCAAGCTTCGGGATTGCAAACGCAGGTTCAGAAAGGCCTGTCGTTGCAGGTTGGACAGACCGCGATTGTGGATTTTCACCTGGCGCTGGCCGGCGCAAAAGTAGAAGTCCAAGTTTCCGCGGAATCGGTAGCCGTGGAAACCACGCGGGGCAGTCAAGCTGAAACGCTTTCGCAAACTTACATCGAAGATCTGCCCATCAATCGCCGCGACTATCTGACGTTCACCCTGCTGCTGCCGGGCGTGAGCAACTCCAACACCATCGCCGACAACGCGGACTTCCGCGTGAAGCAAACGCCGCAAAGCGGACTGTCTTTTTACGGCAGCAATGGACGCGGCAACAGCGTCACGGTAGACGGCGGCGAATTTAACGATGACGCCGGCGGCGTGCGCCTCAACCTGAATCAGGACGCCGTGCAGGAGTTTCAAGTCAATCGCAGCAATTACACCGCGGAGCTGGGCGGCGCCAGCGGAGCTTCCATCAATATCGTTTCAAAGTCCGGCGGCAACGAAGTGCACGGCTCCCTGTACGGTTTATTCCGCAACGATGCGATGGACGCGCGCGATCACTTTGCGCTGCAGCCCGCGTTATTGCCGGGCGACACATTTTCCAACGATGCCGTGGCGACACCGCTGAAAAACACGCTGAATCGCCAGCAGTTCGGCGGCAACATCGGCTTTCCCATCCAGAAAGACAAGACTTTTCTGTTCATCGGTTATGAAGGCTTGCGTTCCGATGCGCAAGATTCCGTGCCTTTGTTAGCCAACACAAACATCTTCAACGCGACGTTGCAACAAGATGCGATTTTCACTGGACTAGCAACGCTGCCGGGTAACCCCATGGTGCCGTGCTTGTCCAACGCGTCGAATCCCATCACTGGGATACCGACGTTTCTGCAGGCGCAAACCTGCGCCTTTGTTCTCTCTCACTGTTTGAACATTACTCCCGTGGCATCGCCTTGCCAGACAAACCCTGCTTCACAAGCGCTCAATCCATTTATCCTGAATGAATCAGAAACTGGCGGCGGATTGTTCCCTTTTCCGATTCGCGAACACCAAGCTTCAGCGCGGCTCGATCACCATTTCAGCGATCACGATCAAGCCTTCCTGCGTTACAGCTTCGACCATGTAACGGAAAAGGATCCCGACGTGCAAGCGCTCACGGCGTTGTCGCGCGGCACTTCAGAACTGGCCTGGGACAGCACGCTGCAAGCATCGTGGTTCCACAGTTTCAGCGGCAGCACGCAGAACGAAGCGTTGGTGCAATGGAATATGTATCAATTCAACGTCAACAGCAACGACCCTGGCGGTCCGGGAATCGATGTACAAGGTTTCGGATTTTTTGGCCGTGGGATTTTTCTTCCCAGCCACACGCGTGCCGGGCGCTATGAATTTGCGGACAATTTCAGCTTTGTTCGCGGACGCCATACCTTCAAAGTGGGCGCCAGCGAATTGGTTCGTGGCAACGATACCACTTCGCAAACTTTTTTCGCGGGGCGTTTTGAATTTCTGGAATTGCCGGGCATCGTCCTCAGTCCGTGCTTGCAAGTGCCTATCGCCTGCGGTCTCTCCGGACAAACCGCTGCCGGCCCCATTCCTACGACCGCCGCGATCACTCCGTTGCAATCATTCAGCCTGGGCGCGCCTGGATTCTACGAACAGGGATTTGGCAATCCCAAGTACACACAGGTGCGACCCTTCACCGCATTGTACGCGCAGGATTCCTGGCAGATCCGTCCGAACCTGACGCTGAACTACGGCCTGCGCTACGAACTCGATTCGCAGTACGGACCGCTGCATACGCCGAAGAAGAATTTCGGCCCGCGTGTTTCGCTGGCGTGGGATCCCTTTAATGACCACAAAACGGTGGTGCGCGCTGGTTACGGAATTTTCTACTCACAAATCTATGCGCAGATTCCTGGCGTCGTCAGCGTGCTGGGAAATAACAATGGGACACGAACGATTGCCAACACGCTTGTGAAACTTACTGGCGTTGCGGGAGAACCCACCATCGCCAATTCCGCGGTTATTTTCCAGACACTCTTCGCGGAAGGAAAAATAAATTGCGGCGCGCCGCCTCCGGGACAATATGCCTGCATTACCGCTGCGGACCTCGCGCAATTCGGCTTGTCGGTTCCCAACACTGGGCCGCTGCCTCCGGGGACGGTTTTGTTTTCCGGCGAGCCTGGCTACCAGAGCCCGACCGCGCAGCAAGCTTCCCTCGGCATCGAGCGCGAAATCGGTGGCGGTTTAACGGTCTCCGCCAACTACATTTACGTCCACACCACGCACTTGCCGGTGGCCATCGATACCAACTTGCTGTCCGGTGCGCCGATTGACGCGGGATCAACTGGACTTCCATCGAACGGTAACACCTTTCAGGATTGGGGCGCGCCAGCGTGCGTGGCCACTCCTTCCTTGTGCTTCGCCGATCCCACGGGAACGATCTTGCAGAACAATGTTTACAGTTCCATCGGCTCGGCTGTTTACCATGGCGGAATTCTCGAAGCGAAAAAGCGTTTTGCGAATCACTTCACTATTCTCGCCAACTACACCTACAGCAAAGCCATCGACAATGTTACGGATTTCAATAGTGACTATTCGCCCTTCAACGCCACCTGTCTGCGATGCGATCGCTCGCTCTCTGATTTCGATCAGCGCCATAAAGTGGTGCTCGCTGGAGTTTTC
>Ga0182024_10014804_pt1 | contig 15031 bp, 11 predicted proteins | sample P32metaG_FD_120480 | JGI IMG/M metagenome (GOLD analysis project Ga0182024, IMG submission 120480) | Permafrost microbial communities from Stordalen Mire, Sweden - P3-2 metaG (Illumina Assembly) | ecosystem: Environmental > Terrestrial > Soil > Wetlands > Permafrost | place: Sweden: Stordalen... | reverse complement strand
GCGGTGATGCCGGCGCCGAAGCCGGTCAGCCCGTTTACGATGCCGCCGGCAAGCGCGCCCAGGAAGACGACACCGACCTGCTCCAGTCCCATGCCGTATACTCGCGTCCGGTTACCGAGCGACAGTCCTACAGGCAGCGCGCTCGTTCAGGCAATGCCGGCGCCCTATGCGCCACGCCTGTTGACGGGGGCCGCCAAGGTCAGCGGGCAAAATCAACCGCGGTGGTATTGGCGCCGCTGACGACAACGCCAACGCGTTCCCCGGGCCGCGGCCGATAGCGGCCGGCAATCAACGCGGCGAAGGCCGCCGCCCCGCCGGGTTCGGCGACGACTCTTGCGGTGTTCCAAAGCGTGTCCTGCGCTTTGCGGATGGCATCATCCGGGACCAGCACCACGCGATTGACGTAACGCTTTGCGATGGGAAAAACCCGATCGCCGACCCGGCGCGGCGCCAGCGAATCGGCGGCGATGCCGCCCGTTTCCGCATCTACCGGGTGCCCGGCCTCGAGCGCTTTCGCCAGCGTGGGGGATGCCTCCGGCTCGACGCCGATGACACTGATGCTGCCGGCATACCAGGCGGCAATCCCGGCGATGAGGCCGCCGCCGCCAACGGCAACCAGCAGCGTGTCGAGCTGCGGCGCCTGCTCCTGCAATTCGCGGCCGAGCGTGCCCTGGCCCAAAAGCGTTTCGTCCTGATCGAAGGCGTGGATCGGCAGGGCCTTCGATTGCGTGGCCCAGGCCTCGCTCGCCGCGAGCGCGTCCGCGTAGCGTTCGCCGCCGACAACGAGGTCGGCGCCGTAATCGCGGATGCGCTGGATTTTCGCCGGCGAAGAGATGCGCGGCACGAAGATCCTGGCCGCGACATCGAGCGTGCGCGCCGCGTAGGCGACCGCGGCGCCGTGGTTGCCGCCCGACGCCGCCACGACGCCGGCCTTTGGCAGCTCGCGCATCAGGAGATTGGCAAAAGCGCCGCGTGCCTTGAATGAGCCGGAGTGCTGCAGCTGCTCCAACTTCAGGGTGATCGGGATCCCATCGAGACCGAAATCGGAACCGACAATCTCGACGACGGGCGTGCGCCGGATATGGGGCCTGATGATGCGCTCGGCGCCTTCGATGCGTTCGCGGCTGATCATGTCCGAAGAGATTTCCATCATCCCTCAATCGCCCGGCGCAGCACGCGACTTAGCGCGCCGCGCCTTCCCCGATGATCGAAAACGGTCCCCAAATCGCCGGGTAGGCGTTGCGCGGCTGCGACGTGTCGTTCATGTAGGCCAGCATGGCACGGCGCATCGCCTCGGCGCGGCCGAGTCCCGGGTCGGCCTTGAGAATCTCAAAGGTCGCCGTCGTGAGCCGCGTCGCCGCATCGGAAGCCACCGACCAGTGCGATACCAGCAGCGCCCGGGCGCCGGCATAGAAGAAGGCGCGGGCCAAGCCTGACAGCGCTTCCGCGCCGGGCTTGTCGCCCGCAATGGTGTTGCAGGCGGACAGCACGACCCAGTCGGCATTGAGCTTCAATTGCGCCACCTCGCTGGCGGTGAGCAAGCCGTCGTCGAGATCGCTCGGCTGCGGCGGAATGGTGAGTGCCAGCGACGGCTCGGCCAAGCCCTTGATGTCGCCAGCGACGAGGCCGTGGGTGGCGAAGTAGACGATGCGGTAGTCGGCGAGCGGCGAGCGCTTGACGGTCGCCTCGCTGGCATCGCGGCCGAGATGGATGTCGGCCAACGGCGCGCCAAGCTCCCGCGCTACCGCCTTGAGCTCTTCGGCGGTGTCGGGCAGTTGCGGCAAGGCCAGCGCCAGGCGGCTGCGGTCGACGCCCGCACCCTGCCAGAACTCGGTATAGGAGCGCGTGGCGAGGCTGCGCGCGGCCGTCGTTTTCGCGCGGCGCTGTTCGCCGGCCGCCGCCCCCGCGGCTTCGGCACTGAACACCGGATTGCCGAAACCGATGATCGGCTTGGGGGCCCGCTCTTTGCGACCGAACGACCGCAACGCCTTGAGACTGGCTAATGACGGCATCACGCTCACCGCTTGCCGCCTGGTCAGCCAGGCGGCGTTGCGGTACGGAGCCATGCCTTCGACCGTGACGTTGGCCTTGATTGGAGTTGCCACGGCGTGCGGGCTTTCGGTGACCAGCAGATGGAACGGCAGCGCGGTCAGCGGGCCGAACGGCACGACGAGCAGATGCCGTTTGTCCTTGATCAGCGGTTCGACGGGACCAAGCAGAGACGCATAAAGCTCGTGGGCAAAATCGAGATCGAACAGCTCGCGCTTCACGTCGCCGGCGTCGCCGACGTCCTGGTCTGCCACCATGTCGACGTTGAGCCCGCGCCGGAACGTCGCCACCTTCTGCGCCAGCGCGGCGCCGCCGAGCGGAATGGCTTTCCAATCGGAGCCGGCACGCGTCAGGGCGAACACGTAGCTCTCCTGGTCGCCGCCGGCAGCGAACAGCACCAACGCCTCGTCGTCGGATAGCAGCGCCTGGACGTCCCGTGCGGTCATCGGCAGCGGGTTCGACAGTGCCGCATAGTTTGGAAATTCGGCGGCGAACACTTTTTGCAGTGCATTGCGCTCGTCGGCGATCGCCGCCAGCCGCGTTCTGATACGCAACTCGGCGGCGGCATCACGCTTTGCCGGCTCCTGCGAGACGGCCTTCAGGATCGTCTTGTCCAAGCTTTCCGCCTCGGCGGTGAGGTCCTGGTCCTGCCGCACCAACTGGGCGAGACGATCGCTGCCGGCCGCGAGCCGAACGGCGAGCTTGCCGATGGCGGAAGCCGCCGATGTCTGTACCGCGTGCTGCACCACATCGAGGCCGTCGTCGCGCGCCTTCTCGGCGGAAATCAGGCCGTTGCGCTCTGCGGCGCGCAGCACCGCCAGAGCGACGGCCGGCTCGGCGCGCCCGGTCGCGATCAGCTGCTCAACCAATGGCAGCGCCTCGGCGTCGTGGCCCTCGGCCCTGTAAAGCGCGGCCAGGCCGTTGCGCGACGTTGCGACATCGGGATAGTCGGGGCCGAGCGCCTTTTCGCGAATCTCCAGCGCGCGCTTGTAGAGCGGTTCGGCATCCGCATAGCGGCCTTGCCGCCGGTAATGATCCGCCAGGTTGTTCAACGACAGTGCGACATCGGGGTGCTCAGCGCCGAACACCTTCTCGTGGATCGCCAGCGATCGCTTGAAGAGGGGCTCGGCTTCGGTATAGCGATTTTGGTGGTCGTAGAGCAGCGCGAGACTGTTTAGCGATGCCGCGACATCGGGATGGTCGGGGCCAAGCGCCTTCAGGCGGATCGCCAGCGATCGCTTGAGGAGCGGCTCGGCTTCGGCATAGCGCCCCTGATCCCGGTAGAGGATTGCCAGGGTGTAGAGCGCCTCCGCGACATAGGGATGGTCGGGGCCGCGCGTCTTTTCGTAGATCGCCAGCGCCCGCTTGTAGAGCGGCTCGGTGTCGGCATAGCGATCCTGGCGCAGATAGAGCTGCGCCAGAGCGTTCAAGGTCTCCGCGACCTGAGGGTCGTCCGGTCCGAGCGCCTTCTCCTGGATCGCCAGCGATCGCTTGAACAACGGCTCGGCGTCGGCGTAGCGGCCCTCAATATTGTACAGCGTCGCCAGGCTGCTGAGCGATTCCGCGACATAGGGATGATCGGGTCCGAGCGCCTTTTCGTAGATTGCCAGCGATCGCCGATAGAGCGGCTCGGCGTCGGCGTAGCGGCTCTGGATCTGGTAGAGCAAAGCCAGATTATTGATCGACTCCGCGACTTCCGGGCGGTCGGGCCCGAACGCCTTCTCGCGGATCGCCAGCGCGCGCTGCGCGAACGGCATGGCGTCGGCATAGCGGCCCTGGCTGCGGTAGAGATAAGCCAGGACGTTGAGGGCCGCCGCCACATAGGGATGGTCGGGACCGAGCGCGTTCTCGCGGGTCGCGAGCACCTGCTGCGCCAGCGGGGTCGCCTGCGCAAATTTCCCGGCCTTCCAGAGCGCGGTCACCTGGGTGTCGAGCGACGCCGCGGGGTCGCGCTGTGCCGCCGCCGGCGCTGGCATGCCGAGCAGAATCGCGACCAACAGTCCGGCGATCCATCGTGGCAGCGCGATCATGATGCGCTCGGTGATTTCCATTCGTTCGCGGCCGATCATGTCCAAAGACGCTTCGATGCTCTCCTTCAACCGCGCCCGCGCCGCGGTGCCTCTCAACGCGCCGCGCCTTCCCCGATGATCGAGAACGGTCCCCATATCGCGGGATAGGCATTGGCTGGCTGCGATGGGTCGTTCATGTAGGCCAACATCGCGCGGCGCATCGCCTCGGCGCGGCCGAGCGTCGGCTCCGCCTTGAGGATGTCGAAGGTCGCGGTGGTGAGCCGCGTCGCCGCTTCGGAAGCAACCGCCCAGTGCGTCACGAGCAGTGCGCGGGCCCCGGCGTAGAAGAAGGCGCGGGCAAGCCCCGACAGTGCCTCGGCGCCGGGCTTGTCGCCGGCGACGGTGTTGCAGGCTGAGAGTACGACCCAGTCGGCATTGAGCCTCAACTGCGCCACTTCGCTGGCGGTGAGCAGGCCATCGTCGAGATCGCTCGGCTGCGGCGGGATCGTCAGCGCCAGCGAGGGCTCCGCCACGCCCCTGATGTCGCCGGCCACAAGGCCATGGGTGGCGAAGTAGACGATGCGATAATCGGCGAGCGGGGCACGCTTGACCGTGGCCTCGCTGGCATCGCGGCCGAGATGGATGTCGTCCGCGGGCGCGCCGAGCTTCTGCGCGACGGCTTTGAGTTCGTCGGCGGTGTCGGGCAATTGCGGCAGAGCCTGAGCCAACTGGCTGCGGTCGACACCGGCACCCCGCCAGAAGTCGCCCAACGAACGGGTTGTCAGCTTGCGCGTGTGCGTGCTTTTCGCGCGGCCTTGATCTTCCGCAGCCACTGCGCTGGCGTTGAACACCGGATCGCCGAAGCCGATCAGCGGCTTGGTACCCTCCGCCTTGCGCCCAAATCGCCGCAGCACCTTGAGGCTGGCGAGCGACGGCATCACGCTCACCGCCTGCCGCCTGGTCAGCCAGGCGGCGTCGCGGTATGGCGCCATGACCTCGGGCGTGATGGTGGTTACGCCCGACGGCGTGGGCGCGCTTGGTTTCTCCGTGACCAGCAGATGGAACGGTAGCGCCGTGAGCGGACCGAACGGCACCACGAGCAGATGCCGCTTGCCCTTGATCAGCGGCTCGACCGGGCCGAGCAGCGATGTGTAAAGCTCGTACGCGATGCCGAGATCGAACAGTCGGTCCGCCGCCAGCATATCGACCGTGAGGCCGGTGCGGAAAGCCGCGACCTTGCGCGCCAGCGCATCGCCGCCGAGCGGGATCGGCTTCCAGTCGAAGCCGTCCCGCGTCAGCGCGAAGACGTAACTCTGTTGATCTTGCGCGGCGACGAAGCCTTCCTTGTCCGCGGCCGCGAACACGACGATGGCCTCGTCGGGAGCGAGCAGCGCCTGAACCTCCTTGGCGGTCAAGGGCAGCGGATTTGACAGTGCGGCGTAGTCGGAAAATTCGGCGGAGAATACCTTTTGCAAGTCGGCACGCTCGCCGGCGATCGCGGCAATGCGGTCGCGCTGGCGATCCTCGGCAGCTGCATCGCGCTTGGTGGAAGCTTGCGAGACCGCCTCCAGCAGGGCCTTGTCCAGCGCTTGCGCTTCGGCCGCGAGATCCTGGTCGCGTCGAACGAGCTGGCCGAGCCGATCCGTGCCGGCCGAAAGCCGAACGGCGAGCTGGCGGATAGCCGCCGCGGTCGAGGACTGCGTCGCGTGCTGCACGACATTGAGACTTTCGTCCAACGCGCTCTCGGCCGGCATCAGGTTGCTTTGCTGCGCACCGAACAGAACTGGAAGAGCAATGAATGGCAAGGCTTGCTTGCTGTCGACCAGCCGTTGCAACAGCGGCAATGCGTCGGTGTAGCGTTGCTGGTTCAGATAGAGCCAGGCGAAATGGTTCAGCGTCTCGGCCACGCCGGGATGCTCGGGCCCCAGCGCCTTCTCGCGGATCGCGAGCGCCCGCTTGAAGAGCGGCTCGGAGTCGGCGAAGTGAGCCATCTCCCGGTCGATCTCGGCCAAGTTGCTCACCAGATGGCCGACCTCGGGATGATCGGGCCCGAACGTCTTTTCGTCGATCGCCAGCGCGCGCTTCGCCAGCGGCTCGGCATCGGCGAAGCGGCCCTCGCTCTCGTAGAGCACGGCGATGTTGCTCAGCGAGCCGGCGACATCGGGATGCTCGGACCCCAGCGCCTTTTCACGGATCGCCAGCGAGCGCTTGTAGAGCGCTTCGGCCTCGGCGTTGCGGCCTTCGGCGTTATAGAGCGAAGCCAGTGTAACGAGCGTGCGGGCGACGTCGATGTGATCGGGCCCGAGCGACTTTTCCTGGATCGCGAGCGATCGCTTGACGAGCGGTTCGGCGTCGGCATAGCGCGCGATCTTGCGGTACATGTCGGCAAGATTGGCGAGCGTGCGGGCGACGTCGGGATGGTTCGGCCCGAGCGCTTTCTCGGCGACCGCCACCGATTGCCGGTAGAGCGCTTCGGCCTCGGCGTCGCGGCCTTGAAACATGTAGAGGTTCGCCAGGTTGTTCAGGCAGATCGCATAGTTCTTCGCGTCGATGGCGGCGAGACGGCCCGAGCGGCGCATCTCCTCGCGTATCGACACCGAGCGTTTGAAGAGCGGCTCCGCATCGGCATAGCGGCCCTCGCTCACATAATTGCCGCCCAGGTTGCTCAGCGAGTTGGCGACGTCGGCGTGGCCGGGACCGAGCACTTTCTCGCGGATCGCCAGCGACCGTTTGTAGAGCGGCTCGGCGTCGGCGTAGCGGCCTTGCATGCCGTAAACCGAAGCGAGGTTGTCGATCGCATCGGCGACATCGGTGCCGTCGGGACCTTCCGCTTTTTCGTAGATCGCCATCGCGCGCAGATAGAGCGCCGCGGCCTCGGCGTAACGGCCCTCGGACATGTAGAGTGAAGCCACGTTATAGATTGCATTGGCGACATTGGGATGGTCCCGACCGAACGTCCGCTCTTGGATCGCCAACAACTGCTCGGCATAGGGTATCGCTTCCCCATACTTTCCTGCGTTGTAGAGCGCCTGCATTTTTGCTTCGATCGCCGCCGCAGAGCCGCGCTGCGCCGCAGCCGGCGCCGGCATGCCGACGGCGATTGTGCCGATGGCAATGGCAAGCATCAGGTCGGCGATGCGTCGCGGCAGGTAGGCCATGGCTCTTTAATCCGAGGGCGTGAAGCTCACGCCGTCGCATGGGCGCGCTGCTGCAGCTCCATGTTGACGAGGTCGAGCGGCGTCTGCGTGGTCTCCAGCATGCCCCAGCTCTTGACCCAGTCGTAGGTGCGCTGCATTTCCGCCAGCGGAATCGGCGCCGGCTCGCAGACGACGATGCGGCTCTCGCGCATGTCCTCGACCGTCAGCGTGCCGATCTCCGGGTCGCGCGCCTTGTGATAGTCGATGAAATAGTGGAGGAAGGCGCGCTTGTCGGCGTTGATGCGGCGCACCGCTTCGGTGACGGCGCGGTTGTAGGCGCTCATGGTCTCGGCATCGATCTGTTCGGTGCCGACCTGGGTGCCGTGATAGAACGCCGAGCAGACGATGCGGCAGCCCTTCTTCTCGGCGAGCGTGACGTAGGGCTCGGTGAGCGTGGTGCCTTCAATCTCGCCGCGCATGAGCAGGTCGAAGCGGTAGCGCGAGCCGTGCGGCACGCTGCACACCACGATCTCGTCGCGGGTCAGGAAACCTTCCAGCATGTGCAGCGCGAGGTAGTGGGTGCCGAAATAGAACGGCACGCCGACCTTGCGACGGGCGAGCTGCTGCGGCGTGTAGACGGGAGAATCCGGCCGCACCGCGATGGCCGCGAAGGTGACGATGGCGCGCCGGCCGAGCTGGCGGCTTTTGACGCCGGTATCCTGGACGCGGCAGTAATTGCCCCATTCGCAGGCATTGTACATGTCGGCCTTGCCCTGCTCGAGGAGCCGGCCGTGGCTGCGGTAGGGGTCGAGCCCTTTCGGGTTGAGCACGTCGGTGCGCGCCGCGCGATCGACGCCTTCGTCGGTGTCGACCCACCTGATCTCGATGCCTTCCTTCGCGAACAAACCCTCGGCGTCGGCGACCAGCTCCGGCAGCGCCTGGAACGGCGCGGTGTGCTCTACGATCAATGTCCTCATTTCAAGGCTCCTTGTCGCGCGGTGCTCGCCCCAGGAAAGACGATCAGGATCAGTACGGCCGCCCCATGCCCTTGACCGTGGTGCGCAGCAGCAGCCGGCGCTGATCCGCCGGGAAATCGGTGCGCGCGTGGCTGGAGCAGCGGTTGTCCCAGACGATCAGGTCGCCCTTGCGCCAGACATGGGTGTAGACGAATTCCGGCTTTTCGGAGTGGTCGAACAGGAGATTGAGGGTGCGGTCGCTTTCCGCTTCGTCCATGCCCTCGATCCTGACCGACATCAGCCGGTTGACGTAGAGCGCCTTGCGTTGCGTCTCCTCGTGGGTGCGCACGACCGGATGCACGGCCTGGCTGGTGGCATCGACGCCCTTCGCGTCGTTCCGCTTCACCGAATTGTAGACATAGAAGTTCACGGCCCGATGGTTTTCCAGCTTCTTTTTCATCGCCGCGTCGAGCGTGTCGTAGGCCGCGGTGCCGCTCGCAAACAGCGTGTCGCCGCCGTAGGTCGGGATCTCGACCGAATACAGCAGCGTCGCCTTGTGCGGTTCGTCGCGGTGAATGGTGTCGTGGTGGAACATCATCTCGCCGTCGGGAAGCGCGCCGATGGTCTCGCCGTTCTCGCGTATGTTCGAGATCAGCATGATGTTCGGCAGAATTTTTGCGAACCCGCTCGGCAGCGTGTGCTTCGGCCGCCCCAGCGGCGCGAACTCGCCGAAAATCCCAGTGACGCGGATCAGATCCTCCTGCCCAAGCTCCTGATCGCGGAACAGCAGCACCGCGTGGTCAAGCCAAGCGCGATAGATCGCCGCCGCGGTGGCCGCGCCGAGCGGCTCACGCAGATCGATGTCCTTCACCTCGCAGCCGATGTGTTTCGTCAACGGCACGAATTTCGGCGCCTTCGCTGTCTTGGCATCTCGTTCCGAAACCATGCTCATCGTTCGTCTCCTTGTTTTTCTGTTTCCGCGGTCAGTTTGCGATGTCCTTGCGCAAGAGGCCAGCCGCATCGAGCGCGGTGCGGTATAACGCCGTGTCGGACCTGACGGCTTGCGCGAGCATTTCCGGCCCGGTGCTGATCGTGTCGATGCCGAGATTGGCCAGAATCCTGTTGAATTCGGGCTCATGGCTGACGACGGCCAGCGTTTCGGACAGTTTCTCGATGATCGCCGCCGGCGTTCCCACCGGCACGAACACGGCGTGCCAGCCGGTCATGGTTAAGCCAGGCACGGTTTCGGCCACGGTCGGCACGTCGGGGAATTGCGGCGAGCGCTTGTCGGTCGAGAGCGCCAGCAGCCGGATCTTGCCATTGCGGATCGGATCGATTGCGTCGGAGATGTTGCCGAAGAACATGTCCACCGTCTTGGTCACCACGGCCTGAACGGTCGGCGGCGTGCTCTGGTAGGGTACGGCGACCATGTCGAGGTGCTCGCGGGCGGCGAGCAGTGACGGCGCGAGGTGGCTCGACGTGCCGATGCCGCCGACCGAATAGTTGATGACGCCGGGATGCGCCCGGGCGTAGTCGATGAACTCGCGCAGCGAGTGCACCGGCAGATCCGGATGCACCGTGAAGGCCATGCCATTGGTGGTGACCATGCCGACCGGCGCCAGCGCCTTGGCCGGATCGTATGAGAGCTTCTGCATCTGCGGCACGATGGTCAGCGGCCCGCCGCCGGTGATGCAGATCGTATATCCGTCGTTCGGCGACCGGGCGGCGACTTCGGTGCCGATCGCGCCGCCGGCGCCGCCGCGGTTCTCGATGACGAAGGCCTGACCCAGCGCTTTCGACAGCCGGTCGGCGGTGAGCCGCGCCACGACGTCGGTGACGCCGCCCGGCCCGTACGGCACAATGACCTTGACGGTGCGGGTGGGCCAATCCTGCGCGGAGGAGGCAGCACAGCCCAACGTCAGCATCATGCCGATCGCGAGGCCAAGCGCCGCTCGTCGCGCAACAGGCGTGCGGCCGATGGGAGGCGCTTGCTGCATGCAAAACCGGGCGCCCCGATCCGGGGCGATCTGCTGCGGCGCAGAATGCCCCATTCCCGGCCTCGCCGACAATAGCCGGTGCAAACGCTTGCGGCGCCTCGACCGGCACGGCGTTCAGTTGGGTTTGAGCCGGACCGGTAACCACAGCGGGTGCGCAGGCGCGAGGAGCATCCTGCGCGCTTTGTCACCTTGCCGTTACCAGCCCGGTCGACTGCGCCGCGAGATGGCGGCATCGAGATCGGCCGCGTAGGCGGTCAGTCCCTCATAGCGTCGATCGAACACGCCTCCCGAGGCGTCGCCGCGAGCGCTCCGGTTTGGGCGATAGCCTTGATTGGCGAACAACCCGGTCTCGGTCTGCGAGTCGCGCTCGGACAGCAGCCGATATGCAGCGGTGAGATTGGCGTGGATGTCGGCAGCCACTTGCAGACACAGTCCGGCAAGCCCGCGAGGCGCCAAAGTCCCCTGCTGGGGAACGGTCAAAAGGTCGGTCATTTGCGCCTCCTGTTTGTGAACTCGGAGGTGCGTCAGGCGGGAAGGCGCTTCGGTTCAAGGCGGCGGGTGTGATGGCGAGCACATTTCGCCGTTTTTGATGGTTGTGGTCGTGCGCCAGCGAAGGCTCGACTGCGGCTGCCTGCGCTCAAGCGCAGCCCGCGGGCCCCAATCGGCTTGGTTCAGCCACCCTGCTGCGGCGCGCGCAGATCGATCTGATCGTAGGCGGCTCGCGCGATGGCATAGAGCTTGTCGCGTTCCGCCGGCCCGCTGAGCACATAGGCCAGGTCGCGATCGACCCAGTAGTAGGCCGCGTTCTGGTCCCCGGTCCTGTAGTGCAGCGCCGTCTCGCGGTCGCTGGTGCGGCCGCAATAGAGCGTGAAGCGTTCGCCCGAGGGACCCTCATACATGAAGAAGGCGGTGGCGCCGTTCGGGCCGGGGAGCAGGCGGCCGCCGACGAGTTTCAGTCCCATCTTGTCGAGTTCGGGCGCCCGCAACGGCGAACCGAGCCGCTTCGACAGCCACTCCACCAGATGCGGCCGCTGGTCGCCCGACACTTCGACCGGGTGGCGAACCTCGACGGCATAGAGCCGGTAGGCATCGAGCGCGTCGGTGGTGTAGCGCGCGAGGTCGGAGCGCGAGCCGGCTTCGGCATCGCGCGCGAACCAGCCGGCAACGCCGCCGACCAGGAACGCCGCGACGACGGCCGCCGCGGCGATCGCAGGGCCGCGCCAGCGGCGGCGCGCCAGCCGGGCAAGATTGAACCGCTCCGGCGGCGCCTCGCTGCCGACCATGCCGTAGCGCTCGCGGATCATCTCGATCTGGCTGCGCCATGCGGCGACCTTCGCGGCGTCGTCGGGTTGCGCCGCGAGCCAAGCCTCGACCGCGCCGCGCCGCTCGGCGGCAAGCTCGCCGTCGACATAGGCGTGGAGGTCTTCTTCGGTGATAATCGGGTCTCGATCGTTCATCGTTTGCTCTCTGTCATTTCACGCGGCGCAGCGCGGGGCGCTCGCCGTCGAGATAGGCCCTGATCTGCATGCGAGCGCGCGCCAGCCGCGACATCACCGTGCCGATCGGCACGCCCTGCACCTCGGCGACTTCGCGATAGGTGAGCCCTTCGAGCACCACGAGCAGCAATGTGGCGCGCTGATCCTCGGCGAGTTCGTCGAGCGCTCGCGTGATATCGCGACTGCCGGCCTCCGGCCCGACGGCGGCATCGTTGTCGTTGATCGGCGTCACGGTCGGTCGCCGCGACAACGTACGCAGACGGTTGCGATTGAGGTTGGTCAGGATCGTGTAGAGCCAGGCGCGGACATCGCCGCCGTGGAACAAATGCTCGGAGCGCAACGCCCGAACCAGCGTGTCCTGCACGATGTCGTCGGCCGTCTCGGCATCGCGGGTGAGCGCACGCGCGTAGCGCCGCAATGCCGGAATGGCGGCTTCGATCCGCTGCCGGAACTCACTCAAGCGTCAGCTCCGCTTCTTCGCACATGGGTCCGTCGAGACATTTGGCTCCCAGGCGATCCGAGCCAAAACGCGCCGCTGCGCCGGCGCGCACTCGAACAACACCAAGCGGCGCCGACTATTCCGCGGCCTGCCGGCGCGTGCCGGCGTGGGCCGCGCTTGCTGGGCCCTACGGGGCTATGCCATAGGAGGCACCGGGGCGGAAGTTGCCGAGTGAGGTCAGGGAATGCCGGAAGTCTCGGGCCTCATGCGTGGCAAGCGCGGCCTGATCATGGGGGTCGCCAACCACCGCTCGCTCGCCTGGGGCATCGCCAAGGCGTGCCGGGCGCACGGCGCCGAACTCGCCTTCACCTATCAGGGCGACGCCCTCAAGAAGCGCGTCGAGCCGCTCGCCCGCGAGGTCTGCGGCATGGTGGTCGGCGACTGCGACGTGACCGAACCGCACACCATCGACGCTGCGTTCGCGGCCGTGCAGTCCAGTTGGGGCACGATCGATTTCCTGGTCCATGCGATCGCGTTCTCGGACAAGGATCAGCTTGACGGACGCTACGTCGACACCACGCAGGACAATTTCACCAAGACCATGCTGGTGAGCTGCTATTCGTTCACCGCCATCGCGCAGCGCGCCGAGAAGATGATGCGCAACGGCGGCGCGATGCTCACGCTCAGCTATTACGGCGCTGAGAAGTGGATCCCCCACTACAACGTCATGGGCGTCGCAAAATCCGCGCTCGAGGCGTCGGTGCGCTATCTCGCCGCCGATCTCGGCGTCAACAACATTCGCGTCAACGCCATTTCGTCGGGCCCGATCAGGACGCTCGCCGCCTCCGGCATTGGCGATTTCCGCTACATCCTCAGCTGGAACGAGCACAATGCGCCGCTGCGGCGGGGCGTCACCATCGAGGAGGTGGGCGAAGCCGGCGTCTATCTGCTCTCCGACATGTCGCGAGGCGTGACCGGCGAAGTGCATCATGTCGATGCTGGTTATCACATCGTCGGCATGAAGCATCCGGACGCGCCCGACATCGTCGTCGGCAAGAACGGCGGGTGACGGACCCGGTTCGAAGTCACTAACGAAAGCGCACGGCGCTCATGCCGGTTCTCTATTTCCTCCGTCACGGCGAGACCGACTTCAACGTCGCGCAGCGCTTGCAGGGTCGCTACGATACCGAGCTTAACGCGCGCGGCCGCACGCAGGCCGCCGAGTGCGGCGAGGTGCTGCACGACCTGTTCGAGCGCGAGGAGCGCCAGGCGGACGACTTCGATTACGTGGCGAGCCCGCTGACGCGCACGCGCCAGACCATGGAGGTCCTCCGCGCAACGCTGGGCCTCGATCCCAGCGCCTACGCCGTCGACGACCGGCTGATGGAAATCTCCTACGGCACGTGGGAGGGCCTGACGCTGCCGGAGATCGAGGCCCGCGATCCGCAGGTGCTGATGCGGCGCGATTGCGACAAGTGGGATTTTACGCCGCCCGGCGGCGAGTGTTATCGCGACGTCGCCAGTCGCGTCGGCGCCTGGTACGCGACTCTGGCGCGCGACACGGTGGTGGCGGCGCATGGCGGCGTTGCGCGCGCCCTGATGGCGAACCTCGGCATCCTGCCGGGTGAGGAGGCGACCCATGCCGACATCCAGCAAGGTGTCGTCTACTTGTTCTCCGGCGGCACGATGGCGCGCTACGCCTGAGCAAGCGGCGGCTTCGAGACGGCCTCGCCAATTCGAGGGCAGCTCCGGGTTTGCCGGCCCGTGTGGAATGATCGTGGCCGCGGGAACGAAGTGATCGGAGCAGGACCGCTCGATCCGGTTGCCGGTGCCCCTATCAAAAGGCAAAGCGGCCAGAGCTTGCCAGTTCCGACCGCCAAAACCTGCCGCCCCAAAAACGGGTGCGGCCGGACGTTCATCCGGCCGTTCCCTCGAAGCGCCCGCGGGCGCCTCGCGAAGTCCGAAATCGGGCGCGCGCGCCCCAATACGAGGCTCGCGCGTCAACCACTTACGTGGACGACTTCGTCTTCGACTTGCTCTTCGTGCCCTTCTTCGACTTCTTCGGCTTGGCCATGGCTGTTTTCCTTAGTTGGTGATGAATCGACGGCAGGGTTGAGTTCAAGCTCAGCAGGCTTTTTTGTCCCTTTGCCCTTGCCCCCCTTACCGTCAATGAGTGTGCCACAAGACGGTCGCGCCCGCAACTGAAAAATCGAAAATAACCCTGATTTTTCCGTAGCTTAACAGATATTCAGGTTTTCATTAACCGGCGTTCAGCGAGATGAATGCGGCATGAATATTCCGGCGAGACAGCGCAGAACTTCGTGTGCGTCTTTGCCGATTTTTGCGAGCGCGAACGCGCCGGCCGGATTTTATCGCAGCCGCGAACGGCGCACGGCGAGAATGGCCGCGGCGAACCGGAATCCGTCGGTCGGCGAGGCTTGAGCGCGCAAAAAACCGGCCTCGCGAACGCATTTGACCCTGTAGAATGCGCGGGCTACCAAGCCCGGCACGCTTGACGCCAAGCCATTCGTCTCGCTTGGCGCATCAAATCGTTGAACCATGTCATTCAATACGTTTGGACATTTGTTCCGGGTCACGACCTTCGGCGAGAGCCACGGGCCCGCGATCGGTTGCGTGGTGGACGGCTGTCCGCCGCGCATCGCGCTCGCCGAGAGCGACATCCAGCCCTATCTCGACCAGCGCCGGCCCGGGCAATCGCGCTTCACCACCCAGCGCCAGGAACCGGACGCGGTCAAAATCCTCTCCGGCGTTTTTCTGGACGAAGCGACCGGCAAGCAAGTCACCACCGGCACGCCGATTGCGCTCATCATCGACAATGTCGATCAGCGCTCGAAGGACTATTCCGACATCAAGGACAAGTACCGCCCCGGCCACGCCGACTACACCTACGACATAAAGTATGGCCTGCGCGACTATCGCGGCGGCGG
>Ga0182024_10014803_pt1 | contig 15032 bp, 8 predicted proteins | sample P32metaG_FD_120480 | JGI IMG/M metagenome (GOLD analysis project Ga0182024, IMG submission 120480) | Permafrost microbial communities from Stordalen Mire, Sweden - P3-2 metaG (Illumina Assembly) | ecosystem: Environmental > Terrestrial > Soil > Wetlands > Permafrost | place: Sweden: Stordalen... | reverse complement strand
GCCCGTATGATGCCGCCACGGTTACCACCGCGGGTGATGGCTAGCCTTCGCACGCGACTAACGTCACGACGTTTAAACACCTTAAATGATCGATACGCGCACTAATGAATGGCGATCCCGGCTTCAAGCCCAGGGACCTAAGCTGGTATCGATGGTGTTCGCTGCGCTGATTCTGCTGCAGCTGCTGCAGATCGGTTATTCGCTCATATCCAAGCCCTTAAAGTCCCCGCAACCGGTTGCCACGGCTGCCGTGCCCCGTCCGCAGCGCTCGGGAGTGGACATCCAAACGGTCGTTTCGGCCCATTTGTTCGGTGTCGCGGTGGCCGACCCATCCACTCAAGACCCCGCCAGCGCTCCCCAAAGCTCCGCCAATCTGCTGCTGGCCGGTACCATTGCCACCCAAAACCCGAAACGCGGGGTGGCCATCATCAGCGACGCCGGCAGTGCTGCGAAGGTCTATTCGGTCGGCGAGCGCATCGGCGGCGCGTCTTTGCATTCGGTCTACCTCGATCATGTCATTTTGGATCGAGGCGGCGCGCTGGAAACGTTGCTGCTACCGCGCCAGCTACCGCCATCCGCCCGCGGGGCGGCGGTAGTGCGCCGCCCCGCGGGCGATCCACGCACCGTGGCGGCAGTCGACAACATCCGGCGAATGGTTCAGCAGGACCCCGGCATTCTTGACCAAGTGATGCGCACCGTGGCCTCGTACGACAACGCCGCGGGAAAACTGAGAGGCTTTCGAGCTTATCCTGGACGAAATAGAGCGATATTTAGCAAGTTGGGTCTGAAATCGGGAGATTTGGTGACCGCTATCAACGGTACGCCGCTGGATGACCCGCAACGCAGTCAGGATGTCTTCAATACCATACAGACCTCCGATCACGTCACGGTGACCGTTGAGCGAGCCGGTCAAAAACAGGACATTACATTGAACATCGCACAGGTAGCGGCACAGGCGACCAAGGATTTGGAGAGCGAGTCAAACACCGGCACGACACCGGCGCCCAATAGCGCCACACCACAACCGAATACCCCCAATGAAAATTCAAACGAATAGCGTCAGCGGCGGTCGAAGCCGTTCAACATGCGAGCACCCATGACACCTAAGTCGACTGAATTTCAATCCAAACGCAGGATTGCGGCGGCAATGGCGCTGTCGAGCTTGCTGGTGTCGGTGATGCTACCCGCGGCGCCGCAACCGAAGCCTCAGGAAGGCGCGACCATTACGCCGAACTACAAAGATGCGGACCTGGGTCAAATCATCCAAGCAGTCGGTGAAGTGACCGGCAAGAATTTCATCATTGACCCGCGAGTCAACGCCAAGGTCACCATGGTCTCCTCGACGCCGATGTCGCCGGCGGCATTTTATGAGGCGTTTTTGGCGGTGTTACAGGTGTACGGCTATGTCGCCGTTCCCTCCGGCAAAGTCATCAAGATCGTTCCCAATACGGACCTGCGACAACTGCCCGCCAACGACCTGCCGAACAGCGTGAGTTCCACGTCCGATGAGATCGTGACGCAGATTGTGACCTTGAAGAACGTCAGCGCCGCTCAGTTGGTTCCCATGCTGCGACCCTTGATTCCTACCTACGGGCATCTGGCCGCCTACCCCGGCGGCAATATGCTGATCATTTCCGACCGCGCGAGCAACGTGAGCCGGGTGGTGCGCATCATCCAGCGCATGGATGAAAGCGGTGATGAACCCATTGAGGTCATCCCGCTGCACAACGCGGGCTCCGCCGATGTGGTGAAAATCCTCAACTCCTTGAATCAAAGCGTCGGCGCAGACGCCGGCGGCGCCCTGGTCAAGGTCATCGCCGATGAGCGCACCAACAGCATTCTCCTGACGGGTGAGCGATCGGCGCGCTTGAGGCTCAAGGCGCTGATTCTCAACATGGACACGCCCGTGGCCTCGGGCGGCGATATCCAAGTACGCTATTTGCGCTACGCCGATGCCGAGAAAATTGCCGACAAGCTCAAAGGTCAGGCCACCGCCTCGGCCAAAGCGCAAGGCGGACCGCCCGCCGCAACACAGGCCGCGACCGGCGGCGGCGGCGCGAACGTGGACGCCAGCGTCACCATTTGGGCAGATGTCGCAACCAATGCGCTCATCATTACGGCGCCGCCGAAAATCATGAAGTCCTTGATGGGTGTCATCGATAAGCTCGACATCCGCCGCGCGCAGGTTCAAGTCGAAGCCATCATCGTTGAAGTCGATGTCAACAAGAGTTCGAACCTGGGCGTGCAGTGGCTGCTGTTTGGCCAAGGAAACAGCACCGTGCCGGCCGGCATCATCAACTTGCCCGGCACCGGCACGAGCATTGTCGATCTGGCGGCGGCCGTGCTGGGCGTCACCCAGGGCACGACCACGACCGGCACGACCACCGTGCCCGGCGTCACCAGCACACCCACTATCAGCAGTTCGACGGTGGGAACCGGTGCCACCGTGGCGGTAGGCCGCGTCGTGAACAATGGCGTCAGTTTTGCCGCCCTCATTCAAGCGCTGCGCAGCGACGGCAGCAGCAACATCATCTCCACGCCTTCATTGATCACCATGAACAATGAAGAAGCCGAGGTGAAAGTCACGCAGGAAATCCCGCTCATTACCGGGTCTTTTTCGAATACGACCCAGTCCGTGGGGGGCACGAGCAGCCCCTTCCAAACCATACAACGCGAAGAGGTCGGCACCATATTGAAGGTCACGCCGCACATCAACGAAGGCAATTCAGTTCAGCTCAAGATCGAACAAGAAGACTCCTCGCCCGGTGCGAAGCTCACCGATTCGGCCGATATTTCGACCAACAAACGCTCCATCAAGACCACGGTGTTGATCGAGGACGGCGGCATCATCGTCCTTGGCGGCCTCATGTCGGACACCGTTACGGAGAGCGAGGATCGCGTACCGGGTCTCGGGGCCATCCCGATCATCGGCAATCTATTCAAGTCACGCAGCGGTTCGCGACAGAAGAAGAATTTGGTGGTTTTCATTCGTCCCAGAATTATGCGCGACGCGGACGCGACCGAGAGCACCAGCGAAGCCGCGTACAATGAGATGCGGCATAGTCAGCAAACCCTCAATGGCGGACACATCACGCTGCTGCCGGGACAGAAACAGCCCGCGGTGCCTGCCATACCCCCAATGATAGCGTTGCCGCCCGCACCGCCGCCGTCGGAAACGAATGAGCAGGGAGCGAAGCCCAATCCGCCGACGCAGTTCACGGTGCCGTTGCCGCCGCCCACGACTTCGCCGCCTGGGACCGCGCGCCCATGAACGCGGAGCTTCAAGACCCGGAACAGCCGCGAAAACTGTCGTTTCCATTTGCGAAGCGTCACGGCGTCTTGATTCGCGGCGTCTCCAATGGCATAGCTGACACGGTTTGCCGTCCCGGCGTGACCCCGCAATGCCTGGCGGAGGTGCGTCGCTTCGTCGGCGTTCCTTTGAAGCTGCAGCGCGTATCGGTCGATGCTTTCGACTCGATGTTGCGCATTGCCTATGAAGCGGGCTCCGGCGCCGCGATGCAAATGCTGGAGGGTTTGGACGACAACACCGATCTGGCGCACCTTGCCGAAGACATCCCGGAATCCTCCGACTTGCTCGAAAGCGATGATGAAGCGCCCATCATTCGTTTGATCAACGCGCTGCTGACGCAGGCGGTCAAAGAAAACGCCTCCGACATTCATATCGAACCTTACGAAAATAGGCTAGTCATTCGTTTTCGCGTGGACGGAGTTCTGCGCGAGGTGCTGCAAACCAAGCGCGCCGTCGCGCCGCTGGTGGTTTCGCGCATCAAGGTGATGTCAAAACTCGATATCGCGGAGCGCCGCCTGCCGCAAGACGGCAGAATTTCGCTGCGCATCGCGGGTCGCGCGGTGGATGTGCGTGTATCCACCCTGCCCTCCGGGCACGGCGAACGCGTGGTGCTGCGCTTGCTCGACAAACAGGCGGGCAGAATCGAGCTGACTTCACTGGGGATGGATCCGAAAACCCAAGATACGATGGATGAAATCATCCACAAGCCGCACGGCATCATTTTGGTGACGGGACCTACTGGATCGGGCAAGACGACGACGCTGTACGCCAGCCTCGAGCGTATCAACGATAACACCCGCAACATCATGACAGTCGAGGACCCGATCGAGTACTACATCGACGGCATCGGCCAAACCCAAGTCAACACCAAAGTCGAAATGACGTTCGCCAGAGGCCTGCGCGCGATCCTGCGGCAGGACCCCGATGTGGTCATGGTCGGCGAAATTCGCGACCTGGAGACCGCGCAAATCGCGGTGCAGGCGAGTTTGACCGGTCACTTGGTGCTCTCGACGCTGCACACCAACACGGCCGTGGGCGCGGTCACGCGCCTGCGGGATATGGGCATAGAACCGTTCCTGCTGTCCTCAAGCTTGATAGGCGTCATGGCGCAACGTCTCGTGCGCGTCTTAAATCCGTCGAACCGCGAAAAATTCACGGCCGGCGAATATGAAAGGCGCCTGTTGAATCTTGACCCGAACGGCAGCCCGGTGGAGCTGTACCGGCCGAGCAGCGATCCCGGCAACGGCTATCGTGGCCGCACGGGGATCTATGAGCTCATTTCCGTCGATGATCACATGCGCACCATGATTCATGATGGCTCCTCCGAGCAGGATCTCGAGCGCTATGCGCGCACGGCCAGCCCCGGCATTCGCGACGACGGCCGCCGCAAGGTGATGGCCGGCGAAACGACGCTGGAAGAAGTACTGCGCGTTACCCGCGAGGACTAGTGGGCGCGTTTGAATACACGGCACTGGATGCCCAAGGCCGCGAACGCAAAGGCCTCATCGAAGGCGACACCCCCAAGCATGTCAGACAGTTGTTGCGAGACAAGCAGCTGCTGCCGATGGACATCCAGGAGACCGCTCAGCAGGAGCTGAAACAGAGCCGCCGGCGCCGCTTTATGCGCCGCGGACTATCGAGTTTGGATTTGGCGATGCTCACGCGTCAATTGGCCACCTTGCTGCGATCCGGCCTGCCGCTTGAGGAAACACTGCAAGCCGTGGCCGAGCAAACCGAGAAGCCGCGCGTGCAGCGAATCGTGCTCGGCGTCCGCAGCAAGGTCGTTGAGGGACATCCGTTGGCCGACGGTTTAAGGGACTTCCCCCAAGCCTTTCCTGAGATCTACCGCGCGACCGTGTCGGCCGGTGAACAGTCGGGCAAGTTGGATCAAGTGCTGGAACGGCTCTCCGATTACACCGAATCGCGCCAAGTCATGGGCCAACAGGTCAGCAATGCCCTGGTTTATCCCATTGTTCTGCTGGTGCTGTCGTTCGGGATCGTTTCGTTCTTGCTGGCCTACGTGGTGCCGCAGGTGGTGGCCGTATTTGAATCGAGCAACCAGGAATTGCCGGTTGCCACGCGCGTCCTCATCGGCATGAGCGATTTGATTCGCCATTACTGGTTCTATGCCTTGATCGTCGTCGGCGCGGCCGTTTGGGGGTTTCAGCGCTGGCTCAAAGCTCCGGAAGCGCGTTTGCGGTTCGATCGCTTCCTGCTGCGCGTGCCGGTGGTGGGAAAACTCATTCGCGGACTCAACACCGGGCGATTTTCCCGCACTTTCAGTATTTTGACCGCCAGCGCGGTACCGGTGCTCGAGGCGCTGCGAATTTCGGCCGAGGTAGTAACCAACCTGCCTATGAAAAGAGCGGTGGAAGAGGCGGCGCTGAGGGTGCGTGAGGGCGCCCCGATCGGCAAATCGCTCGCCGCACGCAAGCTCTTTCCGCCCATGATGATTCATTTGATCAGCAGCGGCGAGAGCAGCGGTGAGCTGGAGAAGATGCTCGAACGGGCGGCGACGAACCAGGAGCGCGAGATGGACGGCTTGCTCTCGAACATGACCAACCTTTTGGGCCCCATGATGGTGGTGTTCATGGGTGGCGTCGTCATGTTCATCGTAATTGCCCTCTTGTTGCCGATATTCCAGCTCAACGACCTGGTCAAATAGTGCGGCAGGGTATTGCACGAGCACCGCGTTTCCGTTTATAACGCGCGCGTATCAGTCGATTGGTGAAGCAGCAGCATCAAAGGCATGAGCGAAAAACCCGAATCCGAAGAGTTCGAGGAAGAGGACGCCGAAGACGCGCCGCCCGGCGGTGACGATGTCGACGTGGATCACATCATGCGCGACGTCGATTCGCAGCGGCGGCGCGCGCCGAAGGGCGCGGAGCCTGCCTGGCGGCGACTGGAGCGCGTCATGGAGGAGAGGCGCACCGCCGAACTCATGAGCGATTTCGACGATTACAAGATTGCCGGCGCAAAGGAGGCCACCGACGGCGATTCGGACGAGCCCGGCGAGGCGCCGGACTCAGGCACCAAAGGCGCCCACAAGAAAAAGAAGGCCCGCTAATCCTAAATCTCGTTGCGCTTCGCGAATTGTGCGATGTGATCCGCCGCGCGAAACGCCAGCGCCTGAATGGTCATGGTGGGCTGACCCCGTCCGGAGGTCACGAAGCTCGAACCGTCGCACAGAAATAGATTGGGCACATCGTGGGTACGGTGGAATTTATCGACCACCGAGGCCGCCGCATCGTTGCCCATTCGCGCGGTTCCCAATAGATGCACGCCCGCCGTGTTCTCTTGGATCGCATCGCGCCAGATTTTTTGCGCACCGGCTGCCTCTAGAATCTCGACCGATCGGTCCTGCAGGAACTTCGCCGTGGCCAAATCGTCAGGATGATCTCGGTAGGTGACGCGAATTGCCGCAATGCCCCACGCGTCCTTGAGTGTGGGGTCGATACTGACGCTGTTCGCCTCTTGCGGGAGGGAGGTGGTATGCCCGGTCGAGGCCATCGCCCGCGGAAACGCCTCCAGCCGGTTCTTGAATTCCGTACCCCAGCGCGGCAGGTCGCCTCCCGAGGCCATCGCCCAAATCGCCGGCTGCGGATTGATGCGCGCATCGATGCCCCCGCCGCCGTAGAATCCGCGCTTCGGGTCGGAGTCGTAAAAATCGTGCAAGATGCGCGTTACTTGCACGCTTTTGTACTCGTTCAGTGCATGTTCAAAGACGCCTTGGGCACCGGAACCCTGGTTGTACATCAAGTACTTACCGACCAGACCGCTCGAATTCGCAAGTCCCTGCGGGAATCGATTGCTGCTGGAATTGAGCAGCAGACGCGCAGTCTCGGCGCCGTTGGCCGACAACACCACAGCCCGTGCCGGCTGAAAATGTTGTTTCTTGTTGCCGTCGAAGTAATGCACTCCCGTGGTGCGGCCTTGTGCATTGGTGTCGACGTGAAACACGTAACTGCCCGAGCGAATCTCGCAACGGCCGGTTGCTTCGGCCTCCGGAATCATGGTGTACAGCGTGGATGACTTGGCGCGCGCCTCGCACCCGAAACCCATGCAGAACCCGCAGTGCACGCACGGACCGCGACCGCGATAGGATTCAGACGCAATCGCCATCGGCGCCGGAAACGGATGTAGCCCTAATTTACGCGCTCCACGCTCGAGCAGCACCCCGGAGGACTTCACCGGCAGCGGCGGCATGGGATAGGGTTTGGTGCGCGGCGGATCGAACGGACTGGCGTACGCCAGGCCGGACACGCCGACTTCCCATTCCACTTTCGTGTAATAGGGCTCGAGTTCCTGGTAACTGATCGGCCAATCGGCAAAGCCTGTGCCCGGGATGGCGCCGAGCACGCTGCGCTCATTGAAGTCTATTTCGTGAAAGCGCCAGAAATTCGCCGTGTAGTGCGTACTGCTGCCGCCCACCAGGCGCGCATAGGTCGCGGGAAGGAAACCGCCCATCACACGCTGCGCAGTCTCGGTCGGCAATTTCCGGAATGATTGCGGACTGCTCACGCCATCGTTGGTGATGCCGTTCAGAAAAAAATACTTGAGTTCATCGTGTTCGAAATCGGCAGCCGCCAGCCGCGGACCCTGCTCGAACACCAACACGGTAAATCCCGCCTGCGACAGTTCGCGAGCGACGACACCGCCGGCGGCTCCCGATCCCACCACGACGAAATCCACCGCCTCGTTGGATTTGAACTTGCGGCCGATCAAGCGCGTTTGTCCGCAGGGTACGGCACGAAGCCTTTGTATTCCGCATCGTAGTAGCCAAACGGAGGTGCGAAGGCGTGCTGATCGACAAAACCCATGAGCTTCCAACCGGCGCCTTGATAGTTGCCGCCGTACTTCGGAGAACTGAACATGCCGAGAACGGTCAACATTCGCGTGGTTTCGAAGAACGGCGTGCGATCCGCGGTCTTTAGAAACGCCATTTGGATCTCAGGACCTGCGGCTGCGAAAGAGTGACTTGCGTTTGCGGCGACAAATCGACTCTGAAATTCATTGAGGCCCTTGCGATAGCCGGGGGCCATCCCAGCGAAGTAGGTCGCGAGCGAGCGATCGATGAAATACAGGGCATGCGCCTCGCGCGCGCCGGGCGTCGCGCCGCTGGGCACGATTTGCGAGCAGAGTGCTTCCACATCGGCAGCTTCGCCGGCGCTGAAGAATTGCAGGTGAGCGCCGGAGGTGGCGGCGGGCATTTGTTCGGCGTGATGCGCCGCCGCCGCAATCGCCGGCAGGTGCGCGGCAATCCAGGCACCGGTGAGCCAGCCGCCGCTCGAGAGCAAAAAGGAACGCCGCGAACTGTCGCTCTGATCTTCGTCGGATGAAATCATGTGACCGATCCTGCACTCCGCCCAAATGACTCGTCAAGCACGCAATTTGCGCGTCAAGGCAAAACAAGCGAGAAATGTGCCAAACTATTTTTGGTGTCGCCTACAGAACAATATTCGCGGTTTCTGGCTGAACGTGAAACGCGTCTCGCGCATTTCGATGCGCTTGACGCACGCATTGGGAGCATCCGGCTAGGGTTGGGCGCCTCATTTTTGATCATGGCATGGCTGTGCTTTGGCCCCCTTGCCGTCGCGCGCGCGTGGTTGTGCGTTCCGATTCTCGGGTTCATCGCCGTGCTCATCTATCACCAACGCATCCGCGGCCTTCGCACCCAGGCGCAGCGAGCCGTGCAGTACTATCGCGCCGGCCTCGAGCGCATCCATGATCAATGGAGCGGCAAGGGAGCGACCGGTTCGCGCTTCGATGTTCAACATCACATCTATGGCGATGATTTGGACCTATTCGGCACCGACAGCTTGTACGAATTGCTATGCGCCGCACGCACGCAAATGGGTGAGGATACACTGGCGCAATGGCTTCTGGCGCCCGCCGACATCGAAACGATTCGCGGACGGCACACGAGTATTGCCGATCTGCGCGATCGCTTTGCATTTCGAGAATCGATGGCGATCGACGGTGAGTCCTTGAAGATTGATTTGCATCCCGAGACGCTGGACGCGTGGGCGCGAGCACCGAATCGGCTGGATCATCCGTGGATACGCTGGGGCGCTGCGCTGATCGCCGGCCTTGCCGTCGCCGCGATCGCCGTGTGGGCGGCCTGGGGAGTGCTCTTCCCCCTGCTCGCCGTCATCATGATTGAGATTGCTCTAGGCTATTTCCTGAGGAAGCCGATTCGCGCGGCCATCACAGCCGTCGAAAGCGCGTTTGAGGATCTCAAGGGTCTGTCGGTACTGTTGAATCGCATCGAAGCGCAGCGCTTTGATGCCACGCCTTTGCACGCACTGCAGCTCAAGCTCTCGTCGCATAGCTTCGGAGCCTCCGCCGCGCTCTCCAAGCTCGCCACCATCGTGAATTTTGTTGAGGCGCGCCGCAATCCAATCCTGGCGCCGTTCATGCTGCTGCTCATGTACCCGCTGCAAACGGCGCTCGCCGCCGAGCGGTGGCGCAGCGCCCATGGCGCCGTGATTCGCTCTTGGCTCGAGGTCTTGGGCGAGTTCGAAGCGCTGGTTTCGCTGGCGCAGTACGCTTACGAGCAGTGCGAGGATCCATTTCCGCAATTCATCGAGGGTCCGCCCGCATTCAAGGCCGCAAGCATGGGCCACCCGCTGATCCCTGCCGCTGTGCGCGTCTGCAACGATGTTGACCTCTCCGGAGCGACGCGGGTGCTGCTGGTCAGCGGTTCGAACATGTCGGGGAAGAGCACGCTGTTGCGCACCATAGGCATCAATACCGTGCTCGCGATGGCTGGGGCGCCGGTGCGCGCCAAGTCTTTGCAACTGACGCCGCTGCAAATCGGCGCGAGCATTCGAATCAACGATTCGCTGCACGAGGGCAGCTCGCGGTTCTATGCCGAGATCAAGCGGCTGCGCCAATTGTTCGAGCCAACGAAGTTGCCGCTGCTATTTTTATTGGACGAATTGCTGCAGGGAACCAATTCGGCAGACCGGCGGGTCGGGGCGCAAGGCCTCATTCGGGCGTTGATCAAGAAGGATGCGATCGGCTTGATCAGCACTCATGATCTGGCACTGACGGATGTTGCCGGACTCGAGCCCGGCGCAATCGAGAATGTGCACTTTCAAGACGAACTGGTGGATGGCAAGCTGAAATTCGATTTCAAATTGCGCGCCGGCGTGGTCACCAAGAGCAATGGCATCGAGCTCATGCGCTCGATCGGACTGGATGTGTGAATACGCGGCTGGGTCGCGCCCGTCGCGCTTTCTCGTTCAATGAAAATTCCGCGACGCCACCACCAGGTCGCCGAGCAGCGATGAGAGATTCGTCAGCCGCTGCGCGATGACATGCTGCACCTCACCCTCGCGCTGTAGCTTGCCGTGCACCTCGAGCAGGCGCGATTCCAACAGCGCCGCGCGCTGCTCGACCGCAACGCGATTCCATACGATCAAATTCACATAGCCGGTCTCATCTTCCATGGTGACGAACGTCACGCCGCCCGCGCTGCCCGGCCGCTGACGCGTAATGACCAGACCCGCCGTTCGCACCAATTTGCCGTTGGGCTGTTCCCACAATTCCCGCGTGGGCATCACGCCCCGGCGTTGCAATTTGTCTCGGAGCAGCGCCAGCGGATGGCGGCGCAGCGTCAACCCCACGCTGCCATAATCTGCGACGATGTCCTGACCTTCCCGCGGCGCGCGCAGCAGCGGAATGCCTTCATCGATTGCCGTTGCCGCAGGCAGCAAAGGCAGTGCACGCTCCACGCCCGTGACCTGCCATACCGCACGATGCCGATGCCCGGTCAGTTTCGTCAATGCATCTGCAGCGGCCAGGGCTTCCAGATCACGCCGATCGAGCGCGGCACGCTCGGCTAAATCCGCAATGCCGTCAAAATTGCGCGCTGCCCGCACGGCCAACAGCCGCGCAGCGCCTTCTTGCGATAAATGCTTGACGAGACGCAGACCCAAGCGCAAGGCCGGTCGGCCATCCTCGCGCCGCTCGAGCGTGCAGTCCCAGCCGCTGATCGTCACGTCCACGGCACGCACTTCAACGCCATGCGCGCGCGCATCGCGCACCAATTGCGCCGGCGCATAAAAGCCCATCGGCTGGCTGTTGATGAGCGCCGCGCAAAATGCGGCGGGTTCGTAATGCTTCAGCCACGCAGAGGTGTAGACCAGGAGGGCGAAGCTTGCAGAATGGGAGTTGTGGACAACGAAATTATTAGCCAAGAAATTGTGATCACCCTCGATTTTCAAGTCGTAGGTTTCTCGATTTCCAGCGGCTTCGATTTCGACCACTTTGTCCCAGTAGACATCGGAGCTTGCCAATCTTGAGAGATCGACGGATCCCAAAGCTGTTGCTATGCCTGCGATAACATGGCGGCGAAACCCTGTTTTGGCAACGCCATGGCCTTGTATCTCCCGCATCGAAAGACCAGTCATCCGTTCGATCTCATTCCAGGTCAAATTCTGCTTATCGCGCTCGCTGCGAATGGCTAGTCGCACGCCAACTGGAATGATATCCCGCGACATACGTCCGATTCGGGGCGACGCTAACAGTCTAGATTGCCGCCGCCTCTTCGGATCCAGAAATCGGCGGCCCACGACGCGGCAGAACTTACGCAAATCTTCGCCCGTTACCGTGATCACTTGATGCTCCAACTGCCGTCCATTATACAAGCGCACTCGACGGTAAAGACGCGCAATAATCCCAAGTCGTAAAAGCAAATGTTGCACTTGTGACGCCAAAATACTCGAGGCGGTGTCATACGATGCATGTCCTTTCATGGAAAAGCCGCCGTCGCCCTCCCAAAGACGCGCCAGCAGCAACTCAATGTTGCTGTTGCGCAGCTCGAAAACGTCTGGAGGTAGCTGTTTTGCTCGGGCACCGCAGCCCCAGACACCCAACTTGCGCAACCAAGTAACAGCGCCAATCTGACGCTTCCGGTCGATTCGGCGAACGCGCACGGAAAAACAATTCTTGTGACGTTCGACTACTGCTTTGGTATTCGGGAAGCGCTCGACGGCCTCCATGAAATCATCACGATGCCAGGGCTCGGTGGTGTAAAAGTAAAATGTACTGGGATGACAGACATTGCCTTCGGCGATGAGATCAGCAAGAACGAGAATCTTGTGTCGCGGCCATCTTCGACGCCCAGCAACCGGCACCGAACGCGCCGTGGCCACATGATCCCCAACCTTGAGCTTTCCCAGTTGGCGCCAACCCGCCATAGTCATGAAGGGATGCTCTGCCGTCGCCGTGATCTCATGACCCAGAGCCGTGCGTAGACGCCATACCGGCTTCAGGCCACTGCGGATTACGCGCAGTACTTTGCGCTTTCTTAAACGCAGTTCAGCGTCGCACGCAAGGGTGTTATCGAGGCGCGCCTGCTCACTGATGACTTCATCAATGCTCACCCATCTTCCGCTATCGGCATCGACCACGCGCGTCTCGCCAACGACACATTCCGGAAATCCATATTCGCCGAACCCCAAAATCTGTTTGAAGATCTGCTGCGCAAAACTGTCCTCATAGCCGCGTTCGCGCATGCCATCGATCAATTGCTTCTGAAAAGGCTCCAATCCGCCCTTGCGCTTCCACGCGGCCATGGCACGGCGCAACCGATCCGCTTCGCCCGGAGAAAATCCGGCCGCGACGATCGCCAGCTGCATGACTTGCTCCTGAAAAATCGGCACACCCAGCGTGCGCTTGAGCACCGCTTCGACTTCTTTGCTGGGATAGCTCACCGCCTCTTCTCCGCTGCGGCGGCGCAAATAAGGATGCACCATCTCGCCTTGAATGGGGCCGGGACGCACGATGGCCACTTCGATCACCAGATCGTAAAAGTTCCGCGGCTTGAGGCGCGGCAACATGGACATCTGGGCCCGCGATTCGATTTGAAACACGCCGATGGTGTCGGCGCGGCAAATCATGTCGTACACGGCCTGATCTTCACTCGGTACGCTGGCCAGCTCGAGTTCCCTTGGCGTAGCGGCAGCGGATGAACCGCCGAACTCATTGACCAGGTGAAAGGTCCGCCGTATCGCGGTCAGCATCCCTAAGGCCAGGACATCCACCTTCAGCAGCCCCAGCGCATCGAGATCGTCCTTATCCCACTCGATCACCGTGCGCTCGGGCATCGCCGCATTCTCGATGGGCACGAGTTCATCCAACCGGCCGCGGGCGATGACGAAGCCGCCCACGTGCTGCGACAGATGGCGGGGGAATCCTAAAATTTCCGCTGTGAGTGCGATGAGGCGTGCGATCACCGGATCGTCAGGATCGAACCCTGAGGCACGGATGCGGTCCGGATCGATGCGCTGGCCATCCCACCATTGCATGCCGCGCGCAAGCTTGTCGACCTGCGCCAGATCAAGTCCCAAGGCCTTGCCCACGTCCCGCAAGGCGCTGCGCGGACGGTAGCAAACCACAGTGGCAGCCAGTGCCGCGCGTTCGCGTCCGTATTTTCCATAGATATATTGAATGACCTCTTCGCGCCGCTCGTGCTCGAAGTCCACATCGATATCGGGCGGCTCGTTGCGCTCCTTGGAGATAAAGCGCTCGAACAGCATGGACATGCGCGACGGATCAACTTCCGTGATGCGCAAGCAGTAGCAGACCGTCGAGTTGGCCGCGGAGCCCCGTCCTTGACAGAGGATTTTTTGCGAACGCGCATATTCGACGACATCGTGCACGGTCAGGAAAAATGGCTCGAATTTGAGCTCTTCGATCAATCGCAATTCATGCTCGATGTTCTCGCGCACGGCAGCGGGTGCACCCGCCGGCCATCGATAAGCGCAGCCGCGCATCGTCAGCGCGCGCAAATGGCTGGTGGGAGTTTCCCCCGGGGGCACGATTTCTTCCGGGTACTCGTAACGCAACTCATCGAGCTTGAAGGCGCAACGTTCGGCAATTTGCAGTGTTTGCGCCAGCAGCGGCGCAGGATACAGCTCACTCAAGCGCTGCAAGGAGCGCAGCGAGCGCTCGCCATTCGGGTACAAGGCGTAGCCGGCGGCTTGCAGCGGCACCCTTGAGCGAATCGCCGTCAACACATCCTGCAAGGCACGGCGGCTGCGCCGATGCATATGCACATCGCCCGCAGCCACGCACGGCAGCTCGAGCTTCTTGCCCAGCGCTTCGAGCAGTTGCAAACGCCGCGTATCATGGCCGCGGTTCAAGAGTTCCACGCCTATCCATAAGCGTCCGGCGAACCGTTCTCGCAGCCAGCGTCCCTCCTCCCCCTCCTGACCCTGCCGGGCCGCTTTGTCCGCGCGCGGCAGCCAGATGATCAAACACCCGGCGAGAGCGCCCTCCAGATCGGCGCGTGCGAGCGCATAGCATCCTTTGCGGGTGGCGCGGCGTGCTTTGCTGATCAAGCGGCTCATGGCGCCATAGCTCGCCCGGTCGGTTGCCAGCACCACGAGCTTGAGTTGACTCGGGCCATCCTGGCCCTCGCCCTGCGGGTGCCCTGCGGGCGTCGGCTCCGGCTTCCTGCCTCCGCATTGACTCGGGCCATCCTGGCCCTCGCCCTGCGGGTGCCCTGCGGGCGTCGGCTCCGGCTTCCTGCCTCCGCATTGACTCGGGCCATCCTGGCCCTCGCCCTGCGGGCGCCCTGCGGGCGTCGGCTCCGGCTTCCTGCCTCCGCATTCATCGAGACAGTTGAGTTCGGTGCCGATGATCAGGGGCAGCCCATGCTCTTTAGCGGCAACATGGGCGCGCACCACACCCGTCAGAGAGCATTCATCGG
>Ga0182024_10014802_pt1 | contig 15035 bp, 9 predicted proteins | sample P32metaG_FD_120480 | JGI IMG/M metagenome (GOLD analysis project Ga0182024, IMG submission 120480) | Permafrost microbial communities from Stordalen Mire, Sweden - P3-2 metaG (Illumina Assembly) | ecosystem: Environmental > Terrestrial > Soil > Wetlands > Permafrost | place: Sweden: Stordalen... | reverse complement strand
GCGCATGGCGAAATGCGTTGCTCAGAGCCTCCCGGCCAATCCTGTAAACCTCGTCTCGAAGCAGCGGATGGAGCAGACGTCTCTGACCTTCCGCGATGACACGGAATTTGACTTCCGTTCCGTTGGGGCTTTCGGATTCGAACTCCTGCTGAACTCTTGCGAGAGCCTCCTCCAGACCCAGGGATACGCCTTGCGATAAGCGTAACCCTCGAACGGCATTCCGGCCCTCTTCGATCACCTGGCCCATGAGTTGAAGGGCGCGGGTCAAGCTGGGTTTCACTGGAGAATCCGCCGGCAAGCGGTCACTTGCGACATGCACCTGCATGGAAGCGCTCAGGAAGCCCTGCAGCAGTGTGTCGTGCAGTTCTTGAGCGATACGCGTGCGCTCAGCCAGACGCTCGGCGAAGCGCGCATTGATGCCCGCAGCCAGCTGCCGGACGCGGAGCCGGTACAATGCCGACAGCATAACGGCGCCGCATGCAACGCACAGGAGCAGGAACCAAGTGGTTTGAAACCAGGCAAACGGAACGTTGAGCGCCAGTGTTGCACCTGCCTCGTTCCAAACGCCATCGTTATTGCAAGCAATTACCTGGAACTTGTACCGTCCCGGCCGAAGCTTTGTATAGTACGCCTGACGGCGTGTGCCCACGCTTTGCCATTCCTTATCCACGCCCTCCAGCTTGTAGCGAAAAAAGACGCGCTCCGGAATAGCAAGACTCAGGGCGGTATAGTCAATCTCCAGGTTCTCGGTGCGAGGGGGAAAAGTGAGATCGGCCGTACCGGCATAAGTCTTTCCGTTGGAGATTACCGCCGAGATTATTACGGGCGGCGGCACTCGATTCCGATTTTTTTCGAGAGCCGTGGGATCCAGCCAAGCGATGCCTTTGGTTGTCGCAAACCACAATCGCCCATCGGGGGCTTCCACCACTGACGGCTGCGGCACTGTTTCTCCCGAGAGTCCGGGAAGACCATCCAGTTCATCGAGGTGCTCGGCCGAAACCGCGTAACCTGGGTCGCGAAGCCAATGTGCCAATTCGGCGGCCGAGACATGGGCAATGCCTGAAAATCCATTCACCCAAAGGTCGCCCGTCTCCGTCTCTACCAGTCCGGACACCCGGCCCGGCAGATCCTGGTCCTTCCATCGCATCAGATAGAATTGACCCTCGGTGAACAGTTGGACGCCCCCAGCTCCTCCCAGCCAGACATGGCCGCCCCGCACCGATATGGTGTTCTCCGAGACGCCGCGCTTGCCATCCGGGAATGCGAATCTGTGGTAGGTCAGCCCGTCCCAACTCACCACCTTATTCGAGAAGGCAAACCAGACGTTTCCCGCCCGATCGTCCACCATGGTTCCAGTCACGCCAGGCTTTTTGCCCAAGGCTTCGTTTTGGTCACTCCAAGCGCCGCTGGAGAAGCGATAGGTTCGCCCGTTGCTGGTGGTAATCCACGGATCATTATTACGATCGACCGCTACGAACAACACCGCCTCCAGGTTCTCCTCCGGGTAATGCAAAGGTAAGAACCGCTCGCCGGAGGACCGCCAAAGATGGAAATCGCCCGCGCCAGCCGACCAGATCGTTCCATTGTGATCGCGCTGAACGCTGATGGTCTGCCGGGTACCGGGGACGCTTCTGGTCGTGCCGTCGGCGAAAATATGGGTGAGCGGCAAGCTACTGTTTCCAGTCCATACCGAGCCTCGATCACCGGCGGCGATGCTAAACTCATGCTCTTGCGCATGCGGAAGCCCCACTGTGGTAAGCGCCGTGCGGCGCAGCCGGTCGAGACCGGCGTTGGTCGCCACCCACACGCTCTCTCGATCAATCAGTACCTTCCAGACCGCATCAGAACTGAGTCCTTGCTCAGGCGTGAAGCTTTCCCGGGGAGCTGTTTCCGCCGCCACAGGCGTTGCCCATCGCTCCACATGGTCGAACCGTTGCACACCCGCGCGAGTCACTGCCCACAAAGAGCCATCCGGGGCAAAGGTGAAATCGCCGAACCGGGCATTTCCCTTGTACGTTCTGGGCGGCGGCGAGGAAGGGGAAGCGCTCAACCTGCTTGTCACTTGGCGGAGACCCTGATCGTCGGACAGCCAAATCGCGCCATCCGGCGCCTCATGGAGATAGGCATAGCTGGTTGAGGTTCCTTCCCCATATTTGCTGACCTGAAACTTTGCCTGACCGTGTGGCAGAAGCAAAAGAGGGCCGGTTCGAGTTTTCACCCATAAGGTTCCGTCGCTGTCCATGAGAATGCCTGCCGAGAAACCACCGGGGTAGCCCTTGTCGAGGCCGACCTGCTCGCACACGGTGCCGCGCAGATGGAAGAGGCCGGCGGTGGCCTGCACCCATAGCGAACCATCGCGGTCCTCGATGAGTTGCCCTTGCTTGCGAGTCGGAGTGCAACGCCGGTCTGGAAACGTGGTGAGGCGTCCGTCCTTCCAAAGGAGCAGCCCGGCGCCCTCCGTGGTCAGCCACAGGCCTCCGGAATGCGAGAGGAACACCGAGTCGATCTCCGTACCGTGCACGGCTCCTCGGGTTACTTCATCCAGATCCTGGAACCGAACTCCGTCGAAGCGAAGGACACCCTTCGATGTGGTGAGCCAAAGATAGCCTTCCGAGGACTGCTTGATATCGAAGACTGCACCCAGGCCATTCCACTCGGTGTGATGGAAGTCTGTAACTCCGCGGACTGCAGGCCCCGCATCCGCTCCGTGCGTGGGTGAAACTAGCGTACTCAGGCTAATGCCGGCCAGCCATCCGAACTTGCGAAAAAATGTCCACATGATGCGACCTTCGCGGCTGCACCCTACGGTAAATCGTGCCTTCTTGAACCGGATGAAAGTGGCGTTGCGACATGGCGACCTGGCCGCGGCTGCTGCCGCCTTCACGCTGTATGGTAACCCAATCGAGCGGGAAGTGAGTCCCCTGGCTGCGGAGGCTTTCGATAGTCCTTTCGAGGTATGCTGCCAGGCCCAGCCCATGGCACAGGTGGGGCCGAAATCGTCCCCAGCGATCTAATCCCAGATCCTTCCACGAACGATGGATACTTAGATGCAAGCAGCAGTTCAACCGATCCCAGGGGTATTGCCGCGCCAGGCGCGCGCCTCCCTTAAGATCCCGCTCATCGTTCCTTTGCTGCTAGGCCTGCCCGGCTTCATTCCGCTGGTGACGGCTGCGATACGCGCATGGCGAAGCGGCCTGGTTCCCACAGCCTTTGTTCAATACGACCTCCCCTCCTATGTCGCCAATGGACGCCAATCTTTTTTACGCGGAGTCCACCTCAACTATGCCAACCCATACGCGAGCTATGGCACGCCTGCTATTTACTTTGGGCCGCAGTATTTCTTGCTGGGATTATTGCAGAGGCTCGGCCTTAGTCCAGACTTGGCGCTGATCGCATTTCACTTAGCCGCAGTGGCTTTTGCGGTGATCGCGGCCGCGAAACTGTACGAAGAATGGGTGGGATGGAACACAGCCGCGAAGAAGATCGGGTTCCTCTGTTTCATCTGGGGCGGCGGTGTTCTGTCGCTAGCGGGGATAGCTTTCGGATTGCTGGAAAACGTGAAAATGCCACGCTCCTTCCTGCTCTTTGACGCGGGAGATGGCTGGTGGATGTTCAACCTCGGCAGGAACCTGGTCTACCCGCACGAGGCGTATTATCAAGCGCTTTTCTTACTGACCATTCTGCTGCTGGTGCGAAGAAAACTTGTCGCGGCGCTGGCCACCGCTGCCGTGCTTGCAGCCAGTCATCCGTTTACCGGGATCAGTGTGGCACTGATCCTTGTTTTGTATGCAGCACTGGAGTTGAAGCTGAAAAGCGGCGCGGCCTCCTGGACGCTTCTCTTCGGGAGCTGCGCAATTACAGCGCTCCACCTCGGCTACTACGCGGTCTTCCTGAACCGGTTCGCCGATCATCGGTCAATAGCAATGCAAATGAGGCTGGATTGGCCCTACCTTTTCTGGACGTACACGCCGGCGCTCTACTTAGTCGCGATCTTCGCCTTCGGGCCCCTGACGCGCTGGAAAAATCTGGTTCCGGCGTTGACGGACTCACGCGTGCGATTGTGCCTGGTTTGGTTCGCCGTAATTTTCGGCCTCACTCATCACGATCTGATTATTCAGCCCCGGCAACCCATCCATTTCGCGCACGGTTACGATTGGATCGCGTTATTCCTGCTTGGAGCGCCTGCCATTGTGGCAGCGCTTGAGAAGCTGTTGACGATCAAGCGGCGAGTAGCAATGATTTTGGCCCTCGGCGCTTTCCTGGCCGTCTTTCTGTCTGACAATGTGCTGTGGTTCAGTTCGTTTGCAGATCCGGCCGTGCAGTGCCAGGCGATAGCGCTCACTCACGATCAGAAGGACGTGCTGGATTGGCTATCGCAGCATGCCAGCGCTCCGGCCTACGTGGCGAGCTCGGACCAGCGGATCAACTACCTTACGCCGACCTACACCGACGTTCGCGCCTGGCGGGGGAGCAACTTAAGCACGCCCAACGTTGCCCTGCGACAGGCCGAATTGCACGCCGCGTTCGCGGACGGCACGCCCATCCCGACTTCGAATCCGGTTTACTACATTCCAGAGCGCCATCGAAATTGGACGCCGCCCGCCGGGGCCAGCCTGGCGCACTCGAACGGCTCCTACGACGTCTGGCTGTTTCAGGCGCACTAATCGACCGAAGCACCGCGGGATCGGGAGCCGGTAGCTATCCGTTCTAACCCCTGCATGGGTGTATACTCTAGACGACCGGAAGGCCAAAGGGCCGATTCCGGCCAAGTTCATCTTCGAAGGAGAGACCCATGGAGTCGAAGAAACCTAATCGCAGGGGTTTCCTAAAAGATGGCGCCGCGTTGGCCGGTTTGGCCGCCGGAGCTCGGTCCGCGAGCGGCCAGACAGTAGCGGACTTGCGCGCTAAAGGCACCAGCAAGGAATTGATCGCCTATGGCGAGCGCTCGCGTTTCGTGACTTCAGTGCGCAAGCCGACGGCCGGCAGAGATTCGCCCGATGCTTTTGGGCTGGCCTTTCATGTATTGTCTCCGCTTCAGGACTCGGTGGGGATTATCACGCCATCCTCGCTGCACTACGTGGCTACGCACCGCGGATCTTTTATTCCGGATATCGATCCCCGCGAGCATCGTCTCATGATCCACGGGATGGTGGACCGGCCGCTGATTTTCACCGTCGAGGAGTTGAAGCGCCTCCCTTACGTATCCCGCATCCATTTTCTCGAGTGCATTGGAAACCGCGCGCGGCCCGAGCATAAGACAGTTCAGGAATCGCACGGGCTGACCAGTTGCGCCGAATGGACTGGGGTTCCCCTCTCGCTGTTGCTCAAGGAGGCCGGGGTTCAAAGCGGAGCGTCGTGGATAGTCGCGGAAGGGGCGGAGGAAATTAAAGGAGCCTCAAGCATTCCGTTGGCCAAGGCCCTGGACGACTGTCTGGTGTGCTACGGCATGAATGGCGAGCCGGTGCGGCCTCAGCAAGGCTTCCCGCTGCGGCTGATCGTCCCTGGCTTCGAGGGAATTTATCAGACCAAGTATCTGAGACGAATCAAGGTAGTGGACCAGTTCTACTGGACCTATAACGATTACGGCCATCTTAGAAAGGATCCGAAGGAGGCCGCGTTAGGCCAGCAGATTGGACCGAAATCGGTCATCACCTTTCCTTCCGGGGAACAGAAGCTGTCCGGCCCGGGATTCTACCAGATCACTGGCTTGGCATGGTCCGGCGGGGGAGCGGTTCGCAAAGTGGAAATATCCATCGACGGCGGCCGGACCTGGAAGGACGCCGAACTGCGATCGCCGGCATATCCAATGGCGCATACCCGGTTTGCACTCAACTGGCGTTGGGACGGAAAAGAGTGCATGCTCCTGTCTCGTTGCATCGACGAACTGGGCACGGCTCAACCATCGCGAGCTGAGGCCGCCAAATACTGGAACAAGCCACTAACCAAGGATTACAATGTCCCGGGCGCCGACAATACGATTCAACTGTGGAAGGTGGCCGCAGATGGGAGCGTTACCAATGGCAATGCGTAGAGCCGTCCCGCTGGTGATGATCCTGGGTGTCTGCCACATTGGGTGGGCACAGTCGCCGACCTATGGCGTGGGAAGGACGCCGACCGCGGAAGAAATCCGTGCCTGGGACATCTCTATCGGTCCTGCGGGAAAAGAACTGCCGCCCGGGCGCGGAACCTCCAAAGAGGGTGCGCAACTCTTTCGGAGCAAGGGGTGCGCGGGATGCCACGGAGTAAATGGGTCGGGCGGTCTAGCTCCTATTTTGATAGGAAGCAAAGACACGCCCACGGCGCCTGGCCCTCCGCCGGGGAAGACGGTGGCGATGGAAATGGGAATCATGCCTCCGGGACTGATGGCGAATAATGCGCCGCACGCCCAGGTGATGTGGGATTACATCAATCGCGGCATGCCGATCGGTAAAGAGGGAACGCTAACCGCCAACGAAGTATACTCTCTGACTGCCTTTCTCCTCTTTAAAAACAATCTGATTAGGGAGGACGAGGTTATGGACGCCCAGAGCTTGCCCAAAGTCAAAATGCCCAATCGCGAATTCGCTCCTCCTCCAGAGTGGAAGCATGGGACGCCGCAGCTTCAGGGTTACCCCTGAGCTCCAGTCAATAGCAAGCTGTCGCTGGGGGGCGATAAATTTTTTCCCAAAAATAGACGCGAAACGTGTCGATCTCGCCCATCCTCATTCGACCTACCAATAGAAACGGGAGCCGGCCGCTGCCGAGGAGGCTGGATCCCGGACAATAAATATGAGAAAGGAAGACTAGGATGCGATTCTTGTGTCTGTACAAACCCGGTAAGCCCGAGCGCCCGCCAACCCAGCAGGAGATGGCCGGGACGGGGAAATTGATTGAGGAAGCGATGAAAGCAGGCTGGCTGATTTCGACCGAGGGATGCCTGCCCACCGCTGCAGGAGCGCGCGTCCGGCTCTCCGACGGCAAGTGCACCATTACTGACGGACCCTTTCCGGAGACCAAAGAAGTGATCGGCGGCTTCGCCATCATCCAGGCGAAATCGAAGCAAGAGGCGATCGAGTACACCAAGTACTTCCTGCAAGTGGCCGGCGGAGGTGAAACGGAGATTCGGCAACTGCACGAGATGCCGGCTGCCAGCGCTGCCAAGACGTGATGCCGCCGAAGCCCATCCGCAAGTGAATACAAGGAGCCGGTGAGTCGGATCGTACCGCCCGGAGGGAAGCTCACGTGTTCCGTCGTGGTTCGCGGCCCGCTCTCCTTAGAGGCGTCCTGATAAAATGTGAGGCGCCGGGCCCCAATTGGGCCGAGACGAGAGGGAGGACAAATGCACAAGCGCAAAGGGTGCGGCGCCCGCCAACGCAGCTATCAGGGGCGGATTCCCACGGCGATCCGTTTTGCGCGAGGCCCCCAAAAGCTCGTGATGATCCTATGCGTGCTGTGCTTTTCTCTCGCAGCGCAGTGGCCCAATCACCCCACCCCGGGAATACCTCGCACACCCGACGGCAAGCCCGACCTCTCAGCCCCGGCTCCGCGCTCCGCCGATGGCAAGCCGGACCTCTCCGGAGTGTGGCTGGTCAAGAACGGAAGTTTCTACCTCGCCTCGGACCTCAAGCTGGAGGAGATGCGACCGTGGGCCGCGGCCCTGTACAAACAGCGCGAGGATAATTTCCGCAGTGACACGGACGGAATCGCTTGCCTCCCGCCAGGTCCTAAAGCAGGCGTCGGAGTGGGCAACTTCCCGATGAAAATTATTCAGACCGCGAACGTCGTCGTGGTCCTTTACGAATATCACACCATCTTTCGCCAGATTTTTACCGACGGCCGCGCACTGCCGGAAGATGCCAATCCAACCTGGATGGGCTACTCGGTTGGACACTGGGATGGAGACACCCTGGTAGTCACTACCTCCGGTTATAACGACCGCTCAAGCCTCGATCTGGCAGGGCATCCCCACACCGAAGCACTGCGCGTGACCGAGCGCTACCGCCGCCGCGATGCTGGCCACATCGATCTCCAGATGACGCTCGACGATCCCAAGGCCTACACCAGGTCGTGGACTCTTCGTTTCCAGTTCGATCTCGTCCCGGACGGGGAATTGATTGAGTACATCTGCGAAAACGAGCGCGATGCGCCACACCTGGTCGGCAAAAGCGGCGAGGAGTTTCATGTTCCGGCCGAGGTACTGGGCCAATACGCCGGCACCTACGATTCACCGGTATGGCCAACCGTTGTGGCCTCCTTGGAAGGGGGTCGCCTGATGCTCGATCCGGGTGGAGCAGGAAAAATCCCCCTCATCGCGCGTTCGGAAAACGGCTTCACCATGGAAGGAACCGGCGTGGAGTTCGTCAAGGATTCTAAAGGCGCCATCACCGCCATGATCCAACACTGGACGGAGGGTGACCGGTACTACACTCGCAGGAAGTAAAGACGCCGCTATAGTTCCCCGGCAAAAAAGCCGTTCTGTAAGAATGGTAAACTCGACAAAGTAGCCCCGCGTCTCAGAGCACGTCTATTAATTTTCCCCTGATTGTCGATGGTGAATCATGCTTTCATCGCGTTACTCCTTGCTTCTCCGGTGCGCATTATCCCTGTTATCTTGGTGTTGCCTCTCGGCTGGCATTCTTGCCGCCCAGAATCTTACGATTGTTTCCGGAAACGGCCAACTCGTCTCCGAGCAACAGCCTTCGAATTCGCCGATGGTGGTTCAAGCCACCGACGCGGCCGGACATCCGGTCGCCGGCGCAGCAATTACCTGGGCGATCACTCAGGGCTCCGGCACACTTTCCAACCCGTCGGCTGCCACCGATTCGAACGGCTTGGCCAACTCGGGCTTCATCGGCACCAGCCTGTTTGGGAATTCGTTCCAAGCGGCGACGGTGACGGTCAGCAGCGCGTCCGCTAGCGTGAATTTCACGATCACTACGGTGATCTTTTCTAACGGTTCCCAGTTGGGGTCGGGAGCAACGATTCATTTCATCGCCCCGTCCGAGAATTTGAATCTCTCAGCCCCCTCGGGGAGCACGCTGCCCGCCGCCGTTCAGATCGCTGTGTCCGCAGCCTACGGCAATCAGGTGGGCCAACCCATTCCGAACATCTCGCTTCGCATCATCGGTCAAGATCTCACTTCGCCTCCGCTCGCGTCCTGCAATGGCCCGAAAGGTGTCGTGCTCACGGACAGCACCGGCACAGCCACGTGCGATCTCCTGGTGACCGGCCCGCCTGGAACTACCCAGCTCCGGTCCTACGTTGGAGAATATCAGCAAGGCCCTCCTTTCGAACTGCAAATCACACCGGGGACCAGTTGCAGCTACTCGCTGCCGGCATTCAACCAGTCCTTTGGATCCACAGCCGCGTCGGGAACCGTCAACGTCGTCACTACCGCCGGATGCGGTTGGAGCGCGTCGAGCAATGTGAGTTGGATCAGCATCACCGCCGGATCGAGCGGCACCGGGAATGGCACGGTTTCCTACTCTGTGGCCGCCGACAGCGGTGCATCTCGAACGGGAACGCTTTCGATCGCCGGCCAGACCTACACGGTCAGCCAAACTGGAACCACCACGGGAGGACTGGCAGTCGCAAGCGTCAACCTTCCCGCCGGAACACTCAACGTAGCTTATTCGGCGACGCTTTCGGCCACCGGTGGACAGCCGCCCTACACTTGGTCCACATCCGGTTCCCTTCCCGCGGGTCTCACGCTCAGCGCCAGCACAGGTGTCATCAGCGGCACGCCGTCCGCGGCCGGGACGTCTAACTTCACCGGGACAGTGCGAGATTCCACCGGCGCATCGGCATCGCAGAATTTTTCGATCACCGTCAACGGCGTCACGTCCTCTTCGTTCGCCATCACGACCACCTCGCTTGCCAACGGCGCAGTCGGGACGGCGTACCAGCAATCGATCATGACGGTCAATGCCAATAGTTGTGGCATCATCTCGTCAATCGTGACTTTTTCGCTATCCGCCGGGACGCTTCCGAATGGCTTGGCTCTTCAGCCAGGAGGCGTCATCTCCGGAACTCCCACCTTGCCCGGCACATTTAGCTTCACTCTCACGGCTACCAGCCAATGCCTGAATACCGCCAGCGCGAGCCTGAAGATCACGATCACCGGGAACGCGCCGCAAATGACCGCGAGCCCCTCGGCGCTTGCCTTCACCGTGCAACAAGGAACTAGCAACATTCCCGCCGATCAGCAGATTGCGATCAGCTCTTCCGGCGCTGCCTTGACCTATACCGCCTCGGCTTCAACCAACAGCGGCGCCAATTGGCTGACCGTCAAGAATCAAGCCAGCGGGAGCACGCCGGCCAACGCCACTATCGGTGTGGTGAACTATTCGAGCCTGGCGCCCGGACCCTACACTGGATCGATCGGCATCAGTTCCCAAGCCGCGAATAGCCCTGCGTCCGTGCCAGTGACACTTACTGTCTTGGCCGCCGTGCCATTGACGGTGAGCCCGCTGACCTTCGCCATCAATCAGTTTGTTACGCAAGGCTCGAATGTTGCGAAACAGCCGATCACGGTCAGCAACGGCAGCGCTTCCAGCAGTTTCTCGGCCGCCGCGGCGACCGCTAACGGGGGCCCATGGCTGTCGATAAGCCCGGCTGCGGGCTCAACCCCGGCAAGCTTGACGGCGTCCGCCGATTCAGGCGGGCTCGCCACCGGCGTCTACACTGGCACGATCGTCATAACGCCGGCATCCGGCGCAACGCAGACGATTTCCGTCACGCTGGTAGTCAGCCAGCAGCCGCCGTCCATTGCTTCTATTCAAAACGCCGCCAGTTTTGTGCTGGGACCGGTTGCGCCCGGCGAGATTGTTACGATTTTCGGATCGGCGATGGGCCCAGCGACCGGAGTAGGCTGGCAGTTGACCCCCGCCGGAACCGTCGCCACCAACCTTGCGAGCACCAGCGTATCGTTCGACGGCGTGGCTGCGCCTCTTATCTATGCTGCCGCCGGACAGGTCTCGGCTGTGGTTCCTTATGAGGTGGCGGGAAACAGCACCACGAAAGTTCAGTTGTCTTATCTCGGGCTGGTATCGAATCCGCTGACCGTCCAAGTTGCCGGCGCTGCGCCTGGAATTTTTACCGCGAATAGCCTCGGTTCCGGCCAGGGAGCGATTCTCAACCAGGACTTCAGCGTGAACTCAGCATCGAACGGAGCGGCTCCCGGATCCGTAGTCAGCATCTTTGCCACCGGCGAGGGCCAAACCAATCCGCCGGGGATCGATGGAGCAATCAATGCATCCACTCTTCCGCTTCCTGCGCCGCTTCTTCCCGTGACGGCACAGATCGCCGGACAACCAGCCCAGGTGATGTATTATGGCGCCGCGCCCGGCGAACTGGCGGGAGTCTTGCAGGTCAACGCGGTCATTCCAGCTAATGTGCAGCGCGGGACTTCTGTTCCGGTCGTGATCCAAGTGGGCAGCGCCAGCAGTCAAACGGTCACGCTGTTCATCAAACCATGACGAATGACGACTAGAACGCCTTTCCATATTCTTGGCGCCCGGACGCGCGTTGTATAATCGCCGTTTAGTACAGCAACGTCCTCATGAGGAGGATCGCCATGCCTTGCCGCACTATCGTCTTGCTGCTTGTTGGCAGTGTCGTTCCTGCGATTGCTCAACAAACCTGCGACCATCTTACCATGCTCGCTCTGCCCGGCATCGTAATCAGCCAAGCGAGCCCGGTGCCTGCCGGAGATTCCTCCCAACTATCGAGTGGAAACACCGCGCCGGCCAAGGATCTGCCCGCGTTCTGCCGGGTCCAGGGCGTAATCCGCCCCGAGGTGCGGTTTGAGCTATGGCTGCCCGAGCGCTGGAACCGGAAGCTCCTCATGGTGGGCAACGGCGGGCTGGCCGGCACCATCAACCGCAACGCCATGCTGGAGCCGCTTCGGCTGGGCTATGCCACCACCAGCACCGATACCGGGCATGTCGCCGATACGGACGGGCATTGGGCCGCCGAGCACATGGAGCGCGTCATCGATTTCGCTCACCGCTCGGTGCACGTGACCACACAGGCCGCGAAAGCCATTGTTGGTGCCTTCTACGGAGCAGCGCCCGAACATGCCTACTTCCAGGGATGCTCGCAAGGCGGCCAGGAAGCGCTTACAGAGGCCCAGCGTTATCCCGCCGATTACGACGGCATCATCGCGGGCGACCCTGCCAATTACTGGACGCATCTTTATATGGGCGCCCACCTATGGATCACCCAAGCCACGCAGGCCGATGTTGCCAGCTACATTCCGGCGTCGAAGACACAGCTTATCGGCGACGCCGTCAACCAGGCATGTGACGCGCTCGACGGCATCCAAGACGGCATCCTCAACGATCCGCGCCGCTGCCATTTCGATCCATCGACGCTCCTGTGCAAGAACGGCGATGCGCCAAACTGTCTCACCGCGCCGCAGCTAGAAGCCGTGAAGAAGATCTATCAAGGAGCGCGCACCGCCGAGGGCGACCAGATTTTTCCGGGCCTCATGCCCGGCAGCGAGGCTGGTCCAACGGGCTGGGCGGATTACGTTACGGGCCAGGAATTCGGACGCGCCCGGCACTCTATCCTCGGTCTCCCGTTCCTCCGCTACGTCGCCTTTGAGGATCCTAACTGGGACTTCCGTACCTTCCGCTTCAATCGGACCGACGGCCTCGACAGCGACGTCGACTTTATCGACGGCAAGCTGGGCCCCATCTTCAACAACATCAACCCGGACCTTGCGCCGTTCCAGGCGCACGGCGGCAAGCTCATCCAGTATCACGGCTGGAGCGACCCCGATATCTCACCGCTCAACAGCATCAACTATTATCAGAGCGTGGTCGGGTTCGTGGATCGAGGCACGGGCCATGGCCTCAGCGAGACCACCAGCTTCTACCGTCTCTTCATGGTGCCGGGCATGAACCATTGCGCGGGCGGTTCCGGCCCTAATACTTTCAACGCGCTGGCCGCTCTCGAGCAGTGGGTCGAACACGGCGCGCCGCCGGAACGAATCGTCGCCTCGCATCGGACCAATGGACAAGTTGATATGACTCGTCCGCTTTGCCCCTACCCCAAAGAGGCCGTTTACAACGGCTCCGGCAGTACTAACGACGCCGCCAGCTTTACCTGCCAAGCTCGCTAAAGGTGCATAATGGTACACCATGCATATGACACGGCCTTTCCGTTCCAGCGCTGAAGCCGGTTCCACGGCCGAGAGCCGCGGCGCCTCCACGTCTCGTCGAAATTTTCTGGGCGGACTGGGCGCTCTTGCAGCGGCTGCTTGTCTCCCGAACCACGAGCTCACGGCCCAGACGCCTCTGCCCAATACACGCCGCATCGATTGCCATCATCATTTCGCGTCTCCTAGAGGTCTCGAGATGGCGACCACTTTCAAACCAAATGGATACCAGATGTGGAACGGCTATACGCCCGAAAAAGCGCTGGACGCTTTGGATAAGGCCGGCGCCGCCACGGCCATCCTATCTTGCGGCGTGATCGACCAGGTGCAATCGCGCAACCTTATTTCGCCCGAGATGGTGGTGCGCGACATGCACGAGATGAACGAGTACGGCGCCAAGTTGGTGTCCGACCACAAAGGCCGCTTTGGGCTATTTGGCGTCTTGCCTCTTCCTGACGTCGACGCAAGTCTTCGGGAGGCCGAGTACGTGCTCGATACGCTCAAGGCCGACGGTGTCGTCTTGAGGACTAGCTATGGCAATAAGTGGCTGGGTGATCCGTCGTTTGAGCCGTTGTTCGATGAGCTCAACCGGCGCAAGGCGGTCGTGTATACTCACCCCGTCGATCCGCCGTGCTGCCAGGCGCTGATGCCAGGCGTGCCCGGGACAACGCTGGAATACAACACCGACACCAGCCGCGCGATCTTTAGCTTGATCAATGATGGTGGAGGAAGATCTTCCATGCCGAGCATGGCGACTCGATACTCCGACTTGACGTTCATTTGGTCGCATGCCGGCGGCACTCTGGTGGGACTGGTGGGGCGGATTCTGGGGGACGCCGCGAGCGGCGAGAATATCGCGAAACCGCCGGCGCGGAACTCCAGACTGTTTCACTTGAGGCGCTTCTATTACGACACGGCCGGTTCCGCCAATCCGGTGGAGATGCAAGCTCTGAAGATGCTGGTCGGAGTTTCTCAAATCGTATTCGGATCGGACTTCCCCTTCGGCAATCCGCCCATCATCAGTATCGCGCGAGGCCTGCAAACCTGCGGCTTCAGCGCCGACGAACTACGCAGTATCGATCGCGAGAACGCCCTCAGAATTCTGCCGAGATTCAGAACGTAGCGCTGCCGCGGCACGTTGCACGTCAGCGATCCACTGCCAGCCGACCCTTGACTTGGATTCAGCTTGCGCATAGACTCTGTGGAGCGAGGTGCAGAGTGGCTGAGCGGAAAGATTCTTTCGTCGGACGTCGTGGTTTCCTGAAAGGAGCCGCCGCGGGCGCGGCAGCGATGGCGGCAAAACCTCCTATTGCGGCAGCGCAGCAAATTCGCGCAGCGGCGCCCGCCGCCAAGGCCGCGGAAGAGACCGCGCCTTCCGCTGCCAGCGTGCGAAGTCTGGAGAAGCCCGGGTCGGACTTCATGCTGGACGTTTTCAAGTCGCTCGGCTTCGAATACTTTTTCTGCCTGCCGGGCGGTGGCACTGGAATCCAAGAGTCGGTTATTAACTACGGCGGCAACAAGGACCCGGAGTACATCCTGGTGATGCACGAAGAGTCCGGAGCGGCCATGGCCAACGGGTATGCCAAGATCGAAGGCCGCCCGGCCATGGTGTGCGCTCACGGTACGGTCGGGTTGCAGCATGCCGTCATGGGAATCTACGACGCCTTTTGCGATCGCGTTCCCGTCTACATGGTGATCGGCAACGAACGGGAAAACGGAGGCGGCAACGGCGAAGTGGCGAACGTACACTCGGCGCAGGATCCGGCGGCGCTGGTTCGCGACATGACCAAGTGGGACGATCAGCCGGTGAACCTCGCCCGCTTTGCCGAGTCGGCCGTGCGCGCGTACAAGCTCGCTATGACGCCCCCGAGAATGCCGGTCGTGCTCACCATCG
>Ga0182024_10014801_pt1 | contig 15035 bp, 11 predicted proteins | sample P32metaG_FD_120480 | JGI IMG/M metagenome (GOLD analysis project Ga0182024, IMG submission 120480) | Permafrost microbial communities from Stordalen Mire, Sweden - P3-2 metaG (Illumina Assembly) | ecosystem: Environmental > Terrestrial > Soil > Wetlands > Permafrost | place: Sweden: Stordalen... | reverse complement strand
CACGAGGCCGGCCGCACCCAGCGAATGACCGATCGCGCCCTTGTGTGAGTAAACGCCTGGCGAATCTTGTTGACTGCAAATTGAATCGCCGATCGCGGCAAGTTCGGTGGGATCATTTTGCACTGTGCCGGTGCCGTGGGCGTGGATGAGGTCAACGGACTCGCCCGCGATGACCAGTGCGACTGCTCGCTTTAACGGCTCGTTCAATTCGCTCGTTCGCGTAAGGTGAGCGGCGTCGGCGGTCATCGCAAATTGGGCCACGCGCGGACGAGAATCGCCAATCGTTGCGCGCTCCAGGCAAATCGCAGCCGCGGCTTCGCTGCATAGAAATCCGGCGCGATGCACGTCGAATGGACGGCAGCCGATTTCGATGGGCGCCAGGACGCCAAGTCGCTCGAAGCTGCGAAGAAAAATGGGATGCAGCGATGATTCCGATGCGACGACGAGTACGCGATCGGCTTCGTGGTTTTGCAGCAGCATCACGCCGCGTGCCAGCGCATAGAGACCGCTGGCGCAGGCCGAGCACGTCGTGAGCTTCGGGCCGCGGATATCGAGTGTTGCCGCAAGCTCGCCGGCTAATGACGCGATTCCGAAGCCAGCTTCAAGGTCCGATAATGTGGAAGGGGCGATAAGCCAATCGTCGATCGGTCCCTTGCTCGTTCCGACGACAAGCGTCGCGGAGCGTCGCTGCTCGTTCGTCCACCCCACCGACGCTTCCAATGCAACGGCTAATCCAAGCCGTGCGACGCGCGTCCTGGCGGATGGAAGCGAATGATTGATGCGACCGTGATCGCGGATGAATTGCCCCGCCAGCAGCGCGTCCCAGGTTTGTTGTGCGGTTTCCCCAAGCGGCGTGACAAGACCGATTCCCGAAATCACGACCGGCGCAAACGACGAGCTCACGCGCTGGCTACCGCCGTTGGCTTCGGTTCCTTGAACGCCGCGCGCGGATGCAGGCCGAGTGTGTTAAGCATTTCCAGATCCGCGTCGTAGTCCGAGCACGGCACCGCGCGCGTCAGCATCTTCCGTTCTTCGCTGGAAAAGATCGAGTTCGCGCCGGCCATGAAACAGAACGCCTGATCGCTCTGGGACATCTTGTGCCGCCCTGCCGACAACCGAACGACGGAGCCTGGCATGATGATGCGCGCCGTCGCGATCATTCGCACCGTCTCCCAGATTTCGACGTCGGCGTTTTCCGCCAGTGGTGTGCCTGCCACCTTCGACAGCACGTTCACCGGCACCGATTCCGGATGCGGATTCATCGACGCCAGTGTGTGCAGCATGGATATGCGGTCGGCTTCAGATTCTCCAAGCCCGATGATGCCACCGCAGCAGACGGTGACGCCGGTCTTGCGAACGTTGGCAAGCGTGTCGATGCGATCCGACCACTTGCGCGTGGTAATGACCGACGAATAGAATCCTTCGGACGTGTCGATGTTATGGTTGTAGGCGTACAGCCCAGCCTCATCGAGTCGGCGGGCCTGATCTTCGTTGAGCATGCCGAGCGTACAGCAGACTTCAACGCCCATGGCGGTGACGTCTTTGACCATGTCAAGCACGCGATCGAACTGCTTGCCGTCGCGAACTTCGCGCCAGGCGGCGCCCATACATACCCGGCTCACGCCAGCCGCTTTGGCGCGCTCGGCAATCTTGAGCACCTCATCTTTTTCCATCAGCGGCGAGGCTTTAATTTCAGTCTGGTAGCGCGACGATTGCGAGCAGTACGCACAATCTTCGGGGCAGCCGCCGGTCTTGATGGAGATCAGCCGGCAGACTTGAACTTCACTCGCGTCATGGTATTCACGATGGGTCGCCGCCGCCCGAAAGACCAAGTCGAGCAGTGGAAGCGAATAAATCTCGCGGAGTTCCTGCAGAGTCCAGTCGTAACGAAGCTCAGACTGCATCAGCGAAACCGCCCTCCTGCGTGGCGACGTATCTACCGCTCATCGACCCACATTGCCGAAAGCCGTTAAAACCGACCGGCGGTCGCGCATCACCATTGACTTTCGGGTTGGATCGTATGTGAAAACAAGCATCATTCCACTGCGATTATCCATTACATATAGCGCATCATCGCCAGTCTGTTCGTGCGCGGTTACGGCACTGTAGTCGCGATCTTTCATTGAAATATCCGTGGCCGAGGAGTTCGACGGAACGAGAAAATTGGCGACGAACAGCATCATGGCCGATAGCGAAAGAATACCGACAACGTATGTTTTTTTTGTCATTGGATGGTTCCAGGTTCAGAATGTTGGCCCGTGTCAAACGGTTAAATGGGTATTTACCGTCCACGTCCTCGCCGGTCTGGGTTTATCAGGCGGCTCAGATCAATGGGCGGACCCATGTCCTGGAACTGCTGGCCGTCAAAGAAGCGGGCCGAAAGCAGGCCATTGGCCTCGTCGATGATATAGACAAGATCATTGGGACTAGCCTGAACTGTTCCGGGAATCATGAGGTAATCAGATGCCCGCGGCATTTGTGCGACGGCCGCTGTCGGACGCAGCCATTGCCCGACCAGCGTTGCCAGCAACAAGGCATTCAGGGCGACCAGCGCCCAGACAAGTCTCGATCGCATGAGAGAGCCTCCTCAGTGTGAAAGGCCAGATCGGGGTTGACTTCCGTCGCCGAAAGTTTTGGTTAATCAAGGTGCGAGCGCCTGGCATCCTTAAACATCACGCTCATGCTAATCACCGTGAGCGCGATGAACGCGAGCCAGACGAGCGACGTGGAGGCCTTTGTGACCTGCACCTTTTGGGAATACCCTTCGGTTCGCCCATCATGCTCCGGCACTTCCTCGTCGTCGGCCGCATGGGCCGCCGTGCTGAAGGACAAGACGCAGAGCGTTATGCACGTTGTCATGAATCGTCGCCACTTCATTCTCATCATCATACAAGCCCCAATCGGTTTTGGGCAAGCTTGATAGAATTCAGCATTTAGCGGCATGTTCCGTCGATTGAGAGATCCGTGAGCGGCGACAAAAACAGCACGGAATTGAAGCGCGGTCAGGCAAAGCAGATCGCCGCCAACGCGGCGGCGCTGTATGCGGCTGGCCGTTATCGCGAAGCGGTCGGACAGTTTCACCTGGCCGCTACCCTCTGGCCGGACCAGGCGGACATTTGCTATAATCTGGCGTTGTCGGACTGGGCTATGGGTGACCTGCAGTCGACTCACGCCGAGCTAATGCGGGTGCTGGCGATCGATTCGAACTACGCCAAGGCGTACGACGCGCTGGCTCGGATGGCAATCAACGCCGACGATGCCGCCCGCGCGCATCATTTCTCGCAAAACGCGATTCGACTTCAGCCGGGCGAAGCGGAATTTGTGCTGACCGCGGCAAATGCTCTGGAGATGAACCGACAGTTTGGCCAAACATGGGATCTCATCGAGCCGATGGCTTTGGAGCCGTCGATCTCCGAGCGGGCGGCGGTTCTCTACATACGGCTTTCGAAGCCCCTGCACCGAGAAACACAAGCAATTGATTTCGCGACGCAAATCATCAGACGTCCCTCCGTTCACTTAGCCCACCGGCGCAGTCTGCACTTTGCGCTGGCAGGTCTGTACGACAAAATCGGGCGCCACGACGACGCGTTTGCGAATGCAGTGGCAGCACATGAGATCAATCGCCCCGCTTACGACGCGGTGGCTCGAAGGCGCGAATTTGATTTACGCATCAATCACTGGACGGCCGACCGAATCAATCGCGTGCCTCGCGCCGCGCCTTCCAACCGACAGCCGGTGTTCATCGTGGGAATGCCGCGGTCGGGGACATCACTCATCGAGCAAATCCTCTCGCAACATCCCGATGTGTATGCGGCCGGCGAACTATCGGCGATGGCTCATGCCGCCGCTGCGCTGGATCGATTTGGCAAGCCTTATCCAAGTTCGTTGGAGTCGATCACCCATGCCGACGCGGATACCCTGGCCAACTTGTATCTGGATGAAGTCGCATTGCTTGATGAAAACAAGCGGCTTTTTACCGACAAAATGCCGCTCAACTTCATGTATCTGGAGTTGGTGGATAGGCTTCTGCCCAATGCAAAGGTGATTCATTGCATCCGCGATCATCGCGATACATGTCTCTCGTGCTTCATGACCGATTTCGCAACGCCTTACGATTTCGCGTCATCGATCGAAGACCTCGGCGAATTTTACGGCATGTATGAGCGTATTATGGCGCATTGGAAACGAGTGCTCACGATTCCGATTCTCGATGTGCGCTACGAAGAAGTTGTTGACGATCTGGAATCGCAATCCCGCCGGATTCTGGATTTCCTCGAGCTTCCGTGGGATGGGCGGTGCCTTCAGTTTCACGAGAGCGATCGCCGGGTGGTCACCGCCAGCAAGGATCAGGTGCGGCAGCCGCTGTATCGGTCATCGGTTGGACGATGGAAGAATTATGCTTCGCATCTGACGGCCTTGCAGCGATAAGCCCATTGACGCGTATATAGCGACATGCTGCGATTTCTCCTGCCGCTGCTGCTGATTCACGGCATATGCAGCGGCGCGCTGCCAGACTTCGATTTCACCAAAGCGGAAGATCGCGACAGATGGGCTCCCACCCATCATTTGGACGCGATCGCCGGATCTGATCAGGGAATGCTGCTGCGAAGCACCGGCGACGATCCCTATACCACTGGTCCGGCTCGCGATTATCCGATTGGCCTTCCCTTGCGAATGACGATTCGCCTGTTCTCGCAGCAGAGCGGGACGGCACGCGTCTATTACTTCACGCACGGCGCGAACGAGAAACAAAGCGTTCGAGCGGACGTTCGCGGCGGCGCCTGGACAACAGTTCAGTTGCGCCTGCCACCGTTGGGGCCGAAATACCGCATCCGATTCAATCCCCCTGCGGACACCGGCGATTGCATCGTGCAGTCGATTTCGTTTGCCGAAGCGAAGACGCTTGCTGAGCCGGCTTGGCGCGCACCGGAAAAGGAAGTTGCCGGCGATCCGAAGCTGGAAATTATGAGCGGGCAACTGCGGCTCTCACACGGTGGTCGGTTGAGTGGTGGATTCGCACTTGCGATTGGCAATACACGCATGGCCGTCGGCTGGACGCACGGCGTAATCGGTTACGAACGGGAAGGAGCGCTGCGATGGCTCCCGCTTGATCGGGCAAAAGTTGAAAAGCAGGACGATGGATTGAGTGAGACGACTTCTCTGATTGACCCAGATGGCGCGAACTGGCATGTCGAGCGGCGTTACCGCCCCGCCACCCAGCCAGAGGCGATTGATGTGCAGACGCGTATCACCGTCGATCGGGATCGCAAAACCGTTTTCGTGCCCATGGTTGGCATCTTTCCGGGAGCGGGGAGTTTCGGAAGCGCTAAGAAACAGGCGATTTTTCCGGGACTGGAATATTTGGCGGATGAACCTTCAAGTAGTGAAGCCGACGTCGTTGGCCCCGCGTCGCACCGGCGCACACCCGACTCGCTGAAGATCACCTTTCCGTTGATGGCGGTAGTGAATGACGGTCGATACGTCGGGTTGATCTGGGACAAGGAGCCGCAGTTCACAGCGCTGTTTGATTCGCCGGATCGGACGTTCGGGAGCGGCGGACATGTAATGGGTTTGCTCTTCCCGGGTTCCGATGGCTCCAATCGCGTTGAGGGAAATCTGTTGCCGGATGAGGGAGAGTGGATTCGCAAGGATCAGCCGATCGTTTTGTACGCGACTCTGATCGGCGGCACCGGTGCGAATATCACGGCGGTAGTGAAGCAGTACGTCTCACTCCGTGGATTGCCGGCAACACCATCAGTGCCTGATTTAAGAAGTTTCGCAACCGCGATGGCGGGTGGCTGGTTGGATTCATCGATTCGTGTCGGCAGCGATTATCGACACGCTTTTCCGGGCCGGTTCGAGCCGCATCCCGCGGCTGATGCCGCGGCGGATCAGGATTTGCTCGCCTTGCAGGTCGGAGACGCGAATCTCGCGGCGCGCTTGCGGAATAGCGCGCAGCAGGCGATTGCGCGCGTCAATCCCGATGCTTACGATTTTGCGACGGTGTCGCACGTCAGCTATCCATCGCAGTCGCTTGTTTACGGACATGTCGAACAGAACATTCAACAAGCCCGGGCTCAAGCGGAATCGCTGCTCTCGCAGCTCGAGCGTGATGGCGGGATGACTTATCACCCGCCCGCCGGCGGGTTGGACTTATCGAAGACGAATCCGACTCGTCAAGCCAACGGCCTCACCGGCGCGGCGGTTTCTCGCGCGCTGCAGGACGCAGCATTTGTCGGGGATGCGAAACTGATTGAACGATCCATCGCGGCGTTGCATCTGCTCGACCATTACGCCGGCGATGTTCCGCGCGGCGCGCAGAGCTGGGAGGTGCCGCTGCACACGCCGGATGTGCTGGCGTCGGCGTATCTGGTTCGGGCGTATACGCTCGGATATCAGTTGACCGGCGATCCAAGACTGCTCGAGCAGGCAAAGTATTGGGCGTGGACCGGCGTTCCATTCATTTATCTGACGACGCCGAGCGAACTGGTGGGACCTTATGCGAGCATTCCCGTATTTGGCACGACGCAGTGGAATGCTCCGGTGTGGATGGGACTGCCGGTGCAATGGTGCGCGCTGGTGTATGCCGAGGCGCTCTATCGGTTGGTACCATTGGATTCGGCCGGTCCGTGGCGTCAGTTGGCGGATGGAATTGTGGCGTCGGGAATTCAGCAGTCCTGGCCGGCGGCACTCGATTCGACCCGGCAAGGATTGCTGCCCGATTCATTCTCGCCGCGATCGCAGGCCCGTCATGACCCGGCGATCAATCCCGGCACCTTGATGGCGCCGGCGATGTGGTTTTACCGTGCTACACCCACCTATGAGTTTCAATCGTTTGCTGACGGCAAGATTCTGCTTCATGTGCCGGGGCGGATTACCCACGAGACGAAAACGGCCAACGGATTTGCGGTTGCGATTGAAACTTGGCCGGCGGCGCCAGCGTCGGTTGTCGTGGAATGTGTTTCGGGCAGTCTGGATGTCGCGTTAAACAATGATCACGCGAAACGTCTGTCTGCAGGCGAACACGCGATCCTGTCAGTGGATCACCTGGCCACGGTTCGACTGGAGCGTGAGCGCAATTGACCGTCGCCGCGGCCAAGCGTAAGGTCCGATTCACATATATGCCCACGGCAGGCAAGAAGGTTGTGGTCGCGATGAGCGGCGGCGTAGATAGCTCCGTCGCGGCGGCATTGCTGCTGCGCGAAGGGTATGACGTCGTCGGCGTTTTCATGCGGCTTGGCTCCCCAGCCGGCGTTGAAAGTGCTGAAACGTGCGACACCACCGGAAAGCATAAACAAGGGTGCTGCTCGGTGCTTGATGCGCAGGATGCGCGCACCGTAGCCGGGACGCTCGGCATTCCATTCTATGTTCTGAACTTTGAGCAGGATTTTGGGCGCGTAATCGACTATTTCGTGAGCGAATATAACCGAGGCCGGACGCCCAACCCGTGTGTTCGATGCAATGACTGGTTGAAGTTTGGAAAGCTCGCGCGTTATGCCGAGGCGGTGGGAGCTGATTTCGTTGCATCCGGTCATTACGCGCGGGTCGATCGATCGGGCGCGACGCCACGGCTGATGCGCGGACTGGATCATAAGAAAGATCAGAGCTACGTGTTATTTGGTATCACACCGGAAGCGGTGGCGCACACCCTTCTGCCGATAGGCGGATACGAGAAGCATGCGGTTCGAAAGCTTGCGCAGGATCTATCGCTGCCCGTGTTCAACAAGCCCGATTCGCAGGAAATTTGCTTCGTGCCGAACAATGATTACGCGGCTCTGGTGCGACGCCGGACACCGGAGGCTTTTTCAGACGGAATGTTCGTTGATTCTGCGGGGACAGAACTTGGAACGCATCAGGGCTATCAGCAGTTCACCATCGGCCAGCGCAAGGGCCTCGGCGTGGCCGCGGGACATCCGCTTTATGTGCTGAACATTCTGCCCGAGAGCAATCGCGTCGTGCTTGGAGAGAAAGAGCAGCTTCTGCGAGGTGCGCTGCGTGCGAATCAGATCAATCTGCTCGATGAGTCGCTGGCGCGGTCGCCGGCGCCGATACACTGCCAGGCAAAGATTCGCTACAACCACGAGCCAGTACCCGCGACGGTGATTCGATCCGGCGATGACGAGATCATCGTCAGGTTCGTTGAGCCGCAGAGCGCCGTGACGCCGGGACAGGCGGTCGTGCTCTACGACGGCGACATCGTGTTGGGCGGCGGTTGGATTGAATCGGTTGACGAAGTTGCTCCCGCTCATTCGCAAAATATTTGACGCTCTCCGAAGCTGATGACATTGCGACGTAACATCCTGATCTTCCACCAGGCGGCCCTCGGCGACTTCATTATGACGTGGCCGCTGGCGCTGGGGCTGGGACGCGTGTTGGCGCAAAGTCGGCTGTTCTACATCACGGGCGCACAAAAAGGCGCGCTGGCCGAGCGGGCGCTGCGCGTGGAATCGGTGGATGTGGAGAACGGCTGGCATCAGCTTTTTTCAGCTGAGCCAAACCTGCCCGAGCCAGCCGAGCGCCTGTTGCGTGGCGGGCAGTGGATCATCAATTTCGTGGCCGGCGAGAATGATACCTGGCTGAAAAACGTGCGTGAGATCGCGCCAGAAGCAAAGATCGTGTCCCTGCAACTGAAGCCGCCGGAGGATTCAAATCTTCATGTGACTGAGTTCATGCTGCAGCAACTGGCGACGCAGCCGATCGCGAAAGCGGCGCTCGAGCAAATGCTGAAATCGGTCGCGGCGCGCGGATTGGGCATCACGGGCGTGCCCGATGGGCCGGTGCTGATTCATCCTGGATCTGGTTCCGACGCCAAGTGTTGGCCGCTCGATCGATTTATTGAGCTTGCGAGGTCGCTTCAGTCTCGAGGTCGCACAGTGCAGTTCGTTCTCGGCGAAGTGGAACTGGAGCGGTGGCCCGCCGACAACGTGAGAACGCTGAAGGCCACCGCCGACGTGTCGATGCCGACCTCACTCGTGTCATTGCTGGAGACAATCAGCAAGTCCTTATCATTCGTTGGCAATGACAGTGGTCCTGGGCATCTTTCGGCGATACTTGGCATTCCAACAATCTCAATCTTCGGTCCGCGCGTTGATACGCGTTGGCGACCGCTTGGCCCGAACGTTCACATGGTGCGCGGCGAGTGGGACGCCATCACCGTCAGCAGCGTGATGAAGCTGCTTCCTTAGGCTCTGTCTAGTGAATCAATCGCATATCGCCGAAGTCCGGCTCAACGCCGAACGATGTCGACCCTGCCCGATATCCCGCCGGCCAGTAGACGAAGAACGCTTTGCCGAGCATAAACCGACCCGGCACTCGACCCGGCAGGACGTGATAGTCGCCCTCATTCGGCAGATCCACCGGTGCGCCCCAGTAGCGAGCGTCAAGACTTACCTGCGAGTTATCACCGAGCACAAAATATTCGTCGGGTCCAAGGCGCATGATGTTTTCGGGGCTGCCGTAATACATTTCGTGCGACGAGGCGCCGCTGGCGTCCTGATGGGTATGGTCGTTCAGATAGAAAACATCCTTCGCAAGCTTTAAGTGTTCGATGCTGCACGACTGTTGCGATGCGATGATGCGAATCTGCGCCTTGGGCACTTCGGCTCGATGGCCGAGTTCTGCCATCGAGCGGATGGCTTCGTTGTAGAGGGCCGCCGTGTTGGGCGAGTATTGCGTGTCGTCGGTCGCCAACACCTCGTTGCCATTCACACGCACTGAGACGCGATAGTCGACATTTGCAAACTCAATCAACGGCGGCGACTGCGTGCTGGTAAGCGATGGAACGGTCACCTCCAGGGGCGACGGCCAGAGCGCCGCGCCAAGCTCCAGCGGATCTTGCCGAACGATGCGATGCCGCCAGAGGCGGAGCTTGTCGCCCGCGATTTCGGCGGTGAAGCAGTCGTCGCGTTTCGTGATCTGAAGTTTAAGCGGCCCGTCCCCTTTCAGTTTGCGATAAAGCAGGCTCAATTTCAGGTCCGTCACGTGATTCGTCGCGCTCATCTGGTCGTATGCCAGCCAATCTGTAAGGCCATCAAACCCAGTGTGATTTACGCTCGAATCGAACTGAATCATCCCGTCGCCTTGCTGGTTGTCAAACGTGAAAACCCGACTTGACTCACCAGCGCCGTTTGGCCCCGTCCATCCCGAGTTCTTTTCGACATACCAAGGCTCCTGCCAGGGAACCGCCGTCAGTTCGCGGGAAAGGCCGTGGGAAAGATAGTCATTGTCATAAACGTCGCGCCATAGCGCCGCCTGCGCGCGATCACTTTTTCGGCGAATCTTAAAATCCTCGGGTTTTGTGCCATCAGCGCCTACGTAAATGTCGCCGTCGAGAATCATGATCGATTCCTCGGGCCGGCCGATCAGTCGCTTGATGTAGTTTACGTCATATTTCGGATCATCCGGATCGCGCATGCTTTCATAAGGGCTTTTGAAGACCACCACGTCCCACGGGTCGGGCCGCTCAAACAAGTAGCGATACTTCAAGACAAGGATGCGGTCTCCGAAATAAACCGGTTGGCTGTCATGCAGCGATATACGGTAGCCGCAGTTGGGGCATGTCAGGAGGGTTCCTTTCATGTTGGCGTTGGACGGGATATCGACGTCCTCGCCTCGCGAATTGCGGCTGCTGTAATTCCACTGGAAGGGATATCCGCAATCAGGGCAGGTAATGCGAACGTGTGCGCCCATCAACGTCGGGCCCATCGATCCAGTGGGAATGACGAATGCCTCGACGACAAACGCCCGGAACACGAACGCCAGGATAAACGCGACGAGAATGGACTCGATCGTTTCTTTGACGTTCGTCAGATTGGATGGCACTTTGCCTACGGCTGAATCCTGAGCCATGCCGACATCGTAAACGCTGGACGAAAAAAGGAAACGGGCGCTAAGGGAGGATCACAACGGCAACCGTGTCGGCACCGCCGTGGGCGGGACGAAGGCTGTCGCGGATGGCGCGGATGTCGTCAAGAGTGAGCGACCCGTCGGTGCTCGATGCAACCAGGCAATACAGCGCTTTATTCGAGGCAAATCCGGCCAGTGGATGCGTACCGGTGACCTGCGCATATTCACATGCCGGAGCTGAACCACTCACTGTCGACGGCGGCATCGAGAAAACCGAGATAAACTTCTTCCCCCCGGCGTCGAACAGAATCTGGCCCGACTTACGACCGTGGATCGACGGGGAACCGGCTCCCCGGAATTTCCAATCGGTGCCAGGAAGATCCATTGCCAGGACAGGGAAACCCAGGCGACTCTCAAGTTGATATTGAGCATCGGCAGTTTCAACCGTTCCACCCACCGGCCCGGGCTTTTTGGCCATCGCGTCATGCTGCGCGACCAAATCATCAGCCACGGGGGATGGCAGCGCCAATACGCGCGGCGCGATATGAGAATGGCGTTGTCCCGTCACCCAATCCTGGAATGCCAGCCCAACGGCCAGAAGAAAGACGGCCGCTGCTGCCAAGCCATAGAACGTCGACCGGAGGCGCAAAACGAGGGGTTCCCTCAGCGGCGAACCCGGATTGGCTCGCTTCGGCTTCGGAAACAGCTCCTGCAGCCTTTCGCGCAACTCCGCCGGGGCTCGCTCGTCGCCCCAAACGCGACGAACCGCCGATCGCAAAGCGGGGTCGTTGAAACTGTCGAAGTCTGCTTCCGACATGGCCGAATCCGCGAAAACTCCTGACGTGGCTGTAATCAACCTCAGGCGGCAAGACCCAATCTCCCGCCTGCTGACCTATGTAACTGTCAAGTACCGCCGGGTATTCCCAACAGTGCTGTTCACTTGCGAATCACACCCTCTTCGACGGCCAGATCATGCAGCGACTGCGTTAACTTTTGACGTGCACGGTGCAATCGGCTCATGACCGTCCCTATTGGCACATCGGCCGCTTCAGCAATGTCCTTATAACTGAAGTCTTCAACGGCCCACAACAGCAGAACCGTCTGATATTCTTCGGGAAGCTGCTTCAGGGCTTTCACAAGCCGCTCGTCCATTCCCTCAAAACCTTGGTCAAACGCAAAATTATCTTTTGGGGCCGGTGGGCTCAGGGCTTCCAATGGGGCGGCCTCCATCGCAACCGGCTGCTTTTTTTCGCGATCGCTTCGGCTGAAGTGCAGATTATGCATGATCCGCACGAGCCAAGGGCGGATGCCATGTGCTTGCAAGTCAAAGGTGTGATAGGACTTAATAGCGCGGAGAAACGTTTCCTGAACCAAATCGCTGGCTCCGTCGGCCTGCCGGGTCAGACGCCGGGCCACGCGGTAGAGCAGGTCTGCCTGCTCTAGTGCCAGGCGTTCGAATTGGTCCCTCGGGAGTTTCATCTAGTCCACTGTCCGCCAACAGAAGCCATAGGGTAACATATTGTGCGCTATCAGTATCCGACGAGTTTGTCCGCGCAACGACAGCGCCCTTACATACAATAATTCCCGTCCAGTAGATTACGTATTCGTCATATCGTTTGCCGATGTCCATTGAATAAATCGTAAACATCTATCCAATAATGATTTAATCGCACATCCCCGCCGTGGATCAAGCGGTTTGAGCAGAACAAACGACGATGGCAGCCGTACCATTTGAGCTGTCGATGGGGTTGCCTGTCGGCTTGACAGTTGATCGCAACGTTGTTCAAACTCCCCGCCCCGTGGCGATCAGACTGATTGTCGCGGTCGTTAAGAGACGGGGGTGTGAGGCCGATAGGCCGAGCAGTCGAAGCATGAAATCGCCACACATGGCTAACGTGAGTTCACATGGCAAAGTCGAGTGGGAAAAATCTGGTCATCGTCGAGTCGCCTGCGAAGGCCAAGACGATAAATAAATACCTTGGCGACAGTTACGTCGTGAAGGCCAGCATGGGCCACGTCCGTGATCTGCCGTCCAGCGGCATGGGCGTGGATTTGGAGACCTTTGTTCCCGAGTACAAGAACTTGGAGAGCCGGGGCAAGGTCATCACCGAGCTAAGGAAACTCGCGAAGGAAAGCACCGAAGTTTACCTCGCGACCGACTTGGACCGTGAAGGCGAAGCAATCGCCTGGCACCTCAAAGAAGCCCTCGGCATCCCCGATGCCAAAGCCCGCCGGGTGATCTTCAACGCCATCACCAAAACCGAAATTCAGAAGGCATTCCGCAACCCGATGGCGATCGATATGGATCGCGTCAACGCTCAGCAGGCGCGGCGTATCCTCGATCGCATCGTGGGATATGAGATCTCGCCGTTGCTGTGGCGCAAGGTTGCCCGAGGATTGAGTGCCGGCCGGGTGCAGAGCGTCGCGGTCCGATTGGTTGTCGACCGCGAGCGGGAAATTGAAGCGTTCATCCCCAGTGAATACTGGACCATCGGCGGCATCTTCACCGCCGAGGCCAACGGCAAAACCTGCACCGCGCTGGCCGCCCAGTGGACGGATTTTCTGACCAACACCGGCAACGGCGAACGCACCAAGGTGGAGCGCGAGAAATGGCTTGCCGAGCACGAAGCTTTTGCCGCGGAATTGGTTGAGCTGAGCGGCAAGAAATTTGAAGCTGACAATAAGGACGATGCGCAACGCGCCGCCGAGCTGCTGGGCTATTCGCTGCAGCGGGAATTGACCGTCGAGGATGCCGAGGCCAAAGGGCCGGCGAAATTCAATACAAGGCTCTATGGCGGCCTGGCCAAGTGCCCGAAATTTGTCGTCCGCGGCATCGAGAAGAAGCGCACGACGAGCAAGCCGTCAGCGCCGTTCATCACGAGCACCCTGCAACAGTCTGCTTCAAGTCGATTGGGCTTTGGCGCGCAGCGGACTATGCGCTTGGCGCAGACGCTGTATGAATCAGGCCACATCACTTACATGCGTACCGACTCGACGAACCTGTCGGCTGACGCGGTGACGATGGCGCGCGATTACATTCAGAAGGAGTTTGGCGCCAAGTATCTGCCGCCGAAACCGAACGTCTATTCCTCTTCGAACAAAAGTGCGCAGGAAGCCCACGAAGCGATTCGCCCGACCGACGCCAATTTCTCCCCCGCCAAGGCCAGGGAGAAATTGGGCGCTGACGAGTTCAAGGTCTATCAACTGATCTGGAATCGATTCGTATCGTGCCAGATGCCCCCCGCCGAATTTGACCAGACGTCGGTAACGATCGTGGCCTCCACAACCGGCGGCGCCGCCGTCTTCCGCGCCGGCGGTCGTAAGCTCGTCTTCGACGGGTTCATGCGCGTCGCCGGCGTCAGCAGCGAAGATCAGTTGCTGCCGGATCTGAAGGAAAAACAGCCGGTAACGCCGATCGAATTGCAGCCGACGCAGCATTTCACACAGGCCCCGCCGCGGTTTACCGAAGCGACCTTGGTGAAAAAGCTAGAGGAGCTCGGCATTGGTCGTCCGAGTACCTACGCGAGCATTATTCAGACGATCCAGGATCGCGAGTATGTCGAGCAGATCGATCGCCGCTTTTACGCGACGATGCTCGGGTCGATCGTCACCGACAAGCTGATGCAGGGCTTCCCTGACATCATGGACGTGCAGTTCACCGCCGGCATGGAAGGCCAGCTCGATGCCATTGAAAAGGACCATCTGGATTGGGTGAAGCTGCTTCACGATTTCTACGGACCGTTCCACAAAGAAGTGGAAAGCGCGCTCGGTAAGCTTGAGCATGCCGGCGGCACCCAGTCGCCGTACAAGTGCACCAAGTGTGGCAAGCCGATGGTCTACCGCATCAGCAAGAATGGATTCTTCCTTTCCTGTAGCGGCTATCCCGAATGCGACGGCACGCAGCCGGTTGACAAGCAAGGCAAGCCGACGCTTCGTGAGGTCTCGGAATTCAAATGCCCGGTCTGCGGTCGCGAGATGATCAAGCGCAAAGGACGCTTCGGCGAATTCCTGGGTTGCAGCGGCTACTCGGTCAAGAACGAGAAAGGCGAACCCGCCTGCACGACGATCATCAATCTCGACAAGGAAGGCAAACCCCTTCCCCCCAAGACGCCGCCGATTGAGACGACCATCAAGTGCGAAAAAGACGGCGGCAAGATGCTCCTCCGCGACGGCAAGCGCGGCCCGTGGCT
>Ga0182024_10014800_pt1 | contig 15035 bp, 15 predicted proteins | sample P32metaG_FD_120480 | JGI IMG/M metagenome (GOLD analysis project Ga0182024, IMG submission 120480) | Permafrost microbial communities from Stordalen Mire, Sweden - P3-2 metaG (Illumina Assembly) | ecosystem: Environmental > Terrestrial > Soil > Wetlands > Permafrost | place: Sweden: Stordalen... | reverse complement strand
GGCCACCTCATCAACGAGGAGGAGTACTTCGACCTCATCTTCCGCAAGACCGCCTACCTCTTCAAGGTCTCCATGCAACTCGGCGCCGCCATCACGCACGCGGGCGAAGAACTCGAATCGCAACTCGGCGAATACGGCCGCAACCTCGGCCTCGCCTTCCAAATAGTTGACGACGTCCTCGACCTCACCGCCGCCGAAGACGTCCTCGGCAAGCCCGTGGCCAGCGATCTCCGCGAAGGCAAGGCCACCCTCGCCGTCATCCACGCCCTCGAGCGCGGCACCGGAGCCGACCGCGAAGCCATCCGCACGGTCCTCGCCGACCGCAGCTTCGACAACGTCTCCCACCCGCAGATCCTCGAAATCCTCCACCGCCACGGCTCCATCGACTACGCCATGGACACCGCCTGCGCCTACGCCGAAGCCGCCCGCCTAAGCATCACCGACCTACCCGACTCCGAAGCCAAGCGCGCCCTCCTCTGGGTCCCCGGCTTCGTTACCACCCGCGACCGCTAGCAAAATTTGCGATTACGCGGTCTGCGTTCGGTCAGTATGGGTGAGGCCGTCCGCTTTCACCGTCTGTCAAAAGTTCAGACTTTGAAAACCACCGAATAGAGTGAATGAAGTTGGACGTGCGAAGAGCCTTATCCACTTGGATCGCGGTCCCCGTCTCGGCCTGCTCATTTTCGGACAGACTTAGCAACACGTCATTGCCATTTTCATGTTTGACACGAATCCGGATGGAATACCCTTTGTTATTGTTTAGGGACTTGGACTTGCCCCAGACAAACTGAAAAGACGAACTGTTTGCTTCGTCCTGAAATGCTATACATTCAGTGCCTTCGTGATGAAGCGAAGTCGCAATCAGATCAATGATGAATCTCGATATCGTCTGTCCGGTAGCCTGCGCAACATCGCGGCATTCAAAGCGAGCCTGATTGCGGTAAACAGGCTCGATCGAAGAAGAAACGCGTTTATCGCATAGAAAGCCTCCGCCTAGTTCCGCCAAACGAGTGAGAATTTCTGGATCATCACCCCCATAGCGAACTGCACCGCAGCAACTCGCCCATGTTGCACGGATCGCGGAATTTACTTCTTCGCCTGATGAAGGCTGAAGCACGAAAAAGCAATGTCCTGTTGTGTCATGTGACATAAGCCCATTAGCTTCCGCCTCAGGGGCACCGCATCCTATGCACATTCCACCTTCCACATAAAAAGGCCCTTCAGCGTTTTGACCGTGTCTTTCATGCGGAGTGTCCATATGGAGTTCATTCTAGCGACACTCAAGAAGCTCAACCAGTCACTCCAAATCCGAAATCCGAACACGCTTCTTTCGAAGCTACTTTCTCAAAAACTCAGCCCACTCCGGCACAGGCTCATTCCAGTGCATGTATCCTTTATGCCCGAAAGCCACAAATACATACCCCGTCTCCAGGGAGTTGTCCAGAATGACTGCGAAATCAGCGTCAGGCAGCAGCCGCTTCATATTCGCTAGAGTGCGAGGATAACGCCGCCTCTGGTCTTCTTCCGGCACATCATGCCCACCCTTCTCGACCCGCGTCTTCACTCGCTCGATGTTAATCTCCACCGAAGTAGTTCCCACATAGACGATCATGATATTGAATCCAGCGCCTTTCGCTCGCGCTGCCATCCTCAGATAGGTGCTCCCGGAGAGAGTCGTCTCCACCGTGAAGCTCTGCTTTTTGGCAATCAAGTCCTCCGCAAGGCGAAGAACCTGCTTACCCGCTTCGATAGCGGAGCTGTTGGAATCAAGAGTTTCCTGGATAGACTTCGCAATCGCATCAGGATCGAGCACAGGTATCTGCTGAAATTTCTCGCGTGCGGAAGACGTAAGAGTACTCTTGCCGCACCCATTGGATCCGGCGATGATCGTCAATACCGGACTACTCAAGCGGCTTCGCTCTTAGCCTTGTCCTGCTTCGCCTTCTCTTCACGAATCCATTCGAGTTTCCGGCGTTCCCACTTCACGCCTTCGCGCCCAGCCTTCACAAGGCTCTCGGCGAACTCCTGGACATTGAATTCATCGCTGCCAATATAAGTAGCCATGTTTGTATCCTACTCCTCGTCCTCACCCTCATCAACACTATCCTCAACCTCCAACTCCGCCACCCGCATCCCGCCATTCCCCTTCTCCACGAGCACCTGAATCCTTCCCTCCGCCGCCTCCAACTCCTTCTTGCAAGCATTCGAAAGCTTCACGCCCTCCTCAAACAAACGCACCGATTCATCCAGCGAAAGCTCCCCTCGCTCCAGCCGTTCCACCACTGTCTCCAACGCCGTCAACTGTTCTTCAAAGCTAGCCATTACGCAACCCCTACCTCTGCAAGCCCGAGCACATCCGCAGCCACGTTATACCGCCCAAACGGCGCGCTCACCTGGACCCCCTGCACCATCGGCCGAGCCTCAGCCAGCATCTCCTGCGCGATCTTCACCCCTTCAGCCCTTGCCGCTTCAGGCGAAGTCACCGACCCCATCCGCGCCATAATCTCCTCCGGCATACTCACCCGCAGGTCGTTCTTCATAAACTCTGCATTCCTCAAACTCGTCAACGGCCAGATCCCAGCAATCACCGGAATCCGAAACCCTTCAATCCTTCGCAGAAACTCCTCCAGCACGCGCAGGTCGAAGACCGGCTGTGTAATCGCAAACTCCGCGCCCGCTTCTACCTTGAACGCAAATCGCCGCACCTCCTGGTCCATATCTGCAACCCCAGGATTCGCCGCAACCGAGATCGTAAACCCCGTCGACTCCCCAATCGAGTTCTTCCCAATATCCAACCCGTAGTTCAAATTGTGGACGACGTTCACCAACCCAATCGCGTCCACATCGAACACTGCCGTCGCATCCGGATAGTTCCCCAGCTTCGGCGGATCGCCCGTCAGGCACAAAATATTCTTCAGCCCAATCGACGAAGCCCCCAGCAGATCGCTCTGAATGCTCAGCACATTCCTATCGCGGCAAGTGTAATGAAGCACTGTCTCGATCCCAACGTGCTGCTGGATCTGCACACACAAACTCTGTGCGCTCATCCGAGCACTGGCCCGCGGCGAATCCGGCACATTGATCGCGTCCACTCCCAGCCGATACAGCAGCGCCGCACCTTCAAGCTCCTTGCTGCAATTAATTCCCTTCGGCGGAACAATCTCCACCAGCGTGACGAAATCCCCCGCCGCGACCATCGCACCAATCTTCGATCGCTCCGCCAGCCGCGGCGGCTCCACCTTACTCGCCGCAATCGTCGCCGCCTTATTCGAGCCGGCCCGCTCCATCACCGCCGCGCCGCCCTCCATCGCATCCAGCGCCCGCAGCGCGCTCTTCATCGCGCGCGTATAGCTCGGAGCAGTCCCGCAACATCCTCCCACGATGCTCGCCCCAGCCTTCACCAGCTTGCGTGTAAAGCTCGCCATATACTCCGGCGAAGTCAAATAAATTGTCCGCCCCTCCACCGCCCGTGGAATCCCCGCATTCGGCATCGCCGCCAGCGGCAGCGTCGTCATCGGCCGCATCCGCTCAATCACGCTCAACACCGTCGCCGGCCCCGCGCTGCAGTTACATCCCAGCGCATCCACGCCCAACTCCGTCAGCCTCTCCGCCGCAGTCTCAGCGGAAGCACCATCCAGACAATTCCCTTCCTCATCCACCGTCATCATCACGATCACCGGAACCCCCGGAGCCACACTCCGAGCCGCCAGAATCGCCTGCTCCGCCTCCACCAGCGAAGTCATCGTCTCCACCACCAGCAGATCGGCTCCCACGCCCGGCCCACCCTCCACCAGCGCGCTGATCTGCTCCGCGAACGCAGCCCGTGCTTCATCCAGTCCAACCTTCCCCAGCGGTTCCAGCCGCACGCCCAGCGGCCCAATCGCTCCTGCAACAAACGCCTCACTCGCTTGCTTCTCTCGAATCTGCTCCACACACTCCCGTGCCAGTCTCACGCCAGCCCGGTTAATCTCGCGCACCTTGTCCTTCAGCCCGTGCATCTCCAGCCGAAACGCATTCGCCCCAAACGTATTTGTCTCCACCACCTCCGCGCCTGCCTGCAGATACTCCGCGTGCACCTCGCGCACCAGCTCCGGCTGCGACAGGTTCAGTTCGTCGTAGCAGCGATTGATAAACACGCCCCGCGCATACAGCATCGTACCCATCGCCCCATCGCAGAGCACTGTCGCCCCTGCAAACAACCTCTCTGCCGCCATCGATCCAGCAACCGGACCGGCAGCGGCCCCCATGCTCGCCTTGCCCAACTCATTCGCCATCATCGTCTCCGCTTGTTCTCACCATCCTAAGCCACCGGCCAAACCTACTCCAAACTCGCCCTCGCCTCATTGCTTCCCAGCGCCGTTCCACCTCGTCCAATCAATCGTCCTTTGGTATACTCGGCAGATAGCAGTGGCTGCCGGAAATGCCGCGCGCAGGTTGGAGTTTGTTACCGTTGACGAATCGAAGTCCCTTCACCAAGTCCCGCCGCGCCCAGATTCTTTGTGGCCTCCTGATCGCTGTTGCGACCGCCGCTCTCACCTCCTGTCACAGCGACCTCTATTACGCTTACAAGTTCCCTGAGTACACCTTCGCCAACCGCCCCATCCCCCCCAGCCTTCTCGCCGAACGCGTCATGGTCGCAGTCTCCACCAACGGCTCCACTGGCAGCCTGCAAATCCTCGATGCCCTTCGCAACCTTCGCAGCAACATCCAGAACTCCAAACCCTTCTTCAGCATTTCAGGTTCAGTCGGCTCCTTTCCAAACCTCATTCTCAGCTTCCCCTCAGAGATACGCGGCTACGTCTTCTCGAGCGTGGGTGGATCACTCAACATCATCAACTATGGCACCGAGGCTTCCACCGGCTCGGCCGGCACATACCCCGGAGCGAACTCCATCGCCATCCCTCCCACCTTCGGTCACATCTACGCTGCACTTCCGATATCCGGTCAACTGGTCATCGTCGATAGCACCTCCACGGCAGGCACCTACGCCCTCAATATCCCCAACGTATATAAAGTAGCCGTCAACACCGGCGACACAGTCGTTCTCGCCATGGTCCAGAACTCCAACGCGGTCTATCGAGTCATCAAGCTCAATATCAACCAATACCCCACCTCGATCGCTGCGATAGCCGCCCTCGGTGCCGTTGACTGTGCGCCCCTCAACGTTCCCATCTACTGCGCGGTTCCGGTCAACACCGGCAGCACCACCAATGCATTTGATCGTCCTTACGGCGCTTACTTCTCCCTCGACGGCACCACCGCCTACGTCCTCAACTGCGGTCCGGAGTGCGGTGGAAGCACGGCCAGCGTCACGTTCCTCCAACAGGGCGCGCTCAACGTCAATACCTTCACCATCGGTGTCCCGAACGTGAACGCCTTCTCGGCCAACGTCCCTGTCCCCGGCGGCGTCACGGCCGCCCTCTCTGACGGAACCACCCTCTACGTCTCGGGCCAGCAACTCCAGCCCGACGGCCTCTTCGCGGGTAATCTCTCCACTATCAATCTTGCTACGGTCGCCACCAACCCCGCCGCAGCGGTCACCGCCCAGTACTCCATCTCCGACGGCACTCACACCAAGATGCTCTTCGCCGACGACAACACCCTGTGGATTGGCTCTCAGTTCTGTGCCACCGGCGAGCGCGCTTCCCGTGCCGCCCAGCAGATCGCAGCCGGCCAACCCACCGACCAGACCACTAACTACAACTGCCTCACCCGCTTCGACCGCGGCGCGCTCACCGCATCCATTGTTCCCGCAGTCGTGCAGAGCCAGACCGCAGCCGTCGCTGTTCTCTACCCCAACACCAACCAGGACGAGTTCTACTACGGCGACCTCACCGGCCTTTGCTGGGTCCAGAACTACCACAAGGTCTACACCGCCTACGGTGGCCAGGTCCACGCCTTCAACACTGTCGATGGCTCCGAGATCAACAACACCCTCATCACCGTTCAGGGCACGGCCCTCGATGTCGCCTACATGGACGCAATCACCGACGCAGACAACTAAACACCAGGCCGTAGGGAATAGGGAGTAGCGATGGTCAAGTCCTACCGTGATCTCAAGGTCTGGCAGCGCGCCATTGAAATGACTCTCGCCATTTATCGCGTCACGACTGGCTTTCCCAAAGAAGAGCTATTTGGCCTCACGAGTCAACTCCGCCGCGCCGGAGTTTCGGTAGCCAGCAACATAGCGGAGGGATATGGTCGCGGCTCCAAAGGCGAATACAAGCAGTTTCTCGCAATGGCCCGCGGTTCAAATCTTGAAGTCCAGACACAACTGTTCATCGCAACAGAATTGGCTTACGGCAATCCCCCTCACGTAAAAGCAGCCGATGACCTCTCAAACGAGGTCTCCAGAATGCTCAACTCCCTCCTGGCAAAACTCTAATGGCAAACGCGCCTTCTACTCCCTACTCCCTACTCCCTACTCCCTCGCCCATCGACATCCTCGCCATCGCCGCCCACCGCGACGATGTCGAACAAACCTGCGGCGGCGCTCTTCTCGCCATGCAAGCCCGCGGTTGGAGCACCGGCATCCTCGATCTCACGCAAGGTGAATCCGGCACCCGCGGCACGGCAGCCGACCGCGAATCCGAAGCCATCGCCGCCGCCCGCATTCTCAACGTCGCGCACCGCGAGGCCCTCGATCTCCCCGACGGCAACGTCGAAAACACTCTGCCCAACCGCCTGAAACTCGCCGAGGTCCTGCGCCGCCTTCGCCCCCGTGTGGTCATTTTGCCCTACTGGCAGGGTCGCCATCCCGATCACTACACCACCGCCACCCTCGGCTACGAAGCCTGCTTCCTCAGCGGCCTCGCCAAAGTTGTAACCCCTACCGTCACAAATTCGGAAACCCCCGCAACCCCGCACCGGCCCTTCAAAATTCTCTACGCCAGCCTCTACGCCGATGTCCGCCCCACCTTCGTCGTCGACATCACTCCATTCATCGAGCAGCGTCTCCAGGCCCTCCTCGCCTATCGCTCTCAATACGGTGCTCAACCCCAGGGTGCCGCACTCTTCGTACCCGAAGAAGAGATCCGCGAGCGCACCTTCGCCGAAGCACGACACTACGGCCTGCTCGCCGGCGTCCGCTACGCTGAACCTTTCATCCAGAAAGAGATCGGCCTTGTTGATGACATCATGCTTCTTCCCGTGCAATCAATCTGAATTAATTTTTTTGTGTGCCGCCAAATCCACTGGGCCTCCTCTATCGTCATCGAACTGATGGTGTAGTCAGCAATCTGCACTGAGGAGAGGTATATTGTGGAAAAAAAGTTAAATGACCTGATAGATAAGGCTCTTTCCCGCCGAAAGTTTATGGCAGGAGCCGGGACCGCCGCCGCCACAGCATTGATCGTCGGTTGCAGCAACAGCAGCCCCGCACCAACCTCAACACCAACACCAACACCTACTCCAACACCGACCCCTACCCCTACCCCTACTCCTTCTCCCACTGCAGCCGCCATCACCGACGTCGACATTCTCACCTTTGCTCTCAACCTGGAATATCTTGAGGCCGAATACTATCTCTACGCCACCACCGGTGCCGGGCTCTCCGCAACCGATGCAGGCGGCGGTCCCGCTGCGACCGTTCCTTCTACAACCATGGTCACGTTCGCTGACAAATACCTCCAGCAGTATGCGGATGAAATCGCTCAGGACGAACTCAACCACGTCCGCTTCCTCCGTAAAGTCATCGGTGGAGTAACCGGCGCCACCGTTCAACCTCGTCCAGCCATCGACCTGACCTTCTTCGCCGGCCTCGCTACGGCTGCCGGAATCTCAGGCACCTTCAATCCATTCACCGACGAGAATGCCTTCCTGACCGGCGCCTTTGTCTTCGAGGATGTGGGTGTTACCGCCTATCTCGGTGCGGCCCCGCTCATCACCAACAAGGCCTCCTACCTTGGGCCGGCAGCCGGAATCCTCGGAACCGAGGCCTACCACGCCTCCGAAATCCGCACGATCATCGCCGCAAACGCAGCGTCGAGCACGGCAACCGCTTCACAGATCGCAGCTCTTGCCAACGCCAACCTGATCGCGGCGCTACGCGGCAAGATCACCGCGGCAACCGACACCATGATTACCGCCGAGACCGTGCTGAGCATCAGCCAGATCGTCAACTGCGACAGCACCAACGCAATCGCCTTCGCTCGCGTTCCCAACCAGGTCCTCCACATCGTCTACGGCGGCACGGCAGGCGCGGGCGTATCCAAGGGCGGCTTCTTCCCCGCTGGACTCAACGGCAACATCAAAACGACAACGACCTAAGGACGGACATCATGGCAACTCTAGAGACACAGCAGTTAGATGACATCATCGTAAAGAGCCGTCGTAAGATGCTCTCGCTCGGAACCTCGGCACTTGCTGGTCTCGTCCTCGCGGGCATGACCAAAAAGGCAGAGGCCCAAACCACCCTCACGGATAACGACATCCTGAACTTCGCCCTCAACCTCGAGTACCTCGAAGCAAATTTCTACAACCTCGCCGTTTATGGCGTCACCATCGACAAGCTCCCCACTCCCATCGCCATTACCGGCACGGGAACCCAGGGCACCGTCACCACCAAGGCCAGCTTCGCCCCGGTTCCCTTCAGCATCCCCACCATCAAGGCGTACGCAACGGAGACAGCTCTCGAAGAGGGCAGGCACGTCTCCTTCCTCCGCGGCGCACTTGGCGCCGCGGCCGTCGCACAACCAGCGATCGACCTCGTGAACTCCTTCAACGCCCTCGCTATGGATGCGGGGATTGCTGGCTCGTTCGATCCGTTCGCCAACGACGCCTATTTCCTCATCGGCGCCTACATCTTTGAGGATGTCGGTGTCACCGCCTATCACGGTGCGGCTGGCTCAATCAGCAGTCCCACCACCCTCGGTGCAGCAGCCGGTATCCTCGCAGTCGAGGCATACCACGCCGGTCTGGTCCGCACCGCTATCAACGCGCTTGACATGGCTGCGACCTTCGCACCAACGGGAACCCTTACCGGCTACACCCAGGTGATCTCGGCCTTCCGTTCCAAGCTCGCCAACCCCACGCCACCGGCCACGGGAACGCCTTTCACCACAAACGGCGGACTCACGGCAGACGACCAGGGCATCGACAACTCGCAGATGGTCGCTCTCCAGGGAACCTCCGCGTCCTACCCCTCCACCACCATCCTCGATGCGGACAACAACAGCATCACCTTCGCAAGAACACCGCAGCAGATCCTTTCCATCGTCACCGGAAACTCCCCCGCACTCTCCAGCGGCAACAAGGGAGTTTTCTTCCCCGCCGGCCTGAACGGCACCATCAACTAACAACCAAACTGAACGCAACGAAGACGCCTCCAGCAAACCCGCCGGAGGCCTCTTCATTTTGTCCCGCAACGCCGCCGTTGTTCTCGTCCTCCCCTGCTTACTTTTTGAAGTCGTCATCCTGAACGAAGTGAAGTATCCCCGCATTTCGTCTTTGTTCTTTCTCACATACCGCAGGGTACACCGACTTTGATTCTGCTTTAGTCTAAGCGTAGAGGGAAATGTGACGCTGAGCCGCCGCAGCCGGACCAGACAAAAAATAAACTTCAAAACGCTGTCCTATTTTTGGTCGCGCAAAAGATGCCATTTTTGACCACACTTTCACCACAATTTGTCCACGTTTACCATGCAAAAGAACCACGTTTGCACACCCGATTTCGCAAAAATCCCCCATAAAACACAAACCCACCACGCAGAAAAAAAAAGCCGCCACAACACACCTACGCCACCACCCCAGACCGAAGCCGCTCCCGCACAAACCCCACCACCTCGTCGGTCGCATACACCGGCGGACGCATCGCCAGAACCGGCGTCCCCTCCACCAGCTTCAGCGAAACGCCCTTCCACTCCGACCGCCCCAGCTCCCCCTCCGCCACTAGCACCGCGTCCGCCCGATCCAGAAAGTACCGAGCCGACTCCTTGAAGTCCGCCGTCTCCGGATCCAGCACACTCAGGTACAAATCCGGCCGCAAGAACTTCATAATGCTGTTCGACTCGATCACCGCATTCTCTGCCCGCGCCAGCTCCTTGCGAATCCGCGGCATCGCCTCCGACAAATCCCCTTGCCGCGTCCTCACCCAGAACGACCGCACCGCCCCCGCCGCCAGGAACCGTGCAGAGTCCGTCCCTGTAGCCCCGTCCCGCTCCTCACTCACCGCGACCGTATGTTCCGCCGTCTCGCAGTCACACGGCTCCCCATTCGCCGAGCACATCCCATGCCCAAACTGTGTAATCTTGAACGCCGTCCAATGCATCTCCGGCATCGCCGCGATCAGCCCAGCCACCACGCTGGTCTTCCCGATATTCCTCGTATGTCCGCCCACCACCACAATCGCCATACTCACCACCAGCCAAGCACAATTAGAGCATTTTCACTATTGCCGTAACAACAACCACAGTCGTCCTCCCGACCGGAGCAGGGGACAGTTTCATCGTCCGCTGCGCAGTGGAGGACCCCCGTATTTCGCCTTTGCCGTTGTTCGTTCTCGCTTCTCCACCACGCTATCTGAAACCGAATTACCGCCGTTTCAGCCGAGCCAAATCCCGCAGGTACTCCTTCAAAGGCCGCGCCGGCCTCCCCCAGAAAACCTCTCCCGGCCCGCGCATCTTCTTCCCACTCAACACACCGGCCCCACCTCCCAGAATCACTCCAGCCCCCACCGTCGCATGCTCCCCAATCCCCACCTGCCCTCCCAAAATCGCTCCATCCTCCACCACGCTCGACCCGGAGATCCCTGTCTGCGCCGCAATAATCACGTTCTTCCCGATCAAGCAGTTATGCCCGATATGCACCAGGTTATCGATCTTCGTGCCCCGCCCAATCCTCGTCTCTCCCAGCGCTCCACGATCAATCGTAGTATTCGCTCCAATCTCGACATCGTCCTCCACCACCAGCCGCCCCTGCTGCGGAAAGATCAGATACTCCCCCGTCTTCGCACTCCGCACATACCCAAACCCCGTCGACCCCAGCACCGCCCCCGCCTGCACGACAACCCCATCTCCCAGCACCGTCCCTGCATGCACCGTAACCCGCGCCGCCAGATTGCAATCGTTCCCGATAACCACCCCATCCTCCAGCACAACGCCCGGCCCAACCCTCGTCCCCACCCCAATGGCAACGCCATTACCCACCACCGCCGTCGCATGGACTCCCGCCTCAAATCCACGCCCGCGAAGCCGCTGGGCAACCACAGCGAAGGCATACCGCGCATCCGCAACCCACAAAACCCTCGGATCCAAAGGCAATTCCGCAGACTCCAGCCGTCTGCTCGCAAGAATCACCCCCGCCTCCGACACCAGCGCCTTCATCAGCGTCGGCCCGTCCACCGCAAACACCACCGACCCCGACCCTGCGCCTTCAATCTGCGAGACCTCGGTAATCTCCACATCCAGCAACGGCGCACTCACTCCGATCCAGTCGGCAATCTTACCCATCGTCACCATCAGTAGATCCCCAACTCTCCCGCCGGCCGCGTCTTCCAGCGCCGATGCATCCAAAGCCACTGCTCAGGATATCGCCGCACATACCCTTCAATCGCCGCCGTAAACCCCGCCGTATTCTCGAGCGCGTCCTTCTCCGCGTCCCCAGTATGGACCACCTCCAGCTCTTCGCCAAAGCGCAGAACATAACTCTGCTCGCTCTCCTCCCACAGCAGAAACCCCGGCACCACCGCCGCTCCCGTCTTCGCCGCAATCCGAGCCATTCCCGACGCAGTACAAGCCAGCACGCCAAAATACGGCACAAACACACCCTGCGGCGGAGTCATATTCGTATCCATCAGTATCCCCACCGTCTCCCCCGCCCTCATCGACGCGATCAGCCCACGCGCAAAATCGTCCTTATGAATCACACGGTTCCCATGCAAACAGCGAATCCGATTCACGAACGCATCGACCAGCGGATTATCCAGCCGGCGGATCACCATCCCCATCGGCATCCCTCTCAGCGAATGGTAAAAGCTGGACAGCTCCCAAGCACCAAGGTGCCCCGTCAGCACAAGCACGCCCTTGCCCCGCTCTCGCGCCCGAACGAAGTTCTCCAGCCCCTCATAGCGGATAAAGCGATTCGCACCCTCAGCCGTATATCCGGGCATCTTGCAGAACTCTGCCAGCTGATAGCCCAGATTCCGGTACACCGAACGAAGAATTGCCTCGCGATCAGAGGCTGTCTTCTCAGGAAACGCCAGCTCAAGATTGCGCGTGCCCACCTTGCGCAGCCGCCCCAGCCCATGAAAGGCGGCAGCGGCGATCGCTGCGCCCACACCACGTGCCAGCCTCCGCGGAAGCAGTCGAACACCCTGCACAAAAAGCCATACAGCCGCAAATTCCATCCGTTCGCGGACGCTGATCCCGTCCTGCGCCAAGTCGTTTTGTGAACCCTCGCTCAAGCCTGTAGTCTATCGGGCTTTCAACCGTTTTCCTGCCAAACAAAAAGAAGGGCGGCCCCAGGGGCCGCCTCCTCGTATTCGTAGAGTCTCAAACAGTTCTTAGTTGTTCTTTGCAATTACAAAGTATCGTGCCACCGTCCGGACGAAGGGCCGTGCCTCAGCCGGGGTCGCCTGGCTGCCATGCAGGATCGCGTCGAAAGGAACATCCGCGCCATACAAAGCACGAGTATCGTCCTGATTCTGCGAGACGACCGTGCCGTCCAGGTTGATACCGGCAAACAGGCCCTTGCTGCGTGAATAAGTCAAAAACTGAGCATTCAGCTTCCAATCCGTGCCTGCAGCGGCATTACGGCCAACCGGACCGGCAGAGGCAGCAGCATCAGCGCCCAGCTTGAACTTATTCTTCAACATGTCCTGAAGCCCCTGATCGTTCATGGCAATCATCACCAGGTCCGTCGACTGTCCGCCAATCTGGAATCCAAAGCTTCCTCCAGCCATCTGCACACACACCGGCGCGCTCCATCTTCCATCCCGCGTACGGCAGGTTGCAACGCCCTGTCCATATTGGCCGCCAACTACAAATGCAGCCTTCTTGTAGCTCGGAACCACCACAACGCAGGAGGCACCAGCCAGGATGCTGCTTGGAATCGCCCTATCGGGAGTCGCCATAATCTGCCGAATGATCTCGCCGGCATCGTTCAGCCTCTGCGCAACCTTCGCTCTATCGCCCTCTGCATGCGCCGCCATGGAACCAGCCAACATGGCCAACCCGCACGCAATCCCTGAAATCCGCTTCATCATCATCATGGTTATGCCTTTCACTTTCCGTTCCTGAAATTTTGGGTTGGGGAAGACAAACAAACTCTCTACTTCCAACAAACTATGAGATGGAACAAATCAAATCAGAGTTGTACCACTCCTCCACGGGTGCCTGCAACCGAGACCTCGGTACGGGCAGTAGGTCAGTTTGTTTTGCTTTGAAGGGGCGCGGCTTGACAGACTGCGGAAAAACTCTCTGGTTGGCGTCTTTGGGATGAAGCGTGGGGCTTCAGCCCCACGAAAAAGCTAGCAAATACCAAAGGGCTTTAGCCCCGGGTCCTCTCCTCCATTGCCACAAATAGAGTTTTTCCGCAGCCCTTTTAGCCGCGCCGTAAATAGACGCTAAGTTAGGGGCTTTGCTCTTGAGGGACCTCGGGACGAAAAAAAATGGGGGTTGTAGAGATAGGACCGGTACGATCCGGCACCATCTCTACAACCCCTCTCCCAGGTCTGTGTTGCTGGTTACTACTGTGCCTTACATCCGGTGACCTCACAACGGTACGAAGGTATGTATACCTTTGAGCGCTTTTTGTTAACCAGACCGTTAACACGCCATCAGCGAACAATCTCCTACTTTGGAAGCAGGTTGCGGCTCACCGCCTGCACCGAAAGCGCAATGCGGTTTTCCACCCCAACCTTACGCATCAGCCGGCCAACATGCGCCTTTACGGTAATCAAATCGATCCCCAACTCCTCCGCAATCACGCGGTTCGGGTGTCCCGCCACCAGCAGGCGAAGCACCTGCCCCTCGCGCGCGGTAAACTTCGGTTCCTTGGCCGCGCCCCGCCGAGTCGCCTCCGAGGACACCTCCAGCAATTTAGCCAGCACCTTCCTCGGCGCCCATGCCGATCCGTCCTGCACAATCTCGATCGCCAGCCGGACCTCGCTCTCCTTCGCCGTATGCGCCAGGTAGCCCTTGGCCCCGGCCCCAATGATGCGCTGGATATAGTCGTGGTCCTCTTCCAGCCCCAGCACGATCAGCCGAAGGTGCGGCCGCGTCCGGCGAAACGTAGCCAGCAGCTCAAAGATGTGGTCCGTGCACGCGGCGTCGATCAAAATCAGCGAAACACCCGAAGCATCCAGCGCCCCTGGAACCGACAGAGGCACAATCTCCACCGGCCCACCGTCAGCCCCGCCCTGCGACAAAATCATCTGCAATCCGAGAATCCGCAGCGGGTCCGTTGCAACCAGACCCAGACGCAACGGACCTTGCGGCTTCTTCTCTTTCATCGCCTGCGCAGCCTCTTTACTCAGCATCGTGCATTTAGTAGGCCGTTTGCGCGCGTCTTTGCGTGCGCCAAGGCATCGTCCCGGACATCCCTACAGCTTCGGCAGAACGATTCCCTGCTGATTCTGATACTTCCCCTTACGGTCCGCGTAGCTTACCTCGCACACCTCGTCGGACTGGAAGAACAGGATCTGGCACAGTCCTTCATTCGCATAAATCCGCGCCGGCAGTGGTGTCGTGTTCGAGATCTCCAGCGTCACAAACCCCTCCCACTCCGGCTCGAACGGCGTCACGTTGACGATAATCCCGCACCGCGCATAGGTCGACTTGCCCACGCAGATCGTGAGCACATCGCGCGGAATCTTGAAGTATTCAATCGACCGCGCCAGCGCAAACGAGTTTGGCGGAACAATCACGCTCGCCGCCTGCACCGACACGAACGACCGCTCGTCGAACGCCTTCGGGTCGATAATCGCGCTGTTCACATTCGTAAATATCTTGAACTCATCGGACACCCGAAGGTCATAGCCATACGAAGAAAGCCCATAGGAGATCACACCCTCCCGAACCTGTTTTTCGCTGAAAGGC
>Ga0182024_10014799_pt1 | contig 15035 bp, 16 predicted proteins | sample P32metaG_FD_120480 | JGI IMG/M metagenome (GOLD analysis project Ga0182024, IMG submission 120480) | Permafrost microbial communities from Stordalen Mire, Sweden - P3-2 metaG (Illumina Assembly) | ecosystem: Environmental > Terrestrial > Soil > Wetlands > Permafrost | place: Sweden: Stordalen... | reverse complement strand
CCAAACATCTGTTCTCTGCCCAGCAGAAAGTCTCGACCGCTTCACTTGCTTCATAAACACCATCCCTTCAATAGAAGAAGTTCTACTAGAACGTGTTGCGTCGACCGATTGAATCCACCTCCTCTATGATCCACTTGAATCCTTCGCCAAACCGGGCGCAGTTCTCTGGGATATCGGCGCGAACCTTTGCGCGACGAGCCTTATCTTTGCTCAGAACCCAAATGTGAGTCACATCTACGCGTATGAACCCATGCCTGAAACGCTCATTTATGCCGATCGCTCCCTAAGTATGAATCGTCAGCTTTCATCCAAAATCACATTGGACAGGCGGGGCGTAGGAAGCGCAGACGGAGAGTTAAGAGTCAAATACACAAAGAATGCCAAATGCGCAATTGGACTGTCGGAGATCCCGCCCGTTATTAAAACGCTTGTACGAGTTAAGGCTTCGGATTTGAAAGAGGTCACAGTCCCGTTGGTGGATGCCGCACAAGTGCTTAGGATGATCCGAAAGCTTCATCCTGATGCACAAATTCTTCTGAAGCTCGACGCCGAAGGTGCCGAATACCAGATCATCGATCGTCTTGTCGAGACGGGAGCAATCTCCGAAATCTCAGCCGCAGCAATTGAGTGGCACCTCACTCCCGGCGCGGAATACATCACATCTCGTTTGCAGGCTTCGGGGTTCCATACTCGTGTAAAAGCACTTGAGAAGGACGGTTCAATCGGAATGATCGATGGATGGCGAATTTCCGAGAACCAGTCGAAAGATAGAGAACCTTAGCGGTTCGGCGCCTTATGACATGAATAAACTGGGATACTTCCGTTTTTTCTTTACTATAGGCGGCCTTTGGGAGTGTTCCGATCGTATCGTAGCCTTCCGGACACTACTCCCTCACCTGTGCGCTGCGCGTCAATCCGCCAGTGAATTCCAAATGGATCAAGTTTGCTTCGTCAGATTCAATAGACTATTGCCGATCTGCACGCCGAATTTTTCTCGAACCACGCGAAACTGCATTTCGTCGCAGGCCGCGAGTGGCGGACAGACATATTCAATGATCGGAGGAACGTTGTGCGGTCTCCCCCCACCTTGTCCTTCCTCTCTGGCGTGCACGAAATCATATGTGGGCACTTTGGTGTCCGGCATCCTGCCGGTTCCCCCGGTAATGACCAGGCACTTATAGTCTTCGCGCTGCGGAGTCAACTGCGAAGAGAAGAAGTATGGCTTCCCAAGCTCGTCAAGTCTTCGCTGAAGATACGGAAGACTCGACGGCGGTCCAAGGATGCAAAACGAATCGTACTGCTGGGTCACGAATTCAACCGCGAGACGATTCATGAGGAAAGAACAGAAGTGAGTTGCCGTGTCGAATGCGAAGTAGTTCTTGGGCTCACCCGATCGTTTCCGAAAATCTCCATTCCGAATAAAGTCGATCAGGAACTGCTTGAATCTCTCCACCCACACAGGATTCTTCAGCTTGTCGGCATCGGAGACAAACGTGCGGTATTCGCAAAAATGCCATTTCTCTGTATAGGCTCGGAACTGTTCATGAAAGGCCATGCGCAGGATGGGAATTCCCAGGTAGTGTTCAAGATGATCCAGCGCCGGGTTGATCTTCTCAGGGGTAATTTCACGGCCCAGGACAACGCTGCGCGGCAGAAGGTGATGGTTCTGCGTGTAGCGTTGCATGCGATGTCCAAGAAGCTCCGCGTCCGGATGCGTCGTGAACTGAAAATCCAGAATCGGATAGGCGCAGAACGGAGGAAGTCGCAGGTTATCTTCATCGTCCACAAGGATCAAACTCGCGTTCTTGATCTTTTGCAAAATAGTGGAGAGCACGCCATACGCGGGCATTGGGCTCTTGGGCAGAAAGTAATCGTGGAAGATGAGATCGCAAAGAAGGATGGGGGCAGGAGGCACACAGATATGTTCGAAATGCACCGGAGCACCGGCGACTTCTGCGAGCGCGGCGAGATACGCATCGTCTATGTAAGGCTTTTCCGCTCCCAGGCCTATTCGCGGTCCGTCCACAAGCGCGACAATCGAAAAAACATCGCCCGCCGAGGTTTTGAGGCCCTCACCTCCCCCCTCACCTCCCCCCTCACCTCCCAATGTCGCGATCCGCTCGAGAGTCAAATCGGAACTGAAACCAATGCCGCGCTCTTCACAAAGGAGGCGTACGACAACCTGGCCGAGCGAATCAAGCTCCTTCCCAATGGGCTTGTTCCACGGAACGCCAGGAAATTTCTCGGCCAGCTCCTGAGCGAGTTCCCGTTCTCCACTGGACCGCGGCGAAACGCTGACCGCCGCCTGCACCGTGCGCAATTCTTGCACCGCGCGCCAATCTTCCAGGCATTTCTTGCGGTTGATCTTTCCTGAGGAAGTCTTGCTGATAAATTGTGGCGGAACAAAATGAACTTCTACCCACTCCAGCCCGGTCGCTTCTCTGACCAGCCGACTAGGCTCTGCAGAGCGTTCACCTTCCCAGAAGTGTGGGTCTTCGATCAGGAACATCGCCTTCTCGGTCCCAAGGGTTGGATCAAAAACAGCCATCGATGCAATGCGCCCTTTGGAAGAAGGAAATATCTCGCCAAGTGCAAAATCTAGATCGTTCAGCAGAACCTTGCGCCCGCCAATGTTGGCGAGATCCTGTTTGCGGCCGGTGATCACCACTTCGCCTTCATCCACGAAACCAATGTCACCTGTCGCGTAGTAGCCTTCCTCGTCCCGAATATCCTCGCCGCCCTCATAGGCCACGATCGAATGAGGACTACGCACAAACAATTCGCCGGATTTCTCCCGGACTTCGGTTCCGGGAATCGGACGCCCGCAGCTCACATAGCGTTTCTGGTCCCGCTCTAAAACCCGATAACCGGAACTCTGCGTGACCGCGAAAACATTCTCGGCCATGCCGTAGCAGGTCGAAACCGTCGCCGGGCTGGCCCCGGTAGCCTGCATGAACCTTTCTAATGTGTCGGCATAGGTCGGTTCCGAGCAGCTGATCCAATGACGCATCGTCGTAAACGGCCCGGCCTTGCCCGACTTGGCCATCACTTCAAAACCGAAATTCGGCATATAGCAAACAGTGCCGCCATGCTTCTGAATAGCGTCGAAGAGCAACGGTGGGCGATGCACCCAGGTCATCGGATCGATAAAGACCATACGGATCCCCAGCAGCAGAGGCATCACCAGGCACGCGATGAAGCCCATGTCGTGATAGAGCGGAAGCCACGAAACGATGCAATCCTCGTCGCTCAACTGAAGGACTTGGTTATAGAGAGACGCATGTGTGCGCAACGCTTCGAAGCTGAACCGAATCGGCTTCTTGAACCCTGTCGTTCCAGAAGACAACTGCAGAATCTCGCCCTGCGCTGGGAAGACAAGGTCCTCGTCACCCGTTGCCGAATCCTTGAGACCTTCGACGAAATGGCAACGCGCCAGTTCCTCCGGCGCATAAATTGAAAGCGCGGGATCGCACAAAAGTGCGCCAATGCCGCATTTCGAGATCGAATCGCGAACCGAGTCACGCCAATAAACTTTGCTGATTTTCGAAGTCGGGTACTGCAGAATGAGGGGAACTCTTCCCGCCGCGAGCACCCCAAGCCAGGAAACCACAAGTTCCGGGCCCGTGCGGAAGATGAGACCCAAACTGTGCGAAGCCGGCACGAGCTGCGAGACAATCTCGGCAACATGCTGAATGGGGCCGCTGCAGCGCGATAGATCGAGAGTCTTCTCGGACTCCCCTCCAAAAAATGAGATCCGTGGAAGACGCGATGCCTGAAACATATTGCTCTTCATTTGATCCCATCGCACGAGGACACAGCAATCGATAAGTGCGCGAGAGTGCCGCAACTGCCAAGGCCTTATCGGACGCGCCGTTTCAGACTCTTTCGCGGACAGAGGAGACTCTATCGTTTAATTGGCAACTTCCGCATCGGCGGTCATCCACCAGGGATGCCGACGTCTGCAGGAAAGTCAGGTCGTAAGCGCATCGATCAGGTGATAGGCTATGCCAATGTCAGCAACTTGCTCGACGACGAACCCTCGACGTTCAAGCATCTTCCGAAGCTTCAGATTTGGTTTGGCACAAGTCACAGCATGCACAATCCATTCGACAGCTACCAGTTTGTTCAGAAGTGCATGGCGGCTGCTCGGTTGTATCGTGGACCATCCGTACTTTAGCGAAGAGTAAAGTACGTGTGAGCGGTGACACTCCCGGAGCTTCGGCGTTGGACGTCTCTTTAATTTCCGAGATCGTCGGGATCGTGTAATCGGCAAGGCGAAGACGTTAATAATGTTCGACTAGACTACCGGGACGCGCAGCAGGCGGTAAGCCTCATTGATTTCGGTCATCTTTTCGTTTGCAAACTGACGTGCCACTTTATTCTGATCGCTGAGCCTGTCGGGATGCCACTCACGCACTTTCTGTCGGTATGCGGCCTTGATCTGCATCGGTGTGCTGGCCAGGCTTACTCCAAGCAGCTGGCGCGCACGTTCAAGAGTCATAGGATAGGCCGCGCTCTCACTGCCGGCGCACTTTTCAGCGAAGACATCCTCTCCGCGCGCTTCAGTTGCTGACCTCGGCACTGCGACATTTCGAATGAATTCTGGTCGTTCACTGAAGTTGAAGTGCCAAACACGTTGCCACGGCAGAACCGAAGTAAATAATTCCTCCAACAGCCCGGTCTCGATGCTCTCTTCATCGCGATCTGCCTGCATGCGGAGTCTAGATTGCAGATTACCTATCGCTTCTGGCACCCCAAGTGTCCAACACTCCACAAAGAATTGTGGATCTGGTTCCGAATCGTCCCCGAGCAGTTCCTCGAATCCGCTTAAGAATCGGGAAGGCCCCGGTGTGATCGAGTCGGCTCCAAGTGCTTCAATGCAGTCTTCCTGCCTGATTGAGCCGGACCGCGAGTTGATGCGGAATCTGTTTTTCATCTTTCCCTGTTCCCTTCAGGTCAAACGTCGATTGTGCAAGTGCCCACAACTGCCGAAGTATTCCTTTCATCGGCATCAGGACCGTTTTGTTCTAAGTCCCCGATTCAAGCCAGATTTTTGAGTTCTGTACGGATTGGCGGTCATTGTCCCGGAATGTGGCTACTGGACTATATGCGACCTGCCATTCGGAGCCAACTCCGTATGTCGCCAGAAATTCTGGACCACTCCGCGCCTCGGGAGCAACGTACACGTACAGATTTCCCGTGGCGAGTTCCTGGTACCAAGTTTTCTCCCGTCGGTCAGGAGAGATTTCGCGAATATTGGTCACGCGTTCAACCAGACCTTCACTGATGAAACGCTCCAAGTCGCGATGCAAAAGCACATGGTTCCACTGGTCAAGGAGCGTCCCATTGCGTTCACGCCTTGTGCGAGTTCGATACAGGTCTTCAAGAGGATTCATCACAGATTTGCCCGAGCCTCAGTCGACTGCACAATTAAGACAACCTGGGAAGTGCGGGGCAAATGCGAAGTCCTAACCTGAAGCTTCCTTCATCTAATCAAGTGATCGCGCAATACGCGAAAGAAACACCAGAGGAACCTGAAAATGACAACCCAGAACCAGCTCGGCGGCGTCTTCACCCTTCCCGGCACAGCCTTCACCGTCCATCGCATGGGCTATGGAGCCATGCAACTGGCAGGCCCGAATGTGTGGGGTCCCCCGCGGGACAGCGCTCAGGCCATCGCTGTGCTCCGCGAAGCCATCGACACCGGCGTCAATCACATCGACACCAGCGACTTCTACGGCCCGCATGTCACCAACCAGATCATCAAAGAGGCGCTCCATCCCTACCGGGACGGCCTCGTCATCGTCACCAAGCTCGGCGCGCGCCGCGGAGAGGACGCTTCCTGGATTCCCGCTCTCGAGCGGCAGCATCTGATTGCTGGCGTCGAAGACAACCTGCGCAACCTCGGCGTCGATGCCCTCGACGTGGTCAACCTCCGAGTCGGTGGCTTTGCGGCCCCGGTCGAGGGATCGATTGAAGCGCCGTTCACGGTGCTTGCTGAGCTCAAGGCGCAGGGAAAGATAAGGCATCTCGGCCTCAGCAACATCACTGCCGCACAATTCGCTGAGGCGCAGAGAATCGCTCCGGCTGTCGGTGTGCAGAACTTCTACAACGTGGCCAATCGCGAAGACGACAGCTTCATTCAGCAGTTGGCAGCGCAGGGTGTCGCCTACGTGCCGTTCTTCCCGCTCGGCGGATTCACTCCGATGCAATCGACGGTGTTGGACTCCGCGGCCGTCTCCTTGCATGCCACCCCCATGCAACTGGCACTCGCCTGGCTTCTGCAACGCAGCCCTAACATCCTGCTGATACCCGGCACTTCCAGCCTTCAGCATCTCCGCGAAAACCTCACGGCCACTCAGCTCGAACTGTCTCCTGAGATTGTTGAACAGCTCGATGCGATCGCAACTTCCGCCGGCAAGACGGAAGCTGCAGCTGTTTGACACCGCGGCGCGAAGTGAGCCGATGTCTTCCGTCCAGACTGCCCGCGCCGGGGGCGCGGTAGTGAGGTTGCGCAGAGATTCCCGACTGGAATATGGAATGGAAAAACGGCTTCGTCTCGACTGAGTCCACTGCGCCGCGGTGAAGAGCGGGGCGGAAATACGGACGAGTTTCAGAGCCTAGATAGACGGCGCGACCTTCGGAGCGATTCTCTGCCACTCCAAACGGCTGATGACGTAGAGACCGCCTGCAACAGGGGTCACGGCCCGCAATACAAGCCGATCAGCAGCGAAATCAATAGAGCGGCATTGGCGTCCTCCGATCAGATTGGGGAGGAGCGAAACGGAAGGTATGTGAGTGACCGTCGACTTCTCTTCGTCTACTTCATAAGTTCCGCAGTAGGCAATGTAACCACTCCCGGCTGCCTCGTACTCTTGCGGAGTCGCGTTGTGCCAGTCCGAAGAACGAAAAGCGGCACGGCCCGGCTTCATTAGCTGCGCAGAGACAAATCCATCCGCCGTGTAGATCAGAAATCCTCGAGGATCAGGACCGAATGGGTGGGTATCTTCTTGGTCTGCGTGCTTATCGGTATAGCTCACCAGGCTCCACACGCCTACGAGCCGATTGGCGTAAGTAGAACTTCTTGCGCCAGGTGATTCAGATTTAGAAATATCTGTCGCAGCGATCATGCGGCTTCTCCGACGGCCTTGTAGTCCGTATAGCCGTGCTCCGCACCGCCATAGGCCGTCGAGCGATCAAAGGCGTTCAATGGATACCTTCCCTTGATCCGCTCGACCAGGTCCGGGTTTGCAATGAACAATCGACCGAAGGCGATTGCATCTGCGTGCTTCTGTTCAACGGCTACCGCCGCACTCTCCGGTGTGTAGGCGGCCGCAGAGAGGAGCGGCCCGCTGAACATAGATCGGAACAATACTGCATTGTTCACGGCGTTTGCGTGCAGTTCGTCTGTCAAACCAATCTCAGACCCACGCGCTTCGATTAAGTGCAGGTAGGCGATATCGCGCATGCTGAGTTCTTTGATCACGTAGCTGAAGAGCTCCCGGGGCTTGCTGTCGCGGATACCTCCATATTGCCCGAAGGGTGAAAGGCGCACCCCTAAGCGATCCGCACCGATGGCGCCGCTGAGATCACAAACAAGGTCCAGGAGAAACCTTGCTCTGTTCTCCTTCGACCCTCCATAGCTGTCGGTCCGTGTGTTTGTTCCGTCCTCAAGGAACTGTTCGATCAGGTGACTATTCGCCCCTTGCAGTTCCACTCCGTCAAAGCCCGCCTCGATCGCATTCAGAGCAGCCTGCCGGAACTCAGCCACAATGACTGTGATCTCACCCGTTCTCAAGGCGCGCGGCACTTCAGCTTCAACCTGCTGAAAGCTGCTCGTCAGGGCAGGTATATTCCCAGGAATCGCCGAGGGTGCAACGGGCAAAGAGCCATCCGGCCTCAACGAAGAATGCGAGTTTCTTCCATTGTGAGCGATCTGCATGACGATGCGGCCACCGCCTGCGTGAACCGCGTCCGTCACCGCGCGCCAGCCGGCGATCTGCTCTGTCGTATAGATTCCCGGAGCGCTCGGGTAGCCATGGGCGAACGGACCGATTGCTGTTCCTTCTGAGATGATGAGTCCCGCGGAAGCCCGCTGAGCGTAATACTTCGCATTCATCTCGGTCGGTACGTTGTTGGCTCCCGCGCGCATTCTCGTCAGAGGCGCCATGATAATTTGGTTCGGGATCTCGACAGCCCCGAGATGCAGGGGAGTAAAGAGCGGTCCCAATGGCGAAGACGCCATCAATTCCATGCACTTCGCTGCCACTACCGCAAACGTGGCTCCCCGCTCCCGATCTTCTATCTACAACTGTAGTAATTAGGCGTTGCTCAAAAAGCCATACCAACCTCCATTTCTGATTACAATCACCTCATTCGCGTACCCCGTGCTATTCGCGCAAGTCTTCACTGCTTCGCTGACGCGTTGTAAATCATCAATCCGGTTAGTCGAATAGTAAAAGCCAGTCGGAAGGCGAGACACGCCAGCGGTGCCCGAAATGCTGTTTGTAAATCCATGTTGCGACAGGGCATTATGTAGCGCTTGGGTAGTCGTTCGGCCAATGGGCACCGTGCAGTTCCACACGTGCAAAGAAATCTGCCATACACGATCCTTCCTAGATTTGAACGACTCCCGAATTACCGGGGTGTTTCGGGAAGCGAGAGCGTCGTTCGGCTTCACGGCCAATTTTGAATCCTCTATTCCTTGTTCCCATGCCGTGCCGTTAGTTCCCTGCAAGCTGCTCCAGCAGCGCGTCAAACTCCTCCAGCTTGCCGTACTCGATAATCACCCGCCCACGTCCCTGCTTGTCTTCGATCCGCACCCGCAAGCCCAACGCCCTTTGCAGCCGCTCCGCCACTTCCTTCACATTGGGGTCGACCACCGGCTCCGGCTTCGGCTCCTTCTGCCCCATATCGGGAAACAGAATGCTCTGCACCAGGTTCTCCGTTTGGCGAACAGAAAGCGAAAGTGCACATACCCGCTTCACCGCCTGCTCGATCCCGGGATGATGCTGCAGTCCAAGCAGCGCCCGCGCATGCCCGAAACTCAGCTCGCCAGTCTCCACCCGGTTCTGCACGTCAATAGGTAACTTCAACAAACGAAGGAAGTTACCTATGGTTGCGCGATCCTTACCGGTGCGCAGCGACATCTGCTCCTGTGTCATGCTGAATTCTCGCGAGAGCCGGTCGAACGCCCGCGCCTGCTCCATCGGATTCAGATCGGCGCGCTGCAAATTCTCGACGATGGGGATCTCCATCGCCTGCTCATCCGACACCTGCCGCAGAATCGCGGGAATCGTCTTCTTCCCCGCCACCGCTGACGCCCGCCAGCGCCTCTCGCCGGCAATCAGCTGGAACCGGCCATCCGCCTGCGGCCTCACCAGGATCGGCTGGATCACCCCATTCGCCGCAATCGAAGCCGCAAGTTCGGCAAGCGAATCCTCATTAATCCGCGATCGCGTCTGGTAAGGATTGGGATCGATCTGCTCCAGCAGGATCTCGAGCGGCTTGCCGCCCCCCTCCCCCTCATTGGCCACAGCGGTTGTCGGTGCAGCAGCGGCGGGCGCATGCACCCGTGGCAACAGCGAATCAAGTCCCTTGCCCAGGGCGCGTCGTTTTGGGTCGGCAGCAGAAGTTGTCATTAGAAGGGGGCCTCGTACCCAGCCTCATTGGCCGGTGGTTTTTGGTCTGGAGATTCAAGCCGGCAGCGTGTCGCGACCTTAGTCACGAGTAAGGCCAGAAGCGCACCTCGATCTTGGGCGCATTGGCAGCAGCAGCTTTGCGTTCGAGGCTGCGCGGGCTCTCTATATTGTTGCGCGCCAGGAATTCGCCGGTCAGTTCGAAATACGCCTCAGTCCCGCGAGACCGCGCATCGTAAAGCGCCACAGGTTTGCCATGGCTCGGAGCCTCGGCGAGACGAATATTGCGTGGAATCACGGTCTGGAACAGCTTTTCCTTGAAATACTCGCGCAATGTTTCGGTGACCTGTTGCGCCAAATTTGTCCGGTCGTCATACATCGTCAGCAGTACTCCCTCGATCGAAATCCCAGGATTGAAGGCAGCGCGTACACGTTCCAGGGTAGAAATCAGCTCGGAGATTCCTTCCAGGGCGAAGTATTCAGCCTGCATGGGGACAATCAGCGAGTTGGCGGCGACTAAAACATTCAAAGTCAGCAGGTCGAGTGCCGGAGGGCAGTCCAAAATCACCAGATCGTGGTTGCTGCGGATGGGCGCCAACGCGTCTCGCAGCCGCACTTCGCGACCTTCAACTCCCGCCAATTCAACATTGGCGCCGGTGAGGTTCTTCGACCCAGGCAAGAGCCAGAGGTTCTTGATTTCAGTCGGCAAAATGACTTGTTCTGCCGGGGCATTGCCGACGAGCACGTCGTAAATGGAGTGACGATTGTCATCCCGGGGCACGCCGAGCCCGGAAGTGGCATTCGCCTGGGGGTCGCAATCCACTAAGAGGATGTTCAGGCCCTCGATAGCGAGGCAGGCAGAGAGGTTGATTGCGGTGGTAGTCTTGCCAACCCCACCCTTCTGATTGACCACGCCCAGAATCTTGCCCATGGCCTTTCAGGTTAAAACTCGAGGCCTATTCTGTGCAGGCCGTTGGGCTGTGGAGAACCCGGGACCATTGTGGAAAGTCTCCGAACGAGGTACCGCGCACCGGCTGCAAGCGCATGAAGACACGGGGGTTGTGGAAAATTCTTACGTTGAGGCAACCAAGGAAGAAATCAACAGGCAGGGCCAAAAAGATTTATGAATCCAAGTGAAACAGGGCGAAAAGCCGACAGCGACGAGGCGGCCCGAGCGAAATTGTTCCACGTGGAACAATTTGGTCTGGCGAATGGCAGTTCAGCCCCGAATCGGGAATCCCAAATCGGGACAGGGATCAACTTGGAAGAGGCCAGCCGCCCTCTCCGGTGTTGGACGCGTGGAATGTTCGCTCGCTCCCAACATGGGAACCTCTTCCAAATTGTTCCACGTGGAACAATTTTGGCGGGCAAGGCGATAGAAGGGGTGAAGAGGATCGGGCGAGCGCAGAACGCACCAGCCTCTTTTGGATCCGGTTAAGTCTCAAATTGTTCCACGTGGAACAATTCCGACTGACAACCGATGAATCGGCGGCGAGGGCAGAGATCGGATGCGCTTCCAGCAGAGGCTCTAGTTCCGGGGCAAGGGAAGAAGCGGGATGAAATTGGTCCCGGTCGGAATTTAGTGGGGTCAACAGAATGCTCCTCGATTGACGGAGTGAACAATCGACGTCTGCTTCTGTTGATCGGACTATGTGCTGGGCCAGTTTTCGGACTTGTGGGCTAGGGCCAGGATGCGGCTTTTGCTTCCGGGGAGGGGAGTGTGGGCGGACCATTGGAAGGCGGAGGAGGCTGCGGCCTGGAGGGAGGGTAAATCCGTGCGGGTGGTGAGGATGGCTAGCCAGCCGTTGGGGGCGATCAGTCGCGTGGCTGACTGGACGGCTTGCTCCATCTTTTCGACGGCGCGGAAGGTGACGCAATCGAATTGAGTGGTGAGGGTTTCGGCGCGGCCCGCGTGGACCTTGGCGGAGATGCCGGTGACGCGGATGGCTTCCTGGAGGAAGGCGGCTTTTTTGCCTTGGGATTCGGCCAGGGTGACGGCGATCGCGGGGCGGCAAATGGCGATCGGGATGCCGGGGAATCCTGCGCCGGAGCCGTAATCGAGGAGTGTGGCGATGCCGGTGGGGAGGGCTTTAACGCAGGCGATGGACTCGACGAAATGGCGGGAGAGGATGGTCTCCGGGTCCCGGACGGAGGTGAGGTTGGTGCGGGCATTCCAGCGAAGAATAAGCGAAAGATAGTCGTTAAACTGGTTAGATTGTGATGTTTGCAGGATTAGAAGGTTTGCCTCTGCAAGCAGTTCAGTTAGTCGGCTCGGGAAGAGTTCCATGCACATTTCAGTGTAGGTGAAGGGGTGTGTCGCCTAGGAAGACAATTGTTTGGACATGACCCCGTCCCAGTGAGAGATTCACCGCGGCCCTCCTCCGTTTTCATCTACAGGCCGAACCGGATCCTTGTTCAGGGTTTCGCTGCGCTAGACGAGGGCTCCATCGAAATTGGTGTCGCGGTATCCCACCCTTTCGACAGAACCCAAAAGCAGGTCCTTCGACTCCCCTTCCCCTTCTCTGCGCTCAGGGTCAGGGTCGCTCAGGATGACAGAAAGGATGGGGCACGGCGGGTGGCGCGGATTGACGCAGAGACGCGTCCGGGGCTGAAGCCCCGCCTTTCTCTGTGGTCTCATTCAGAGGCCAGAATCACCCCATTGACGAAGACCTGTCCATGGGGACCCCGAAGGCCTCTGCTCCCTCCGTCCATACCTGTCAAAGAAGGGTTCGTGCTTTCCCGCCCTAGACCACCCCATCGACGAAGACCTGTCGCCGGGGCCCCGGGTGGCGAAGCTAGGATGGGGCACCCGTGGTCGTGGGAACTTATTCAAACTCCGTTCACCGGCCTGTGTTTTAATTGGGGCGTTCGTCGCGTATTTGAAAGGAGCCCGTATGCCCACTATCACAACCAAGGATGGCGTGGAGATTTTCTACAAGGACTGGGGAACAGGTCAGCCCATTGTGTTCAGCCATGGCTGGCCGTTATCGGCCGATGACTGGGACGCGCAGATGCTGTTCTTCCTGCATCGTGGTTATCGGGTGATTGCGCATGACCGCCGCGGTCATGGACGCTCCACCCAGACCGCCGATGGGCATGATATGGATCATTACGCCGATGACCTGGCCGCTCTTACGACACATCTCGGCCTGAAAAATGCCATCCATGTGGGACACTCGACCGGCGGCGGCGAGGTGACGCGCTATCTGGGCCGGCATGGCGAAAGCCGAGTGTCCAAGGCGGCGCTGATCAGTGCGGTGCCGCCGCTGATGTTAAAGACGGCGGCCAACCCGCTGGGCCTGCCGAAAGAAGTCTTTGATGATCTGCAGGCGCAACTCGCGGCGAGTCGTTCGCAGTTCTATCGCGACCTGCCCGCCGGACCTTTCTATGGCTACAACCGGCCGGGCGCGAAAGCCTCGGAGGCGGTCATCCAAAATTGGTGGCGCCAGGGCATGATGGGCGGCGCCAAGGCGCACTATGACGGCATTGTGGCTTTTTCCCAGACCGATTTCACCGAGGATCTGAAGAAGATCACGGTCCCGGTGCTGGTGATGCATAGCGAAGACGACCAGATCGTTCCGTATGTCGCCGCCGGGCCATTGTCCGCGAAGTTGCTGAAGAACGGAACCCTGAAAACCTACAAGGACTTCCCGCACGGCATGCCGACGACGCAGGCAGAAACGATCAATGCCGACCTGTTGGCGTTCCTTAAGGGCTGAGACCTGTGAAACTGGGCGGAAGGATGGTGGGGATGGGTTCGTGCGTTCCCACCCTAGCGGAGCTAGGATGGGGCACCCATTTTCGTGCGGATTGATGCTTTGTGAAGAACAGAAGCAGGTCCTTCGACTTCGCTTCGCTCGCTCAGGATGAAAGGATGGGGCACGGAGTGTTGTGCTAACTGAGGCTTGGTGTAATGCGAGGTCCGGGGCTGAAGGCCGCCGTTTTCTGTGGACTAATTCAGAGGCCACAATCACCCCATGGACGAAGACCTGTCCATGGGACTCCGACGGCCTCTGCTCCCTTCCTGAATACCTGTCAAAGAAGGTTCGTGCTTTCCCACCCTAGCAGAGCTAGGATGGGGCACCCATGGCCTTGCGGATTCGGGCAGAGCCGCGTCCGGGGCCAACGCCCCGGCTTTGGCGAGCTCGTCCGTCACCTGAGGAATAACTGACGGTGATCCGGGCGCAAACGGGTTAAGGGTCCCTCGACAGCTCATTGTGCCGGTTCATGCCGGTCAGATACTGAATCAATGCCGGCGTAGATTGCCAACGCTCTGCGACTCGGGACGAGCAGGGTCGCGCCGTGCACTCTTACTAGATCCTGATTCTTAAAGTCCGTCAGAATACGGGTAATTGTTTCGCGCGACGATCCGATGCACTCGCCGATTTCTCCCTGGGTCAACACAAATCGAATCTGCGTTCCATTCTCTGTCTGAAGACCATCTCTGCACCACTCCAGCAAAAGGCTGGCGAGTCTTGCCGGTACGGATGTTGTGAGTCCGAAGATCCGCAATCTCTCACTGATTCGCTTGCAAAGAAGACTTAACTCGATTGCGATGTCGTTGGAGGCGGAAGGATGATGCAGGAGGAAGCCGAGAAAGTCCTGACGACGCAGGAATGCGATTTTGCACGGATGCCGCGCCACAACCCTGATCTCGGAGGAATCGCCTGAAATGGCAGAAGCGAGCCCCAGGATTTCTCCAGCGCCGGCGACTCCGAGGAGAAATTGCCTCCCATTCAACGAAGTCATTGAGATATTCGCTTCCCCCTCAAGCAGGAACAGGACGTTGAAGGGCTTCTGGTCCTCCGCGATGAGTAATTTGGAGGGCGTGCACTGGATTCGTGTTGCCAACAACTCAAATTCGCGTCTCGCGCTGATCGACATCCTCCGAAAGAATGCTCCAGTTTCATAAGGCCAAGAGGAATCGCCCCAATTCAATTCCGGCACCGTCATTGTTGGGAATTCAGGTCTTGAGCGTTTTTCGCAGAATAGGATATCTTCTTCGAGAAAATCAGCCGCCCTTCGAGGGGGCAGAAAGTTTCTCTTGTTCCGGCTGTGGATCAGTTTCAAGGATTGCATCGATCTCCCTCCTGCACTTTCATTGGAGTCCCATCGGACAAGAGCATTCATCAGGTGTTCACGGCCCCGGGCAAATGGAGGGGCAACGTTTCATGTGGCGCGTTTTTATGTAGCTGCACGTGTTGTGAGCATGTCCGCGCGTTTGGCCAGCAGGTTTTCAATTCCCTGCAGGAGATTGTCTGGCCCAACCCGGATGGTCGCGTCCGCAAAACTGTCGCAGCTGCTGGAAGAGTCCGAGACGCAGATCACCGGTATCCGCGAGCCCGAGGCTCGAATCAGGAACGTGAGCCTCTCTCTGCTTTCGGCGGGGATGGAATG
>Ga0182024_10014798_pt1 | contig 15035 bp, 14 predicted proteins | sample P32metaG_FD_120480 | JGI IMG/M metagenome (GOLD analysis project Ga0182024, IMG submission 120480) | Permafrost microbial communities from Stordalen Mire, Sweden - P3-2 metaG (Illumina Assembly) | ecosystem: Environmental > Terrestrial > Soil > Wetlands > Permafrost | place: Sweden: Stordalen... | reverse complement strand
GGCATAGACGCTGAAGGTCGACGGCGCGACGCGATCATATTCCGGCTCTTCATGACTTGGTCCCTCCGGATCAGAAAACTCGCAAACGTCGTGCACCTCGATGGCGTCGAAGCGTTTGGGGTCATCGATGACCTTCTCTGCGTAGCTATCCCGCCGCGGCCTGAGGATTTGTTCGACCGAGACTCCGCTCGCGCCGGCGTTCTTCACTCGGCGGCCGTCGACGCCCGGACCATTGCGACTGAAATCACCCTGAATTTCGATTCCGATCCGAGAACGGTCAACCCCCTCGTCGTTCCTGAGAGATCTGGCTTTGATCGGTCCTTTTTGCATGGTTTATGCAACAGTCTACGGCATCTGTTGCGGGATAACGGCGGGGTCTTGCATTTGTTTTGCGGTTATGACGCCGGTGCCCACGAAAGGTGTCTATGCCTCGGAGGGCGTGGAGGCTTTCATTCGGCGATTCGGCTATCCGGATCGGCAAATCGCTGACCGAAGGAATTTCGGTGGAGTTCACAACGCGGTCAGGGCCTGCGCCGCGACCGGCCTTCTGCTGTCATTGGTCGGATACGATGCACGGAAGAAAAAGATTACGGACCTGTCGGGCGGGATCTCTCTTCTGAGTCCGGAGGGAGAGGCCGCAGCTACGTGGCCCTACGCAGGACTGTTGGCCCACTGGAACCGAAAGCATGCGCGTGCGGCTTACGTGCCGTCCGTCGTGCGCGAGGAACGGGTGCGCCAATACCGTTTTGGGAGCCGCGTCAGGCTTGGAACGGGAACTGACTTCCTGCTCTTTCTGGAAGCGGCTTCGCTCGGCGCCGTTTATTACGATCCTGGGATCAAGATGGAGAATGCTTCGACCGCGCACCCCCAGATCAAGAGGCGAAGTCAGTTCAGAATCAAATCAGCACAAATCCCGCTCCTATATCGGGAATTGGAGGTAGTGGACTTGAGGTGATTCCGAATGAGGGCGGGCAGCGCAGGTCCCCGGATAGGGAAGGAACAAGAATCAGGGGCGCTTCGGAACCTGTCCCGAGCATAGTCGAAGGATCTCGATTCTGAGACCGGGGAACCACGAAAGCCGGCATCTACCCGCCGCGGACTACAAGCTGCCGGCTACAAGCCACGACCCGCTCACTGTTTCCTAGTCCCGTAGCCCCACAGCCCCCAGCCCTTACGTTTCTGTTCTCGCGCACCAGAAAACGCTTTCTGGCGTGCAAAACATTCCAAAACATGCGCAAAAACATATCGCCGAAGCCCATCTTGACGTGCTTACGCGAAATTCTCTCTGAACTTTCGCGCTCAACCGCGAAATTCTCTTTTCACTCTCGCTGCGAATGCGCGCAATTCTCGTTAATTTGTCTCAAAGAATCGCGAAGTTCCAGGCCAACGCCAGCGCGTCAAACAGTCGCTTTGAGGCCAACATTTGCGGGGCTTCCGGCACCGGAAAAACGAACATTTCGCCTGATTCCGCGGGACTTAACGAAACACCCCACCCCGAGCACAAAAATGCGGATTCTTCGACTGCCGGCGCCGCCTCCGACTTTGCCGACTGCGTCGGCGACGGCGCTCAGGACAGGCTTTGAAGTCGTGCCCATTCAAAACCGGATTTATGGGAGTCAGTTGTTGAGATGATCTAACCGTCATCGCAGTATGATTGCTTACGGCGTCGCGCAAATTTGCAATCAGCTTCCGGAACGGAACCTGGATAGGAACCGGGATAGCCGCGAGGGCGGCACACCCACTTGCAGTTGAATTCAATAAACTGAAGAGAACCATGGCAAGATTGGGAGCATTCTGTTTTCCGGGAACCGGTCATCTGAATCCAATGACTGCGCTGGCGCGTTCGCTGCAACAAAGAGGCCATGAAGTTGTGATCTTCGGGATTGCGGATGCCGAGGAGCGCGTACGTGCCGCAGGAATTGAGTTTCACAGGATTGGCATTGAAGACTATCCGCCTGGCACCCTTCGACGGATGGATGAGCGCCTGGCCGAGTTAAAGGGATTCGCTGCCCTTCGATTCACGTTGCAGCGAGTGAGGAATACCGGGCGGATGGTGCGGCGCGACGGGCCGGATGCGGTAAGGATGGCCAACGTTGAAGCGCTTCTGGTCGACGAGTCGGATTCTGCTGGAAACGTGGCAGACTATTTGGGACTGCCGTGGATCTCCATCGCCCTGATTCCTCCCCTGCTGCAGGATGACAGGTTTCCGCCCTTCTGGTTCGGTTGGGGGGCGGGACAGGATCGGCTCAGCCGTTTGCGGAACCGCCTTGCAATCTTTTTGCTATTGAAGATAGCAGCCCCAATCTTCAGAGATGTGAACCAGCAGCGCAAAGCATGGGGACTGAAGCCCTTCAGGCGCTCCGATGAATCGCTTTCGCGGCTGGCGCGAATTACCCAGCTGCCTGAAGCACTGGAGTTCGACATCGCAGGCGAGAAGCCAGCGGGGCTTTACTATACCGGGCCGTTCGTACACTCAGAGCAGCGTCCGGCGGTCGAGTTCCCCTGGGATCGCCTCGATGGACGCCCGCTTATTTACGCATCGATGGGCACTCTTCGGGTCGGTTCGGAAGCCACCTTCAGAACGATCGCGGAGGCCTGTGCCGGACTCGACGCGCAATTAGTGATTTCGCTGGGTGGCGGACTCGATCCGACGAGGTTGGGGAAGCTGGCCGGAGACCCCCTGGTAGTGCGCTATGCTCCGCAACTGGAAATTCTGAAGCGGGCCGCGCTGGTGATCACGCATGCCGGCCTCAACACGGTCCTTGAGTCGCTTTCGGAGGGCTTGCCGCTGGTGGCCGTGCCCCATGTCCACGACCAACCCGGAGTGGCGGCGCGGGTCAAGGCCCGCGGAGCGTGCGTGGTGGTTCCACTGCACAGGCTGAGCGCAGCCAAGCTTCGCAAAGCAGTGATGCTGGTGCTTCAAGACGCCAGCTACGGTGAGGCGGCCCAGGTTTTGCAGAGAGCCATCCAGCGAATGGACGGACCTGGCCGCGCCGCAGATCTCATCGAACGAGTGCTGAAACTCCGCTCAACTTAGAGCGGTTCTCAGGCAATATGGACGCATGCGATGGCGGGGTTACGGCATTTTCGGAAACCCCCGCAGTCTTACTGCCCCTTTTCGGCACCCTTCGACTCCGCTCAGGGCAGGCTAGAAGTCGTGCCCTTTCACGGAACCATTTATGAAACGCGCTCTAAGAAAATGCCGCCTGGCGCCAGATTCTTGAAGGCACTTTTACTCTGATTCTGGTCGAGTTCTGGACGAGTTCTGGTCGGGCACCGCCGCTCAAGCTACGGTGACCGCCTCCTCGGCAGGAGCAGCCGCGACAGCCGTTACACTCGTCGCAGCGAATACCATCTCCCGGATCGACTGAATCACCAGATCCGGCTCGTCCAAATGAATCCAATGCGCGCTGGCAGATGCGATCACCTGTGTCACCGTGTCACCAATTTTCTGCAGGCAATCATCGGAAAGCGGCAACGATTTGCCCGGCGTCAGCAGCAAAACGGGAATCCCGCGAATAGGCTCTGCGTCCTGCATTTCGCGCACGGTGTCCGGCACTGCCGCAAAATGGCTGCGCATGCCGGCGTAGTAGCCAGGCCGCGACCAGTGCGCGGCTACGATCGGCCATACCTCTCGAGGCATCTTGCCCACTTCGCCTTTGATCCGCCCCAGCACATGCAAGCCCCCCTCGCCGGCAGCGCCGGCCAGCTGACCGGCAATTCGCCCCGAACGGCACAGGAGCGATGTCACAGCAAGGCGGGCCAATCCCAGTTGAGCAATGGTAATGGCAAAACCCGAGAGCCTGCAGCCACGGTCGAGGGTCGCCTGTTTCGCCGGATCCATGGGCAGCCACTCCTCGCAGCGCATGGGGTCCACCAGCACGACGCTTTCCACCTCTTCCGGGTACAAAAGCGCAAACCGTCGCATCACCAGCCCGCCGAAGGAGTGGCCCACCAGGATAAAGGGCGGCTTGAGGCCGGCTCCCCACAGCAATTCGTGCAATTCCGCTGCAAGGTTGCCGGGCGTGCGTGCGGTTCGGGATGGACTGCTCCACCCGAGGCCGCTGCGATCATACGATGCCGTGGCGGCAAACTGCGAAACCGTCTCCTGGATGTGAAACCAGTTCAGATTGGTGGCTGCTATCCCCGCTTCAAACAAAACTGTAGCTTTGCCCGATCCCTTTTCGAGCAGGTAAAGCCTTTGCCCGGATCCGATGTCGATCCATCTCCCCTCTGCGGCGTACCGCTGCAGGTCATAATGTGCGCCCAGCATTTGGTAGAGAAAGCCTGCCGCGACGAGAGCCGCTATCAAACAGGGAATGGATAAAAGGTATATGAGTGTGGAGCTATTCATGCCGCAGCGCCTCCACCGGAGAGAGTTGCGAAGCACGCCAGGCTGGCAGAGCCCCCGCTATGAGCCCAGCCAGAACGGCGATGCCAAGCGCCTCGGCCAGAAGCAGCACCGGGGGGGACGCCGAAACGAGGCTTGCAGTTTGGGGCAGGGACGCCAGCAGGCGCAGGGCGCAGCATCCGAATGCGATTCCCAGGAAACCGCCGCCCAGTCCGAGAGTAGCCGCTTCAAGCTGGATGAGGATCAGCACCTGCCCTCGTTTCCAACCAAGCGCCCGCAAAATTCCGATTTCTCGCGTGCGTTCGTAAACCGACATGACCATAGTGTTGGCGATTCCAAAGATGCCGATCAGCAGGGCGATGGAAGAAGTGCCCCAGGCAGAAGCATGGGCCAGTTGAACAAATTGATTATTATGGGCGCGCTCGGCTGCCGGAACCGCGTGCAGTCCCGGTAACGCTGCTTCGATCTGCGCCTGCGCGCGCTTTAGATAATGCTCCTGGGATTCCCCCACTGGCGCGGGGCGCAGCCGAACGTCAAAAGTCGAAACCTTGCCCTGCAGGCTGCTCAGTTGCTGCAACTGATCCAGCGGCATAATCACTGCGCCCGCCTGCAATCCAGATCCGCCATGGTAGATTGCGCAGACCGTGAACGGCGAGCCCTGAATCTCCAGCGTGTCGCCCACTTTTTTCTTGATATCGTCGGCCAGCAGATCGCCGAGCATCACTTCGCGCTTGCCGTCCTGAAAGCGGCGTCCCGAAAGAATCTGCAATGCGTCAAACTCATAGTTGTCGGCTTTCCAGCCGTATACCAGGGCATTCACATCAGACGTCAGGTCCATGAGGTTGAATATCACCGGCGTCGCCTGCGCCACCAACGGCAACGACCGCAAAGTTGCACCGGCAGACTCATCCAACGAGGTATTCAAAAAGGTTCGTTGAATCACTGAGATGTCGGTACCACTACTGGTGTAGATTCGAAGCCATTCGTTTTCAAATGCACTCGAAAAACCGACGAGGCCAACGAATGCGCCAATTGCCATCCCAATTCCGCAAAGCGTCAGTGCCGTCCTCAGCGGGCGGCGCCCTAGATTTTTCCAGACAAAACCTGTAAGCGAAAGTGGGGGAGTACTCGAGTGGGACTTAGCCATGGTTCATTTAGGGTTTCGAAACCGGAATCTCCTTTTTGGACGCTGACTACAAGAAATTGTATCGCTCCTGAGACAGGTTGCAGGGGCCGAAAGAACGTTGGCGCCGTAAATGCCAGCGTTTGCGGGGAAAAAGCCTGCCAGTTTGCTGCCGTTTTCGCCTCGTCCGCCTCATCAAGAGCCCTCCAAGTCGTTTTCTCCGACACTTATCCCTCCTCTCTCTTCTGTTCGTTGAGATTCTGCTCGGCGCCGTCGGCCGATCAGTTTGCAGGAAGCGGCAACAACGCGATATTCCGCGACATCGCCGCGAACCGGGTTCTCGTCAGGTGGCCTTCGGTCATCACCAAGCGTGGGATTTGTATCGACAAGTCGGCCGGCATTCGCCGATCTGCCTGGGGCCGCTCCAGGGTTGAGGAGAACAGGCGCGCGATCCTCGAGCGAGCGCTGCCATGGAACCAGAGCGTACGCCAAGTCGCAGCCGACAGCCGCGCCATGCCAAACGGCTGCCCGCCATGAATCCAGCCCAGCCGGGCGCATCGGTGATCGCGTGTCGATCAAGAAAACCTCAAATGGACAGCAGATTCCCCGTTCGTTTCTCAGTGTCGCAATCGCCGCGGCATTTTCCGCTACTCCTCTTGCCCAGCAAGCTCCGAGCGGCCAGCGAATGGTGAATGCGGCGGAAGCACCACGTTCAGTTTGTTCGCGGCACGGGGCACCAATTGGAATTTTTCAGCCATGGCGCGAGGCAAAAAGAACTCCTGGATGATTGCGGCAACTGCAAACGACGTGGCTGCGTTAACACAAGCGAAAAACAGCAAAGAACGGGGCGAGTTGGCGTAGGGCATGAATTCGTATCTCAAGATTCCATTGAGCAGAAAGATGAGCATGGAATACTCGCCGATTCGCATCAAAAGGCGGGACTCTCTCAGCGCGCTGCGCATCCTGAGATAGATTGCGAGAGACAGGATCAATGCGGAGACGAACGTTAACGGCCAAATGATGCTATACATGCTTCCGAAAAGCAGGCCGGCTGCCGCGGCCGCGACGATTCGCGCATTAAGCCGCACTGGAAATCGAGCCGCGGCGATCCCGAGGCAAAAATCCGGCATGCGCCCGATCGGCGTATCAAGCAGGCTCATCGACCAATGGACGAGAAATTGATTGGCGACGGCGACGAAGACGTGGCACGATACTGCCAACGCCAGGAGACCAGGTTGGCCAAAGCGGTTCGTGAGCCGTCTCAACAGCGGCCAAAGCGCGTAAAACTGGACAATAAAGGGAATAAACCACCAGGGCCCGATAGGCGGTAGTCCATATCCCGGGATAAGATTCGAAACACCCGCAAACATCCAGAGCAGCTTGACGCCATAGGCTTTGAGCGTATGAGACGGCCCCAATTCGTCCGCCATCAAGATCATCCAGGGCAAAACCACGAGTACGAAGATGGGGTAAAGCTTTGTGATTCTTCCCCATAGAAAGCGCCCCCAGGGGGCTGGATCATCCCACTGGCTCTTGGCAAGACCATAGGCGGCAAGAAAGATGAAGATATCGACCCCGAAATGCCCGAAGAACGAACAGAAGCCTGCGATTGCCGTCATTGGGTCATGGAGGGCTTTTAAAAATACCACGAACCGACCCGGTTTGAAGGTGAGTTCATCTTGATGCACCGGACCAACCAGGTGACAAAAGTTATGAAACACGATCGCAGAGATGGCAAGCCCTTTCAGGACCAAGGTGTCGCGCTTGTCTAAATCTCTCAGCATGCAAACGTCCTTTGGGCGGGATCGCGCAAGTCACGCCAGGATGCGGTGAAGGCTCCGGATCGTGAATGATGCCAGTTACCTCATTTACGCCGACATGAAATCATTCGATTGCTCGTAGAGGCGAGCCAATCCGGGATTCGGGAGCCCTTCCACCTTATCGACACAGAATCACGCCTCCAATACGTCTGGCCATTTCATTTGTGACCGGGAGATCCAGCGATCTACTCCACCACCAGAATGCGGCTTTCATAACCCAAGCGAAGGCTTGAGGGGAGTCTTGGGGAACGCCTGACCAAAGTGATACGGCCCTCCGCGCATGAACCGCGCATTCGGGTCTTCAACGAAGCCTGCTGCCGCCCATCCGTTGCGTAAATAGCGAGAGGCAGCGACCGCATAAAGACCCTCTGGAAACGGCACGAGCGCCGGCGACTTGATTCTCAGCCAACTCTATTCGTCAAAGGTATACGAGACTGGAGGCATGAATCTACAACTTTAATTTGACCCTTCGGCGGCGTACGCATCGGATGGCGGCGACGCCGCGGTTCCATCTTCACTTCGCGCCCGACTAAGCTCGCGCCCTAGAAAGAAACAAGAATACCAATTCAGCAAAAAAGCGATCGACGAAAAGGCCCGAGCCTAAAGGCCCGGACCTCCAACTTCATCCTTCGGGGGCCTGAAGGCCCCTGCTCCCTCCGCGATTACGAAACCCATCTGCCCGCGAATGCGAAACCCATCTGCATGTTTCATTTCTCGCGGGTCGGCGAAGCCGGGGGGGGACTGATACGAAGCAGCGGCTTATGCAATCGGTTCTAAAATTTAACCTGCTTTTCAAGCTTTTGCGGTTTAGGGCGGCCGTTTTTCCCGCGCCCCTTGCCTGTTACCATCAAATTTGCACTCGCCGTCCCGGCGGGATCGTGGAATACACCCAAGCGAAAGAGGTAATTGTGGCAGATACCAAAAAGATCGCCGACAAGACGGAACGCAAGAAGCTGAAGCGTACGGCGCGCAAAAAGGCAGCACCCAAGGCCAAGCGCACCACTCCGCGCGGCTCGATGAAGAAGAAACTGAAGAAGATGGTCCGCGGCCAGTCGAAGCGGTAGAAAAACAGCTCCTAGCTTCTAGCTGCTAGCTTGGTTTTGCCACTGGCACATCTGTAGCCTCGGCGCGAACAGCTAGAGGCTAGAAGCTAGAGGCTAGAAGCTGCCTCGCAGAGGAGACCTGCACTGCCCAGCCAGTTCTTCGCGCGCAAATCGATCGATAAGCTGATTCGGGAGTCGGAAGAACCCGAACACAGGCTGAAGAAGACTCTCGGCCCGTGGTCGCTCACGGCTCTCGGCATCGGCGCGGTTATCGGCTCGGGCATCTTCACCGTCATTGGCACGGCGATTTCCGGCGAGCAGTTTGACACCTCGAGCATGGTGAACACGCCGCTGGCGAGCTACATCATTACCCACACCGCGCTCGCCGGCCGGCCCGGCGCCGGACCGGCCATTGCGATTTCGATGACCCTGGTGGCCTTCGTCTGCGCGCTCACGGGGCTCTGTTACGCCGAGCTCGCGTCGATGATTCCGATTGCAGGCTCGGCCTACACCTACACCTACGCAACCCTCGGCGAACTGATCGCCTGGATCATCGGCTGGGATTTGATTCTGGAATATGCCGGCTCCAACATGAGCGTGAGCGTGGGCTTTGCCGCGCACGTGGTCGATCTGCTGGACTGGTTCGGCCTGCATCCCAGCGCGCGATGGATTTCGCCCGCCTATCTTCCCAGCGGCCTGCAGGATCTGGCCGGCAACACAATCTACAAGACCGGCTGGCACTTCGGCTTCAACATTCCCGCGTTTCTCATCGTGCTGATCCTCACGATGGTGCTGGTGCGGGGCATCCGCGAGTCGGCATCGACCAACAATATGATGGTGGGATTCAAGCTGATTGCGATTCTGATTTTCATCTTCGCCGTCATCGGCTATATTCATCCATCCAACTGGCATCCTTTCATGCCCAACGGATGGTCGGGCGTGCTCACCGGCGGCTCCATTATTTTCTTCACCTACATTGGATTCGATTCCGTCTCGACTGCGGCCGAGGAGTGCAACAATCCGCAGCGCGATCTCCCCATCGGCATCATCGCCACGTTGGTGGTCTGCACGGTGCTCTACGTGGCCGTCGCCGTCTGCCTCACAGGCCTGGTTCCGTGGCAGTCCATGGTCGGAGACGCGGCGCCCGTGGTCAACGCGCTCAAGAAGCTGTCGCTTCTGCCCGACGGTCATCCGCTTTACTGGATTCGCCTGGTGGTCCTGCTGGGCGCGCTGATGGGCATGATCTCGTCGATCCTTGTCTACCAGATCGGCCAATCGCGCGTGTGGTTCTCGATGTCGCGCGACGGCCTGCTGCCCAAAGTTTTCTCCAACGTTCATCCGGTCTTCCGCACGCCTGCGTTTTCCACCTGGGTGGCGGGAATCCTGGTGGCCATTCCCTCCGGGCTCTTCGACATCGGTACTCTCGCTGACCTTTCCAATATCGGCACGCTCTTCGCCTTCGTTCTTGTTTCGATCGGGGTGATTGTGTTGCGGCTCCGCGAGCCTGACCGTCATCGCGGGTTTGTCGTCCCCGGCGGTCCCGTCATTCCGGCGCTCAGCGTGATCTTCTGTTTTCTGCTGATGGCTGGATTGCCTATCATTACCTGGTTCCGTTTCGTCATCTGGCTCATTATTGGTTTGTTCATTTACTTCCTCTACAGCCGTCACCGCTCCGAGTTTGCATCCAACAAACTGTCGTCCCGATAGGCTTCTCTTGACGCGGAGATTCCTTTGAAGAACTGGCAAAAAGCCCTCATCATTACGTCGATCACGCTCACCATCGGCGGCATCTATCTGCTCGTCGTGTTCGAACAGCGTCGCAATCCCGGCGTCAACTCCCAAAACACTCAGCAGCAAACGGAGTCTCCCGACGACGTTGCCGAAGTGCGCATGATGTTCCCCACTTCCTTCGACGACGCCCTCACGCTCGAGAACACCAGCGTCTGGATGAAGAACGGTTACACGATGGCCTATTTTCCTTACGAAGGCGGCCGCATTGCGTTCGCGAAATCCCTGGGCGTCATTCCCTCCGCGCAGCGGCTCGACATCAAGAAAGTGATCAAAGCCACGGCGCCCGCTGAGGTCGACGATGGCATCTCGCACGGCACCCGCCAGATTTTTGCCGTCTTCGCGCTGCCCGGCGGCACAGGCCTCTACGCCACCGCCATCGGGGCCATTGACGGCAGCCAGGAAGAGTACTTCAGCGACATTCTCTTCTTCTACGACGATCCCCACACCATTTATGACAACTGGCCAAAGACTGTTTGGGCGGCCATCGACGCGCACCAGGTGCTTGCCGGCATGAGCGAATTGCAGACCCGCATGTCCATCGGCCAGAAGACACAGTCCGATGGCTCGTCCGAGGGGAACCGCACTGTTACGTACGATCAGACCGGCAAAATCTGGACTGTCACGTTCGTCGATAACAAAGCCTCATCGATCAAGAACCCGTAGGCGCAGTCGCCTGGCCCGTGGTTCGCGCAAATCGAGTAGAATTCTACCGTGCGTTTACCAGTCCTTGTTGCGGTAATCAGTCTGGCGATTTCCAACGTGGCACGTGTGATGGCCCAGGCTCCTTCTTCTGCCGCCTGTTCACTGGTGAGAGGCTATTACCACTGCGATCTAGCCGCCTTTGAAAGATATCTCAAAGAGGCGAGGACGGTGGCCGTCGAGTCTCGGCCGTCTGATCTCGCCACTAACAAATCGCTCCGCGACCTTGTCCGAGCACTCGACAAAACCGCGGCGGCGGAAACTGCTGACTTGACGTTCGTTCTTATCAAGGCTCCGGACGCAGGCATCTACTTTGGCCCCAACGATAGAGAGCTTGCGTCGCTGCACATTTACTCCCGCATACGTCAAGACGGGCGGGGTCAACTCATCTGGGTCGAAACCTTCAACGGGCAGCCGGATACTCCCTGGCCAACGGCGGTCCACGATCTCATCCAGCAGTTCAAAGCCAGCATCAAGTAAGCGCTCTCGCACTACACTAAAACTGTGACCGCAATCGAGTCCTTCATCCACCGCCTGCCCAAGGCCGAGTTGCATCTGCACCTCGAAGGCACCATTCTGCCGGCGACACTGGTTGAACTAAGCGCGCGTCACGACTCGCCGCACTTGACCCTGGCTGAAGCCGAGGCACTCTACCGCTTCACAGACTTCACGGAGTTCATTGAGTGCTTCAAGGCCATTACGCGGCGCCTGAAAGACCCCGAAGATTACGAACTGGCCGCGTGGCGTATGATGCAGCACCTGCACGAGCAGGGCGTGGTCCATGCGGAGGTTTACATTTCTGTCGGCGTGATTTATATGTGGCGCAACTTCGATCCGCGCGCCCTCGAACCCATCTTCGCGGCCCTGGAACGCGCCCGCGAACGCGCCGCCCGTGAGCTGAGCCTCTCGCTCTACTGGATTTTCGATGCGGTCCGCCACTTCACCGTCGAAGAGGCCGATCGCGTCTTCCGCAAAGCCGCCGAGTTGCGCCCGCGCTACCCCTCCATCGTCGGCATCGGCCTGGGCGGCGACGAGCGCCTCGCCGGCTCTGAACCGTTTCGCGCCCTCTACGCCCGGGCCCGCGCCCATGGCCTGCGCCTCACCAACCACGCCGGCGAAACCACCGGCCCGGAGGCCATCCGGGAAGCGCTTGCCATCGGTTCCGAGCGCATCGGCCACGCTCTTTCCGCCATCCAGGATGCGGAACTCGTTGAAGAGCTGAAAAAGCACAACATTCCCCTTGAGCTAAACCCCACTTCCAACGTTCGCACCGGCGTCTGCCGCTCCTTCGCTGACCACCCTCTGCGTTCCTACTTCGATCGCGGCCTGCTGGTGACGCTCAACTCCGACGATCCAGCTCTCTTTGGCTCCGATCTCGCAAACGAGTTTCTGCTCGCGCACACCGAGCAAGGCTTCACGCGCGATGAGTTGCGCCGGCTCGCCGCCAATTCCATTCAAGCCAGTTTTCTTCCTGAAGTGGAAAAGACCTTATGGCTGGCCCGAATTAACACTTTTGAGTGAGTAACGTCCCCATTTTACGCATATCTCCCGGCTGCAAGCGAAGCACGGTTTGCGTTATCATGATGTGTCAGGAGGCTGTTCGCGATGTCCATGGAAGTTGACTCCCTCACGCCCGTTGAAGAGACACCCGGCGAGGAAAAGCCGGGCTCCAAAGCCCTGTGGGTGATCACCTGGTTCTCCGTTGGAATGGCCGTCGCCGCACTGGGCATTTTTGTGGGCGCCGAGTTGCGCAGCCGCTACCGCTTCAAGAAGCGCACGCCCTACGACTTCTACGCAAATGCCGGCGAGCAGCATGCGGGAGAATTCGGTGTGGGCGTCTAAGACGCAGTCGTCCAACCTGTTTCACGCGATGCCGCCTTCGGGCGGCATCGCTGCGCTTGGGCGGGATTTCCCGGCGCTCCGCATCTCTTCATCTATCCGCCGCTTTCTCACTCGCTATAGGATTGACTCATGCAGAATCTGCGTCTCTTGCGTTGCCTTGCAGTTTTTTCCGCGGTGAGCCTGTTTGCTGTTCCGGCAATTCTCGCCCAGGAAACCGTCGCCATCGATGCCCAAGCGCCGACCACGCCCTTCCCTCATTTTTGGGAAGGCACTTTCGGCTCCGGCCGCGCAATTCTCTCGCTGCGTGAAAGCTACCGCAACGATCTTCGCGCCGTAAAACAGGTGGCCGATTTCAAGTACGTGCGCTTTCACGCCATCTTTCACGACGAAGTTGGCGTCTACAACGAGGATGCACAAGGCAATCCCGTCTACAACTTCTCCTACATCGATCAGATCTATGACGGTTTGCTGGCCAACGGCGTGCGGCCCTTCGTTGAAATCAGCCTTATGCCGCGCAAGCTCGCCGCCAACCCCGACGCGGTGCATTCCTTTTGGTACAAGCCCATCGTCTCGCCGCCCAAAAGCATGGAACGCTGGGACGACCTGATCCGCCACTTCGCGCAGCATCTCGTCGACCGCTATGGAATCGACGAGGTCGCGCAGTGGTACTTCGAGGTGTGGAACGAGCCCAATCTCGATTTCTGGGGCGGCGCTCCGCGCCAAAGTACTTACTTCGATCTTTACGCGCACACCGCCCGCGCCCTGAAAAGCGTCAGCCCGCGACTGCGCGTTGGCGGTCCGACCACAGCCCAGGCCGCATGGATCACGGACTTTCTCACTTTCACTACTGCCAACCATGTTCCGGTCGATTTCGTCTCCACCCACGCCTACGCCGACGACACTGTGCAGCATCTGTTCGGCAGCAACGAAGATGTTCCCGTGGACGATCGCGTCTGCCGCGCCGTTGCCAAGGTGCGCGGAGAGATCAAGGCCTCCTCGTCGCCCAACCTTCCCTTCTTTATGACCGAGTGGAACGTGCAAGGCACGATGCATGCCCGCGACACCATTTTCGTGGGCCCGGCTCTCGCCAACACCGTGCGCCAGTGCGATGGCCTCGTCGACTCGATGTCGTTCTGGACCTTTTCCGACGTCTTTGAGGAGCAGGGCCCGATTGCGAAACCTTTTATCGGCCGCTTCGGTCTGCGCGCCAAGGGCGGCATCAACAAGCCCGCCTTCTACGCATTTGAGCTCCTGCACCAGCTCGGCGATCAACGCCTCGCCAACGCATCCAAAAACGTGATCGTCACGCGGACCGCGCAGGGCGGCCTCGCCATCGCAGCGTGGAACCTCGTCGATCCCGGCCAGCAGGGCTCCGATGAAACCATGAAGCTGAGCTTCAGCAATCTTCCCGCCCGCGCGCGTGTCACCGTGCAGCGCGTCGACGCGGATCACGGCAACGTTCTAAAGGAATTCGCCGCCATGGGCGAGCCCCTCGATCCCACCCCGGCACAGGTTGAGCAGCTGAATCGCGCCACAGCCCTGCCCGCTCCCGAGGAAACACGCCTCACGGCCGGCAGTCTCGAGTTTCACCTCACGCCGAACACGCTGGCTCTCATCAAAGTCGACCGTTAGGCGCGCACAACATCGCGCCATGAAAGCTGCGAATGATGGGCTCTGGTTTTGTTCGAGCCGGTTTATCGCCGGAATCGCGACAAGAGATATAGAATCGCCGACAAAATCACGCTGATCAGAATGCACGTTCCCAACGGAAAGTAAAACGTAAAATTCGTGCCTTTATAGGACGTATCGCCGGGTAATCGCCCCAGCGGCAGACCCATATGCGCAGCAAGCAGGATCAACGCACCCACCAGTGCAATTGCCAGCCTCACACCCAGCAGCATTTTTCCGAGTTCGTTCATCGGTGTCTTATCCTCACTCGCGCAGTCTACTCCCTATTCCCTGCTCCTGTTTTTTTCACTTCGCCCCGATCAGCCGGATGCGCGCCGTGAACGCCCGCCCCTGAAACTCGCTGAACATTCCATACTCCGGCGAATCGATCACGTTGTTCACCACCGCGGGATTCTGGCTGCCGGTTGCATTCTGGATCACGCCGCGCAGTCCCCAATACTGGCCGCGAAAATGAAACTTCCACTCCAAGCCGGGACTGAAGTTCACGAAGTTCGGAAAGCGCTGCGCACCCGCCGCGCCCACAACCTGTTGTGCGGCATTCACCGCCGTGAACGGATACCCGTTGTGCCAATCGAGCAGATACACCAGGTCCCACCGCTTCCTCAGCATCGCCAGCGGAACCGGCAGCCATCCCCAGGAGATCACGCGATTCGGCGTGTCCCACGGCAGCGGTCCGC
>Ga0182024_10014797_pt1 | contig 15036 bp, 15 predicted proteins | sample P32metaG_FD_120480 | JGI IMG/M metagenome (GOLD analysis project Ga0182024, IMG submission 120480) | Permafrost microbial communities from Stordalen Mire, Sweden - P3-2 metaG (Illumina Assembly) | ecosystem: Environmental > Terrestrial > Soil > Wetlands > Permafrost | place: Sweden: Stordalen... | reverse complement strand
TGGGATTTTCCGAGCGGCGCCGCGAATGGCTTCGAGATTCGCCGCAGGATCCTGCTCACGACGCAACATCACGCCGACAGAGAGCGTGATTTCGGCGTACAAAACATTCTGGCGCGCAAGCGACTCGCCGAGGCGCTCCATCGCGAGCGCGTAGCCCAGATCACCAACGGCGCCGGCGCAATCGCTGACTTGGAGGGCGGTCGGCTGATCCTTCACGTGATACCCATCACTGCACTGGACCAGGCTCAATCGGCTAGTTTTGGCGAGCTGTCACAAAATCCTAGCTGGTTTCCACCCGTGGCGGGCGGTGCGCGAGATTGGCGTGTCGATTTCGACGGCCTTCTCGTTGGATCTAACGCTGATGGCTTGATCAAGCCGCAGCGGGCTTACGTGCACGTAACGCGGGCCGGCGTTGTTGAGGCAGTCGCCTCGTCCCTAGCCCGCGGGTATAACAGCGATCTTATCCAGCTTCCGCAGACACAGGCGATGGTGATCAAATATGTCCCCATCTACATGCGCGCACTTCACCGCGCCGGCACAGCCCCACCCGCTGTGGTTTACGCGAGTCTGGTCGGTGTCAACCAGATGCGTCTACTGCAAGACTTCATAGCCAATGCCTTGCCCGAAGACATTCCAGGGCCACGCCTGACGCGTGCCCAATTTACCTTTGCTGAATCTTGGCTAGACGATGTTCCCGCCACGATCGTCGACGCTGGCCGGAAGTTGCGCATAACACTTGACCACATGGCCAATGCCGCTGGGATGACGACTTCGCCTTATTTCGATCAGGCCGGCAACTACACACTCAAGCCATGATCGGGCGAGGCGAATGATGCTGAACGCCGAACCGGAGCGGCATTTCTATCACAGCTTTCCACGCCGTTCGCGCTTCACACCGGCCGAAATCGAAGAAGGCTGTGCTATTCTTGGCATCATCCGGGACCACGGCCTCGCCCTTGTCCCCCAAGTCCTGCAATGGGAGTATCCACACGCCGACGGCACGCCCAACCGCACGTCGGAGATTATGCAACAACGTGTTTGCTTCACCGAACTGCGACCGAGTGACCTAGCAGGCCATGCCGCCAAGTTCGGCCGCTTCGCCATCGAATTTCCAGTTCCGGTGCTGAAAGCGCTCGGCGCCATACCGGTGTTTTACATCCCGCGCGCTGTCGGGGATGCCCAGGGTGCCGAATGGGCCGCCAATGTCATGGTCATGCAGCTGCAGGATGCTTATATTCTGTCCCTGCGGCTGTCAGAGCTCTCGGACGCCGCACGCAAAGCTGCCCCGGAAGAAAAAACTATTCGATGCACATTGGGCTTCACGGAATCGGGCTTAAAGGACTTCCATCTCGATATCGCAAGCGCCAAGCACGTTTTTGAAATCCTGACTTATGCATTAACGCCGCCGGATGTGCTGGTTCCAGCATTTGAGGCCGCCATGCGGTATTTCGTGCCGGCCGATGATCTGCGGCAGCATGAAGAGCTCGGATTCTATCGTGAACGCGAATGGCGCATTGCCGCAAATGTCGCTATGGCCGGAAAACCGCTGCTGCAAGCGCCCAACCGGGACCTGATCAACCGCCTTAAAGCCCTGGATCCCGAATTCTTCGATCGCCCATTTCATTCCAGCCAGGGCAAAAAAACGCGCGCCGACTTGGTGTCGGTGTTACCTGGTTTGAACGACCGCAGCATACTTCAGCTGGCGCGGCGAGTGATCGTCCCGGGACAAGCACTGCGACAAGCACGGCGACTCTTGAAGGATGTGCCGGGCGCGCCACCGGTCGTCAGCCTCGAATCGGTCGGCCGGCAAGCCCAATTGGAAAAGCTGAAAGCCCTGCTCCTCAAACCTTGGCGGAAGCGCAAAGTGCGCTAGGCAATCGATGTCAAAGACCAGAGACAATCATTACGTTCCGCAATGGTACCAGGAACAGTTTTTTGAGCCGAAACGGAATACCCTCGCATACTTAAATTTGACACCGCCACAACGGACGCTTCCCAATGGCCGTGTAATTACCGAGCGTGCGCTTTTTGACGCGCCCACCTCGCGAGCATTCGTCCAACGCGATCTTTATTCGACGTTTTTCGGCACGTCTATCAACGACGAAATCGAGCGCAAGCTATTTGGAAGCATAGATGCGCGCGGCTCACGTGCCATAAGGGCCTTCACGACCGACGACGTCCGGGAGTGGCATCGCCATTTTGAAACCCTGTTCGAATTTATTGACATCCAAAAAATACGCACTCCGAAGGGTCTTGACTGGCTGAAAGGACAGTACCCGCGCCTGACACAAAATCATCTGATGTGGGAGATGCAAGGCATCAGAATGATGCATTGTACAATCTGGAGCGAAGGCGTTCGCGAAATCGTTTCGGCTGAGGATTCGAACGTTAAGTTCATTGTGAGTGATCACCCGGTTACAATTTATAACCATGCATACCCTCCGGATTCGAGTATTTGTGCATACCCTATGGACCCACTCATCGCATTGAAAGGCTCTCAGACTATATTCCCGCTTTCCAGGGACTTCTGCCTCATCCTTACTAATCTGGAATATGCTCGTGATCCGAATGCCAATCCGACCGAAAAAAGAACCTCGCCCAGAAACTATCGCCGCTCAATGACGCGCACGGACGCGTTTATAAGAACACGAAAGCTCAGCAGCGATCAGGTTGCACAAATCAATCTGGTTTTGAAGCTGCGTGCATGCAGGTTCATCGCTGCTGGGAAGAAAGATTGGCTCTATCCTGAGAAGACAGTCAATCAGGACTGGCAAAGTATTCGGCACACCCTGGCACCGCCCAGCGACAAGCTTTGGCACTTTGGCGGCGAAATGTACGCGCGTTTCGAGAGCGGCCACGTTCACTACCAAGATGAGTTTGGTCGGTCCGAAAAACCCCGGGAGTTTTTGCAAAAAGCTCTCCCGGACGCACCGCCCAAACACCGCGACCCGTGTCCCTGCGGTTCTGGCTTGAGGTTTTCTGACTGTTGCCAAGACATCCCAGCCCTGCTTCGCCCAACCTGGACCGAGAGGAGCATCCGTGAACGTAACCTCATGCTCCTCACCGGCATTGCGAATGTCCTCAAGCTTGACGGAAACCGCGACTGGTTGACGATTAGGCGCGAGCTCACGGACGAGCAGATTAAGACGATATATCAGATTTATGAGAGTCTTTGGCCTCTGGAAACGGACATATTGCAGTTGTTGCCGAAACCTGACGGTCGCCCGCGCGCGGTATATACGGGTGCGATTCACCCCAACGTAATCACAGAGCGCGCCATCGGTGCGAGCTTGTACTTCGGGCAACTGCTGGTCGAGCATCCGTTCGTGCACGCTGGTATTCTCAATAAGGAATACAGTCCGGTTGAGAATCCGAAGACTTATCGGCAGGAGTTTTTGAAGTGCGCGATGTTTATGTTCACCGTTCGGCCTCTAATCGAGTGTGGTCTCATCAATCTGGTACCAGACCCTTGCATTTTTGATGCGCACCTGCGCGAGCAAATGTTCTCGATGGCCAAATCCCGATTGAGGGGTATCAAACCCGATCCGCATACTGACGCCCAGTTCATGCGGTTATTCGAGGAAGACTTCAAACGCGGCTTGATGTCATTGCCGGCGGACACCTTGAAGCGTCAACTGGCCAAGTCGAGTCCGAGTTTGACAGAAGTGGAACTGAACGATGCTATCCAAGGTATGCAGGTGCTAAAAGAAATGGACCCTCTTGCACCTTTGCACGAGGATACCCTGGATGGCGGAAAGGAGGGTGGCCAGCTTAACATGATGAAGCTGGCGCCCAATTTCGAGATGGCAATGTATATCGCTCAGGCCACTGGCTCCTGCATCATCACAGACAGTCCGTTTCGTTGGGCCGAAATTGCCGCCGCGGCAAGCCTCTCTTCGCCAACGGCCAAGCTATCCCGGCTTCGGCAAAGCATGGAAGCTTCGCCTTTCTCATTTCTCCAAGATTCCGATGCGGTGGCTGATTTTTTTTCGTCTGAGATCCTGGATGGGTATCCGCAAATAATAAAATCCGCCTTTGATTACCTGGTTAAAGGCGCGGGCGAACCTATCAAGCCCAATTTCGAGTCCGGGCTGAACGCGCGCTTCAGCAAGCTGCACGAGAAGAGACAGAACGCGATTGAAAGATCAGGTGTAGCTGCGAAAAAGGCGCGCATGCAATGTTTGTTTCCGGCAGACGGCATACAGGAAAACAGCATAAATCGGTTGCTACTTATGTCTAGCTCGGAGAGTCACCTCGCAACAGTGCCGATGGCATTCTTCATCGTACCGCAGAATTAGCCATGTGACGTGCTTTCGTAAGGATAGCTATTGCAAGTGGTACCACCTAAAGCCCCAACATCGCCGTGGTTTGCGATGCCGAACAGGTTAGGCTCCCAGGGAGACCTGATTTTGGTGCTATATTGCAGCCGTTACGAAAATTGGGCCATTTTGCGGGTATCTGAAAGTGGAAATGTCCGGATTATGTTGCAAAAACAATGAGTTGCAGAAGAAATGATATTGTTGATCGATACCAGGGTCATCAATTCGCAGCTATTCGCGGCCGTTCACTGGCCCAGGATAACAACCAATTTCGCTCTATTCCGTTCGCTGTCCCTGTTCGTCTTTGTTCGCTCCAATTTCCGCGAAAAGAGGGCCACAAAGGGGGCTCCTGACCTAGGAGCACAAGACAGATAAAGCGCATTGGTCGTGCAATCCTTGGTACGCGGAACTGAACTTTACCGGTGAATTTAGATGACCGGCGGAGAGCCGTCTTATCGATGCTCGTTTGATTCTGTAACCGATGTTTTTGCCTCTCCTCAGACTATAATCCAAACGTCCACATCACCCGAGACGCCGTTATGGACCAGGTGCATGCCGCACAATTCGACACGCCATCTTTCATGCGCGAACTTACGACATGCTCGGAAGCGATTGTAAAAGTCATTCCTGCTTATCTGAATTCGCGCGAACACACCGATAAGTTCGAATTCAAGCCGGTTTCCGGCAATTTAATCTGGCGGCAATTCATAGGTTCTGGCAGATTCAAGCCGTAAATTCCGGTTCAATTCCATGGCCCTTTCGAACCTCGCTGCATTGACGGCCAAGCCCGCCGATAAACCCTACAAGCTCACAGATACTAACGGCCTCTATCTCGAAGTGCGGCCGAGCGGCGTCAAATTATGGCGCTATCGCTATCGCATCGGAGGCAAGGAAAACAAATTCACGCTCGGTCAATTTTTCGCGGACAAAAGCCGCGTCGGGCATGTCTCATTGGAAGGCGCCAGGCGCTCACGCGACGAAGCACGCGCCCTCGTCCGCAAGGGCATCCACCCTAGTCATCATCGCCAAAACGCGATCGCCAAACAGCTTGAGGAGAACAAATCGACCTTCAAGGCGATCGCCGAAGAATGGATCGAACGCAACGGGAAGAACTGGTCAGAGGTTTACGCGAACCAGATCAAGCATGTTCTGAAAACCGACGTGTATCCAGACATCGGAACACTTCCGGTCACCAGTATAACTCCGAACCAAATCTTGCAGATTCTCTTTAAGGTCGAACGACGGGGCGCGAACACTTACGCTCATCTGATACGGCAATGGGCATCTGCCATCTTCCGCTACGCGATAGTGACGCAACGTACTCAACTCGACCCGGCTGCGCCATTGCGAGGGGCCGTCATACGAAACAAAGTCCGCCACAGCAAGGCACTCTCGCGCGAGCAGCTGACCGCGTTTCTCAAGCGCCTCGATACCTATAGGGGCGACCCCGCCACCATATTCGGATTTCGCATAATGCTCTTCACGTTCGTAAGGACAATTGAGCTGCGGGCAGCACGCTGGACAGAATTCAACATAGAAAAGGCTGAGTGGCGGATACCCGCCGAACGAATGAAAATGCGCGAAGAACACATAGTTCCCCTCTCACGGCAGGTCATAACTCTTTTACAAGGGCTTCACGAAATCACCGGCCACAGCCAATTTCTCTTTCCCAATAGGCGCAGTTCCCAAACGTACATAACCTCAACGACACTAAACCGCGCGCTTGAACGGATGAAATTTCTCGGCGAAGGCACTATAGGCTTTTCTGCCCACGGCTTTCGCGCGACTGCATCCACGATGCTGAACGAAGGTGGCTTTAATTCTGATGTAATCGAGCGTCAGCTTGCGCACCAGGACAGGAACAAAGTTCGAGCGAGTTACAACCACGCCTCATACTTGGACGAGCGCAAGATCATGATGCAGGTTTGGGCCGACATGGTAGATGAAATGCAGAATCCAAAAACGACCGCTCTAGCCTTCACGCGAGAACTTTCTCGCCAGGCTGGGTGATCGGAGGACTGCCTGATGGTTCGGTCGTCGGCGGATAGCCTCGTAAATGCCCGTCACCAGGCCGAACTCCTGACCCGGATCCCAATAAATTGCCGAAACCTGCGGGCCCATCCTGCACCAACGCGCAGCGCTATGACGGAAGACGCACTACCAGTGTCCTCACAAACGGCCGATGAGTTTCAAAGCTGAACCTTTCTTGTGCGGCAAATTGATTCAGGGGGAATCCCAAGATCGTATTGCCGTGATTCAATTGCCCAGCGATTTGATCGGGGCTGGGAATGTCTGACGGCAATAGCTTTTACGGCTGGTTTGACGATCCTGACCAAGCCGAGCCGACATATGAACCTCCGCGGGATACGCCTTGTCTGTTCTGCGGAACCAGTGTCCATGTGGAGGATGTGCGAACCCACAGTCTCATGTATCGCGGACAGTATGCGGCGAGATCCTATTTCTATCGCACCCACCGTAGCTGCGCGGAAACCGATCCCACCCACACCGCGATGGATGGCGTCGTTCTCAACATGATCGCTCGCAACGGCGATTGATAAAATAGGCCGGAGCGATTGCCCCGGCCTTCTTCATTCCGCAGGTTACGGGCACTCCGGTAGCGCGAGCAGATTATCGACCTGATAGTTGTCGGCCTCCGTCTTTAGGTATTCGTGCCCGTTGTGGGTGGCGACGATCACCCAGGCGCTCTTGCCGTTGACGTGGGTGTAGTACGCTTGGCGGTCCCGCTTCACGTCCTTGATCGCGTCATCTTCAGAACGCTTCCAGCGAACGCCATTCTCGACGCCACCGATAGCCTGGATGCGATGATGCCGATCATAATGGTTGGGCCGCTTGTTGATGCACTTCACTTGCTTACTCATGGAGTACAGTCCTGCATTGCTCGGAACTTAGGTTCCGAGATTGGGGAAGCGCCGGACTTGCCAATGAGGGTCCCCATGCCGCAGATTACGGCTGTCTAAGCGACCTACATCCCGTCTGGCGCCTGTTGGATTGGATGTGGAGAAAGTTGGAGCCATCGGCGGTCTAGGCCGATGGCTCTTTTTTCTTCTCACGGCGACTAAAATTTCTGCTTCGGTGATCTCGGAGTCAAATAGAAGAAAGCATTCAGCAAGGACTCATCGCGGTTTTGAGTGGCCGCCGCCGACTCACCACAAGGGCTTGTTGTTCACCTGTTGATAGATTTGCAATCTGGGTCGGCGCCAAAGGCGGTCAGCGCGCGATTTGCGCATTTTCGCTGCGTTGACAGCGAACTGATTCGCCATTTTCTCCTTGTAGGAGCCAAGCAGAATTGCGCCCGCGGCCAATCCTGGTGACACGTCCGACAGCCTCCAGATAGGCCAGGTTCGCCCGGCACCGGCGCCGTATCAGCGTCCATAGTCGTCGGCAATGAGCGCGCCTTCCTGACCTGGTTCTACGAGGGCGCCACTGCGACTGGGAAGGCTTTCGACCGGATCACGGTAGACGAATATCTGCGTACCTTCGCTGGGGTCAAAGGAGTCCTCGGGTCCATGGGCATCTATCGGGCTGCTTTCTCCAGCATCGCCCAAACCGAGCCGCTGATGGCCACCCGGAAGAGAGTCCTGGCGCGGTCGTCGAACAGATCCTCTTGATGGCGCGCCGTGCGACGCGGTCAAACGCTCAGGCGTTTTAAGGGCGGAATGTCCCTTTGGGGTGCGGCCATTCCCTGCATGCTGCTTCAGGACCGACACGCGGATTTTCAATCCTCGATCGCCTTCAAAATTCATTCGCCTTATCAATGGCTTGTAAAATTCCTCTGCCCGGTGCACCCCGGTAGCACCGCTGGCATTCCGGCACCATTATCATGATCTATATGACCCCGTAATGCTTCGGCACCACGACCTCACGCGCGAGACGCAAACCGGCAAAACCACGACCGGGATTCTTATTGCTCACGTTCGCGCAATCGAGCCCGAATATGCACTCTTAACCTCCTCCACTCAAAATCCGTGGATCAGTGTTAAACAGCTTGGGAGTCGTCAGGCACGCCCGTTCGGCTCAAGGTAGCCCGTGCCTTCAACCAGCAAGGATTTTCGCCGCCAGAGGCAACAGCCCTGCCAGAGCAATTCCGGCATTGTGCGAGGCGACGAAGTTTTCGGCGTATAGATACGGCTGCACCTCGTCCGCAAAGTGGCCCATCCGGTTTGTGATCCCCGAGACAAATAAGAAGGGCGCCTCGGATTGTACTCGGATGAGGCCATGGGTCGATTCAAATGACGCAATCGTTTCGATGCCCGCCTTCTGGGCTGCTTCAAGGGACTGCGGATCGGTCTTTGGAAAAAGGCTAGTGTCAGTAACGTTTACAGTGCTGACAGCTACTCCAGCAGGATCAATGTCGACCGCCAAAGCATTATACCGTGTTGCCGGCGGCAAGAGCTTTGCGTTGAGCGGCCCGATCAGGGTCGGTGTTAGCGCGTCGAAAAAGGTCGCGGGTAGCGTTGAGTTTATGACCTTGTCGAGTTTGCCTGGATCATTCCAATGGCTTGGGCTCTCTGGCAAAGTCGAGTCCGATGCAAAGGGATCGTGAAGGAACACAGCTGAGCCAATGCGGACCGATCCATTCATAATCAGTCCATCGGGCATCGAAGCAGCCGTGCCAAAGGCCACAACCAAGGCCGGCAGCTCCGCCTCGTAAGAAAATACCTCTGGCAGGACACGCGCTTTTTCCTGCGTGTTCGAATAGCCGCCAGCTTTAGCTCCATTCATCAAGTCCTGAATACACCAGACCTCCACCATATAGCCGGCAACCTGGAACCGCTGACGCGGATTTGGTGCTTCGGGCGGGGCCGCCGGCACCTCTTGAGAGCTAAAGACATACTCCAGATTGGTGATCGCGGATGGACGCGCCTGGCTATTAGCAAGAACCGCAACCAGCGGATCGACCTCAAACCACTTGTTGGCGATTACCAGGATGCGCTTGGTCATGTTTCACCCCCAAAACAATGCCACGGCTTATTTCAATACCTTGTATGCAGCCATGTTCTTCCAGTCGTGATCGAATATCTGTCCAAAATAGCCCGCTGCTGCCTTACTATAAATCACCAGCCCAGCGTCGCGATTTGGCCCAGTCCCATCTGGCGACCAATTCTGGCTACTCACCACCACCGTTTGACCATCGACAACCATGCCTTTGTTATGCACATGAGGTTGGATCTTCAACAGATTGACGCAATCAAAACCTGAGTCCTGTAATCTTTCGATCCATTGGTGATCCTGCCACTCGCTCGTAATCAACCGTACCGTGACCCCGTTCTTACTGGCCTGCACGAGGGCGTCGATCAGCTCCGTGTGTGTGTGCTCCTCCCCGTCTTCAGGCTCGTCATCCTGACCCGGATTGCTTGGGTGGACGTACTGGGTCTGCATGTCGAAGCTTGTCTTTGCACTCTGGATCAATTCGATGATCGGTCCGCGATACTGGCGCGGCGTGAACAGCGCGTGGACTTCAACTTCCGCGTCATCAATCGGAAGTGGCTTGAAAAACTCAATCGCGCCCGACGCGTCAATATCCTCCTCTTGGATCACTGCTTGGGGAACGAACGCGAGCAACGCTTGGCCGACTTTTGACTCTGCCGCCTTCGACGCGACTTCATAGTCCGTTTGGAGGTATTTCCGGAAGATATCCGCATGCACACTGCTGGTGCAGATGACATGCCAGTCTCTGTCGCGCTTTTTGGCGGCCTCTTTCAGCGCCGCTTGATCGTTCGGATCAACGTCCGGCTGGTTGGAGGTATTCCAGTTCCCGCTCGACAGCCAAAATTTATCCCCCGTAACTGCCACCTTGATGTGGTACGAAGTCGGGAATTCACGCGCGGGAGCTTCCTTCCCAAGACCTGCGAGCGCCCAGGCGAAATCGAGCCGATCGCCTAGGGCCTTTTCAAGGTCCTCTTCAGTTGTTTCCACGGTCTGCTCTCGCGCGCCTTTCTTCTCCGGTGGAGAGTCAAGCGTCATTGTCAACCGAGCGCCGGACTTGGTGAGACCGCCTATCAGCGCCTCTTCGATATGCGGTGCGGTCAGTTCGTACATCCCTACGGTGAAATCATCCTTGGCGTCTTCCAAGAATGGTTTCAGCTGGGCCCATCCTTGTTCGGGACTTACATGAAGGATTAGATCCATCTTGGTTGGCCCAGGATTGAGATCGATGCCAGCGGGCATCTGATATTCGACCTTGGGTTTGGTTGGCTTTTTGGCAAAGAACAATTCGTTCGTCAGAGCATCATCGAAAACCTTTTGACCTGGGAATTCCGGCTCGACAAACAGTTCGTTATAGGCAACCGGCGCTTCAAAACTCATAAGCGCATTGTCGGCTTTGACGCGTGGGGGCCTGGGGTCCCTACGCACCTGCAGCGGAATGCCTTCCAAATGGTCGGGCAGCTCCCCTTCGACACGCTCTCGATCAGCTGCGCGCGTCAAAACGACGATGGCACGTTCGTTCGTGATCCAGTCGTTCTTGAAAGCCCAACCGACATACGTCTTCGTAACGCCGCTGATCTTGATCGCCGCCTCATTGGCATCAATCACTTTCAGTACGGCGTCCTGCGATAACGGATCTCCCATAAATTCCTCCTCCCCAGAAATGCGCCTCTTCGATCTCGAATGTAAATGGCGTAAGTGATGAAACCGTGATGCATGCGCAACCGCAGGCGGTTGGACGCCTCGGGGCTCGTCAAAGGCATCACAACACTAAAAACGCAACACAACCACGTGTTCCAGGAGGAGCCGAGTGACCCATCCGCCTTGTCCGCATGAGCTGGCGCACAAACGCCAGGAAGCGGCCCGTCACAGAATCCCCATTCTCAGGCACCCATGCCAACACAACTTCGAGGTGCGCCCTCTTCAAGATTGGCCAATAAAGCAGGGTGGAACCTTCACCAGAGCCGGTGCTTGGGTAACCAGCGTAATCCTGAAACCAGCAGCAACCAACCCCAAAACTGATTACTTCGATGCAGCATGCGTCGCAAACCGCAGTCTGCTTCCTAGGAAGGTCGCACGCTACTCCCTCGCGGGTTGGCTCTCGTCCCTCACGCCGGACGAGCACCGTCTCGTCGCGCAGCGCCTCCCAAGTAACAGCTCTGCGTCGCCCAGCAATCTCTTCGGACCCCAACCCGCGCAGTTTTATACCGACACCTTCAACCAGGACGACTTCAGCGGTGTCCCAACCGACCTCCAGCCTGCCGACATCGTGGCACCCCTGAATACCGCGGCTCCCGACACAGCGCTGGCGGAGCAACGTGAAGCCGCCTGACGGTCGCCCTAGCGTCGTTGGCCGTCAGCAACAACTAATAAATGCCATTTCGTAAGCATCCAGATCGCCCAACCAACTAGAAACTTTGCCTGGCTTGAAGTAATGTTAGCTCGCTGGGTGTGGCGTTTTCCCCGCGTAACAGCGTTTTCTCCAATCACTCGTCATTCGCCGAACAGCGTGTTGCGTTCAGGCGTTTCGGCTTCATTGCGTATTTGCACACCTTGGTGGCAACCACCGCGGCGCAGGCGGGCGGCTGTCCCGTTGGCACGATATTTCGACCGCTGCCCAGCAGCGCAACACTTTGAAAGGAAGCCATATGAACGCGCGCACGCTTTATCTGCTGGCTTTGCTGCCTTGCCTTCAAGGATGTGTGTTTACCTTTACTCCCGAAGACTCTGCTCCCGTGCCGCTGAGTGCCGCGCTGCAGATCGTCGCTCACGATCTAAACGACGCCACGCCGGTTGTCCTGAGCGACATAGAAACGCCGGCCGGCGTCACGGCCTTTAACGCAGCCATCAACGCGCGGCAGTGCGCAATTGATAGCAGCGACCCGCCCTTGCCGGTTATCACTGGGCCGGTATCCCTGGCCCTGCAAGGGACAATTCAGGGGCAGGTACAGGGTACTGGAACGGCCGGCTTCCCGGCGACCTTTACAGGATCGTTTCAAGTCCAACGCACCAAAGGCCAGCAGCTGACGGTCTCCATCACCTTTGTACCGGCATCGGGTTTGGGCAGCTTTTTTTGGGCCAGAACATGACCAACTACAGCAATTTACCCGACAAAAGCCTTCCGGATGGGTTCAGCAAGGCAAGTTTGCAGACTGGGCTCATGCAAAAAGCAGATGCGATCACAATGGCCATCAAGGCACAGATTGCGGCCTACAGCAAATTGAGCTGCCCGACGACGCCTGGCCCCGAAAGCTTGGGCTTGATGGCTCCGGGAATTTCTGTGGTCATTCCCGAGGGGCTGCATTGAGGACATTGGGGCTTGGCTCCTTCTGCAATCCACTCCACACCTGAATTCACCAGGACACTCTTAGGAGAAATGCCATGGTAGCTGCGCAAGTCAGTGGCGTTTATGTGCGAGAAGATGTCTGGGGCCTGCCGCGTTGGGATCCGACTTTACTTTGGTATGCCAAAGCCGTTGGCGAGATGTTTCCCAAGACAATCTCCGACTCCTCAAGCTGGCGATTCCAAGCCGCAATTCATGGTTATATCGATACCGACCCCGAGCTCCTCGCTTTAATGAAACCGGGCGAGAAGCTTCCGGCGCAGACCGTACAAGACACCTACTGGGCCAAATGCCAGCATGCGTCCTGGTACTTCCTGCCCTGGCACCGCGGTTATCTGGGCTATTTCGAGCGCATTGTGAGAAAGACCATCATTGGCTTGGGCGGCCCTGCCGATTGGGCGCTTCCTTACTGGAACTACAACGGAGCGCAACCTCAGTCACGCCTGATGCGCCCGGAGTTCTTGGAGGCCACCCTGCCCGATGGCACGCCCAACCCGCTCTTTCAAAGTATAAAACGGGGTCCCTACACTCTTACGGCCACCACTCTCGGCCAAGCCGGCGATTTCTCCATCGGGCCGAAAGACGTGTCCACGAAGTGGGATTCGATGGCGAATTTCACCGATGCCCTGGCGGCGTCAAGTCTCGGCGGTGGCAAAACGGGATATCATCACGGTGAAGGCCACGATCCCGATCCCGACGCCATGGGCCAGCTTGAGAAGACGCCCCATGGTAACATCCACAACGATGTTGGTGAGTGGATGGGCAGCTTTGAGACAGCGGGCCTCGATCCGATCTTCTGGTTACACCACTCCAATATCGATCGCCTTTGGCAGGTCTGGCTCTCAAACGACCCGACCCGCACAAACCCGCCCGATACCAATTGGCAAAAACCGCGTGGCCTCAACCTGCCTTTCCAATTCCTCGACGAAGCCGGCGCATCCCAGGACTGCGATCCCCAGGACGTGCTGAACACTGAAACCTCCAAATTCACCTACAAATACGCTAATCTCAATGTTACGTCGCCGACCACCACCTTGGTGACCCCGGCAAAACCCTTGGCATTGATGGTCATCAAGGCTCCCAGACCTGCCTCCACCGCGCCTAAGATGATCGGCGCGAGCACAACCAATATCGCGGTCGGCGCACAGCAGACTGTAACGGAAGTGGCGATCGAGAGGCCGCCTGAATTAATGTTGGCGGTCAAGACGCCCGGCGAGGAAGAGACTTATCTTAATATCGAGAACGTCACTGGAACAGGGCGGCTCAGCACCCAGTATGTCTATTTGAATCTGCCTAAGGGTGGGAACCCTGAAAACTATCCAGAGCTCTATGCCGGTTCACTGCCCATGTTCGGCGTAGTGGAAGCCTCGCTCCCAACGGACGAGCACGGCGGTCATGGACGAACCTTCGTCCTTGATGTGACGGAGCTGGTCGACACCCTGAAACGCGAAAATCACTGGAATCCCGAAATGGTCACGGTCTCCGTCGTGCCCAAACGCCCACTCGCCGAAGGCGCTTCGCTCACGATCGGGCGCATCAGCCTTTACACGCGCTAGGATCTGGGAGGCATGTGGCGACAAGTTCCGCTCATCGGCAGCCTAGGTACACAGGGGAGCCCCGAGCGCTGGCTTGTCGCGCTTGCGCTCCTCGGTTGGTCTTTGATTGCCGTGTTGAGCGGGATCTTCGGCATGGCCATGTGCATGGCTGCAGGCGCGGCCAGGCAGGACACATCGCATCTTATCATTTCGAGCGTGCCCATGCAGATCGCGATGACGCTGCTCATGCTGCCCTTGCTCGCCGGAACAGTCCGTTATGTTAAGTTGCGCAGCTTTGAATGTCGCCGGCGCCGTTCCGTGACGATGACAATCATCGGCTATGTCGGCGTCTGGTTCTCCGGCAATGTCGTCTTGACTTTGGTTGCCTGGGGCGCGCATGCCGCGGGCATTATCGCGTCCGCATTGGCGGTCGCTAGCTTGGTGCTGGCCGCGGTGTGGCAGATCTCTCCGGCAAAGCATCTGGCGCTGCTTGCCTGCCATCGCCACTACCCCCTGTACCCGACCGGTGGACGCGCCGATGCGTCATGCTTATATCAGGGCGCCGCAAACGGGCTCTACTGTTTCTCCAGCTGCGGGCCGATGATGTTGGCGGCCATGCTGTCGCCCTACCCGGTAATCGCGATGCTCTGCGTTTTCCTGATGCTCTGCGTCGAACGCTATGAGCGGCGAAGGCCGAGGGTTGAAACCGGCTATGCGCTTCTTGCCGCCGCCGCGGTCACCTTGGCCACGGCCTATATCTGACGGTCAGCCGTCGCGGTCGCCCCAGGCAGTTTGGACGTGCCGGCCTTGCGATGATTGTTGAAGAAGTTAGCCGCCTTCACAATCCTTTGCGTGACCGCCACCCATCTAGGCGTACAGTTGGCCATGCCAG
>Ga0182024_10014796_pt1 | contig 15036 bp, 15 predicted proteins | sample P32metaG_FD_120480 | JGI IMG/M metagenome (GOLD analysis project Ga0182024, IMG submission 120480) | Permafrost microbial communities from Stordalen Mire, Sweden - P3-2 metaG (Illumina Assembly) | ecosystem: Environmental > Terrestrial > Soil > Wetlands > Permafrost | place: Sweden: Stordalen... | reverse complement strand
TTCGATCCAGACGACCACAGCCTCAAGAACCTCAGGCGATTGAGTAGATGTGGCAACCCCAAGCACAATCAGCTTTGGATTAAATTTATTCAGCTCGAGCCAGCGCAGCACAAGCTTATCTATGGCCTTGCTTTTCTTCTTATAGACAAGCAGGGCGCCCGCCCACACATAAGGTTTAGGATCCTTTTCCAGCCTGGTTTCTATTAATCTATAGAGAAGACGGCGTCGAGGAACCTTTAGTGCGGCCCGCACAATTGGATAAAGCTCCTCGGTATCTACAGTTTTCAGGTAGTGAGCGGCGAGATAGACTGCTTCGTTGGTCGGGTAGGCTGCTAGCCATTGTCCAACCACTGCGGGAGCATCTTCATGGGCTGGAAATTGCTTTAGCCACCGTCGTGCGTAGGAGATCAGTTCCTTAGACGGCTTGATTTCTGTCAGTTCAGCGATGAGCTCTCCGGAAAACTGGCGCATCTGTTCTGTACGGACTCTGCGCAGACCGTTTTCGAGGAAGATCTTGTTCTCCTCTGGAGAACGATAAGGCTTGCAACCCTTTTGCTTCTTTCGCTTTGGCTGAGTCAGTTTCCCTACCAACTCCTGGCCAAGAATTAGGTTGCACAGACTGAGACAGTCAGAACAGATCCAGAGCTTTGCTCCATCTTGCAGCTCCTGTTTGATATATCCTGGCTTGTTGTCGCAGAAAGCACATTGCTCTACAGACAGCTCAGGCGCCTGCGCTCCAGAGATCTCTTTTGCGAGTTTATTATAGGATTGGACGCACTTATCGCAAATGTTTGCACTGCTACCCGTGATCAACTGGCGAACCTGATCCCGCTTCTTTTGACAGAGCAAACACTTGGGTTTGAGTGCAAGCAATTCCCACTGCTCCTATAACTCCTCCCATCATACAATCTGGCACCATGCTACCGCTTTGGTCTTTATTATCAGGTGAACGGCTAGACAAGAGCTCTACACAATCGTGCGCTGCACAACTCTTTTAATGGTATCGCCTGTGGTACTGCACCGAGAGTTACAAGGGAGCACAAAAGTCAAGGAGCAGGCAAGAATAAATTTCTGTCTCTTGACGAGCATTTTTAAGCGCTATGGCCGCTTCTGCTACACTAACTGTCGGAGAGGTTTATGCTTCGGGTAGCCTTGGTTAGGAGGAATAGATGGTTGAGTCCATTCAGCTTGTGCGGCAGATTGCTGTTCGAGCAATAGTCACGGAAAACTTCAAAAACCAGGTCGGAAATGAGATCAATCGAAACCTCCAACAGATCGACGCCGAGCTGCAGCAGCTAGAGTTCAAAGGCAAGCGGGCGATAGCAGACATTGAGAAAAGAACGGCTGGCGCTGTGACAACCGATGCGCGCGTGCAGGTGGAAACTATTCGCCAGCAGGTGGAAGCTGAAAAGATGAGACTCATGCAACTGAAGGAAGAAATGCAGGCTCAATTTCAAGCCTTGAATGAACTGCCCCTGGGCAGCGTCGTCACTCAGTTTACAGTGGAAAATCCGGTCGAAGTCCGCATCGGCGAGAACATCTTTCAGCGCCTCGAAGGCGGCGAGATTCTTGTCAAAGATGGCGTTATTCAAGAGATACGGGTTTAGGGTCGGGACGGTGGTTCAAAAACCATTCAACGCTCGTCGTCAAAGTCAAGAGCTGTCCGCAGCATCCACAACGACAAGCAGATAATTGCTTGACTAACCATACCGACGTATGGTATAAAGGTGGATATAGATTAGACATGATGCACAGTCAAGTCGGATTGTGGATGCAGGTACAAGTCCTTGCAATCATTGCTCAAAGTCTGGTGCCAATTCACAAGTTTACAACTTTAAATCTCTAGGCCTCTCCTCGATTCCGGCCCCGACAGGGGTGCAGGAAAAAATCATGCCACTACATGCGGTACTGCTTGCTTTGCTTTTTGCAAGGTGCGCTTTAAGATCAGAATTTCTCGGAAACTGCCTTCGCTTGTGTGAAGAGCAAGAGATAATCTCTTCCACCAGCTTTGGAGTCAGTGCCGCTCATGTTGAAACCGCCGAACGGATTTACTCCAACTAGAGCGCCGGTGCATTTCCTATTTAAATAGAGATTGCCGACGAAAAACTCCCGGCGTGCCTGCTCCAGGTGATCGCGGCTGCGAGAGTAGACGCCACCAGTCAAACCAAACTCAGTGTTATTGGCTATTGAAAGAGCGTCATCCCAGGAGTCGGCTTTAATCACCGCCAGCACTGGTCCAAAAATCTCTTCCAGGCAAATGCGCGCTGTTGGGCTTAATCCAGCGATGATAGTCGGCTCGATGAAAAATCCTTCGCCCTCACCACGTGCGCTTTTGCCGCCCGTGACGAGCGTTCCTTCTTTTTTGCCGATTTCGATATACTCCAGAATGCTCTGGTAGGCTGATTTGGAGGCCACCGGACCAAACTGATATTTTTGATCCTCCACGGGACCAACAGTCAATTTATTGGTCCCATCTTTGATCTTCTGCAGGAAGGAATCGTAAACAGTTTTATGCACTATCACTCGCGAGCAGGCCGAGCACTTCTGCCCCTGGAAGCCAAAAGCGCTTGAGACAACCCCTTCGGCAGCGACATCGAGATCTGTGTCATCGTCAACTATGATCGAATCTTTGCCGCCCATCTCGGCGACAACCCGTTTGATCCACAACTGCCCTGGCTGAGGCTTGGCTGCCAGTTCGTTGATGCGCAAACCAACTTCTTTCGAGCCAGTAAAAGCAATGAAACGTGTCTGCGGGTGCGTGATTAAGAAATCACCGACAGAGGCTCCTGGTCCGGGCAAGAAATTCAAGACACCTGGTGGCAGACCTGCTTCTTCCAGCATTGAGAAAAATTGATAGGCGATCGCCGGCGTCTCGCTCGAAGGTTTCAAGATTACCGTGTTGCCAGCTACGATCGCCGCCGATGTCATACCAACACAGATAGCCAACGGGAAATTCCAGGGAGGAATAACGATGCCTACTCCCAGAGGCAAGTAGACCAACTCGTTCTCTTCCCCTGCCCACGGCGTCAAAGGTTGAGGCTGCGACAACCGCACCATCTCGCGACCATAGAATTCGCAAAAGTCGATAGCTTCCGCGACATCACCATCAGCTTCAGCCCAACTCTTTCCTATCTCAAAAATCATCCAGGCCGCCAATTCATGTTTGCGCGCGCGCATCAGTGCCGCTACTTTGAAGAGATAGCGAGCCCGTTCCAACCCTGGTGTCTTCCTCCAAGATTCAAATCTTGAAAGCGCTACTTTCATTGCTTGTTCAGCATGTTCTTTGGTCGCTTTCGAGAACTTGCCGATCTCTTGCTTGGGTTGGCTGGGGTTAGTGGAGACGATGAAGTCGCTGGTCTGGATTTTCTCTGCCCCGATCACAAGGGGATACGTTTTACCGAGTTGCGATTTTACTTTGGCAATTGCACTCTTCATCGCCTCCTGATTACTGGCGACGGAAAAGTCAGTAAAGGGTTCGTTACGAAACTCTGTGATCATTCCATCAATCTCCTACTTAGCGGATAGACATAATATCCGGCTGGAGCGGCCGACCCGGCATTGATAACGGTAGATTTATATTGCCTTTACTTCGGACGACCGATCGTGACCGGAAAAAGGGATCTGCCGCGGCTGCATTTGTGCCACCATATGCAGTATCATCGGAAGAGTTAGATATCCTTTGTTCTGCCAATCTATATAGAAAAGATCATTGGGTAAACTGCCTCTCAAACTCAGCTGTTCGTCTTCTATTGAACGCCTCAGCTTGTTATCCTTATCTTAGAGAGACTGAGGTGGAACCGATGAAGCAATACCTAGATCTGGTTCGTTACGTTCTCGATAACGGTGAGCGCCGGGAAGATCGCACAGGCACGGGCACTATTTCGGTCTTTGGTTTGCAAACAAAATACGATTTGCGCCAGGGTTTCCCGCTTTTGACCACTAAGAAAGTGAAATTTGACGGGATCTTACGGGAACTGCTCTGGTTTTTGCGCGGTAGCACCAACATAAACGATCAATTGCACCAGTACACACCGATCTGGGACGCCTGGGCTGACGAACAAGGGGAGCTTGGTCCGATCTACGGTTATCAATGGCGAGCTTGGCCAGCCTTCAAGCAAGAAGCTGATGGCACCACGACAAAGCACCACATCGATCAAATTCAGCAAGTCATCGATCAAATCAAGAATAACCCTAACTCGCGCAGACTAATAGTCTCGGCCTGGAATGTGGCTGATCTCGATAGAATGGCCCTGCCGCCCTGTCACATGATGTTCCAGTTTTATGTAATCAACGGCAGACTTGATTGCCAGCTCTATCAAAGATCGGCAGATCTGGCTCTGGGTGTGCCTTTCAATATCGCAAGCTACGCTCTTTTGATGATCATGATGGCGGCAGAATGCAAGTTGACGCCAGGAATTTTCACTCACACCTTTGGCGATGCTCACATTTACCTTGATCACATCGACGGCTTGAGAATCCAGTTGGGCAGACAGCCAGGTTCTCTACCTTCAGTTGAAATCGCGGACAAGCCATTCTTCGAATTAAAATTCGAAGACTTCGCGCTTAACAACTACGTGCACCAGGGTTTTATCAAATTCCCTGTTTCGGTTTGAAGGCCGGTAAGTTATGTTCGATTTAGTGGTGGCGTGCGAATCTCATCGTGGCATCGGGAGGAACAATTCACTGCCATGGCCGAGGCTGCCCAGGGACGTGCAATTCTTCCGTGACCTGACGATAAAGACTACAGACCCCGGCAAGCGCAACACCGTCGTTATGGGGCGCAAAACGTGGCAGTCGATACCGCCAAAGTTTCGTCCTTTGCCTAAACGGTTGAATATCGTGCTCAGCCGCAACAGCACGCTGCCTGTGCCTGAAGCAGTACTGCTGGCAAACAATCTCGATCAGGCACTCTCATTCCTCGGTGCAGATGACAAACTGGAAAACTGCTTCATAATTGGTGGCGCCAATCTTTACGAGCAAGCAATAATTCATAAAGATTGTGATTTACTCTATCTGACTGACATTCACCAGCCATTCGAATGTGATTCTTTTTTCCCCGCCTTTGATCATCTCTTCGACCTGATTGCGCAATCCGAAAATCACCAGGAAGGTGGAATCGACTATTGTTTCAAAACATACAAACATCGCGCCTAAAGACCGTTCTTGCAGCCCTGGCTTGTCAAATCGTACTGGCTGGCTGCGCATTCGTGCGTGATGCATGGAAGAGCACCTCAAGAAGTGACTCGCCTGCCCCAAATGATGCCAGACAAAATGTCGATGCCAAACAAGGCATCGATGCCAAACAAAATATCGATACCAAACCCACTATCGATGCCAAACTCACGCTTGTTAAAGCGAGCCCCTCACTTGAACGGGGGGCGACAATTTTTAAAAGAGAAATGTGCGCCGGTTGTCATGCCAACGGAGGCAACGATCTGATGCCGACCAAACCTCTCAAGGGGCAGTCTTTTGCCCTTAAGTATGTCGACGACAATAAGCTGGGACAAGCCATCCGGCAAGGTTTTCCGGGTTCAGGCATGCCTGAATTTCCGGAAGAAAGAATCAGCAAAGCAGAAATGAATAACCTCATCCTTTATATAAGATCTTTTACGCCTAAGAGCGAATGAGTTGTTTCCAGAATTTACGCCTGAGCTTGTAATACGCGCATATGCTTCCGGCATTTTTCCGATGGGCGATGATGAAGGTCCCATTCGTTGGTATTCGCCAGATCCACGTTGCATTATCGATCTGGAGAAGTTTCACATACCTCGCCGATTGGCCAGAACATATCGCCAGGGTATTTTCGACCTTCGCGTGAACACAGCCTGGGAAGCAGTTTTGAGAGGTTGTGCGGCGAGAGATTCTACCTGGATCACGGAGGATATTTTCCGCGTATATACAAGATTGCATGAAATGGGATTTGCTCACTCGGTGGAGGCGTTTAAGGATGGCAAACTGGCCGGTGGCCTGTATGGTGTCAGTGTGCGCGGTGCCTTTATGGGTGAATCCATGTTCCATGTTGAAACCGATGCATCTAAAGTCTCCCTTTGCTATCTGGTGGAACGGTTGAGAGATCACGGATTTGTTCTGCTTGATTCTCAATTCATGACTGATCATCTGAGCACCTTTGGAGCCACCAACATTTCGCGTGAGGAATACCTGGCCAGGCTTCGCTCCGCGCTGACGGTAGAGGCCACGTTCTGAGGCGCAGCAAGTTCATTGGCGGCCAGAAACAAAAGGGGCGTAAGCAAAATCCCGCGACTTTGATCGCGGGATTCTAGATAGCAAGAGAATTGCCGTTTGTTCAGTTACTTGCCGCCGCCGAACATCTTCTTGGCACCGCTGCCCATCTTTTTGAATCCTTCTCCAATCTTTTTTGGTCCCCACATGATTCCGTGCCCGATCTTCTTACCGGCAGCTTTAAATTTATTATCGCTGGCTGCCGGCGTGGCCTGCGAAAAGACCGGCAAAGAACCTACAAACATAGTCGAAGCTAGTAAAACGAGCAGCAATAGCTTTTTCATGGAATCCTCCTTAAGACACACCACAACTGGGTCATTATACTGATTTAGCATCCATAAGCATAGAGGCAACTTTCTCAGGTTGAGCCTAGTGCCTGCCTGCTGCTGGCTCTTTTTTGGCACCATATTTAGTGGCATCTAGCTTTTAGAAACCGCTGTCAGTCGGCGTACCGGCATTTGAGTGCACGTTAGAGTTATAGCCACGCGGGTTGGCGGGGGAGCCATACGTGGTCGGTGCACTTGATTGTTGAGCGCTTCTCATATTTCCACCACCACCACCAGCGATTTGAGCGGAAATGATCCTGTCACCCACACCGATGCCGTAAACAGAATTCATTCCATCAAGGACGGTGCCAAAAATCGTATACTTCCCGTCTAACATAGGCTGGCGGGCTTTCATGATGTAGAACTGACAGCTGGCCGAATTGGGGTTACTGTTGCGAGCCATGGCCACCATGCCGATATTGTGATGCAGATTGCGATTGATCTCGAGATTGAGTAAGCGCGGCTGACCCGTTTGAGGATCGATAAAATCACCGCTTCCATTGCCGTTCGGGTCGCCACCTTGAATGCACCAATTTTCGACACGATGGAAGGTCAATCCGTTGTAGAATCCTCTACTCACGAGATCGAGAAAATTATTAGAGGTGTATGGAACCATGGAGCGAAGAACCCGGATCGTAATGGGACCTTTGCTAGTCTCCATCGTCACTACAGGGTCTCCACCCTGAGCTGTAGCCGGCGACGTGCAGGCAGCCAAAACGAAAGCAATCAAAGAGACCTTGAGATTTCGAGCTTTGCAAAACATATGCGCTCCCCCGGAACTACTCCATATATATAGTACGACCAAACGAGACGAAATAAAATTGGCAGAAGTGGGTAAGAGTATTGAGAAAGGTGGCTGAGCGATGGCCCTATATGCAGACTTGCACCGGCATCTTGGTGGTGCACTTCATCCCAGAATAATCTATAAATTCCTGCAGCGGCAAGATCATGCTGTGTTGGGATTTTTTCCCGACTACGAAGGGTTTTACAACTGGTTCACCAGGCCCTGCAGAACCCTGGAAGAGTTTGTCAAAATCCATACGCTGGTTGAAGAGTTGCAGAGCTTGGAGCATCTGCCCTATTTCTGTTTGCGTTTGTGCCGGGGAGCGTTCACCTTTGAGAACTTGCAATATCTGGAGCTCAGATACAACCCCTACTTTCGTACAGATCATCAGTTACCCGTAGCTAAGCGCATTGGGCAGATGAATCAGATTGTAGAAATGATTTCCGCCAATGTTCGCCCGGCGGAATATCCAATCACTGTCAAGCAGATTTTGTGTCTCGACAGACGGTTGCCAAAATCAATCAATGAAGCAATTTTGAAAGTGGCGCAGAACCATCTTGGTCCGGTAGTGGGGATAGATCTTGCCGGACCAGAAATCAATTCGGAGAAGTGGGAAATCTGGGTGAAATTGATGGCTAAGGCTAGGGCCACCGGATTGAAGACCACATCGCATCTAGGCGAAACCTCGATCGACAACGTGCATCCTGCTTATTTCAATGTTCTCGATCGCATCGGTCATGGAATTCACATTCCCCTGGTCAGACCCGACATGTTGAAAGAGCTGGCACGCAAACAGATTACGCTTGAAGTTTGTCCGACCAGCTATAGACAAACCGGAGTGTTGAAGGATTTTGGCGACCTGAAAACCGTGTTTACCAGATGCCGCGAAGCAGGCGTGGCGATCGCCGTCTGCACCGATAATCCTGGTCGAAACCCTGCTCCCTGCACCCTTCCCGGCGAGTACGAGCGTCTTATCGATCACGATGTCATCGATTTCTCGGAACTGAAGCAAATTCAAAATGAAGCTTTCAGATCGGCATTTGGTTTTATCGGCAAATAGAAACTTGTCATTGCAAAATTTGCCGTCATCGACCAGGCACACCTCCTGATAACCGACTGCACCGGGTTTGGTGTCTGCTCACATATTCAAGTTTGCGCAAGAGTCAGCGGTTTTGAATCATAGACAAGAAACGATTGATTGAAGGTCTGCTGTCTCAGTCAACGCTCGTGCATGTGGTGCACGCAACAATGGCTCTGAATCAGCTTCTCAGTCACTAATGAATAAATCTTCACTTCACAGCTCACCTGCTGATTCGAGAGATCGTGTCGATATCTAAAGGTGTCATTGGGGCCGCGAGGTCAGACAAAATTGTGGGTGCATGAAAGGAGGAAAAAAAGGACAGCTAACGGCCGCTACCGTAAGCGCGCAGAAAATTGCCGGCCGCGCAAAAGTGGAGCAGGTTCGATTGAGGGGCGCAGAAATCTAAACTGAACGATTGAACTGATGGGTCCGGACATCTTGCTCGCTGGCCGTCGAGTGCCTGCATAGCCTTCAAATGACCAGTGAGAGCGGTTTGCGCTAGGTGACCATAATCTGGTTGTTGCTGAGCATTTGAGCAGCGAAACAGCTTTGCATTACAAATCGAAGCACTTCAACCGGAGCAGACGGTTGGAAAAATCGGCCGATTATCGATGCATAAGCTCTTAAGAACGACCTGAGCATCACTTTCGTAAATCTACTGAAAGCTTCTGCTCAGGAAAACATATCTTCCCGATCGCAAAAAGCTCCGACATCGAAAAATCTTTGAAATTATTTTCCGCTTCCGAAATCGCGCGATATCAGGCGCGATACCACTCAAAAACCGCATAGAAAGCTGGTTTCATCGAGGCTATAGAATCTGGTGCGCTTTCTTGACCCAGGGAAATTGGAAAATACGCGGCAATCCGTATATTGCAATTTCCCTCAAGAGAAAGTAATCTAGTTTTTGTGTGGTGTGATTCGTATAGAGTGCATTCGTACTCTTACTAAAAATGGTGGCACAAGCAACGGATCGTTCTTACTGCAAGACAATATTCGTGAATTTGAATCTTGTGTCATCAATAATCGGAGGAAAAATAATGGCAGCTAAACCAAAGAAGAAAAAAGCCTCGAGCCGGAAAAATCCAGCCGCGGCAATGGCGGATGAGTCCGGAATGGGCGCTACAGCCAAGCCCAAGAAGGCAGCAAAGAAGCGAACAACCAAAAAAGCTGGAACGGCAAAGAAAGCTACCGTCAAAAAAGCGGCAGCCAAAAAACCAGCCGCCAAGAAGGCAGCCCCAAAAAGAGCAGCAGCCAAAAAGACTACTGCTAAAAAAGCCGCTCCAAAAAGAGCAACCGCCAAAAAGGCTACTGCCAAAAAGACAACCGCCAAAAAAGCAGCTCCAAAAAAAGCCGCTGCCAAAAAAGCAGTAGCGAAAAAACCGGCCGCCAGAAAAGCGGCACCGAAAAAAGGAACGGCCAAGCGAGCAACGGCTAAAAAAGCCACTGCTAAGAAAGCCGCCCCGAAAAAAGCAGCTGCCAAGAAAACAGCAACCAAACGAACGACAGCCAAAAAAGCTGCTCCAAGAAAGGCTGCTGCCAAAAAGACGACTGCCAAAAAAGCGGCTCCCAAAAAAGCATCCGCGAAAAGAGCTCCAGCAAGAACTGGAACTACCAAAAAGCGCGCGACGCGAAAGACTGGTGGAACGAAACGTAAATCGGCAAGTACCAACACGTCGAACGGCGAGATGCACACTTCTGAAGGCGGTCAGCAAGAAGGAGCGTAATCTTCGCTAGGTTATGTAACTAAACAGAGAAGCCTCGTCGAAAGACGGGGCTTCTTTATCAAGGAACACACCTAGCTGCGCACTCCTTGAGCCCGACTTTATTGATGTCTGCCGACGATAACAAACAGGTCAATGCCATGTCTTCCACAAGTCCGCAGGAGATGATTTGCATATACAAATGGGGCAAACGATTCGATCAGGCAATTTCCAAAAATTTGCAAGTTCGATACCAGATTCGTTCAAGAGAACTGACCAATTGATGACCATCGTCTAATATATCCAGCTCAACAAGATCTGGATTCTCTTCTTTGAAGACAATACTTTCTTGCACTGGCACGACGGTGTCATCTTTACCATGAAATACCAAGGTCGGAATATTGACCATAAACTGATCAGTTTTGTGACTGCGCGCGTCAACGATAAATTGATAACTCAACTGCGCGTTTGCCCCGAGAGCATAATGGTAAAACTCTGATACCCCCGTTTCTTCCCACTCTTTCAGTTTCGCTTGATCAATTAACTCGCTCCAGCGGTGGAAGAGATTGAAGCCCGGCGCCAGCAAGATCAGTTGCTTGGGTGAGGCCAGATTTTGTGCTGCGATGGTAGCAAGCAGTCCACCCATGCTTGAACCCATTAAAACTAATCGCGATTGATCTTTGATCTGTAAAAGGGAATCAGTGACGATTTTCAACTGACTGGTAAGAGTCAAGTTTCTAAAATCGGGTGCGTTAAGATCGGGAGTGTGAACTTTGATACCAACGGCTGAGAATCGATCGCTAAAAAATCGAGCCTTAGTTGAGCGAGGACCAGAAGCGAAGCCATGCAGGTAAAGTATTTCCACTCTTGTGCGCCCACACGCTTTATCGCCCGGTGCTTAGCGATGGTATCGGATTTTCGAAAATAATTAGCTCATGGCTCAAAATTTAGAATGAGGGTGGGAAGTTCCTCGGCGTGGCCTACGCTGAGTTACCGTTTTCGATAACTGGTCCATCTGCTCAAGAATCTCCAATAAGGCTGAAATCATGTATTGGCAATAGATTTCGGGGATTGGATTTGGCGCGCGTTTAATCTTACAAATTATCGAAAACGATAACCCAGTATAGTGTCCGATCAGGTAGTGGACCCCCGCCCTACTTGCCTGGCCACTAACATCACTCACAAGTGGTACCACTTATCGGTATACAAAGGATAGCCGGATGTGACAAAAGATCCCGAGTATATATATTGGGATGGGACGCTGTGACCGATAATCTTGGCAACCAAACTTTTGTCATGAGTGATGTTTAAGAAGTATTGCGCTCCCAAATAGAACTCTACAGTACGATTTCTCGGTTTTTACAGACTTATAACGAATTACTGCCATTGCCTTAATCCATGTCAAATACGATTCCCATCATCACTCAATGGCGGATGGGTCTGCTACTGAGTATTTTGTATACAACTGTAGGAGGTTACGATGCAAAAAACCCAATTAGCAGCAGCTCTGGTAGCAGCACTCGGACTCGGTTTCCATGGTGTAGCATTCGCTGCTGACTCCACTTCGGCTAAAACTGACAAAGCAGTCAAAATAGCCAAGACCGAAAAGACCGAAAAGACCACTACCGAAAGCTCCTGCAAAGGCAAAGATGGTTCTTGCAAAACTAAGGACACCAAATCCACCACTTCTACCAAGAAGAAAGGTGGCAAGAAGTCCACAAAGTCCACAACTGAAACTAAGACTGACGACTCTGCAGCCAAGTAGACCTCAACCTTAGGTTTTTCTGCGAATTGGCCCAAGTCAGCACTGCAGTAAAATGATTATGTATGTCTGATCAATTCCTGACCGCAAAAAAAGACCTGCCCGTACTGGGCGTCGGTCTGGGACTGCGAAAGGAACTGGCAGCAGACACAATTCAAAACGCAGACAAGATAGACTGGCTTGAGATCGTTCCAGAGAATTACATGAATCTCGGGGGGGCAGCGCGAACGCGACTGGAAAAGGTCGCTGAGTGCTTCCCCCTCGTTTCACATGGCGTCAATTTGTCGCTTGGTTCCACCGACCCGCTCAACCAAGATTACCTTCTTTCCCTGAAAAAACTTGTCGATCAAGTAGACGCTCCCTGGTGGAGCGATCATCTTTGTTTCACCAGTTTTGCCGGGGTATATATGCATGATTTGATGCCACTGCCATTTACCAATGAAGCAGTCAGACATGTCTCTGAGAGAATTAAGATCGCCCAGGCGATTGTCGGGCGTCCTTTTATTTTGGAGAACATTTCCTTCTATATGCACATGCCGGCAGACGAAATGAGTGAAGCGCAATTTCTCAGCGAAATCCTGGAGAAAGCTGACTGCGGGCTGCTTCTCGACGTCAATAACGTATATGTAAACTCATGCAATCACAATTTCGATGCCGGCGATTTCTTAAAACAGATTCCCCTTGAACGGGTAGTGCAAATACACATGGCCGGACATACCCAGGTATCAGGCAAGGTCATTGATACACACGGAGCAGCGGTCATCGATCCAGTTTACGATCTGCTTGCCCAGGTCTTGAGACAGACCACTGTCAAAGCCGTCATGCTGGAACGCGATCAACATTTTCCTCCATTTGCGGATATACACATGGAACTGAATCGGTTCAGAGAAATTGCCCAAGAGTGCCAACCGGCTCTGTGCAATATCAAACGCAAGGCGATCTCCACTGACCTGAAGGCCGCCGCCTCGCTTTTCGCCTCGACCAAAGGACGTGAACGTGCCGGCGCCCTCTCTGCGTGAGATCGAGCAACTTCTAAGCGATCTGTGGCTGAAGGAAAATGCCCGGCAAGAATTCTTGCAAGGACAGGCAAACACTAACGCCCTGACCACACAGATAGATCGGCAGGGCGTGGAGTTGTACGCATCCTTGCTGCAGTTCGGACAACAGGATTTGATGAGCTCCATCTATCCTTTGTCCGCCAGACTCCTGAATGACAAATGGGAATCAACAGTCGCCTCCTATTTTCTGCGACATCCTGCCAATCACTATCATCTCAATGAAGCCGGTCACCGCTTCAAGGAATATTTGCAAGACCAGCCTGCTCTACTAAAAACATATCCTTTTGTGGCTGAGCTGGCTGACTATGAATGGATAGAGATGGAAGTGCTGGAGAAAAATACAGTTGCCAGCAAGCAACCGAATCTGGTGCTCAACGCTGCCGATCATTTTGTGAAATATGGCCCCATCCTGAACCCCGTTCTTCTTTTGAGAAAATATAACTACTGTGTAAGTAAAATAGCCAGCCGCCTGGAATCAAAAAAGTCTCTGCGCGGTGTCACTAGAGCAACCACATCCTACGTAGCCTGTTACAGAGATCCGGAAACCAACAGGGCAAGCTTTTTAGATTTGAGCGAGTTACCATTCGAGATCATTCAAGCTCTCATAGATGCTCCCCATTCTTACGCTGAGCTGGCTAAACTGACCGTCTCTCGACTGCCAAGCCTTCAGCCCGAGTCAAGCGTGGCTCAGTTTCTAGACATCAACGAGACGTTTGAGAAATTGAATGTTTTCTTAGGCTCCCAACGCCTCGACTCCTGAGCCTTACTGCTGAGCCTTGCTGTTGAGCCTTGACTGCTGATCGCCTAGAGCTCAGCGCTGCCTGCCACTACGGCCGCTAAATCGACAGCATCTGTGTTTGTGTTTGCAGCAGCTGTAGTTAAATGCAAGAGAAACTCAATGTTGCCTGAGCGGCCTTTGATCGGCGAATGAGTGCAATCAAGCACAGAAAACCCCAACTGCTTACAGGCTTGCGTCACGGCGCTGAGAACCTGCAGGTGCACCGCAGGCGATTTGATGACGCCACCTTTACCAACGGCTTGCCGACCAGCTTCGAATTGCGGCTTCACCAGACAAACTAATTCCATCTCTAGTGCATCGGCAGTCATCGACTTTAGCGCGGGCAGGATCTTGGTGATCGAGATGAACGATACATCCATGCAAACAAAGGTAGCTGGCGGCGTAGCATAGATCTCTCTCGTCAAGTATCGGGCATTGACCCGGTCAATCACTTTGACCCTTGCATCATTGCGCAAAGCCCAATCTAACTGCCCATAGCCGCAGTCGATGGCATAAACAAAAGCAGCACGGCGGGTAAGCAAGCAGTGCGTAAATCCGCCGGTCGAAGCCCCTATGTCTAGACAGATTTTTCCTTCCACTGCAATACCAAATCGATCGAGGGCTTTCTCGAGCTTAAGCCCGCCTCGACTGACGAACTTGCGCTCCTGATAGCTTGGCACCAACTCCACAATTGCCGACTCCCCAACATTCATACCGGGCTTGGTCAGCTTTTCTCCATTGACCAAGACCGCACCATCCATGATGGCAGTACGGGCTGCTTGGCGCGATCCAATCAGGCCTCGCTCCACAACAAGCTGATCTAACCGTTTTCCTTTAGGCAAAGCATTCTTCTAAACAAGTAAATATCACGCAAAAATATCCGTCAAAGTAATCATGCGAGCTGTTGCCGAAGTAGTAAAATACCTCTGGACCCAGCATGGAGCAGACCTGGCTGGATGAAGAAACCGCCTTGAAAGCGGCTGCCCGAAAGGGTTGGGGGTTCGAGTCCCTCCTGCTCCGCCACATTTGCGAAACCATTTCAGTTTACACCTAAGCCCTTCATGCAAGTCAGGGTTGGATTAACAACAAGCGATTTAACCAGCTTGATTCATTCACTTGTCTCCGTGACATCCACCGAGAAGGTGCAGATCCTGGTCGGCCATGATTCGGCACCACCTCAAGTTACTCTCGCCGAGCTGCCGGCCAATGCCAGCCTGACATTGACTGCCAGAGAGGGCTGCCTCAAGACATCAGACCTACCCAAGGTGACGCTTGGCGCCAATGATTATCTCCAGATCCGCGTTGGC
>Ga0182024_10014795_pt1 | contig 15037 bp, 23 predicted proteins | sample P32metaG_FD_120480 | JGI IMG/M metagenome (GOLD analysis project Ga0182024, IMG submission 120480) | Permafrost microbial communities from Stordalen Mire, Sweden - P3-2 metaG (Illumina Assembly) | ecosystem: Environmental > Terrestrial > Soil > Wetlands > Permafrost | place: Sweden: Stordalen... | reverse complement strand
GTGCCGCTGCGGACAGGGCGCTGGCCTCCTGCCAGGCAAAGTTGTGGTCATGGGTTTCTATTTCGCCCGACTCCCAGTTATGCTCACTTAAAGTATTGACATGGTTTCACTGCGGAGTTTCGCTTGCTTGTGGCCCTGCTGGGGGCGCGGCAGCGGGCCACAGGGCCTCGCCGATCCGGCGGGAAGCAAGAGTCCTGTGCAAAGCGGATCTTGCCGCGCTGACGAGGGGGGTCGCGGAGATATGAACAACCGTACGGAGGAACTGATCGCCGGCAGCGTGAGCGCGGCGCCGGGCAGGCCCGCTGCGCGGAGCTCGCTGCACGGGCCGCCAGCCAGGACGGTGCCGCTGCACCAGCCCGAGTCGCGTAGTGCCACCGTGCGCGATGAACTCGAAGGCGCCCTTAACGGTGCCGTGCTCAGCCGTCGGGATCGTCAGTTCCTGGTCAGGCTGGTCAAGTGGGACAAGCGGAACGCACTGTCCGTGATCTCACTGATCTGGCGAGCGCGGCAGGCCGGCCGGGCCGAGGCGGCGCTCACCGCCCGTCAGCTGGAGATCGTGCTCGGCGCGCTCAGCGATGCCGCGACCTACCGGGAGTCCGGCGCCGATTCCATGGGCTGCTGGGACTGCGGGAACTTCCCTGGCGGCCGGTGCTCCGAGCACGTCGGGGATTTCGACCGGGCACGCGCCTGTACGGAGCTGGCCTCGGAGCTGGCCTCGAGCAGGATCAGCCGAAGCGAACTTCCGCAACCGAGCAACGTCGCAGGCTAGCGAGAAGGCCCGTAGCCGGCCTCAGCGGTAGTTGACGAACCGGAGCCGATCGCATTTGCGAGGCCCCTGACCTGTGCGTTCATGGCTGGCTCACCTCCGCAGGGCGCACAGAGGGCACATTACCGAACGCGGCGTCCACGATCGAGCGTGTTCTTCCGGCCGCGTCTGGCCACTCGCCCACGTAGGTATTGAGAGTGATCATCGGCGTCGCATGGCCCATCGCGAGCTGGACCGTCTTGACGTCGGCGCCCTGGTGGATCAGGAGCGTGGCGTAGTAGTGCCTGAGGCAGTGCACGCCAACGCCCTTCGGGATCCCGGCCTTGTCGGCTGCCGTCCGCCAGATCTTCGCCCACCACGCGGGATGCACGGGCGCGCCAGTGGCTGTGGTGAACACGAGCTCGGCGTGCCGCCGCACTGGCTTGCGCGTGTCGGTCCGGTCCCAGATCCCCGCGGCGGCCACCGGGAACAGCTCCAGGTGACGCGCAACCGCGAGGGACGCCACCTCGGGCATCTCACTCACCCGGTAGGACGTCGGCGTCTTCGGCTGAGCCAGGTACGGGGACTGGCCGATCACGGCCATGAGCTGCTGGCGGACCTCGGCGGTGCGCCGCAGGAAGTCCAGCGCACCCAGCTCGGCGCCGAGGATCTCATTGCGGCGCCACCCGCAGCCGGCTGCCAGCCAGGCAACCGCGCGGTAGCGCTCAGGCAGGGCCTCGGCGACGGCCCGCACCTGGTCGACGTCCGGGACGAAACGAGTGCGCTTGTCGGCGGCCGGAGGCTTGGCGCCCGTGCACGGAGAGACGCCGATCACCCGGTCGAGCACCGCCGCGTTGAACATGGCGGCGACGTTGCTCCAGACAACGGCGAGCGTGGACGGCGCGAGAACCTCTGCCCGGTCCTTGACCCAGGCCCGCAGGTGCGAGGGCCGTGCCTGCGCCATAGATGTGCGCCCGAGCGGCAGCTCGTCGACATGGAGCCTGAACACCCGGTCCAGCCGCTCGGTCGTTGAGGGCCGCAAGGTGAGATCCGCCCGCCAGGACCTGGCGTAGGCGCCGACTGACTGCCGCCCGGCCGCCAGGTCAAGGCTCGTACCGCGGTCCAGCCGTGAGCGGATCTCGGCGTCAAAGGACGTGGCAGAGCCCTTGCGGGCGAAGTTGCGCTTGCGCTGGTGCCCGGCCGCGTCGCGCCACCGGACCTGCCACTGGTCGCCGTCGCCATGCACGGAGGTGGGCACTTTTTCGTGCTCGCGGCAGACGGGCTCGCCCGACCGCGGACGGGACTTATGCCAGCGGTCGTCGACGCTCATGAGGGCTTCTCGTCCAGCGGGAAGCCGTCCGGCACCTGCTCCAGCACCTGGAGTATCCCCCTGATGACGGCCTGCTCAGCGGGCGGGAACTGATCGAGCCCGGCGGCCACTGAAGAGGTGATGGCCGTCTCAACGATGTCCCGTATCTCGGCGGTACTGACGCCCGCGGTGAACGCGGCGACCACCGTCGCTCCAAGCGCTGCCGGCACGCTGTGCCGGACGCTGTGCGGCAACTCGGCGTTAGCGAGCGGCTGCAAATGGCTGCCGCCACCCCAGCGATGAGGGCGGTTCGCAACAGCGAAGGTCCACTCGGCGGACCTGGCAGCTTCATCGTCGGAGCTGGTAACCGGCTTGTGGCCGAGCGGAATTTCGCCAGTTGCCCACGCCCATAGGTCCTTCATGCGCCCGTCCTGCTGCGGCGTCAGGGCAACGATCGCCGCGCCCGCGGGGAGCACCACCTCGGGCAGCAGGAGCGCGTTCGGCGTGACATTCAGCGCGACCGCGAGGGCGACGAGGTCGTCGACATCAACTCGCCGGTCGCCCTTCTCGATCTTGATGATGCCGGTATCCAGGATCGGCTGCCCGAGGTCGGCCAGCCGCCGTGCCAGCTCGGCGGCGGATAGGCCCCGCTGACGCCGGAGCCGCAGGAGATTCCGGCGCACCCGGTCGCTAGACGGTCCCGCCACCTTCTTCACCCCTGCCATTTGAGCAGCTTATCTGCATCCCTTGCTAGCACACAACGTCTACCGTACGCTACCATCCGAGCTAGATACCTGCTCGATTAGGAGACAACATGCCAGCACGGCAGGCCACGGACGAGTGGCTCAAACCGCAGGAACTGGCCGACGAGCTGCGCCTGCCCGTCCAGACGCTCTACATGTGGCGCACCAAGGGCGCGGGACCTCGTGCCCACCGCATCGGCCGACACCTGCGCTACCGGCGCCGGGACATCGAGTCCTGGCTCGACAGCCAGGCCTCAGGCGCCAGCCCTGCAGGTACCACCGCATGACAGAACTCCCGCGACTCGAACTCGCCGCCGACCGCCCGCATGGCGCGGGTGTCTCCGCAAGGGTCGGCCGGCACCCCGTACCTATCCGCCACCAAGCCCGCCAGCACAGCCTCGCTGGTGCCCACGGCCGCAATGGGCTCCAACTCGATCACCAAGCCGATGATCAAGGAGAGCCATGCCCTACCCAAAAGGAAACGGTCCCCAGCCGATCACTGGAGACCGTCCCGACGCTACTAGCGCCATCACCACGGCCAGTCTAAGCCCCAAGTCACCAGCTCGGCAGCCTGCGCAGCGTGACCGCGAGCCGGTCGCCTATGTCAGTTTGCTGTGGCCTGCGGGACGGCGGACGTGCTGGTGGTATCTCGTGCGTTGCCGCGACTGTGGCCTGCCTCATCTCGGCAGGGCACGCGAGCTCGCAGACGTGACACGGACCCGGCGGCTGCCCTGCGGCCACTGGGTCACGATCATGATCGCCCGGACCTATGGTCGGCCGGACTCACGGGACGCGGCGTGAGCGGCCGGGACGCTGCGGTGGCCGCGGCCCGACGCGGCTGGTACGTCTTCCCCTGCCGGCCCGGAGACAAGAGGCCAGCGGTCGACAGATGGGAGCACCGGGCCTGCCACGATCCGGAGATTGTGGCGCGGCACTGGCCGTCCCCGGATCACAACGTCGGGCTCGCGTGCGGCCCGTCCGGGCTGGTCGTCCTCGACCTGGACACACACGGCGAGCTGCCGGCCGACTGGCAGTTGCCCGGCGTCCGCGACGGCCGGGATGTGCTCGCGCAGCTCTGCGAGTGGGCCGGCAAGGCGTGGCCCGCGACCTACTCCGTTGCGACGCCGTCCGGCGGCTGGCACCTGTACTTCACCGCGCCGGACGACTCGACGATCCGCAACTCGGCCTCGTTGATCGGCCCGCAGATCGATGTGCGGGCCGCAGGCGGTTACGTGATCGGCGCCGGATCGCTGATCGGCGGCCGGATCTACGAGGTCCTCGACGACACTGGACCCGCAGTCCTTCCTGGCTGGCTCCGGCGGCTGCTGATGGGCCAGCCGGGCGCCGGGCGAGCCGATCGACAAGGCGCTCGCGTAACCGAGCAGCGGGGCGCGGCAGCGGGGCGGCTCCGGGGCATCCTGAGGACGGTCTCCACCGCGCCCGAGGGGCAGCGCAACGTTGCGCTGCACTGGGCATCGTGCCGGGCTGCTGACATGGTCGCAGCGGCCGAGTCCGATGCCGTCACGGTCACCGAGGCGCTCGTGACGGCCGCGATCGCTGCCGGGCTGCCGGAGCCCGAGGCGCGGCGGACCGTCGCGTCCGGGATGCGCGGAGGCGACCGATGAGCCCCGCACTGACCGCGGCCGAAGCCCAGCGCCGCGCCGCAGAGGCAGGACGAGGTGCTAGGGGGACGAAGGAAGAAGAAAGAACAAAGCCCGGAGCGCCTCCGCTGCCGTCGCCCGACCCGCTGATGTTCGCTGGCATCCTCGGCGAAATAACCGCCGCGGCCGAACCCACCACCGAGGCCGATCCGGTGGGCATCTACGCATCGCTCCTGGCAGGCGCAGGTGTCCTGGCCGGCCCTGAGCCGCATGTCCGGATCGGGAACACGCGTCATCCTCTGCTGATCTGGGCTCTTCTGCTGGGCCGCACAGGCACCGGGCGCAAGGGCGAGGCGACCGGAACGGCTGAGATCTTTCTTCGTAGGGCCGCCTCGGCGAGCTTCGACGACCTGACCGTCACAGGCCTGTCGTCGGGCGAGGGTCTCATCGAGCGCATCCGGGACGGGGGAGCGGCGACGAGCAAAAGCGGCTCCTGGTGATCGAGCCCGAGTTCACCTCGGTCATGGCGAGGTCGAAGCGGGAAGGCAGCACCCTGGCCGCCGTGCAGCGGCAAGCCTGGGACGGCAAGCCGCTGTCGGTGCTGAACCGCCAGCAGCTCAAGGCGTCCTCGTCGCACGTGGCGGTCATCGGCCACATCACCCCGCGGGAGTTCCGCCTGCGCCTAGCCGACGCCGACCTGTCCGGCGGCACCTACAACCGGTACCTCCCGGTCTTCGTCGAGCGGACAAGGCTCCTGCCCATTCCCGAGGGCGTCAACGAGGAGACCAAGGTCAAGCTCGGCGGCAGGCTCAACGCGGCCATCGAACGGGCGGCCGGCGTCGGCTGCATCCAGCTTGACCGAGACGCCACGCAGCTCTGGACGAGCGAGATATACCCGGAGCTGACCGGCGCCGACGACGAGGACCACGCCGAAGCCGAGTTCACCCGCCGCGCCGCGCCGTACTGCCTCCGCATAGCCGGACTTCTCGCAGCGCTAGACGGCCGCAAGCTGATGGGCAAGCCGGACTTGGCGGCGGCGGCCGCGTTGGTCCGCTACTCCATCGCCTCGGCCAGGTTCGTGCTTGACCGCCAGGCCCGCGACCCGCGCTTCGACCGGATCCGCCGCGCCGTCGACGCGGCCGGGCAGGCCGGGCTGAGCCGCTCGGCCATCTCCGGGCTTTTTTCGCGCAACCTCACGAAGGAAGTCCTCTCCGAGCTGCTGGTCCAGCTCACCGAGAACGGCGAGTACGAAGAAACCCGGACAGCCACCAAGGGCCGACCAGCGGAAACGTACCGTCGCAAGGTTCTTTCTTCTTCTTTCGTATCTATAGGCGGCAAGGAGGGGGTAGCTGCCGCGACAGCGGACGGCCATCTGCCCCGTGGAGTCGCTGACCCTGAACCCCTCCCGGAAACCGACCCGCAGCCGGCTGCGGATAGTTCCGCGGGTATAGCGGATTCCGGGGATGCGGTCACAGCGCCGGAGACGGCCACGGTACGGGCGGACGGTTCCGCGGGCCACGATCATCCCGAGGACCTGACCAGGCCCCCGGCAGAAGCGGCAGAGGCGGCCGACCCAGGACAGGAGATGGAACGCCTCGGCGAAATCGCGCCCGCCCGCCCGGTCCCGGCCCAGCCGCGGCGTCTCGTCGGCCCCGGCTCGACCCAACAGTCGCCGTTCGCCGACCCGGCCGAGGGCGACGCGCCGTGACCCGCGAGACCACCGCCGGGAAAGCCGGGCGCTACCTCGTCGAGGGCCGGCTCATCGTGATCGGAGTGGACGGCGACCAGGTGACCGCCGCCTGCCGCGGTGACGGCGAGGTCTACCGGCTCGGTCACGCTCCTGGGCGCGGCTGGCACTGTTCCTGCCCCGTCCGGTCGGACCGCTGCGCGCACCTGGCCGCGCTGCGGCTGGTGACTGTCCGCCGAGGTGCCGCGTGACCAACCAGGACCTCAACCGCGCATAGGAGGAAGCGATGGCGCTCGTTAGCCAGGAGCCCGGGTCGACGGGCCGCCGGCGCATGCCGATGATCGGCTGGCCGACACCGGAAGCACTCGGGCACGCACCGCCCGCCGCACAGGGGCAGTCGCCCCGCCCGGCCGCGCAGCCGCCATCGGCCACAGTCCAAGGAACCCCAGCCGAGCCAGCCAGCGGGGCAGGCCGATGGCACGGACTCGCCGCCGCGGTAGCACTCGTGACCGCGCGCCTCAGCCAGCTCGACATCGCCCGCGGCGACCTCACCGCCGAGGTCGATCCCGACGCCGTCGTGGCCGCCCTGCTGGCGCTTGCCACCGCCGCACTCACGGCGCTTCTGCCTGCCGACAGCATCGAGGCCATCCTCCGTGACCTCGGCTCTGAGGCCGCCGACAACATCGGCAAGAAAGGCGGTCCGCACCCATGCCGGTAGGTCGTTCGGCGGACCCCATCACGCGCGCGCCCGCGCGTGAGGCAGCGAGGCTCTGAGAATGGACCGGGACAGATGCACCGCGCACCGGCGCGACGGCCAGCCTTGTGAGGCTCCCGCCGTCGAGTTCGCCACGGTGTGCCGTCGGCACGGCGGCGCGGCACCGCAGGTTCAGCGCGCCGCTGAGCGGATGCGTCGCCAGATGTGCTTGTACTCGGCGGTCGAGGAGTGGCGCGAGGCGCAGGGCACGAACCGCGAGTTCGAGCGGCTGTGCGCGGTCGGCGAGGCGGAACGCGCCCTGGACGATTACGAGGCGAAGCTGGCCGAGCTTTCCTGGCTACGCGCGGAGCTGGCGCGGCGCAAGCCCCGGCCCGGATCCGCGGCCGCGTCACCCAAGCGCCCTGCATCGGGGTCACGTTCGCAGCCGGAACCTGACTCGGCCAGCAGGCATCCGGTGCCTGGCGGGGCTGAGCGCGATGGCGATGTCCGGCCCGATGAGGACAGCGCCAATGCAGAGCTGGCTCGCCTGATGACCGCGATCACACCGACTGCGGGCAGCGGCAACTCCGCGCCTGCCGAGGCGGACACCCGCGCACGAGGAACCAGGCCGAGCCCGTTCTCTTGATCAGCTCGCAGCGCCCGGAGGGCGGTCCGGATTCGCCGAACATTCGCCGAATCCGCGCAAGCCGAAGACCGGGTGGCGCGGGCGTGCATCAGACCGCCAATACGCCGAGACCTGTAAGCCGAGAAACCGGGCCGCTGGCCTCCCCTAGTCGGTTTGGTCGCCGACCACATGAGAGCCGACCAAAGGCCCGGAAACAGGCTGTCAGCCGTTCACTCAGGGGGGGGTTAACTCGCCCGTGCGCGAGGGCCAGGACGAGGACATCGTTGGCGGTCTGCAGGTGCTCGCGGCTTCCTCGCGAGGGGTCGCGACGCAGACCGGCGTGGCTCCCTGCGCCGCGGCACGCTGATTGCCAGCACCCTGGTTGCCGCAATTGCCCTTTAGGGGTCAGCCGGCGGCCGTGCGGGTCGTCTCGTCGTCTTGCCGCGCCGCGTGGCCGCCGCTGGCACGGGCGGTGTACCGGAGCGTCATGCGGTCTGGCTTGACGATGACGGTGAAGTCCAGGCCGAGCGCTGATGACAGCCTGGCGAGCGTCGAGAGGGACGGCTCGTGGTCGCCGGACTCCAGCCGGGCCACGTTCGGCTGCCGCATCCCGAGCATCCGCGCGAGCGCCGACTGCGACAGCCCGCGGTCGGCGCGGTACTGGATCACCTTGATGGCCACGTCGTTGGCCAGCCGGGTGCGCTCAAGCTCGCGGCGGTACTCCAGGTCGGACATGTCGTGCTCGCGGACCTCGTCCGCGGTCGGCAGCTCTGACAGCTTCACCATCGTGATCATCCCTCTTCCACTTCCGCGAGCCGCCGCAGCGCCCTTTCACATGCCTGCCGGAACCCGCGCGGGTCGCTCTGCCCGTCGGGTGCGACGGCGGCGATGACGAACCCGGCACCTGCGCGCTGGTAGAGCGGGCGCCACGCGCACCGGCCTCCCCTCGGCCGCAGCTCGCGCAGCCCTGGCGCCCCGCGGGCGGCGCTTGAGTGCGGATAGGGCAGGTCGGGTCCGAGCGCCTCTAGCTTCTTCACGGCGTTGTCAACGGCTGCGCGCTCGCTGCCTGGCAGCTTGCTGCGCTCGTCCCGCGCGCCGTGCAAGTAGACCACCTTCCACACGCTCGCAACGATATCATGCGTGATATTGGGCAGCGGGTGTTCCTCGGGTCAGCCTGCGGCGTCCCGGCAGCGCACAGCCGGGATCGGGGCCAGCCCGCCGTTGCCCGTGCCTGTCGTCGCGAGGTAGCCGGCCAGTGCGTAGCCGGGCGAGCGGTCAAGGGAGTACCTGGCGCGGTCGTACCGGCGCGTTGTGCGCGGGTCCGAGTGGCCCATTGCGTCCTGCAGGTCTCGCAGGGACGCGCCGCTATCGAGTGCCAGCGTCGCATAGGCGTGCCGAAGCGCGTGCGGGCCAAGGTGGCTCACCAGGTCGGCGGGAAGCCCGGCGGCTTTCCCGAGCCGCCTGATCAGGCTCCAGATGTCAGCCGGGAACAGGCGGGCGCCGTGCCCGGTGGCGAACAGCACCCGCCGCGGCCGCGGCGCTCCCGGCTTCCCGGGTAGCGCGGGCAGGGTGGTCATGTCGGGGCGCGTTGCGAGGTAGGCGTCCAGCCGCTCGGCAGCCGGCGCGGGCAGGACGAGGGCCTGCCGCTTGCCGCCTTTGCGGGTGACCCACAGCACCCGGTGCCCGCGGTCGGTGCCGAGGTCCTCGATGTCGGCGTCGGTGGCTTCGCTGACCCGCGCCCCGGTGAGCAGCAGGACGGCCACGAGCGCGGCGGTGCGTGGCCGCTGCGGCCCGCGTGCGAGGTCCGCGGTGGCCAGGAGCGCGAGGGCCTGGTCACGGGTGAGCCCGGGGGTAGTCGACGTGTCGCGGCTGACTTCCGGCCGCGCGAGGTAGGCAGCCGGGTTCACCGCTGCGTGCCCGGTGCGGATCAGCCAGGTGTACCAGCTGCTGACGGCGGCCAGCTTGCGGCCGACCGTCGAGGCGGCCAGGCCCTCGGACTCCAGGCGCCGCGCCCACCTGGCCGCGTACGGCTCGGCCGCGCTCAGCGGGTCTATGCCCTGCGCGGCGCACCAGGCGAGCCAGCCGGCAATGTCACGGCCGTAGGCGCGGCGGGTGTGCACGGATCGCTTCCCGGCGAGCCAGCCGAGCACGAGCGCCGCGACCGGGTCGGCGGCAGTGTCGCGGTCCTCGGGGACGGCGGGCAGGGCGCTGGTCATCCCGTCATCGTACTACCTGCATAACTCGGATTATCTAGGTATGTTTTCAGGCGAGCGATCAGGACCGATCAGGCGTGATCAGCCTCCAGCAATGCTCCGGCGTGACGCTAGCGATCAGGAGTGATCAGAAGATAGCTTGATATCAAGATTCTTGGTAAGAAGAGGCCTGGGAGAAGCGATGGGTGATCTGCTCACCCGCGGCGAGGCCGCCGAGCGACTCCACGTATCGGAGATGACCGTCCGCCGCCTCGGCCGCGCTGGCTACCTGGAGGAGATCCGGGTCGGCGTGCGCGCAGTCAGGATCACCGTCAGCTCGATCGAGCGGCACCTTGCCGTCCGCCGGATCGAACGTGCCGGAAGACACTCGCTGAGCGTTGGCGCCGGTGGTGCCGCTCGCTAGCATCAACTCAGGTGATCGCCAGCCGCAGCGCTGGTGCCCACAGGCCGTAACGATCACTGCGTACAACCTGCACAACTCCACAGAACAGACAGACCGCCAGCTCAGCGCTGGTGCCCACAGGGCCGAAATGGTCAGTGCCCGCCACACTGACCAGCCCGGGAGGCACCACAAGTGAGCACCGCCCCGATGGGGATGAAGGACGGGCGTCCCGTTCCGGCCGTCGACAGGTTCTTCCAGACGACGATCCCTCCGGAAGACCTGCGCGAGTTCGCGTCCTGGCTGATCCGGTACCGGGACTTCGTTACCGGCCGACCGCCGCCCGCCTCCTCCGCCCAGCCCGTGGTGACGCCGAAGCTGAAGTACTACATCGAGTTGTTCGCGGCCACGGACGCGGACTACCGGAATGCCGCCAGTACGCAGTTGCGCGAGCCCAAGCTGCCCGCCGCGCCAGTTCTTGCGCGTGCCCAAACGCCTCCATCGTCGGGAGTGGAAGAGATCACCACCACGGAAGCGGCAGCGCTGACCGGGCTGTCCGCCGAGCGGATGCGCCAGATGGCCGCCGCCGGGAAGATCCGGGCTCGCACTGGCCCACACCGGGCCTGGCTGCTTGACCGTGCCGAGGTGATCGCCCTACGCGACCGACGGAGCGGACAACATGGCACTCGCCATCGTCAGGACCCACCCAGAGCCAGCGGCCCTGGCCGACCAGCTCGCGGAAGCGGAGCGGGACGCGGTACGGCCGCGTAACCGGGTCCAGGAGCTGCAGTCGGCGCTGTCGGCCGCCATCGCGACGGCGGAGTTCAGCGAGGCGGAGCGGCTCAAGGGTGAGCTCGGCGAGGCCCGGCAGGTGCTCGCGGTCCGCGAGGCGACCGTGACCGCGCTGAGGCTGGCAGCCGAGACCATCGAGCGGCAGCAAGCCGACGACGCTCAGGCGATCGACCAGGCCCGGCAGCAGGCGGATGCGCAACGCATGCTCAGCGACGCCATGGCGGCCGAGAAGACGGCCCTCCAGCAGCTCCAGGAGAACCTGTCCCAAGCCTGGGCGTTCATCGGCGCGGCGCAAGACGCGTTCAAGGCCGCCCAGAAGTCGGAGGAAGCGGGCCTTGCCGCCCGCCGGCAGCAGGCCGCCGCGAGGGCTCTGGCAGCGGGCGAGCCTGGTCCTGGCGCTACCCCGCCGAAGCCGAACGCCGCCAGCGTGCTCATCGAGCAGGACCCGCTGATCCGCGCCCTGGCCGCCTGGCGGCGCTGAAATGACCACCAGACCAGGGCCGGGCGCTTGGGCGGCGTCAACGTCACCGCGGCGCGCGATCAGTAGCGGAGGTGGTCTCCGCTCGCGCGGTCCGCAGAGCGAAGGACGCAGAGCGGTCCTTACTTTCCACCTCGGCCGCAGCGACCCGTCCTGCGCGGCCCGGCGCCCGGCCCGAATACGACTGATAGGAGCACCCCGATGCCAGCGAAAACCCGCCTGACCCGCGCCCAATACGACACGGGCCTGGACGCGATCTGCGACAAGTACGACCACCTGCCATCAACGCGGGCGATGGCGGCGCGCCAGAACGAGGAACTTGAGACATACAAGGCGGGCGTCGTCATCCTGGAGACGACCGCCGCGCCCGCAGCGAGGCCGCCAGCTCGTGCCGCCTCAGTTACGCCGGCGAAAGGCGCGAAGCGAGCCGCGCGGATCGCGAAGGCCGTCCGGGAGTCGCTGGCCGCCGTCCAGGCGCAGCGCATGACGGCCACGGCAGCTCAGGCCGCCAGCCCTGCGCCGAAGCCGGCCGCGCGGCCGCTGCACGAGATGTCCACGGACGAGCTGGGCGCTGTGGCCGAGCCTCGCGGGCCTTCTCGGCCTGCCACGGGTGGAATGCGCTGAGGTCCGCGACCTTGGCAGCCTGCGCGATCCGGGCGCGGCAGACCGGCCCGAAGCCGGCGGCGACGCTGGCCAGCGCGGTGAGTTTGCGGCCGCAGCGGAGGCAGTGAACGGGCTGGGTCTCAGGCGTCTTACTCATGCCAACTATATTGGCCTACCTGTGTGGCAATTGTCAAGCTGGTTGGCATACTGTATTGTCACAGGTCATGGACGCCGACCAGTTGCGCCAGCTCGCCCGCCAGAACAAGCGAGACAAGACCCGCGCGGAAGCCTCGTATGCCGTCCTCCTCGCTGCGATCTGGGAGGCCAGCGACGAGGGATGGCGGCAGACCGACATCGTCCAGGCGGTGGGCCTGACCCGCGAGCGCGTCCGGCAGATCTGCGATCCGGCCTATCGCGCGAAGCATGAACGGCGCCCTGACAGCCCGGATAACTCGACAAGTTAGAACGCGCATTCGACACTGGCAGGCATGGGGAAGGCTTACGAGCCGTGGTCGCCGCCGCTGGTGGAGATGGCCACTGGCGGCATCGGGCACCTGCTGGAGTGGCGCCTGCATGAGCGCAACGGCGAGTGGTGGGCATGGGTGTCGTGGGTGCAGACGGCCGGTGACCGCCCGAAGCACATGGTGGTTGAAGTCCGGGCGGTCAGCCTGCGCCCGATCGAAGCACCCGAGGTGTACGCAGGTGTCCCGCGGCGCATGCTCGGCAGGGATGGCCGGACACGGCCGTGGGCACCCGGGGCTGCCGGCCGCAGGGGTTTAGGTTGCCGCTGGCGTCGAGCTCGCCTTGCCACCCGATCATGCCGGCAGCGAGAGGGGCGGGCCGCCGTGGCGTTCCTGCGCGAATTGGCCATGGCCGCTGGGCCATGGCGAGCGGGAAGGGGCAGTAGCTAGCCCGGTCTCCTGCGGGAGACGCGGTGCTGTCGAGTCCCGGCTAGCGCATGCATAGCTTGCGTCCCGCTGGGCAGTGGGGCGCTGCGGCCCAGGGGAGGCGGCCTCCATCGCCGGACGGTCCCCGCTCGCCGAGAGGGGCGCCCTGGGCCGCGTCCATGAATGCGGAAGGGCGCCGGCGGCAGGGGGTTAAGGTGCCGCCGGCGCCAGGCTCGCCGCCCCCCGTGCCAGCTTGCCCTGATATAGACGCGACGCGGTGCCGCGCGGATGACATCCGGCCAGACGTAGCCAGGAAGGTGCCACCAGCGCCATCACGCGTCCGCTGCGGCCAGCCGGGCGTCGGTCTGGTACAAGCCCGCCGTACGTTCCAGGCACCGAGGTCGAGGGCTAACCGCGACCGGGCTAGCGTTCCAATCTGCGGAAACGCTGCCAGATCGAATGTCTGGATCTGCTCTGCACTTCGCCACGCATCAGGTCAATCAGTTTCTGGTCGGTCTCATCGGCGCTCTCCAGCGCCAGTTTCGTTCTTTTCCTGATCTCCGCGATGGCCTTGGCCATGTTGGCGCGGTTGGCATGAACCTGAGGATCGGCCGGGTCGGTAGCACGCTGGATATCGCCTAACGCTGCCCATTGCCTGTTGAGGACGGACACCTTTTCGTTGGCGATGTCTGCGGCCTCGTAGGCCGCCTTAACTGCTGGAGAACAGTAGACCGCCAGGCGTCCCTGGGCGTCGAACAAGTCCGGCGGTTTGTAGTCGGGGATTACCGACTCGACGATGTTTCCTCCATCATCGACGCGGTAGCGGTACAGCTTGTGGCTTCGCTGGGCCTGCCGGTGCAGGAGGGCGGCGATCGTTTCCTCGTATGCGGGCGCCTGCTTGTCCCACAGGCGGCCCTGGCGCGCCGCCTCGAGGGTCCTGAGTGTGGCCCAGCGGCCGCTAATCGTCCCGGTGGTGATACTGGCGATGACTGCCGCTGCACCGATCCAGGCGGCTTCGATGACGGGACTCATGACGGAAGGCTACGGCTTTCCGGAGCAGCCGAGCGCCCCGCCAGCCGTAGCCAGCGGGGCGCTCGAGCTTGCGCTAGTACCGGAGCTCAGCTGTCCGCGCCTGGTCCACCAGTGAGGTGAGGATGCCTGCGAGGTGCTCAGCCTCCTCAGTGGTCAGCTCGGCCCATTGATCGTCGCGCGCCAGGCCGATGAACGGCGCCCTGCCGTTCGTGCCGGACAGATATACCGCCATGTCCCCGGAGTGATCCCCGACGCGACCGCAGCTGAGCGGAATCTTCATGGTCTCGCCGTCGTGGGATGTGAGCCGACGCCCATCGGCGTCCTCGCCGTTGTCGTCGCACTGGATGCACCAGCTCGGGCAGGCTACGGCAGGCACGGGCGGAATGACGGGCGTCATGGTCTCGGTCATCGGATCCTCTTCTCTTCCTCGCCGCCCGGGTGGCAGCATGTGCCCGTCTTATAGATCAGGGCTCACCAAGCGCGGCCATTTGCTCACCTGGGCGCGGCGCCCCGGGTCACCTTGTCCCGGGCGGGGGTGTCGGTGACGCCGGGAAGCCGCGCGCCTGCGGGGGCCTCGATGGCCCGGAGTTGCGGCGCTGAGATGGCCTGAGCGGTCCGCGGGGGAGCCAGGCGGTAGCGGGCATGGCCCGGGGCGCGTTCACCGGTGAGTGTGCCCGGTCGCGGTGCACGAGGTAGGCGAAGAGCCCGGTGCCCGCGGCGATGAGCACGCTGCCGGTGATGACGATGGCCACGAACAGGCTCTCGATCACCTGGGCGGCGATGACGGCCAGGACGGCGGTGAGCACCGCGACGGTGAGCGCGGCCAGGAGCGCGCCGGACTCGTCCGGGCAGTGCCGGTGACAGACCTTGCTCATCGTTTCGTCTCCCATGCCCGGTTGCGGATGCCGCGGACTAGCCTGCGTACCTGCCTGCTGCCGAGCACCTGGCGGGAGCCAGTGCCCTTGCACCGCCAGCAGCGGCGGAACCGCCGGCCGCTGCGCTTCTTTCCGGTGCCCTTGCACCGGCCGCAGTCAGCGAACGGGCGGAACAGTGCCCGCCACGTCCAGACGGCGAGCACGATCAGGCCGACGATCACCCAGTGCCAGTTCACGTTGCGTCCTCCTCAGCCATCTCGGCGCCGTCGGCGACGCCCTCGCGGTACGCCAGGCAGACGGCCCGGGTGCAGTCCTCGTCGGGGCACACCTGGTAGTCGTGCGCGGCCCGCGGCGTCCGCGCGGCCGAGGGGCTC
>Ga0182024_10014794_pt1 | contig 15037 bp, 18 predicted proteins | sample P32metaG_FD_120480 | JGI IMG/M metagenome (GOLD analysis project Ga0182024, IMG submission 120480) | Permafrost microbial communities from Stordalen Mire, Sweden - P3-2 metaG (Illumina Assembly) | ecosystem: Environmental > Terrestrial > Soil > Wetlands > Permafrost | place: Sweden: Stordalen... | reverse complement strand
TGGGCAGACTGCCGCTTCGTCGCCAACAGGGCAGTCTCCCTCAGACCGCCCTCTTCGCAGGGACCAGTGGCCGAGCCGGCGCGACCGCTTGAGGCGTGGATGGCAGCGAAGGGGGACCCGCGCGGTCGATGCCGGCGCCCGTGCTGCGCCAGCCGGCGTCGCGACCGCACGGTGGGGTCTAATTGGGGCATGTCAACTACAACAGCCGCACCTCAATCGTCGCCCCCGGCCCCCAGGCCGGATCCGTTGCGCTACCACGAGCACTACCAAAAGGATGGCAAGGGCCGGGCATCTCCGTACGCCGGAGGAAGCAGCTTTATGGAGCGCGTCGCCGAGAAGGTCGCGTCCGGGATGGGAACCGTTGCGTTCATTGTGATCGCAACGGCGCTCATCCTGGCGTGGGTGCTCGCGAACGGAGCGGCGCATTACATCTCGATGACAGTCACGAACATCGGGAAGGGCAAGCAGTTCGATCCCGAGCCGTGGATTCTGCTCAACCTTGTTTTCTCGGCCGTAGCGTTCTTCACTGGCGCCTTGGTGATCATCGCGCAGAAGGCGCAGACAAGGACGGACAAAGCGAATGAGGAGGCGGCGGCGAAGCACCGAGATGAGCTCGCGCAGTTTCAGACCGGTTTGCTGCAGAAGAACACTGATCTCACCGAGCAGATCCACGCACTTACCAAGCAGCTGGGGGTCCTGACCGAGCAGGTCCATGCAGCTACATGCAAGCCCTCACCTTCCACCTGATGGCGAAAGCGATGCGGCAATCCTATGCTGCCCCGGGCGCCCAGAGTGGCGCCGGGAATCAGCCTCCCGCAAGCGGGATCGCTCATGAGGGGGTCATGTCCGCGGCTTGATCGGGAAGATCACCGCGTTGCACGGCAAGCGACAAATCTCGGCGGGGCTCTCGCTCAGTTGCGCTCCGGGCGACGTTGGGCAGCCAGCCGACGGTTCTCCCTTGTGGCTGCTCCGTCCTCACAGAGATCAGGTCGAGCCGAGGTAGCTCGCACGCCCTTCTGGTGCGAAGCGAACACGCCGGCGCTCGTCGGCACGTCGCAGCGGTCGTTGCCTATCGGACTCCCGGGCCGGGAGGCGCAGCGTCCAGCAGAACCGGGTGGGTTCATCGTCGATCGCCAATCGCCTGGGAGCATTCCGGTGCTCCTCTTGGCTGGTTGCGACAACGCCTTCGCCATGAACGCTTTAGGGTTTCCGTCATGAGCGAGAAAGCCCACTTCACGGCCGAGGAAGCCCGCGCCGCCGGCGAGCGGGTCGGGATCGACTGGGCGTTATCGCGGTTTGATGTTGAGCAGTTCCGGATGGGGATGGACGTCGAGCTCGAGCATGGCACCCATGATGTCGAGACCAACGTCACCGACGACGACGTGGCCGTGACGGCGAAGATCGCTCGAGCGCATCTGAACGAGTTCCCGGACTACTACTCTCGCCTGGCCGTCATGGAGGCAGACGCGAAGGCCTACTGGGACGCGCAATAGCGCCCCGTCCTGAGATCGCGGCGCCTCGGGCCTCCGCAAGCCACAGGGTCGAGACAACCTTTCTCCGCGCCGCAGGCATCTCGTTGCTGCGCGGCGCGCACCTGCTCCGCGCGAGAACCCCAGCGAATCGATCTGCCTGACCCGCACGGAATTGGATGTAAGTACGGGCGGGAGGTGCCACCCGAGGCACCTCCCGCCCGTTGCGTCAGACTCCGAGCTAGTTGCTCGGGATCCCGCTGGCCGGCGGCGTCGGCTGGCCGCCGCTGTACGTCGTGATCGCCGTCCCGGCCGTTGGCTGCGTCATGAGGATCGACCCGAACGGGACGATCTTCGTGCCGACGACCTTCGCCATCTGCACGCCGCTGTACCCGCCGTGCTCGGTCTTCGTGTACCGGAACGGGACCAGTCCCGGTCCCTTCCAGGAGCCGCCGTCGTTGTCGACGACGTTGACTAGGTCCTGTCGGGTCAGGTGCTTGCCGGCGGCCACGAGCGCCTGGACGAGCGTGTAGCCGTTCGCCATCCCGTACTCGACGTTGCCGTCGAACGGCGCGTTGTGGTCGTACTGCTTGTCGATCTTCATGAACAGCTGGATCCACGGGCTCGAGGTGTCGCTGAACGACGGCAGGTAGCCGTCTGTGATCGCGCCGTCGATGAGCGCATCGCCCTTGGCCTTCCCCTTGGACACCGTCGCCAACAGGTCGCCCACCGTGTGCGGATCGATCCCGACGTTGGAGACGACGAGCTGCGGTGAGTAGCCGAGGGTGAACGCGGTGAGTCGGGCAATCGCCGTGTAGATCGGCACAGTGAACATGACGAGCACCTTGGCGCCCGAGGACTTCAGTGCGGTGATCTGGGTGGCTAGCGATGTCGTCCCGGACTGGTAGGGCTGCTTGGACACGATCATCGAGCTCGGGACCTCGGCCTGGATCCCGGCCAGACCTCCCTGACCGAAGTCATCGTCCTGGTAGAGAACGCCGACCTTCTGTCCGGCGAAATGCTGCTTGATGTACTGGCCGAGGATCTTGCCCTCGATCGTGTAGTTCGGTTGCCACCCGAATGTGTACGGTTGGGTGGAACCGTTGTCCCAACACGGGCAGCCGGAGGCGACGAACATGTCGGGGATCTTCGAGCTGTTGAGGAAGCCGACTACTTTCGTGTGGGTCGGCGTCCCGAGTCCCTCGAAGATGCCGAACACGTTGTCCTGCAGAACCAGCTGATGGACGACGTTGACCGTCAAGGTCGGGTCGTACATGTCGTTCTTGATGATCAGGTGGATCTTGCGCCCGTAGACGCCGCCGTGCGCGTTGACATAGTCGAAGTACGCCTGCGAGGCAGGCGCGATCTCGCTGTAGCCCGGCGCGGCCGGACCGGTCACTGGCTGATGGGTTCCGAACGTGATGCTCGTGGCGGTCACGCCCGGCGCGGTCGCTCCGCCGCTGCTGCTCGAGCTCTTGCTCGGACTCGACGAGCCACACGCGGCCACCGCCAGGGCGGCGGTCACCGCGAGCGCGGAGATTACGATACGTGCCTTCATCCTCTTCTCCTTCGGTGGGTCATGTCTGCCTGCTCCTTCTGAGTCAAGTGCTCCACCTCCTGCGGGTGATGAGTGAGACGATCGCGCGCACGCCGCCCTGGATCCCGCCCGGGTAGGCGAGTATGACGACGATGAGCACGATGCCGTAGACGGCCTGTGGCAAGTTGTCCGAGACGTTCGTCGACAGCGACAGCGAGTGCGCCAGGTCGCTCGTCCAGTTCGGCAGCAAAACGATCAGGGCCGCCCCCCAGATCGCTCCCGACAGCGATCCGAGGCCGCCGACGACCACGCCGGTCAGGAGCGACAGAGACAGGGTGATCGAGAACGCGCTCGGCGTCGCGAGGTTGAGGACTGCCGCGTACAGCCCGCCGCCGAGACCGGCGCAGCCTGCGCTGACGACAAAGGCGAGCGTTTTCATCCGCCCGACCCGCAGGCCGCAGAGCGAGGCCGCGATCTCGTCGTCGCGCACCGCGCGCAGGGACCGGCCAAGGCCGCTGCGGTAGAGGTTGAGCAGCACGAGGAGGACGATGAGCGCCCCAAGACACGCGATCCACGCCTGCCATTCCTCGAGCGAGAAGTTCGTCCCGAGCCATGAGGGCACGACGGGCGGGTTGATCGTCAGGCCGTTCTCGCCGCCGAACAGATTCGGGAACTTGTCGGCGAGCGCCGGCAATCCGACCGCGAAGGCGAGCGTCGCCCCCGCCAGATACGGCCCTCGCAACCGGGAGGCGGCGAGTCCGACTGGCAACCCGATGACGCAGCACACCGCCACGGCGGCGACGAGCGACGGCGCGAGTGCCCACCCCTCCTTGCTGACCAGCAGCGAGACCGTGTAGGCGCCGGCGGCGAGGAAGGCGCCGTGACCGAGGGAAACCTGGCCGCTGAGTCCGATCAGCATCGTCAGGCCGGCGAGCGCCGCGAAGAGGTAGGCGCCGTTGGCGAGCTGGAGGTTCCGGTAAGGGCTCAGCGACTCGCTGACGATGTAGAGGACGACTCCGGCGAGGACGACGATGGCGAGCGAGCGCAGGATCGTCGTGTCCCGCGCAACACCGAGGACACCGCCAACGGCGCGCCCTGGGGCCCGCGGGCCCTGGGGCGCGGGAGGATCCGTCTGCGGCGGCGTCGCCGCGCTCATACCCGTCGCTCCGACGTTGTGCTGAACAGGCCGCTCGGGCGGATCATGAGCACGAGCACGAGGACGACGAGAGCGGCAAGCGGAACGAGCGCCGAGCCCTCGTATCCGGATACGTACGAGAGGGCGAGCCCAAGAAGGACACCCCCCACGACGGCGCCGGGCGGACTGTCGAGCCCGCCGAGGACTGCCGCTACGAAGCCGCTGATGAGGATCGGGTCGAAGTTGTTCGGGCCGACGAATGTGCTCGGCGCGACGAGGACGCCGGCGATCGCACCGGTGAAGGCGGCGAGCGCCCAGCCGAGGGTGAACATCCGCCCGACCCGGATGCCGAGAAGCTGGGCCACCTCGGGTGCGAACGCTGCGGCGCGCATCTGCAGCCCGAGCGAGGTCGCGCGGAACAGGACGGCGAGCCCGAGCGCCACCGCGACGACGACGAGGACGATGAAGGTGTCGTTCGGAGAGAAGAGCACCTGCGTGTGCCCGATCGTGTAGCCGCGGATCGAGAAGGCCGACGGGAACGAGCGCGGTGTCGCCCCCCAGATCATCCCGGCGAGCGCGACGAGGAACGTGTACAGGCCGAGCGCCACGATCACCGCGTTGAGCGGCGGCGCGTGCTCGACGGGACGGATGAGCACCCGCTCGACGAGCGCCCCGATGAGCAGGCCGGCGGCGAGCGCGACGATCACGCCAACGACATAGGAACCGGTCGAACTGATGACCGATGACGCAATGTAGGTCGTGATCATGAGCATCGCGCCCTGGGCGAAGTTGACGATCCGCGTCGCCCGCCAGATGAGCACGAGGGCGAGCGCGACAGCCGCGTAGACCGCGCCTGTCGAAATGCCGTTGAGCGTGTAGTCGAGGAAGTTCGTCACCGTTCAGAACCCCACTCAGAACCCGAGGTAGGCGTGACGCAGGCGCTCATCGGCAGCCAGCTCGCCCGGCGGCTGGTCGGCGACGACCGTGCCGAGGTTGAGGACGACCCCGCGGTTGGCCACCGACAACGCACTGCGGGCGTTTTGCTCGACGAGCAGCACGGCGAGACCGAGCGAGTCGGCGAGGCGGCGGACCATCCCCATGATCTGGGCGACGAGGCGCGGGGCGAGCCCGAGCGATGGCTCGTCGAGCAGCAGGACCCGGGGGCGCCCGACGAGCGCCCGCCCGATCGAGAGCATCTGGCGCTCGCCGCCGGAGAGCTTGGAGGTCAAGCTTCCGCGGTGCTCGAGCAGACGGGGGAACATCTCGTAGACCTCCTTCGGCGCCATTGCCTCCCCTCTCTTGTAGAGCCCGCCAAGGCGGAGGTTCTCCTCGACGGTGAGCTCGCCGATCACCCCGCGGCCCTCCGGGACGTGGCTGACCCCCCGCCGCACGATGTCCTCGACCGAGGCGTTCGTGATGTCGGTGCCGTCGAACACAATGCGCCCGCTGCTCGGGCGCACGAGTCCCGAGATAGTCCGCAGAAGGGTCGTCTTGCCCGCGCCGTTGGCGCCGAGCACCGCGGTGACGCTCCCCGGCTCTACGGTCAGCGAGACGCCGTCGAGCGCGCGGACCGCGCCGTACACCGTGGTGACGCCCTGCACCTCAAGCATCGTCTCCTCCCCGTACCGCCTCCACCGCGTCGTCGACCTCGGCCTCGCGCCCGAGATAGGCCTCGAGCACCAGCGGATCCTGCTGGACTTCGGGCGGGACACCCGACGCGATCACCCGCCCGAAGTCGAGGACGACCATGCGATCGCACACCGACGTGACGAGGTCCATGTGGTGGTCGACAAGCATCACTGCGATCTCGTCCCCGAGGCTGTCGATGAGCTTCGCCAGGTCGGACATGTCGTGCGCGCTCAGGCCGCCCGCCGGCTCGTCGAGGAGGAGCAGGTCAGGCTCGGCGACGAGCGCCCGGGCGAGCGCAACCTGCTTCTGCAGCGCGAAGGCGAGGGTGTCGGGCCGGCGGTCGGCGAGCTCGGCGATTCCGAGGCGCTCGAGTGCGGACACCGCGCGGTCGCGCAGCGCGCGCTCGTCGCGGTCAGACCACGGGAGCCCGAGGAGCACGCTCGGCAGCCGGGCCCGGCGGAAGCGTTGGGCCCCGACCATCACGTTCTCGAGCACGCTCATCTGCTGGAAGAGGCCGACGCCCTGGAGCGTGCGGGCGATGCCAAGCCGGCTGAGGTTGTCGGGGCGGATCCGCTCCACCGTCTTGCCGCGCAGCAGGAACGAACCCGACGTCGGCTCGACGAACCCGCAGATGACGTTGAACAGCGTCGTCTTGCCAGCACCGTTCGGGCCGATGACGCCGAGCACCTCTCCTGGGCATACGTCGATCGAGATATTCTCGAGCGCGTTGATGCCACCGAAGGAAACAGAAACGTCCCGGATGGACAGAATCGGTCTCGGGTGTGCGGGCTCAGGCTGCGTGGCGCTGTAAGCGTTCATCCTCGCTCCGCGTGGCCGCGCACGGCCGACGCCTCTCCTCTGCGGCGGCATCCTAGTCGGCGGGGCGAATCTGCGCCACCGAAACGATCATCCGGGTCAGAAGATGACTCGCCACCACGCAGTTCCTTGGAGCGTGCGCCAGGAGCTTAAGCCCGAGCGACTCCGCACGGTGTTTGAGTTTGGCTAAGGCGCCGTTAGCGAAGGCATCGCGCGATGCGAGGTGGAGGGACGCGAACACCGCCAGCCGTAAGCCCCGAATACACGTCCACCCAGCGCGAAGTCTCAAAGGCGTTTGGGATAACGCTCCCACCCCGAGCCGACGCTGGTCGGCGCCGCTCCTTTGGCGACGTGATCCGGAACGTTGAGGCGATCAGTCCGGTGGGGCCTGACGAGTCCGGTGCAGGCGCTCGAGCGCATGGTTCCACTCCGCCTCGAGCTTGTGGATGAGCTCGTGGTGTTCGGCAGGCGCGTAACCCTGCGCTTCCTCGCGTGCGGCCGCCAGGCGTAGCCGCGACTCGCGCTCCTCCCGTTCGACTTGCTCGAGCAGCTGAGGTGGTGGTACGTAGGACACGATTGCCTCCTCTGTTGTTTTGAGTCCGAGGGTCGGGGAGCTGCGTCCGGCCGAGCCGTATCCTCGCGCCCACCACCGGAAGTAGTCAAGGTCCGGAGATGGCATAGCGGCAGATTGACGGCGCGGTGCCGCTTGGGACGACCAGCGACAGCTCGACCCACCCCGGTGTCCCGCGCGTAGCCGAAGCGTCGGCCTCTGTCAGCCGCTACGGCTTTGGGGGCCGGCCACGCCTGGGCATAGGCCCTGCTTGTCGGGGCATCCGGCCGGCGTCGTTGAGGTCGCGTCGCAGCAGCATCTCGATCTGGGCGTTGAGGCTGCGGAGCTCGTCAGCCGCCCAGCGGGCCAGGGCGTCGTGGACCGCTGGGTCGATGCGCAGCAGCACCTGCTTGCGCTCACGGCTCACGTATATAGCGTGCCGGTGTTGACGACCGGAGATGCCGGCTGCTCGGCGCAGAGCACGACCATCAGGTTGCTCACCATCGCCGCCTTGCGTTCCTCGTCCAGCTCGACGATGCCGCGCTCGGCGAGCCGTGCGAGCGCCATCTCCACCATCCCCGTGGCGCCCTCGACGATCCGCGAGCGGGCCGCGACGACGGCGTTGGCCTGCTGGCGGCGCAGCATCGCCTGGGCGATCTCCGGCGCGTAGGCCAGATGACTGATGCGCACCTCGACGATCTCAATGCCGGCGATCGCGACCCGCTGGGCCACCTCCTGGGCGAGCTCTCCGGCGACGACGTCGGTCGAGCCGCGCAACGACGTGCCATCACCGGCGGGATCGTCGTAGGGATGGGTGGTCGCGACGTGGCGCAACGCCGACTCGGACTGGACCTGAACAAAGTTGATGTAGTCATCGACGGCGTAGGCCGCCCGCGAGGTGTCGGCCACCTGCCAGACGACAATCGCGGCGATCTCGACCGGGTTACCGTCGGCGTCGTTGACCTTCAGATGGTTGGTCTCGAAATTCCTGACCCGAATGCTGAGGGTCCGCCGGTCCGCCAGCGGCACGATCCACCAGAGGCCGGTAGGACGTACCGTGCCGACGTAGCTCCCGAAAAACCGCACGACCTTGGTATGACCGGGCTGCACGATGACCAGGGAGGTCAGGACGACCACCCCGACGACGACCGGCACCGCGGCCAGCGCCGGGACCGAGCCGCCGCCGAGCAGAATCGCCGCGGCGATGCAGATCGCGACGACGACCACGCCGGCCCAGCCGCTGATCGCCCAGGCGGGTCGTTCGTGAATATCGACGCGGGTTCCCGCGTGCCCGACCGGAGTCGCCTCGGGCTGGCGGTATTGCTGTATGTCCTGGCTCATGACTCCTCCTCGTGGAGCGCTACTCAAGAAGTGATTGCTCGACGGAAGCTATGCGCTCGCGGGGAGTTAGAAACCTCACTAGCTGAGCATCGTTCATAACTTCCTCCTCGGAACCCTCCGGAAACTGTTATCTAAGTGATATCACTTTTCTCGAAGATGCGCAAGGGCGATCACCGAGATTCCGTCTGCCTTGGCAGCATGCGCCCCGGGAACGCTGGACGCACGGCGCGGCATGGCCGCTGGCGGCGTGGCGGGCGGGTTCGTCGCGTGCGTTGAGGAGCGCCGGGACAGCACGGCCGGGCACAATGGCACCGGATGGCGGCGGTCTCAAAGCGGATCCGGTCGCAGGCTCCATCTGAGGACGGTCGCGTTCGCTACCGGGCAGACATCCAGGGTCTGCGGGCGATCGCCGTGCTGGCGGTGATCGCGAATCACATGGCCGGCTGGCCACCGGGCAGCTTTGTCGGGGTCGATGTCTTCTTCGTGATCTCGGGCTACCTGATCACCGGGATCCTGTTGCGCGAGTTCGAGAGGCGCCAGACGATCTCGTTCACCGGTTTCTATGCCCGGAGGATCAAGAGGATCCTTCCCGCGGGCCTGTTTGTGATCGGGGCGACGGTGTGCGCCACTCGGGTGGTGGCGGGCATCGACCGCTACCACTTCGCGGCCAAAGACGCGATCGCCGCGGTCCTGTTCGCCGCCAACTGGCATTTCGCCCAGACTGGCGTCAACTACTTCAACCAATCGCTGCCACCTTCACCCCTGCAGCACTACTGGTCGCTGTCAGTGGAGGAGCAGTTCTACTTCGTATGGCCGTGGTTGATGCTAGGCCTGCTCCTGATCGGCCTCCGCTTGCGCTTCTGGCGACACGAGCACACACGGCTGATCGCAGGCGTCGTGATCACGCTGATCTCCGGCGTCTCACTGGCGTGGGCCTTCTCTGAGACCGTCCACAACCCGACGGCAGCCTACTTCTCCACGTTCGTCCGGGCCTGGGAGCTGGGCCTGGGAGCACTCGTCGCGATCGCTGCCCGGCCGATCACCCGGTGCGACGTACGCCTACGCCGAATCGTTGTGTTGGTCGGCCTGCTCGGTGTGTTGTGTTCGCTGTTCGTCGTCCCTTCGTCTCCCGGGTTTCCTGCACCGTGGGCGTTGCTGCCGACGCTCTCGACCGCCGCCGTGCTGAGTGCCGGAGCTGGAATCTCGGGCCGGTCACTGCTGCCGCTAACCAACGCGGTCAGCCAGTACCTGGGCAAGCTCTCCTACAGCCTCTACCTCTGGCACTTCCCGGTTGTCGTGCTGATCGTCACCGTCGTGCCGCAATACTCGGCGGCCTACTGGTTGGCGGGTCTGGCGCTGATCTTCGGGCTATCCGTCGCCTCGTTCCATCTGCTCGAGGATCCGGCGCGGAAAGGAACCTGGTTTGTTCACCGCCCTGGGCGCCTCCCAATCCCTGCGACGGGCTGGCTGCGCTACGCCGCCGCTTGCGCGGTCACCGCGGTCATTGCCGGGGCCGGCCTCCTGGCCGTCCGAGCGATCAGTCCGACAAGACTTGCGCTTGGCGCGCCGGTCCTGATCGGGCATACCCAGGACGATCCCCACAACTGCATCGGGGCAGCCGCGCTCGACCCCCGCCATGACTGCGCCAAGCTGAACAATGGAGACCGAGTGGCGCCTCTGCCCGGTCAGCTGCCCGATGACACGGGGGGCGCCTACGCCTGCTACGCCTACCTGCTCCAGCCCATCCACCCGTGTGAGTACGGGAGCCGGCGGCACAACGCCATCCGGGTCGCCGTCGTAGGGGACAGCCACGCCGCCGCGCTCCTGGCGGCCCTGGAGCCCCAGCTAGACGCGCTGAACTGGCGCGTGACGGCATTCACCGGACAGACGTGCCAATGGGTGCCTGCCTATCTCTCACCAACCTGCCCGGGACTTCGCCTGATCCAGCCGGCACTCCTTCACCGCCACTATGCGATCGTCATCGCCACCGAGCTCCGCCTGTACACCAGCTCCGTGGCCGACCACCTCAGGGCGATGAGACCGGTCGCCGCCACTGGCACCCGCATCGTGGTCGTGGAGGACGACCCCAGCGTGACGCCCGGTAGTACGGCGTGCGTCACCCGCATCACCTACAGCGCTACGGGCGACTGTGGCACTCCCGTTGCCCTCGCCTACCAGGACCCGGATCGCCTGGCCCAAGCTGCCCAGCGGATACCCGGAGCGCGGGTGGTCAAGACCCGCCAGTTCTACTGCCGCCACGCCTTCTGCCCCGCCACGATTGGCAACGTCCTGGTGTACAGGGACAAGGCCGCCCACGTCACCGCCAGCTACGCCCGGACCTTGAGTCCGTACCTCGTCGAAGCGATCGAAGCCACGCTGCCGGCCGCGCTCCACTAACAGGTCACCGGCACCCGCCGCGGCTGCTGGACGCTCAGGCGCTACCTCGATGCGCCGCGGCGTTCTGCCGAGCGTTCGCCTTGTCCTCGAGGGTCATCCCCCCAGGATGGTCGACTCCGGGCCACGGCGTGAGCAACAGCAACAGATGGGTGTCTGCGCGGGCGTGCACGGCGTGACGCTCGTTAGGAGCGAATTCGACCAGTAGACCACTTCCGCCCCTGGTGCTCTCTCCGGTGGGGGTCGTGATGTCCACGTCTCCGTCGAGCACGGTGACCCAGGCGCGCTCGTGCACCTGGTGATCATCCAAACTCTCACCCGCTGGAATCATCAGGACGACCGCGCGCGCCTCGTCGGTGGACGCGAGGATCTCCGGTGCGTGTGGTTTCAATTCCAGATGCGGGATCGACCAGTGCTTCATCTGCCCTTCCTCTCGCTCGCTGTGCTCGCAGACACTAGATGGTTGATTCCACGGACGTTTGGACGGATGTGCGTGGCTCCCGAGTGCTGGGCGCCGAACGAAAAGGCAGGCACAGTGGCAGCGCCACGGGCCTGCTTTTGCGGCCAATTCCGTGCCGAAGGGGCACTCCGGCGTTGCCGGGAATGGTTCGGCCGGTGCTGTGCGATCGAACCGTGTTCGGGGCTAGATGAGGTCCTGCTGGCGGCGCTTGAGGATCTGCTTGCGGTCTCGCTCCACGCGGAGCTTCCGAGCTTCCCGGTGGGCCTGCTCGTTCCGCAACGCGATGCCTTTCGTGAGTTCACTGAACGCCTTGTCCGACGTCGAGCGCCCCGGTCCAGGTTCGTGTGTCTGATCTTTCATGCGACTCTCCTCGTCGCTCCCTCGGACATGAGCCACAGGACGAATGCGAGAGCGGGCATTGAGCGGTGGAGGCTGCCTCTCCACTGTACGGCACCGACCTTGCCCTGCCTATCGGCCGTTCGCGAGCCAAGCCCCGGCGAGCCGGGCGCAACGATGATCACCAATGCTCCATCTCGATCACCGGCCGCGCCTGAGGCCCGCCACGAACTGAGGAGTCCGGTGACGATCAGCGTCAAGCTGGTTCGTACAGCCGTGGCCCGGTTCTGACGACCAGCAGTCAGTCGGTCGTGATCATCGCCAGGAAGTCAGGATCGGCCCGGAGCGCTTCGAAGTCCTCGTCCTCCTGAGCCCACGCTCTGATCTCGGGCTTGACCGCGATGGCCCGCGCCAGAGCGGCGAGGGCGTCTTCGTTCTGACCGCCTATCGAGTCAAGACAGGCAAGCTCGTAGAGAAGCGACGGGCTCTCGGGGTGCGAGACCAGGCCCTGGTCCAGGATCGCCCGCGCTGCCTCGGGGTCTGAGCCGCGAATCGCCGCTGCCCGGAACGCCCATTCCCACGCCGAGGGCGTGAAGGTCGGCGGGCCGCCAAAGCTCAAGACGGTGGTATCGGGCTCGCTGGCGACGGCGTGACGATGCGAGCTGGGGTCGGGGATGAACACGTAGGTACCGGCGGGCGCGTGGTAGCGCTGGTCATCGATGGTGAAGACCGCGTGTCCGCTGGCAACGAAGTACAGCTCCTGATGGCCGAGTTCAGGATCCTCAGTATGGGGCTCGACGACATCGGCGCCGACGGTTTGCGCCGTGTACGCGTTACATCCGAAAGCTCGGATTCCGAGCGCGTGCCGCACAGGACGCCAGGTGAGCGTGCCGGGACCCGGGAGTGCGTCGATCTCATCCAGCTTCAGCACCTTGGGCGGGTCTGGCATCGACACCATGATTCCACCCATACCGTCATCGGCTCCTGAACAGCAGTACACGGAGCGTTCGCCGGATGTTGGGTCGCAGCGCGCCGGCGGCCCAGTCGAGCCCGAGATGTCTGAGCAGCAGATCTGGGCACGCGAGCTCGAGCGCCGGCGCGCGTTCGAACAACGGCGTTTAGACGGCGACAGCTGATCGAACCCGGCGCCCGGCGCGGGTGGCGTCTGATCCCGGGTCTCAAGCTGGGCGGCGCATTTCGGCCTCTTCAGCGGCCGGCCGGCGTTCCTGGTGGGTGCGCATCAGGCGGGCCGGTCATCGGCCTGGCTTGATCTCCTGCACTGCGCGAAGGAACACGTGTGAGCACTCGTGCACCGCACCGCGACCGGCTACGCCGGCCGTGAGGAGGCTGCCGAACAGCGCCACGGCATCGACACTCTTGCGACCGGCCTTCGTCCAGTAGTCGTCCTGGAGGTCGAACCACAGCGCGAATTCGTCGAGCGTCAGCGCCGATGCGACGCCATACAGGGTCGCGGTGGAGCGCGAAGGAACGGGGTGAGCTCCGGGCGTGCCCAGCGCCCACTGATAGGTCCACAGGTAGCCGACCCCCATCAGTCCGAAAATTCCGAACGTGCAGTGGTGCATGTGACGACCACCTGCGCTCATGTTGTGAAACGGCCCGATCCCGTCACGGATCGAATGGGTCACGGCTCGGCAGGTGAGGAATGCGAGGTTGAAGCCGACCGCACTCAGAAAGGCCCGTTCGCGGCGAGGGTCGGAGAAGTGACGGCGCCAGAGGCCAGGCAGCTTCGCCTCATCCGGGGGCACGTAATCGACGGTCATGACCTGAAACCCTAGCGGCAGCTCGGCGCTCCGGCAGCAGGGCCGGACGTTGGTCGCCTAAAGACAGGGCCTGCGTCCCGTGGGAAACCCGTCTTGGAACATGTGATCACGATGCACCTGTGGCGTAGTGGGAATGTGGAGTTGAGGACTCGCTTGACGGCTGCCGCGGTCGTGCTCACGGCCGCGCTCGGTGTCGCCGGCTGTGGGACGAGCAGCGTCGGGCCGGGCGGTCCAGCATCCGTTTCGCACCCTGGCCCATCCGTGCGTGTGGGGCGAGATTCGTTCCTGTCCGTGTGGCCGGCCTGCGCGTGCGGCCGAAGGACGGTGCTGGAGCAGTTCTCGCTGGCAGACGGGCGGCCGGTGAGGCGGCTGGCCACTTTGAAGGTCGAGCAGGGAACCGACCTCGCCATGCCGACTGTCGACCGGAGTGTCGAGGCGTGGCTGACGTTCAGCTCCGGCCCCAGGTGCACGAGCAACGTGAGTGGGTGTGGACCCGCTCCCAACAGCTGCTCGGGCCGGGTGCTGCGTCTCAACCTGAGCTCCGGCCAGGGTGCGGCGCCGCTTCGTTTCCCACCCTCGCAGCTGGTCGGCGATGTGGTGCCAAGCCCGAACGGCGAGCGGGTCGTCGAGGTCGGTGGTGGGTGCGCCTCCTCGTTCTTCAACGCGCACTTGATCGTTAGAGACCTGCGCTCCGGAGGCGTCCGGTCTGGGCTGTCCGGCTGAGGGTTGGGGCTCGGGATACGATTCTCGTGTGAGCCCTGCCGGAGGTCTGAAGCTCCGCCTGTGCGCCGAACGCGACGATCGGCGCACTCGTTACGCGCAGGTCTCCGTCACTCCGGTCGGAGCGCAAGAAGAACTCGTCCTGGTGACCGACGCGGCCGGCCGCATGGCCTACCGGCTGGATCCGGGCGAGTATCGCCTGCGGGTCGAAGACCTGCCCGAGTCGGGATTCGTGATCGGCGACCGCGGCTGGACGACAGTCCGCCTCAGCCTTGACTGAGCCGATCCCCCCGCATCTACGCACCGTCACGCCGCGTCTGGTGGTGCGCGACGGGATGGGCGCGATCGAGTTCTACCGGCAGGCGTTCGACGCCGAGGAGAGCGGCGATCGCTTCATCACGCCCGACGGCGTGTTGATCCACGCCGAGGTCAGGATCGGAAACGCGATCGTGATGATCAGCGAGGAGCCGGTCGACTCCGATGGGCCGGCGGGGCCGCCGGAGTCGACGGGAGGCATCGTGACCGCGGTCATGGAGACCTACTGGGCCGATGTGGACGCCGCGTGGGCGCGAGCGCTGGCTGCTGGCGCCGAGGTGATCTTCCCGCTGGAGGATCAGTTCTACGGAGATCGAGCGGGGCGGATCCGGGACCCCTTCGGCCACCAGTGGATCCTCAGCCAGAGGATCGGCCCGCCGGGCGGCCGAACCACAAGTCGGCCGCCCGACTGATCGCGTTCTACCTCGTCCCGCTGGGGTCGGGGACGATCCGGATGTAGGGTTTGGGTTCTTCCCATTCGCCGAAGATTTCGCGGGCTTGGTCGTTGTTGACGGAGCCGGCGATGATGACTTTCTCGCCTCGTTTCCATTGGG
>Ga0182024_10014793_pt1 | contig 15038 bp, 13 predicted proteins | sample P32metaG_FD_120480 | JGI IMG/M metagenome (GOLD analysis project Ga0182024, IMG submission 120480) | Permafrost microbial communities from Stordalen Mire, Sweden - P3-2 metaG (Illumina Assembly) | ecosystem: Environmental > Terrestrial > Soil > Wetlands > Permafrost | place: Sweden: Stordalen... | reverse complement strand
ATGCGCCTGTGATTCGGGTTCCGGTTCGCATGGTTGCGGTTCCGACGCTGGTTTTCTCAAAAGAGAACCGGCTGATCCCGGGGCTCAAGAAGGCTGATTTTCGGGTGCTCGACAACGGGATCCCGCAAAGCATCCACCTTGATATCGATGTCGCGCCGGTCTCGGTGGTGATCGCGATCCAGACGAATCAGGATGTGCGGGGGGTAGCACCTTACATCGCGAAGGTGGGAAGCGTGATGGAGGCGCATCTGGTGGGCGCGACCGGGCGAGCCGCGGTGCTGGCGTATGGCAGCGATATAAAGGTTCTGAAGCCATTCGGCTCCGGCGACGTCGCCCTGGCCTTCCGAAGCATTGCCGCAAAGGGCGCGATAAAGGGTAGTAAGGCGAGGATGATCGATGCGGGGATGCAGGCGATCGGCATGCTGAAGGAGCGCAAGCGCACCGAGGCACGGGTCCTGCTATTTATAGGTCAGGGGATGGATCGCGGAAGCGAGGCCGGTTGGGCGGCGCTTAAGGAGGAGGCGGAGAGGGAGAACGTTTCGGTTTATGCGCTGAATTCTTCTGGAAGCTTGGACGCGGGCGGGACGGCGGGAAATCCCGATCTCGGGTGGTTACTGGCGACGCTGGGCCACCAGGACGTGAAGGCCGATCCTTTATCTCCTCTGATTGGGGAAACCGGGGGCACCGAGCTCCATTTTCACAGCCAGAGGGAGCTCGAAGACGCCATCGGTACTCTGGGCGTGGAGCTGCGCAGCGCTTACCTGTTGAGCTACTATCCCAGCTCGGAAGACCCCGGACGGCATACCATTTCGGTAGAGGTGTCGGTTCCGGGAGCCAAAACGTACGCCCGGCCGGGATATATTTTGAGCCCCAACTGAGAGTTTCCGCGCGGAATAGACTGAAGATAGAGGTGTTCTATGAAAGCACTGATCGCTACCGCGGCATTTTCGTGTGTGGCGTGGGCGCAGGATTCGGGGTTGAAGGCGAGGGAACTGTTCTATACGCCTCCGCCGACTGATGCGGCGCCTGCGAAAAAATCGGTGCCGGCCAGGCCGCCGGTGCCGGCCAAACCGCCGGTGAACCAGACGCAGACCACGGTGCCGGTGGTCAACGCCGCCAATGTTCCTCTGGGACTGCGCTACAGCGTGATGAAGCGCGATGCGTCGGGGAAATTTGTCGAGGTGGATCAGGATTCGACGTTCCGTTCAGGAGACCGCATCCGGCTGATGGCGGATACTAACACGGCGGGATATTTATACGTCGTAATGCAAGGGTCGAGCGGCAACTGGAGACTGCTGTTTCCGTCGGCTGACGTGGACGGCGGCAACAATCGCATTGAAAAGGGCACGTCCCAGCAGATTCCTCCTGGTGATAAAGGGCAGTTTGTATTTGACGAACAGTCGGGCACCGAGAAGCTGTTCCTGGTTCTATCACGGAGACCGGAGACTGATCTCGACAAGCTGATTTACGCGATCAACGGTACTTCATCGCAGGGTGACAGGAGGCTGATCGCCGGAGCGAAGATCGACAGCGACGTGGTGAATCGTCTGCGGGATGAAGTGAAGTCGCGCGACCTGGTTTTCGAAAAAGTGGATGAGATGAGTTTGAAGTACGACGGCACCAACGATGTGAAGACGGAGAAGGCGACTTACGTCGTGAACCCCAGCCGCGGCGACGACGCGAGGCTGGTGGTCGACGTCGCGCTGAAGCACGGCAAATGAGAACTCTCATAGTCTGCGCGATGGCCGCGTGCCTCAAAGCCGACGAGGTGCAGAGAATCAAGCTGGTGGTCGAGAGACAGGACGCCTCGGCGTGGAAGACTGTCGATTCGGCGCTGGTGTTCGCCGCGGGCGATAAGCTGCGGTTCCGGGTGTCGTCGACCTTCGCCGGATACCTCTATGTGATGAATCACGGCACTTCCGGCGCGTACGAACTGCTGTTCCCCCGGTCCGACACCGGCGCCGACAACAGCATCGAGGCGGGGAAACAGTACGTGGTTCCGGCCGCGCAGGGATGGTTTAAAGTGACGGGTCCGCAGGGTCACGACATTGTGTATTGGGTGATCAGTCCGGTAAAGCTGGGAAACGAGGTGCGTCCGCTGCCTCCTCCTCCGCCGAATCCGGGGTTGCCGCTGAGTTTCCGGCCGCGTTGCGACGATGCGATTTTCAAGTCGCGAGGCGATTGCGTGGATACATCGGCGGGCGTGAAACCCTTGAAGGAGGGCGAAACGGTTCCCAAAAACCTTGACGGCCTAGCCACGCCGACGCCGCGCGAGTTACTCTTTATTCAGGAAAATGGCGCGACGGTGGTGTCGTCGCCCGCGCCTTTAACGGGGCCGGTGGTCTATGAACTGCGGCTGGCGCATCGCTGAGGGGGGCAATTTGTTTTTATCCGCGGCGTTGTTCTTACTCTCGGCCACGATGTGCGCGGCGCAGCCGCCGCAGCAGAAGTCGCGCGACCTCAAATATGAAGAGGACCGGCCCGCGCAGCCCGCGGTTGCGGTCCCTCGCGGATACGCGCTGGTGGTGGGCATCGCGAAATACAAAAATCTTCCGGCCAAGGCGCAGCTGGATTACGCGGAGCGCGATGCGGAATCGGTCTACTCGGTGCTGATCAATCCCGAGGGAGGGAATTTTCGCGCCGAAAACGTGCATCGGCTGATCGGGCCCAAGGCGACGCTGGCGAATCTGAAACAGGAGCTGGAGGTCTGGCTTCCATCGGTCGCGAAGGAGCCGGATCGCGTGGTGATTTATTTCGCCGGCCACGGATTTATCAGCGGCGCGCGCGCGTACCTGGCTCCGTACGATATCGATCCGTCGAACATCGGCCCGACAGGGTATCCGATGGATACTCTGGGCGCGGTGGCGGGGTCGAAGATCAAGGCGAAGTGGAAAGTGCTGCTCACCGATTCCTGCCATTCGGGGGCAATTTCGCCCGATTCCGAACTGGCGCAAGTGAACAAGAGCCTGCTGGATCTGTCGCGCTCCATGTTCTCGCTTACCGCCAGCCGCGATCGCGAACGTTCGTTTGAGAGCAAGAATTGGGGCGATGGTCACGGGATCTTCACCTATTACGTCGTGAAGGGCCTGGAAGGCGAAGCCGATGAATCGGGCGACGGCATCGTCACCGCGGATGAGCTCGCGGAATACGTTCGCCGCAATGTTCGCGAGGTGACGCACGGTGAGCAGAATCCCACGTCGGACCGGGGCAGCTTCGACCCGAACATGATTCTGGCGTACATTCCCGGAGGCCTGAGGGCAGGGAAGGCTCCTGCGCCGAAGGATGGGACGCTGATTTTCGAGGCCAACATGGACGGCGTCGAAGTGTTCGTCGACGGAGTGTCGCAAGGTGTGATCAACAAAGGCACGCCTCTGCGACTGCCTGGACTGAAACCGGGAAATCACACCGTGCAGGGCGTGAAAATGGGTTACGAGCCGGACGGCCCTCGCGAAGAGATCGTGTACCCGGGCCGCGATTCGACGGTCACGATTAAGATTCTGATCGCTAGGCGCAGGCCCAAAGCTGCGCTCGACGAGCTGAATCATGGTATCGAATTTTACAACAAAGGATTCGCCGACAACTACAAAAAAGCCGTCGTGCATTTTGACAAGGCGCTGGCGATCGATCCGAAGTTCAGCCAGGCGTCTCTGTACCTGGGGCGCGCCTACAATTCTCTGTTCGACGAAGAGAAATCGCAGGCGGCGTTCCGGCGCGCGATTGAAATCGATCCCGATTACCTGGAAGCTCGGGTCAGCCTGGCGGGCGCTTTGCTCGATACGGGCGCGGTGGACGAAGCAATCCGGCAATTGAACACCGTGACGCAGCGCGATTCCTCAAACGCGATGGCGTTTTATCTCGAAGCGGAGGCTTATCGATTAAAGGAAGCGTATCCGCAGGCAATCGAGGCGGCGCGCGCGGCGATCAAGCTGACGCCGGCGAACGCGGAAGCGCATCTGTGGCTGGCCGACAGCCTGCGGATGAGCGGAGCGTTGCAGGAATCGACGGGCGAGTATGTGTCGTATCTGAAGCTGAGCGACTTCGACAGCAAGCTGGCCGGCAGGCTGAATTATTACGTTCTGGGCTATATCGCGGGCATTGGAAAAAAGAAACGAGCCGCGCAAACCGATACCTGGCGCGATCTCCGCAGCCTGGCGTATTTCGGCCTGTGCGATGCGGAGCGGAAAGAATCGCACTACGACACGGCGATCGCGTACTGCCAGAAATCGCTGGCATATGACCCGAAAGATCCGTATACGCACTACGCTCTGGCGCTGTGCTACATGCACCAGGCGCAGCAGTTGAATAGTCTCGAAACGCTGGCGAGCGCTGGGATTCACTTTCGCACGATGCTCGATTTGAATCCGGATCTGGAAGAGGCGAAGTATGCGCGGCAGAACTTGAAGGCGATCGACGGGGCGCTGGGGACGCGATAAGTACGTGATGCGGTTGACATCACCGTATCAGCGTATCACAGTGGATTCATGCGCACGACGCTCACGTTAGACGACGACGTCTATCAGGCAGCTTTACAATTTTCTCAATCGTCCGGCGAGGGCTTGGGAAAAGTGGTTTCCAAGCTGATTCGCCGGGGCTTGCAACCTACCCCTTCGGCGAAGAAAAGCAAGTCGCGAAGGTTTCCCGTGTTCGAGGTAGCTCCCGGAACGCCTATGATGTCTTTAGCTCGCATCCAACGGTTTATTGATGAAGAAGGACTCTTCTAATCTCCTTCTGCTTGATATCAACGTATTGATCGCGCTGTCCTGGCCCATTCACCCGTTCCATTCTGCCGCCACGCGGCGGATGAATCGAAGCCGCGAACGTTGGGCTACTTGCGCGATCACGCAGCTTGGATTCATACGGATCTCTTCTACGGCATCGGCGAACCCCAGCCCGAAGGCGCCTGCTGAAGCGGCGGCGCTGCTTTCAATAATGACGCGCGACTCGCTGCACGTGTACCTTAAATCGCTCGCGCCGCCAGCAACGGCTTGGATGCAGCGGGCGCACGGCGCCAACCAGGTGACCGACGCCTACCTGCTTGCGTTGGCGGAAAGGCACGATGCCACTTTCCTGACGTTCGACACGAAACTCAAAGCGCTGGCTGGCTCTAGGGCAAAAACGGAAGTTCTTGCAGCCTGACTAATCCACGGGCTTTTTCCCCTGGCCCAGCGACCGCAGCGTATTTCCGGCCCTCTTCGCGGGAGCCGTCGGATTGCAATAACTATCGACCGTCAGAAACTCTTTCCCCTTCTGCAGCAAATCGAGCCAGCCGTACCAGAATGAGTTCCCCATTCGATAATCGTCGGCCTTTTGGGATTTCGCGAACACCACGTATTCCGTGTGCCAATCGAAATGCGCGCCGATGCAGTCCGGTCCCGGTTCGATCACGTACAGAGTGATGTGACGCCCCGCATCGGCCTTCCAGTATTCCGATACCGAAAAGGTCACGGCGTTGCGCGCGCGCTGCAAATCGACTCGGGAGGAGAGCTGAGTCACGTTCTTGACTACGCCGCGGAATATCACGGTTGCCGCTGAATATTCCTGCCCGATTTCACCCTGGATACATGAACAAGCCGATGCCGCCGAGGAGGCGAGGCACAGCACAAGAAACAGACGCATCTACATAGACAGGATATCGCAGGTAGAATAAAGGGCGCATTTAATTTTCCGAGGAGAGTCCACAAGATGAACCGATATTCCACGGCGCTGGCCGCCGTTGCGCTGGCCGGCGCGTTGCACGGGCAAGCCGCCAATCCCCTGAGCGGGGAGCTTCAGACCGCGTACACTCGCGTGAAGACCAATTTCATCAAGGCTGCCGAGAAGATGCCGGAGGATCAGTACGATTTCAAACCGACTTCGGACACGCAGACGTTTAAAGAGAGGATCGTGCACATCGCGGCGTCGCAGATGGGGGCCTGCTCCGCTTTAGCCGGCGCGCCGAAATCGATTGATGCGAAGACACTGAAGACCAAGGCCGACGTGGTCGCCGCGTTGAAAGATTCTTTCGGCGCCTGCGATCTCTTGATTGACAGTATGACCGATGCGGATGCGGCCACTATGGTGGCGGGCCGAGGAAATCCCCGGCCGAAGCTCGGGTTGGCCTTCGGACTCGTCGCGCATGACGTCGAGGTGTACGGTTACATTTGCGTGTACATGAGGCTCAAGGGGATTGTTCCTCCGTCGAGTGAAGGACGATAGGATTGAGGGATGGCCCTCAGTCCCGACGAACTGCATAAGATTGACGCATACTGGCGCGCCGCGAATTATCTTTCCATCGGCCAGATTTATTTGTTCGACAATCCTCTGCTGACGGAGCCTCTCAAGCCGGAGCACATCAAGCCGCGCCTGCTGGGTCACTGGGGCACGACGCCGGGACTCAATTTCGTTTACGTTCATCTGAATCGCGTGATCAAGCGCGACGATTTGAACATGATTTACATCTGCGGACCCGGCCACGGCGGTCCGGGGATGGTCGCCAACACGTATCTGGAAGGGACTTACAGCGAGCTGTACCCGAACATCACCCGGGATGCCGAGGGAATGAAGCGGCTGTTCACGCAATTTTCTTTTCCTGGGGGGATTCCCAGTCATGCGGCGGCGCAGACTCCGGGCTCCATTAATGAAGGAGGCGAGCTCGGCTACTCCCTGCTGCACGCTTATGGAGCGGTCTTCGATAATCCCGATCTTCTGGCCACCTGCGTGATCGGCGACGGCGAGGCGGAGACCGGCGCGCTTGCCACCAGCTGGCATTCGAACAAATTCTTAAATCCGGCTCGCGACGGAGCCGTGCTGCCCATTCTTCATCTGAACGGATACAAAATCGCCGGACCCACCGTTCTGGCGCGGATCCCTCGCGAGGAGCTGACCCAGCTGCTCCAGGGCTATGGCTATCGTCCTTATTTCGTCGAAGGCCACGATCCCGAGCCCATGCATCAGGCGATGGCGGAAACGCTGGACACGTGTCTCGCAGAAATCAAAGGCATTCAGAAAGACGCGCGCGAAAACGGCTTCAAACAGCGTCCCATCTGGCCGATGATCGTCATGATCACTCTCAAAGGCTGGACCGGTCCAAAGGTGGTCGATGGCTGCCAGATTGAAGGGACCTTCCGCGCGCATCAGGTACCTCTCGATGAGGTTCGAACGAAGCCCGAACATTTGAAGATTCTGGAGCAGTGGCTAAAAAGTTATCGGCCCGAAGAACTGTTTGACGATCGGGGCTGTTTTATGGCCGAGCTCGCCGCGCTCGCGCCCACGGGATACCGCAGAATGGGTGGGAATCCGCATGCCAACGGAGGCTTGCTGTTGAAGGATCTGCGCATGCCGGATTTTCGCAAGTATGCGGTCGAAGTGAAAACTCCGGGGGGCGATTGCGCGGAAGCGACGCGCGTTCTGGGAGGCTTGCTGCGCGACGTGATGACGGAAAATGCCGACGCGAAGAATTTTCGCGTATTCGGGCCGGATGAGACTGCATCGAACCGGCTGCAGGCGTTGTTCCAGGTCACGGATCGCGATTCGGTCGCCCAGACGTTTCCCTTCGACGATCACGTTTCCGCCGCCGGACGGGTTCTTGAAGTGCTTAGCGAGCACATGTGCGAAGGCTGGCTGGAAGGTTATCTGTTGACCGGCCGCCATGGTTTCTTCAGCTGCTATGAAGCGTTCATCCACATCATCGATTCGATGTTCAACCAGCATGCGAAGTGGCTGAAGGAAGCGGGGACGGTGCCTTGGCGGAGGCCCATCGCTTCATTGAACTACCTGCTGACTTCCCACGTCTGGCGCCAGGATCACAACGGATTCAGCCACCAGGATCCGGGCTTCGTCGACGTGGTGGTCAACAAAAAAGCCAGCATCGTCCGCGTCTATTTTCCGCCTGATGCCAACTGTTTGCTCTCGGTTTCCGATCATTGCCTGCGCAGCCAGAACTACATCAACGTGATTGTGGCCGGGAAACAGCCCGCGCTCCAATATCTGGATATGGATGCCGCGATCAAACATTGCACGGCGGGAGTGGGCATCTGGGAGTGGGCCTCGAGCGATCAGGGAGGCGAGCCTGATGTCGTCATGGCGTGCTGCGGGGATATTCCGACTCTTGAAACGCTGGCCGCCGTCGATTTTCTGCGGCAGAATCTGCCGGACATCCGGATTCGCGTGGTGAATGTGGTCGATCTGATGACTCTGCAACCCCAAAGCGAGCATCCACACGGCCTGAGCGATGCCGATTTTGATGCGATCTTCACCACCAGCAAACCTATCGTCTTCGCGTTCCACGCGTACCCCTACCTGATTCACCGGCTGACGTATCGAAGAACAAATCACGACAATCTGCATGTACGTGGATATAAGGAGGAGGGAACGACTACCACTCCGTTCGATATGACGGTGATGAACGATATCGATCGTTTCCATCTGGCCGGCGACGTGATCGATCGGGTCCCGCGTTTCCAGAACAGCGCGGGGCATCTGAAGCAGGTTCTGCGGAATAAGTTGATCGAGCACAAGATTTACATCTCTGAATATGGGGATGATATGCCGGAGATTAAGGGTTGGAAATGGAAGGCTTAGGCTGGCCCCAGGCTGACGCCTGGGGTTGTGTCTCGGTCGGTAGGCGAACCCGCATGCTGACGCATGGCGGCTCGGCGGACGCGCCGTGCGTCAGCATGCGGATCGTTTGGTGTGGTCGCGGCGCGGAGCCGCCATGCGTTAGCATGCGGATCTTCCATGAGAATCCTGGCAATTAACGGGGGGTCCAGCAGCGTTAAATGCCGGCTGGATGAAATCTCTGCGGAGCACTCGGAGCCCGCGACTCCTGTTTGGCAGGACAACATTGAGGGGCATGAGAAGCTCGAATCCACGCTGCGTTCCGCGCCTGGACCCATCGATGCGGTCGCTCTCCGGATCGTCAACGGAGGAAAGCTGCGGGAGACTACGCGTATTACTCCCGCAGTCCGGGAGGCCATCGCGCAGGAGGCCGAGGTCGCGCCCGCGCACAATAAATTTGAACTCCAGGCGATCGACACGGCGCAAAAAGTTTTTGGAAAAGAAATCCCCCAAGTCGCCGTTTTCGATACCTCGTTTCATACCACCCTCGAACCGACCGCTTACGTTTATCCGGGGCCGTACGAATGGCTCGACATGGGTATCCGGCGCTACGGATTTCACGGGCTCAGCCATCAATATTCCTCGCGCCGCGCAGCCGAACTTTTGGGCGGCGACTCATCGCGCCTGATCGTCTGTCACCTCGGCAACGGAGCTTCGCTTTGTGCGATCCGGGACGGAAAGAGCGTGGACACCACCATGGGGTTTACGCCGCTTGAAGGCTTGATGATGGGGACGCGCTCAGGGTCCATCGATCCGGCGATTCTCATTTACCTTATGCGCCATCGTGGCTACAGCGCCGATCAGTTGGATAAGATTCTCAATCAGAAGTCGGGACTGCTGGGCGTTTCCGGAATCTCGGGCGACATGCGGGCGATTCTCAGTTCGGATGACCCCCGCGCGAAGCTGGCCTTCGATATTTACGCCCATCGCCTGTGCCGGGAAATCGGAGCTATGGCGGGAGTTCTGGGCGGAGCGGACGCAATCGTGTTCACCGGCGGAGTGGGCGAAAATTGCGCGCCTTTGCGGGAGATTGTCGAGAAACGTTTTGCATTCCTCAACGTCAAAACCCTCGTTATCCACGCTGAGGAAGAGTGGGAAATGGTTCGGGAATGTTATCTTTTGCTGAAAGGGGTTACTCCATGAAGGTTTTGCTGGTATTGACGTCGGTGTGCGCGCTCCAGGCTCAGAATCCGATGAGCAAGGAGACCAAGGGACTTTACACGAATGTGAAGACCGACATTCTCAAATCGGCCGAAAAGATGCCGGAATCGAACTACGCGTTCAAACCGTCGGCCGATGTGCGAAATTACGGGGCGGTTCTGGGGCACATTGCCGACTCTCAATATTTCTTCTGCGGCTCAGCCAAGGGCGAGACGAAGGATTCGAAGGTCGAAAAGGAAGTCACTACTAAAGCGGGATTGATCGAGGCGCTGAGGGCGTCCTTTGCTTATTGCGACGCGGCATATGACGGGTTAACCGACGATAAAGCGGGCATGATGATGAAGTTCGGGCAGGGTGAGCGCACCATGATGGGTATCCTGAACTTCAACGTCGCCCACGATTTCGAACATTATGGAAACTTAGTGACCTATCTGCGGATCAAAGGACTCGTACCTCCGTCCAGCGAAAAGCAATAAGCGCTATAATGTGGGTATGGCGCGCGGTTGGGAAAGCAAGTCAGTAGAATCCCAGGTCGAGGCGCGACAAAATTCCAAAGAGGTCCGAATGCCCCACCGAACCACTGAACAGATGGAAATTGAGCGCAAAAGCGACAGTTTACTGCTCCAGAGAGTCCGCGTCCTCCGCGAAATCCAGTCGTCCAGCAACGCGCGGCACCGTAAGACGCTTGAGGAAGGGCTTAAGTACCTGGAAGACTCGCTCAGCGCGCTGGGCTGGAAAAAATAGGTCTTACTCCCACTCGATTGTGCCGGGTGGCTTATTCGTTAAGTCGTAGAAAACACCAGCGATACCCTTGATTGCTCGCAGCTCCTCGACTACTCTTTCGAGGAGCTTTGTGGGCATGCGCACGACGCTAGCCGTCATGCCGTCCACGGAATCGATGGGCCGCAAAACGACAGAATCGTGGTCTTCTAAGGCCCCCACAGGGATTAAAATGACCGGATTTTGCCAGATGGAGGCATCGAATCCCGACTGATGGGTCAGGTTACGGACGATGGCGTCGGCCCGGCGGAGCAGATTGAGGCGATCTTCGGTAAGAGCGGAGGGTTCGACGCGCATCGTCTCCATCGGCGCTGAGGTCCAGACGGCCACCACCACCCGGTTCACTTGGTCGAGCTTGTTGATCAGGCTCGCGACCTGTTCGTCGGTTTCGGGGAAATCCTCAATGGCCAGGACGGAGCGGTAGGTACGCGAATCGCCCTGCACGCCCACGGAGCGAACGGGAATGATATAGCCGTCCGGGGTCTTTTGGAGAGTGCCAGCGGTATCGGAACACAGGCAGCGAATCGCCAGGCCGGGGCCTGGGAAAGGATGCCGTTCCAGCAGTTCATTGGCAAGACCCAACTGGCGGCCGATGGCGCGGACCTCATCCTTATAAAAGGAGGATAAGGGCTCGATGATGCGGCCTTGGGCGATCAGGCGCTGAATGCCGGCGACGCGGTTGTGATGCGTCTTGATCAGTTCGGCTTTGGCGGTGCCTCCGGATTCGATGGTATCGGGGTAAATCGTACCCTGGCCGAGAATCCAGTTGGTGTCGAGAAAATGGTCGCCCGCCAGAATCTGCTGCTGGACGTCCACGAATTTTTCTCCGATGATGTGGCGTTTTTCCTCAGGGTCGGTCGAGGAGGCGAGCGCAGTGAGAAATTCCGCCCTGGCGTCGGCAACCTCGAATGAGCGTGCGCCCAGAGCCATGAAGTTGTCCTTCACGAACTGCGTCTCACCCTCGCGCATCAAGCCTGTGTCGACGTAGGTTCCGTGGACGCGTTCCGGTCCCAGGGCTTTGAGGCACAGAGTATAGGCGACGGTTGAATCGACGCCTCCGCTGACGAAGAAGAATACGCTGCGGTCCCCAACCTGGGCTCGGATCTGTTCCTCGAGCGACTGAATCTGGCCGGCTGGGTCCCAATCGCGAGCGCAGTCGCAGACATCGAAGAGGAAATTCCTGAGAATCGTCATGCCGCACGGCGTGTGCGCCACTTCGGGATGGAATTGCACCGCGAACAAACGGCGCGCGGGAGAGGACATGGCGGCGATGGCGCAGGTTTCGGTGCTGGCCAGGACTTCGAAATCGTCCGGGACGGAGGCGACCACGTCGCGATGGCTCATCCACACCTGCTGGCGGCCCTCGATACCGTTGAGGATGGTATCGGAATGAATAATGTCAAGTTGGGCAAACCCGTACTCGCCCCAGTCGCCCTTGCGGACCTGGCCTCCGAGTGCGTAGGCCATCAACTGCTGGCCGTAACAGATGCCAAGCACGGGAATGCCGGAGGTTAACAGTGCCGGGTCGATGGTCGGGCTGGAGGGATCGTAAACGCTGGCTGGTCCGCCAGAGATGATCACGCCCTTCCGGCCGCGCAAGTCAGAGACCGGAGTCTCGCTGGGCGCGACCTCGGCATAGATTCCCAAATCGCGCACCTTACGCGCGATCAGATGACAATACTGCCCGCCAGCGTCAAGGACGGTTATTTGTGCATTCAAGATCTATTTCTGGGCGTGCGCCGCAGCCACGGCCTGTTCCTGGCCGTTCATCCGCTGCACCATCTGCTTTTTCGCGCTATCGAGCAGAGCCTTCGCCTTGGGCAGAGCTTCGACGCCCTTCTGGACCGCCGGATCCTGCTCGATCGCCACGCGCTGCGATTCTTCGTAGCTGAACGCGGTGATGTACATTTCGCGCTTCAACTGGTCTTTAATCCACTGGCGATTTTCATTGAAATCGGCTTCGGTGAACTGCACGTTATTCTTCTGCAGAAAATCGTGGAACTCGGCGACCAGTTTGTCGTCCGGAGACCAGCCGGACGGCAGCTTGGTGTCGTGGGTGCTGAACCATTTCGATGAAAAATTGAAGATGGCGTACTTGCGGTACACCACTTCGATCTGAAACTTGTTCAGCTTGGGCGGCTGATACTTTTCGTCCGGTGTGATGCCTCCGCCGCCGTAAACGGTGCGGCCGCTGTCGGTCATCTTCACGTCCGCCGTATTCTTCTGATCCAGGTTGTTGTGATAGTAATAATCGAGGAACGAAATGTTCGAGTAGGGGCGCTGAATGAACCGGCCGCTCGGCGTGTAATACTGCATAGTGGTCAGCGCCAAGCCGGTGTTATCGCTCAGTTGGAATACGGTCTGCACCAGGCCCTTGCCGAAGGTGTTTTCACCCAGGATCCAAGCCCGATCGTGATCCTGCAACGCTCCGCTGACGATCTCCGCGGCGGATGCCGAATAGCGGTTCACCAGAACCACCACCGGATAATCCACGCCCTTGCCGTCGTGGCGGACGGTCAGATTCTTGTTCGGGGACATGCGGCCGTGATGGCTGACGACAACCTCGCCGCGCTTCAAAAAGTGGCCCGCGACGTCGACCGCTTCCGGGAGCAATCCGCCGGGATTCTGGCGAAGGTCGAGAATTAGGCCCTTAACCTGGTTTTCCGGCAGTTTGGCCAGCTTCTCTTCCATTTCCTTGCTGGTATTTTCGCCGAACTGGGTAATATCCATATAAGCGATTCCCGGACGGATGAAGAAGCAATCCGGTACGGTGGAACGCTCAATGTCGGCGCGCGTGATGTTGAAAGTGATCGGCAGATCGCTGCCTTCGCGCTGGACCTTAATCTGGACCTTCGTGCCCTTCATGCCCTTCAGACGCTCCGCGATTTCCGTGGTGGTCAGGCCGTCGGTCTTTTTGTCGTCGATTTCGAGGAGCACGTCGCCTGCGCGGAGCCCGGCCTTGTAGGCGGGATAGCCGGCAAAGGGAGCCAGAACGATGGTTTTATCGTTGCGCGGCCCTACCATCATTCCAACGCCGGAATAATGGCCGCTCATATCGGTGCGCTGCTCCTTATAATCCTTGGGATCGAAGAAATTGGAGTGGGGATCGAGAGTGCGCAGCATCCCCGGGATGGCGCCCTTATAGATGGCTTTTTCAGGCTTCACGTTGTCGGCGAAATTCGCCTCGACCACGTCGTAAACCTTGGTGAACGCCTTGAGGCTCTGCTTGAGCTGATCCTCGTCGTTGGTGGTGGCGGCCTTAACATGGCCTCCGCTGAAAAACAGGCCAGCGCCCAGGGAACAAAGGACAATAAATGCTGGGACAACAAAATAACTACGGCGGCTAGATGGCATCCTCAAGATGGCCTCCGATTTCAGTATATCGCGCACAGAGCGCCTACGGGTTTGACGCTCGACGGACCCTTTCGGTCTCACTATTTCAACCGGCTTATTAACCGACCCTGGCGGCGCGGCGGGTGGCATGGCCGGGTTCCATGCGAGCCGGTTTGCGCTCGGTTTCGGTCAACCGGCGAGCCTGGTCGCTCACCGAAACCAGAAACATCGGCTGGCGGGCGTTCTTCAAAATATCGATGATGCGATCGTGCTGATCCTCTAAATAGATGGATTTCCCGTCGGTGACCAGGTGCAGGTCGGAGCCGGCGGCCAGGACTTCGGCCAATCGTTTGCCCATTTCCTTTTGCAGGAAGCGCAGCACGCGGCGGATCTTTTGGAGCGAAAATCCCTTGCGGCGGAGCTCGGCAATCACCGTAATTTCGATCACCTCGGCGGCGTAGTAGACGCGGCGATGACCCTCATGGCGAGGCGAGACCACCTTGCGCTCATCCCACCATTGGAGCTGACGCAGGCTCACCTGCGCCACCTCTGCGACTTCGATGGACGAGTACGTCCGTTCCTCAATCTGAGCTTTGTCCGTCTGCTTAACGACAGACGATCCGGGTCCGGGGCGGGGCTTGCGAGCTTTAAACATAACGGGGGTCTTCCGTTTCGATGGAAATCGTGCTGCCTAACGATTGTACTCGAATAGAGGGGTGTGTCAATAGGGCGGCGATTGGAGGTGGCTCGAAATGCGGCAGGGGCTCAGTTTGAGCCACTCCATCGCTCGATTTCTTTCAACGCACGCAAAGGGTCTGAGGTCTTTTCGATTATGGCGAGCATAAGCTCGGTATTCCCGTCCGCTGGGGACTCTGCGCGCCATTCGGCTGCCGCAGCGAGCGCGGAATTTCTATCCCCGAGCGCGAGGAATGCCTTGATCAAAACAACGTAGGCTTGGCGATGTGCCGAGCGGTGGGCAAGCGCAAGTTTAGATGCATCTAGCGCCTGTTGGAACATCCCGCTTTCGTAATAGGCCTGGGCGAGTTTCACAATCTGATCCGTCCGCCACATGTCGACAAACCGCGGATCAATTAACGTCCACCGGGGCGGATCCATGCGCTGAAGCATGACTAGTAAATCTATCGCCCAAGGGAGACCATCTTTGGTTT